>Ga0180432_10009370_pt1 | contig 11953 bp, 10 predicted proteins | sample SS_ome_10_FD_132414 | JGI IMG/M metagenome (GOLD analysis project Ga0180432, IMG submission 132414) | Hypersaline lake sediment archaeal communities from the Salton Sea, California, USA - SS_1_MS_2 metaG | ecosystem: Environmental > Aquatic > Non-marine Saline and Alkaline > Hypersaline >...
CCACCGTGTCGCCGTCGATCGCTACGGAAACGCCTAACCGGTCGCCGGTAGCACCGTCGGAGGCGGTCAGCTTGGCCGTCTCGGTTCCCGTCGTCCAACCGCCCACCGGCTTCTCGAACACGTACGCCGAGCCTTGGGCGGTGTTCGAGCCAGTGTCGTCCTCGCGCGACCCGACGACGACCGTGTTCCCACTGATCGCCACGGACTCGCCGAAGCGGTCGTCTGCTGCACCATCTGAAGCGGTTAGCCTGGCCGCTTCGGTCCCCGTCGTCCAGCCGCCTGTCGGCTTCTCGAACACGTATGCCGAGCCCTGATTGTCGTTCGAGCCGACGTCGTCGTAGGGCGCTCCGATCACCACCGTGTCACCGCTGATCGTCACGGAGTGGCCGAAGAGGTCGGTCGCCTCACCGTCGGTGGCAGTCAGCTTCGCCTGTTGTACCCAGGGGTCGATCGTCAGCGGGTACACCGCGTCGGCGTCGTCGACGAAGATCCACAAGCCCTCCTCGTCCACCTCAAGCCACGCTTCGAGGCTCACGCCGCAGGCGTCGAACGCGATCAGGCCGCCGTAGCGGATCACCGGCGCGCCGTCGACATCGCACCAGGTCAGTCCGCACGCATCCGATCCGAGCACGCCAACCAGCCCGTCCGGCACCGCAAGCTCCAGCCCCAGCGGCCCGCCGCTGCACCCTTCAAGGGCATCCGCGACCGTGAAACCTTGCTGGATCCCGAACGGTCCGTTCACGTACCACTCGATCAGCCCACCGTGGTCGATCTCGACCCGGTTGTCGCAGACGACGGAAACGGCGCCCTCGACCGATCGACGAGCGCCCCGGTATCCCCACGAGCGCAGCCCGATCGGCCAGACGAACGCCTCCCCGCTCAGGGTCACGCCGTCCTCGCCGAACGCTACGCGAACGCCGTGGGCCGCGTTTGCCAGAACCACACCCGGCTCGCTTCCCGTCGCGTGGTAGGTCGAGTCGTCCGCCCCGACGGCCGCAGAGATCGCATACTGGGCCGCGATCGGGAGATCAGATGTGCTGGCCGTCGTGGCAGCCGTCCCGTCCCACGCCACACCTGCGGCAAACGGCATCGCCAACGCCGCGGCAATCCCGGCAGCCAATACGATCGCCACGTTGGCCCTCCGCCTCATCGTTCCTCCTTGGTTTGCCGCGTCTCGATCTCCTCCAGCTTTCACGGAAGCGTCGCTCGAACGCCGAGGACATACTCCGCCAGGATCTCAGCATCGGTCTCGTCGACGTCGCCGTCACCATCCACATCCGCCTGCTGACGCTGCTCGATAGTGCAAGCGATTGCGCCGGCCGCGATTTGGTGGCACAGGCGCACGTCGAGAAGACTGACTTCGTTGTCGCCGTTGATGTCACCGGCCTCGGGGCTGGTATCCGTGAGGGCGAACACATACACGGAGCCCTGATCACGATTCGACGTGACGTCGTCACCGTACGCACCGGCAACTACCACGCCGCCGCCGATCGCTACGGAAAGGCCGAAGTAGTCTTGCTGCGCACCGTCGTCGGCGGTCAGCTGGGCCGTCTCGGTCCTCGGCGTCCACCCGCCAACCGACTTCTCGAACACGTACGCCGAGCCCTTGGTCGAGTCGTCGCCCCATGCACCGACGATCACCGTGTCGCCACAGGTAGCCACGGAACGTCCGAACCAGTCAGACACTTCGCCGTCAGAGGCGGTCAGCTGGGCCGTCTCGGTCCCCGTCGTCCATCCGCCTGCCGGCTTCACGAACACGTATGCGGAGCCCTGGTTGCTGTTCGTGTCGACGTCGTCACCGTACGCGCCAGCTACGACCGTGTCGCCGCTGATTGCCACGGAACCGCCGAACCAGTCAGACGCTTCGCCGTCGGAGGCCGTCAGCTTGGCTGTCTCAGTCCCCATCGCCCAGCCACCGGCCGGCTTCTCGAACACGTACGCCGAACCCTGGTCGCTGTTCGAACCGATGTTGTCACAATGAGCCCCGATGACCACCGTGTCGCCGCTTATCGCCGCGGAGAAACCGAAGTAGTCGTTGGCCTCGCCGTCGGATGCGGTCAGCTTGGCGGTCTCGGTCCCCGTCTCCCAGCCGCTGGCCGGCTTCTCGAACACGTACGCCGAGCCCTGATTGCTGTTCGTGCCCACATCATCTCGAGATGCACCGATAATCACGCTTCCGCCGCTGATCGACACGGACCTGCCAAACTGGTCATCCGCTACACCGTCCGAGGCGGTCAACTTGGCCGTCTCAGTCCCCGTCGTCCAGCCGTCAGCCGGCCTCTCGAACACGTACGCAGCGCCCTTGGTCGAGGCGTCTCCCACTGCCCCAACGACCACCGTATCCCCGTCGATCCCTATGCAACTGCCGAAGGAGGCGTTCATCGTGCCATCGGAGGCGGTCAGCTTGGCCGTCTCGGTCCCCGTCGCCCAGCCTCCGACCGGCTTCTCGAACACGTATGCTGCGCCCGTTGAGGGGCCGTAGCCCGGTGCTCCAACGACCACCGTGTCGCCGCTGATCGCCACGGAGTGGCCGAGGCAATCGCCTTGTGCACCATCGGTGACGGTCAGCTTCGCCTGTTGCACCCAGGGATCGATTGTCAACGGATACAGCGCATCCGCGTCGTCGACGCAGATCCTCAAGCCCTCCTCGTCCACCTCGAGCCATGCTTCGAGGCTCGCGCCGCGGGCATCGAACGCGATCAGGTCGCCGTAGCGGACAACCGGCGCGCCATCGACGTTGCACCAGGTCAGTCCGCGTGCATCCGATTCGAGCACGCCAGTCACGCCCTCCGGTACCGTAACCTCCAGCACCAGCGGCCCGCCGCAACGTTCCCCAGGGTGGGATACCGTGAACCCCTGCTGGATCCCGAACGGGCCGTTCACGTACCACTCGGTCAGCCCGCCGTGGTCGAGCTCGACGCGGTTGCCGCAGACGACGGAAACGCCGCCCTCGGCCGATCGACGAGCATCCCGGTATCCCCACGACCGGAGTCCTATCCGCCAGACGAAGGTTTCCCCGCGTAGGATCTCGTCATCATCGCCGAACGTCAGGCGAACGCCGTGACCCGCATTCGTCAGAACCAGCCCCGCTTCGCTCGTCTGTGCATGGTAGGTCGAATCGTCGGCTCCGATCGCTGCGGAAACGGCGCACTGAGCCTCGATTGGAAGTTCGGAGTCGCCGGCTGCTGCAACTCCCATCTCGTTCCACGCCGCGTTTGCAGCGGACGGCATCGCTAGCACCACGGCGATCCCCACGGCTGACACGACGACAACACCTAGCGGACAACGCCGCATCGTCACTGCGCCCTCCTTGCATCGCCACTCGTTGCGCTTGCAGTCTCCAGCTGATCGTCTCACCGGCTGCGTGGGCCAGTGCTCCTACCAGTAGGATGATTGAAGGCAACGACGGAACCCCTTGCCAAGTCCCGCGAAGCCACACCTCGAGCAATCACACACGAAAAGCCACTCAGCCCACCTGTACCCCGCTACGATCCTGCACGTTACACAACGAACTCACCATATACACCTGGAGTTCACAGGACAAGTCTGAGCCTCGGGACATCGATCACGTCCGGAATCAGGTCCTCCGTCCGAGAGGCTGGAAGGGTCGACAAGCACGCGCGATTGCGGAGAGCAAGTCGGGGTTCGCAGCTCACCCAGAATCCCACCGACCCGTCCGGCCCTCACGGGAGTGTCGTTCGAACGCCGAGGACGCACTCCGCCAAGATCTCGATATCGATCTCGTCGACGTCGGGGGAATCGGTCGTTCCCATCTTGGATAGCCGCCGGCCGGCAAGAACCCCCACGGCGAGCGCGACGACCACGAACGGCTCTCTCGTCCTCATTCGCACCTCCTCGCGAACCGATCATGAGGGATCGAGTGGATCCTCCTAACCTATCCGGTGAGGTGAGTCTTCCTGTCAGCGGAATGCGGGATCCAACGCCTCTTGCGGACCGGCGTCGGAACCCCGACACTTGAAAAGCCAAGCAATGCAGATGCGAATCATGTACTCTAACATCATCCAATACCTGAAACGGAGGAAACCAGATGGCTGAGGAGATTCAGGCGACGGACGAAGTCCTGGTTCGGTCGATCGACAAGGGGATGGGAAGTCGGATTCACATCCGCCTCTCGAAGTTCCGCGATCGCGACTACCTCGACATCCGCAACTTCTACGAGGCCGACGACGGCGAGTGGAAGCCGACGCGGAAGGGGATCGCGGTCCCGGTCGATCTCTACGACGAGCTGATGGAGGGGTTGGCCGCGGCGAAAGAGGAGATCGGGAAGCGCGCAGCCGGCTGAGAGAGGGCGCTTGATGCGCCTCTCGCGTTTCGCCATAATCGGTTCGCATCGAGGTCCCATCGTCTAGTGGCCTAGGATAGCGGGCTCTCATCCCGTCGACGGGGGTTCAAATCCCCCTGGGACCAAAGGACTCACACCGCAAAGGCAGTTCGCCGTCAGTTTCCGCCGAACGATCCGTAATGACCGTCTCGCATGCCCCGTGTCGTCGAGGGGCAACGCATCCCATTGCGAGCTACGATGACATGACGTGCCGCTTGCAGGTCTTCCGGAAGTGGTACCCGTAAATCGCGAACGTGACCGCCATCGGAAATCGCTTGGGCCACGGAAGACCGTCCACAGCAGGAGCTTCCAGTATTGCAGGCGTTCCCTCCCGACGATGCCCAACCTGTAGACGGAGCGGAAGAACGCGAGGATTTGACGAGCGGTCAGAGAGTCACGGATGGCCGGAGCCCTATACTCGCGCAGGAAGGTCCTCACGCGCTTGTAGTAGTGCTTCGGGGAGTAGATGGTGTTCAGGATCCTCTCGTAGCCCTCGCGCAGCAACTGAAGATTCATCACGGGCACGATGTTCGTCGTGCCATCGACGTTGTCTCCCGATCCCCGCTCCAGCAAGCGGTCTTCCCTGCGAAGGCGCTCGTTGAGTCTCGTGCCGGGGGGAGCCTGCAGGAGGCCGACCATCGCCGTGACGATCCCGCTTCGCTGAATGAACTCGATCTGTCGTTGGAAGATGGACGGGGAATCGTGGTCGAATCCGACGATGAATCCTCCCTGAACCTCGAGGCCAGCGCGCTGCAAGCGCTTCACGTCATCCACGAGGTTTCGACCCTTGTTCTGGCGCTTGTTGCACTCTGCCAAGCTCTCCTCGTCCGGTGTTTCGATTCCGACGAACACCGTCCGGAATCCGGCCTCGACCATCATCCGCGTCAGCGGCTCGTCGTCTGCGAGATCGATGGACAGCTGGGTCTGGAGCGGGATGCCTTTCCCCTTCTGCCACGCGATCAGCGCGGGAAGAAGGTCTTCCTTGAGGGCCCGCCTGTTCCCGATCAGATTGTCGTCCACGAAAAAGATGCCCCTCCGCCACCCGAGGGTGTAGAGGCCGTCGAGCTCCGCGATGACCTGTTCCGTCGTCTTGGTGCGCCACTTGTGCCCGAAGAGGGTCGTCACGTTGCAGAACTCGCAGTCGTACGGACATCCTCGCGAGTACTGGACGCTCATGGAAGCATATCGGTTCAGCTCGACCAGATCCCATCTGGGAGCCGGGCTCTTCCGAATGTCGGCGAACTCGGTCGACGTGTACAGGCGCTCGGCGCAGCCTCGCTCAAGATCGCTCAGGAACCGAGGGAGGGTGACCTCGGCCTCGTTCAAGACGAAGTGGTCCACCCCTTCGAAGCTCTCGTACTCACTCGTGAAGAGAGGACCTCCGGCGACGACCTTGACGCCCGCGTCGTTGCATCGTGCGATCACCGCGCGCGCAGATTCGCGCTGTACCACCATGCCGCTGATGAACGCGCAGTCGGCCCACGCCAGGTGCTTCTCAGTCAGCTTGCGGACGGTGGTGTCGACGAGGCGTACGGGCCAATCGGAAGGCAGCATCGCGGCCACTGTCAGGAGTCCGAGCGGTGGCGATGAGGCCTTCTTCCCGATGAATCCGAGCGCACGCTTAAAACTCCAGAAAGTCGGCGGCACTTCCGGGTAGATCAGCAGAGTGTTCGTAGCGTTCTCCTCTCGGCGTGCTGCCCGCGCGCCGGCATCGGTACGTCGTGGCTCCCGGACGGGAGTCGCAGGAATGGAGTGCGATACGTCCTATCCGGTCCGAAAGCGAAGCAACGGACCGCGAGAGGATTGAGCACGAGCGCTGCGCGCGCCTGACAGAGGCTACAGCCCCTGTCGGAGGAATACAACTGCCTGGCTTCGTGCTCGAACCGAACATTCGGGTATTCCCGGTTCCTAGCGGCGGCCTCTCGGGCTGAAGTGACGCCCCGCGGGGGACCGTGAACGCCTCGCACCCGTCGGACTCCAGACAGGAAACTGCTTCTCGGGGTCGAAGCCCGCGCCGTAGTCGAAGTCTGGGAGGCGTCTTCGTTCCAGCGGGGCGCCGAGCGCCCTCTCGATCTGGCTCACCATCAGACCGTCTCCCTGGACGGCGAACGTGAACGCCTCGCCCGAACGCTCCGCACGGCCGGTCCGCCCGATTCGGTGGGTGTACGCGTCGACCGTGTGAGGCATGTCGAAGTTGACCACGTGGGAGATCTCCGACACGTCGATCCCGCGGGCTGCGATGTCGGTCGCCACGAGGACGTCGATCTTCCCGCGCCGGAAGCCGTCGATCGCCCGCTGACGCTGGCCCTGGCTCATGTCTCCCTGAAGCGCCGCCACGCGGTGACCGCTCTTCCTCAGGTAGTCCGCAGTCCTTCGGGCGCGATGCTTGGTCCGCGTGAAGACGAGGACGCGTCCGGTCGAAGTTCGCCGCAGCATCGCGGTGAGTAGGTCCTGCCTGCGATGAACCGGCACCGGGAAGAGGGCGTGAGAGACCGTGCTCGCGGGCGCGTTCGCTCCGATCTGCACGGTCTCGGGATCGGCGAGAATCCTGTCCGCGAGCGCACGGATGTCTCTCGGCATCGTCGCGGAGAAGAAGAGCGTCTGCCGCTTCTCCGGCACGTGCCGGATGATCCTGCGGATGTCGGGGAGGAAGCCCATGTCGCACATCCGGTCGGCCTCATCGAGAACCAGAATCTCCACGTTCGAGAGGTCGATCGCGCCCGCGCCGACGTGGTCCAGCAATCGTCCCGGGCAAGCGACGACGATCTCCACCCCGCGGCGGAATGCCTCGAGCTGCGGTCCCTTGCCCACGCCGCCGTACACCGCGACGCTGCGGACCCTCGTGTCGCGGCCCAGCTTGACGATCTCCTGGTGGATCTGATCGGCCAGTTCACGCGTCGGCGCTACGATCAACGCGCGCACCCTCCCGCGAGGGCCCGTGCTCAATCGCTGAAGAATCGGAAGCACGAAGGCGGCCGTCTTCCCCGTTCCTGTCTGAGCGAGGCCGAGCACGTCGCGCCCCCGGAGAATCGCCGGGATCGCCTTTTCCTGAATCGGTGTCGGCACCGTGTAGCCGACGGACTTCACTCCGGCGGCAATCCGCCAGTCAAGCGAGAATCGTTCGAAACTCACTGAACACTCCTTGGCTCCGTTGAGCCAAGTCGCACGCTCAGCTCGGGTTGACTGCAATTCTTGGTTGGGTTGGTATGCGAGTGAATTGCCTACGAAACTATCGCGAAGTGTACGCGCCTTGCCCGCACGGCGCCACCCGATGCGTCCGACTCGTCTCGCACCTGTTCGACGACCGCGAGAGCACGATCGTCGCCCGAGGAGCTTCCGCGACGGGACTGCTACAATGGCGGACCGAACCAATTCCGGATGGGGACTCGCAATGAGAAGGCCAGAAGAGGGACGAGGAATCCTGGATGTGGCGTGGCTGACCCTCGCCTTCCGAGCGAAGACAGGTCGGACGGAGGTTCTCTCCGACCTCTCGTTCTCGCTCGCCGACGGGTCGTGGACCACGTGCCTCGGGCCGTCCGGGTGCGGGAAGACGACGCTCCTCCGCGTGCTGGCGGGACTCCTCGAGCCGGACGATGGAACGATCCGGCTCCGCGGGCGGGAGACGCGGCAGACGGAGGCGATGGCCTACCTCCCACAAGAGGAGACGCTCCTTCCGTGGCGGCGTGCGCTCGGGAACGCCGTCCTCGCCGCCGAGGTCCTTCGACACCCACGCGCGGACGCGCTCCGAGAGGCGCGCGCCCTGTTCGAGCGGTTCGGACTCGCGAACGCAGAGGAGCTCTACCCGCGGGAGCTCTCCGGCGGGATGCGCCAGCGGGTCGCCGTCATCCGGACGTACCTCGCCCATCGGGAGATCCTCCTCCTCGACGAGCCGCTCGGCGCGCTCGATCCGCTGACGCGGACGACCCTCCAGGAATGGCTCCTCGACGTCTGGCGCGAGCTCGGGAAGACGGTCCTTCTCGTAACCCACGACGTCGAGGAGGCCCTCCTCCTCTCCGATCGGGTCCTCGTCCTCTCGCCGCGGCCGGCGCGCGTCCGGTGCGCGATCGAGGCGGAACTCCCGCGGCCGAGGTCGCGGGCCGAGCCGGCGTTCGTCTCGCAGAAGGAGGAGCTCCTTCGGCTTCTCACCGAGGAGGCGGAATGAACGAGCGGGCGAAGCGGATCCTGGCTCCGATTCTCCTTCTCGCCGCGCTCCTCGCCGCGTGGGAGCTCGCCGTGCGCCTCGCCGGCGTCCCCGGCTACATCCTCCCTCCGCCGAGCCGGATCGCGGCGACGTTCGTCGTCCGATTCCCGATGATCTGGGGACACACCGTCGTCACGCTCGCCGAGATCGCGCTCGGCCTCCTCCTCGGGAGCGCGGCCGGGTTCCTCCTCGCGGTGGCGATCGTCTACGCCCCCGTCCTCGAATGGGCCCTCCACCCGCTGATCGTCGCATCGCAGATGATCCCCGTGTTCGCGATCGCGCCGCTTCTGATCGTCTGGCTCGGCTACGGCCTCTGGCCGAAGGTCGTCGTCGCGGCGCTGATCGGGTTCTTCCCGATCGTCGTCAACGGGATCGACGGGCTCCGGTCGGCGAACGCGGAGACGGTCGACCTCTTCCGTTCGCTCGGCGCGAGCCGATGGCAGATCTTCGTCAAGCTCCGCCTGCCGGGGAGCCTCCCCTCGCTGTTCAGCGGATGGAAGGTCGGCGCGACCCTGTCGGTCGTAGGCGCGACGATCGGAGAGTGGATCGGCGCCCGCCGCGGGCTCGGCTTCCTGATGCTTCAGTCGAACGCACTCCTGCGAGTCGACGTCGTCTTCGCCGCGATTCTCGCGCTCGCGCTCGTCGGTTTGCTCCTGTTCGGCGCCGTTCGGATAATCGAGCGGTGGGCCCTGCGCTGGCGGAGGACGTCCGCGTCGTAGCCGAGCACCGGGAATCGAGGGGGGATCTTGCGCTGTAGGATCGTCGTCGCAGCCGCGCTCGTGGCGCTTTCGGTCGCCGGAGCGGGGCAATCCTTGCGCGTCTGTCTCGACTACTTCCCGAACCCGAACCACGCGCCCCTCTACGTCGCGCTGGCCGATCGACTCTTCGAAGCGCGGGGCCTCGACGTGGAGATCGTCGTCCCGGCGAACCCGAGCGACCCGCTGAAGCTCGCGGCCGCACGGACGATCGACGTGGCGCTGACCCCTCAGATCAACTACCTGATCGCGCGCGCCGAGGAGCTGCCCCTCCTCGCGATCGGCGCGCTGATCGACCGGAACCTCGGCGGACTCCTCTGTCTCGCCGGCGACGGGATCTCGGCTCCGGGGGACTTGGCCGGACGCCGGATCGGCTACTCGCTCGCCCCGCTGGAGCCGATCCTGTGGGAGACGATGCTTCGCTGCGCGGGCGTGGCGATCGACGAGGTCGAACTCGTCAACGTCGGCTACGCGACGGTCGCCTCGCTCTTGACGGGATCGATCGACGCGATCGGCGCGTTCCGGAATTTCGAGACGATCGAGGTCGCGCTGCAGGGACGAGAGCCCGTCTTCTTCGCACAGGAGGATTACTGCATCCCGTCCACCTACGACATCATCCTCGTCGCAAACCAAGACCTGGTTGTCGAACGGCGGTCGGATCTCAAAGCGTTCCTCGGGGTTCTCTCGCAGGCGATCGCGTTCACTCGGGCAAACCCGACCACTGCCTTTCACCGGTTCCTCGAAGCGAATCCGGAGCTCGACGACGAACTGAACCGTCGCGCGTTCGACGCAACCCTCCCGCTCTACGCGGCGGGAGCGCGGCACGACGATCCGGCGATTTGGGCGACGTTGCGAGCGTACCTGTTCCACAACGGGCTGATCGCGGCCGAGCGACCGCTCGACGCGCTGTACACCGCGGCACTCCTGCCGCAGGACTAACGGAAGGGGGAAGGGATGCATCGGAAATCGGGCCAGCTCGAGGTGATCACGGGATGCATGTTCTCGGGAAAGACCGAGGAGCTGATCCGCCGACTGGAGCGCGTGAGGATCGCGCGCGGGAGGCTCCTCCTCTTCAAGCCGACGATCGACGATCGCTACAGCAGGCACACGGTGATGACCCATTACGGCAGGGCGTTCGACGCGCGCCTCCTCGAACCGGGGGAGGAGACAGTCGAGCAGTTGATCGCCCTCGTCGGCCCCCCGGCGCTCGACCGAGCGGACGTCATCGCGTTCGACGAGGGGAACTTCTTCTCCGAGCGGCTGCCCGCCCTTTGCCAAGCGCTGGTGGCACGCGGGAAGAGAGTGCTCGTCGCCGGCCTCGACCTGACCTTCGCCGAGGAGCCGTTCGGGCCGATGCCTCGACTAATGGCGCTCGCCGATCGCGTCGACAAGCTTCAGGCAGTCTGCGTGAAGTGCGGAGGCGTCGCGACCCGGTCGCAGCGGTTGGTCGACGGACAGCCCGCCCCGACCGACGGACCCGTCATCCAAGTCGGGGGCGCCGAGACCTACGAGGCGCGGTGTCGAGACTGCTTCGAAGCGCGCCGGGAGTCCCCGCTGGTCTGACGGAGACCATCCGAGACGCCCAACAGGCTCGCTCGGACCGGCAACTGCGAACTCACGAACTACGAACGGGCCTTTCTACACGAAGTACGTCTCGCCGTCCTCGCAGATCGTGACGCCGGGCGCACTCGCCGGGGTCTCGCTCATGTGTGTGGCGAGGACGAAGGCACCGCGCGCGCGGAGCGCGGCGGTGAGATGGGCGAATTCGTCAACGTCCAGGTGTCCCGGGTCGTCCGAGGCACGCGGGTGCGTCAGTTCGATGATCGCAACGTCGACCCCACTCAGGAGGCGGCCGACCTCCGCGCAGCTTCCCGTGTCGCCGGTGTATGCGAACGTCTTCCCCTCGTACGTGAAGCGATACCCGAGCGCGTCGAGGTCGAAGTGCCGCATCGGGACCGCGGTGAAGTCGAGGTCCCCGGCGCGATAGTCCCCCTCCTCCGCGACTTCGACAAATCGGAGAGGAACGTGCGGATGGATCCCCCCCGTGCGCATCTCGGGCCACGCAAGCTCGCACGTCGCCTCGACCGTCTCTTCCAGTCGCGCGGGGCCCACGACGTACAACGGCTCGCTCCGTTCGTAGCGCACGCAGTACTCGAGTAGGAGGAACGGCAGACCGAAGCTGTGATCGGCGTGGTAGTGGCTGATGAAGATGACGTCGATCGACCTCGGATCGACGCCGAGACGGTGCATCTCGGGAATCGCCGTCGGCGGGATGTCGAGGAGCACCTTCCCATCGATGAGAAGGCAGTTCCAGAGTCGCCCGTCGGTGAGCGCGGCCCCCGAGCCGAGGCAGAGAATCGGAATTCCGTCGTCCAACGGACCCCTCAGCGCGTGGCGTCGGTGGCGCGGAGCCTCTGCACGAGCTCCTCGAGCATGCTCAACGCGATCTCAGGGTGGGTCGAGATGATGCTCCGCATCGCCCACTGCGAGACGACGACGCACTTCGTCTCGGAGACGGCAACCACGTCGGCGGTCCTCGGCGCTCCGTCGATGACGGCAAGTTCACCGAAGAAGCCCCCGGGACCGAAACCGGCAAGCTTCTCACCGTCGGAGACGACCTCGGCCCGGCCTTCGAGGATCAAGTAGAAGCCGGTC
>Ga0180432_10009371_pt1 | contig 11953 bp, 10 predicted proteins | sample SS_ome_10_FD_132414 | JGI IMG/M metagenome (GOLD analysis project Ga0180432, IMG submission 132414) | Hypersaline lake sediment archaeal communities from the Salton Sea, California, USA - SS_1_MS_2 metaG | ecosystem: Environmental > Aquatic > Non-marine Saline and Alkaline > Hypersaline >...
ACGTCGAAAGCGAAGAAACCCGGCCATCCGTTGTAACGAGTTCATCGACCGCGGCTCTTGCACCCTTGGCCGTCATATCCTCAGCGAGTTCGGCGGCGATCAGGCTCTTTGCCGTTTCGAGCACTTCCGGCATCGCGTCGACCAGCACCACGGGCACACCATGCTCGACTTCAATAGCGGCGATTGCCCGGCCCATTATCCCAGCCCCGACAACGCCCACCGACCGTGGTTTCGCGAACCGGCCGACATCGTCACCGAGAGAACCGGGACGCCAAGTCTCTTTGTTCCATCGCACCAAGGCGCGCACATTAGCCAGCCCCCGCTGGGCGGAATCCTGAGATGACGATGAAGTGTGATCTTCGGGCATGTATTCTTGGGATATTTGTTCGGATGGCTTGGGAGTCGTGCAAGTGTTTCGCGTACCCAGGACACAGCCTACAACTCCGCCACGCGGCTTTGGGCGTACCATTGTTTCCAGCGTTGAATACGTTCTTCGGTCGCCGCGGGCAGGCCGTCGGCGTTGGCGGACATGTCGCGACCGACGGTCTTGGTCAAGCTTTCCAAGGCGGCGCGACGAACACCGACCGCGTCGTCGTCCAGCAAACGGATCAACAGCGGCAACTGTTTCGCTTGCCCCAGTTCACCCAGGCCGGCAGCGATGTGGTGCCGAATTTTGGGGTCCCTGCTATAGCTCAACCGCTCCAGGGCGACCGTTCCCGCCATGTCGTCCAGCCGAACCAAGGCAAGGGCAGTCTCCAGCCGAAGTTGCTCGTTGCCGTCGACCAACAGCCGCTTCAACGGCTCGACGGCGGCCCGGTCTCCGCATGTGCCCAAAGCTCGGGCAGCCGCGCAATTGACCGATTGGCTCGAATCGCCCAAGGCGGTTATCAGCATTCCGGCATGACGCGGATCGGCGTGTGTACCAAGATGCACGCAAGCCCGACGCCTGACCTCGGGCATGGGGTGGCTTATGGCCGCGTAGGCCAACATTATCGATGGCTCGCTGCCATCGTCGGCCACGGCGGTTAACACGCTCTGCCAGACCAACTGGTCGCTCTCGGCGGCCGCAACCTGGGCCAGTCGCGAGATCGCCAGCCGCCCCAGGGGGCGCTCCGCGGCAAGGTTCATCAACTGGGCCGCTCCCCGACGACGTTGCTGAACTTCCTCGGCACGCAGCTTGTCTATCGCGCGGAAGGTATCTTCCTGGCGCGTAAGCACGCGGTCGTAAACGAACTCTGGCAAGGCCTTGTGACGCTCGAAAACCAACTGCTCCAAGGCACCTATGAGCATCGGGCCCACGGCTTGCAGCGCGGCGATTTCGTGATCGGCGACCAATTGCTCCACCCGGTCGACCAACGCGGGCGAAGGCTCGTTTGCATTCTCGCCCGGCTGCCCGGTGGCGGCCAAGACCTCGCGGTCAACGAATCCCCAGCGACTACGAAACGCGTCGCGAAGCTTTGCGAGGATCGCGTCGCGCCGTTGCGGCGGGCCGTCGACGGGAAACTCGACGGCTGGTTCCCAGCGCTCGGCCAGTTGCTCGGCCGCCAGCTTTCGCGACATGTAACCGGAGCTACCCATCGCCGCCAGCAGTATCGGCCCCGCTTTCTCCAAGGGCCATTGCTCCACGGCCGCGATGACTTCGTGTTGCACGCGAACACTGGGATCTTTCAACAGTTCCGAGGCCAGCGAGACGGTTTGGCGGTCGCATTTGGCGGACAATGCCTGGGCAACTCTTTCGCGAACCCGCCACGACTTGTCGGCCGCCGCTTCGACCAAAGCAACATGATCACCGGCGGCGGCCAGGGCGGTCGTCGCGGTTGCCTTAAGCTGATCGGAGTTGTCCTTGAGCATCTTCCGCAGAGTGGCCACGGAGCGGGCTCCGCCGAGAATTCCCAGCGATTCGATGGCCGCCGTTCGTACTTTCAAATGGGTGTCTCGCAGAGCGGCGCTGAGATACTTGTGTGCCTTGGGATGCTTAGTGGAAGCGAGTGCTCTCAGCGCGGCGACCCTGACTCGATAGTCGCCGTCGGATCGCAAATCGACGGCCTCGACCGGCAACTTGGATCGGGTCGTGCGCCACGCCCTGAGCGCTTCAATACGCACCTCGGCCGACGGCGAGCGAAGCGCTTCGACGAACCTCGTACCTTCCGTCGGGCTAAAGTGAACGTCCAGTGTGCGAATCAGCCCGGCATGCAGACTACCGTTATAGTTCGCTTTCTTCGGTCCGCGATAGTCGGCGTATTGGTAGAGCAGGCCATACATCACCGAGAGTAGAGTCTTGGAATTCGGCACTTCGCCCAGAGCTTCGACCGCGGCCAGCCGCATCGGCAGTTTGAGGTTGGGTGAGCGGATCGTCCCGGCCAGACGCCCGAGTACGCCGTCGTCGCCGTGGCCGCTTCTGGCCAGACCGATGGCCGCGTTGCCCGCGACGACCGGATTCTTGTGCGAAAGCGCGGAAGGCAGATGCACTTGCAGATGAGGCGGACGCGACAGCAAGTCCTCGAGAGCAGGGTGCCGCCACGCGCGATCCGAACTGTCCGGATCACGGCCGACGGCCATAATCCAGTTATCGTTGGCCAACACTGCCTCGTCCGATTCCGATATGGACACCACCGGCGTCTCGGCATCGGCCGGCTCCTCGTCATGCCGGCTGTTTCAACGGCAGCGGGCGTCTGAAGAGCCTCTTCCAACCGGTCATCTTCGATTGGCGACGAGGGATCGATGCCTTGGGTAATCCACTGACAGCCCGAGAGGCATACCCCGAGAACAAGGAACGCCGCCAACGGGGCGCGATCGAGATGGCGCTTATTGGTGAAAGACACTTCGGGCAAATCCTTTTGCCTGGTGTTGACCGTGACTCGTTAACGTCCTTGTAACGCGACGCGCGAAAACTCTTCGGGACAAATGCCCCTATTCCGGAAGGTCCTCGACATCTTCGTCGACCGGCTCGTCATCGGGCAAGTCTTCAGGTTCGTCTTCCGGCAAGTCCTCGGGAATTTCGTCCTCGGAAGCTGGCTCTTCCTCGACCGGCTCGGCAACCTCGGGCAGCGTGGGAACTTCTTCCATGATCTTGGCGACCAGTTCCGGCGCGTCCTCGATCTCCTTGTCGTCGAATATTTTCCACATCGCGGCGACGGATTTCTTCAATTGGCCGGGCGACGGTTTCGCGTCGGGGCTGGCCGGCAAAGCTTCCACGGCGGCTTTGGCGCCCGCCAGGCGAGCCTTCAGGCGACGACGGAAGGGATCGTCCGAGTCGTTCTCCGAATTGCAGGCGTCGACGATCAAACGCCCAGCGGCCAGTGCGGCCGGGGCCGAGTCGAAAGCGCCGGCCGGGTACTTCAGTTCACCCAAGGCATAGGCCGCCTTGGTTCGCAGGAAGAAAGGCTGGCTGGAATCGCCCACGATTGAGGCAAGTACCTTCGGCACCTCCTCCTTGCTGCCGACAGTGCCGATATGCCCCAAGACTTCGCAGGCCATCGAGCGCATCCAGGCATGGCCGTCTTCGGAGCGTCCCGGTTCGGCGTCGGTCGCCGCCAGTTTGAGCATGGCCGCGAGTACCTTGCCGCGGCTCTCGGCATCGGTCAAGCCGCCAAGTTTCCCGTGTCGGATCAGACCGCCCAAGGCGGCCACCTTGACGGCGTCGAGTTGTTGGGGGTCGGCGATCGCTTCAAGCATGACCGGAACCGCCGCCGCCAAAGGCACCGGCTTGTCGGTCGCGGCGACCATTTCCTTGGAGTTCAACTCGCCCAGCATCATCATCGCGTTGACTCGCGATGCCGGGTGGAACTTGCCCTTTGTCGGATCGTCCTTGCAAAGCTTGCTCATGAAGACGAAAACAAGTTCGTTGAGTTTCGCGTGTGGGGGACCGGTGCGAGCGGTCGTCAAATCCCGGGCCAAAAGCACGCGGAAGCCGGCCAAACGGGCACGCTCCTTTTCCAAAGACCAGAGAGGCAACTCATATCGGAAGTAGTACTTCACGAACATCGCCTCTTCGCCTTCGGCGAACTCCCGGTTTCTAAGAATACTCTTGATCCTGCTTTTCTGGTTCTTCAAGCTTTCGTCGACCGGCAGCTCTCGCCAACCACCCTCGGGCCGCCGGATATCGTCCTTGGCATGGGCAGCCGGCAGCGCGACCGCCAACAGAACGACCAGAGTCCCTAGGAGCAAACGAACGGAAATTGGCATTCGGGGAGCAATTCTCAACATATATTCCACCGCGAAGGTTAAGATTCAAGGGCTACGGACTAGCCTGGAAAAGCGACACACAATATATAGGCTAACAACGTTTGGGGGACTATGTCAAGCTGTATCGCCGAACCCCCAGAAGGAAGGTGTAGCCGGGGGCTGGTCCATTTTTCGACGAATAGACATTTGCGATGGCCGAGAATCGTCGGCCGAAAACATGGACCTGCCCCCCTCACGGCGGCGTGCCCCAACGATTCACACCAGCCCGGGGCCGCAAGCCTACAAAACGCAAGCCTACAAAAATACAAAAAGGACAGGCATTTTAGATTGACCGGAACGTCATGCTCGACTGTTTATCGCCTCCCCGGCTGTAACAGCGACACGTCGCCAAACTTATCCAGCGCAGATAGCTCAAACACCAGCCGAGCCGATCTGCGGCAAGCCAATATGCCTGTCCTTTTATTCTTGAGGCGTCGACCGGTGTTGACAGTATCGGCCCAGGTCGTAAGTTATCAGTTATGGTGATTGGCTCTTTTCAGCGGCAGCCTGGATAGCCACCCCCCCGAACGCTTGCCCAAAGCACAACATTCAAGCCAGTATATAGGGCTTAAGTAGATGACCTTGTTATACAGCGAGCCCTGTTTCCTGGATCACGAGACGGGCCACCATCCGGAGTGTTCCGACCGGATTCGCCCCTTTCCCAAGCGGTTTGAAGAGTCGGGGTTAGGCAAACTCTGTACGCGTCCAAAGTTCGAGCCGGCCTCGCGGAAACAGCTTGCCCAGGTGCATTCACCCGCTTATGTGAACGAAATTTGGGCCATGGCCAAGTCCGGCGGCGGAGACATCGAAGCCGATACGGTCGTCAGCCCCGCCTCGTTCGAGGTGGCGATGCAGGCAAGCGGGGCGGTTTGCGATGCCGTCAGGCGAGTTCTAAAGGGCGAGGACTCCAAGGCTCTGTGTCTGGTCCGCCCGCCGGGGCACCACGCGCTTATCGCGCGGGCGATGGGTTTTTGCCTGTTCAACAACGTGGCCGTGGGCGCTCGCATCGCGATGTCGGAAATGCAACTCGATCGGGTGCTTATCGTCGATTGGGACATTCATCACGGCAACGGCACGCAAGCCAGTTTCTGGGAAAGCGCCAACGTGGGCTTCTTCTCCATTCACCGCTGGCCGTTCTACCCCGGCAGCGGCGCGGAGGACGAGACCGGCAGCGGGCCTGGACTGGGGACCACGCTGAACATACCCGTCGAGTTCGGCATTTCGCGAAAAGACTACATCGACGCGTTCACGTCCGGTTTGGAGCAGCTTACCCAGAAGATCAAGCCGCAATTGATCCTGCTAAGCGCCGGCTTCGACACCCATCGACTCGATCCGGTGGGCAGCCTCGGCTTGGAAACGGAAGACTTCACCACCTTGACCGGCATCTTGGCAGACGCGGCCGACGAATACTGCGACGGCAAGATAGTCAGCGTCCTGGAAGGTGGCTACAACCCGGCGGCCCTGACCGATTCGGTCGAAGCCCATCTGGCCGAGCTAGTCCGTCGCGGCGAAGGATGAAGTTTCCTAGCGCCGGTTGCCGCGACCGAATTTCTCGGCAATTCGTGACACGGTGTATCGTGCTATGTCATGCTGTGCCACTGCTTGCAGAACTCATTGACGACGCAACCGTTACGCAACGGCACTGCTTGCCGAAAACAGTTTTCAATGAAGAACCGCAAGCAGTGTAACGTATCGGCCTGTTCCAAGGATTTCCGTGGCAAACAGTGGCACAATTTGCGTTGGCACGTAGATCGGGGGTGCCGCGGAACCCTCCGTTCCACCCTGTTCTGCCCACCCGGTTGTGTCCACGGGCATATGCGAGTTATAATGTCGGTAGCGTTTCAATCCCCTGAAAACCCCATCCCCGGACAATCGAGCCCTCCGATGAGTAAGAATAGCCGTCGCAAGCATAGCGAAACCCTCCGCCCTTGTCCCCGCCGCCGGAGCGGTTTCACGCTTATTGAAGTGATACTGGTGCTTGTCATTCTGGTTATTATCAGTTCAATGGCCTCGATTACGTACTTCTCGATAATGCGCACCGCTAACCGCAATGCGGTTGAGGCCCAAATCGGTCTTTTCGACCAAGCCTTGGAACTGTACCGCATAAACCTCAAAGAGTTTCCCACCACGGAACAAAAACTACAAGCATTGCGGGAACCACCGGCCGATCTAGAAGATGAGGATCAGTGGAACGGGCCCTACTTGAACAAGGAAATACCTCTCGATCCTTGGGGCAACGAGTATCAGTACGCGTCGCCGGGCAGCCACAACGGGGATTACGACATCTGGTCCTGGGGCCCCGATGGTCAAGACGGCACCGAGGACGACATCGGAAATTGGGAAGAGGAGTAACAGGCCAGTGCATGCCCGCCGCTTTGACTTATCGAGCGACCGTCGGCCGGGCGTAACGCTGCTGGAAGTACTGTTGACGCTCTGCCTGCTGGTGGTCATCGCGTCCTTGACGTGGCCGCTTCTGACCGGTCCCTTGGACAATGAGCGGTTGCGACAGTCGGCCGAACAACTTCGCACGCGCTGGTGCCAACTTCGCGTGGAGTCGATGTCCACGGGCCACGGGCATCACTTCTACTACATCGCGGAAAGCGATCGTTACTTCGTCGAGAAGTTCGCCGACGAAACGGTACTGCCGGCCGACGAGAGTCAAGTTTCTTCAGTCACGGCCCAGTTTGACGTTCCTTCGCGCATAACCGAGGGCAAACTCCCCCAGGGCGTGACCTTTGCGGCACCCGACGCGGACGACGATTCGTCGCAATCGGCCGTGGCGGCAGCGGAGTTGTTGCCTGAGTTCGCGTCCGAGCAACCGTTGGACGACGGCCAGTTCTGGTTGGGACCCATTACGTTTCATGCCGACGGCACTACTTCAAATGCCCGAGTTGTGCTTAAGAATGAAAACGACCGCTGTGTTGAAGTGCAGTTGCGCGGCATAACGGGCGTGGTTAAGGTCGGCCGCGCGCGGAGCATCGAGGAGCCGACGCCATGACCGACAATCGGGGTTTCTCGCTTCTGGAAGTGATCATCGCCTTGGCGTTTCTTACCGGCTCGATGGCCGTGTTGGGCGAGTTGGTTCACATGGGCGTGGACCATGCCCGATTCGCGGGAAAGCTGACCGAGGCCGAGTTGCTCTGCGAAAGCAAAATGGCCGAGATCGTTACCGGCATTTCTCCGGCCGAGACGGTAAGCGACGTGCCCTTCGAGCAATTTGAATTCACCGACGCCGGCGACGAGACGCTTGAAGAGCACATTGCCGATTGGCTTTACTCGATTGAAATGGACACGCTGGAAATTGAGGGTTTGACGGTCGTCCGAGTGACCGTTCGCCAAGACCTTCCGCCGGAGAAGAAACCGGTTAAGTTCTCGCTGACGCGCTGGATTTCCGACGACATGGCACTCGATGCGGACAACGAGCAATAATGCCAAGATCACATGCCACAACACGAAAGCCATCTCGCGGCGGGTTCACGCTGCTGGAGGTGGTGTTGTCGTTGGGATTGGCCACATTGTTGCTGGTGCTGATGGGAGCGGCGGTCGACGTTTACTTCCGCGTGTTAGACTACGGTCGCACGGAAGTCGAGGAGGCACAGCTTTCTCGTACGTTGCTGCAAATGATCGCCGCCGATCTTCGCAATACGGTGAAGCCGGGCTCGGCGACCGACGAGTCGGAGGACGACGATTTCTCTTTGGCCGTCGAAGAAACCGACCTTTTCAATGCGTCGCCCGTGTTGGGATTGTTCGGCGACGCGACTCATCTACAGATGGACGTCGGCCTCCTGCCGCGTGGAACTCGCGGACTGACGGGCGGGATCAAGACAGTCATGTATTACGTCGCCGACGAAACGACCACGACGATGGCAACTGATCGGGACGGGCAAGAACTTCGCGGTCTGGTGCGGCAAGAGTTCGGTCGCGGCACGGCAATGTGGTCCGTCCGTCAGGGGCAACTCGACGAGTTCGATGTCCAGCCGCAGTTGCTCGCTCCCGAGGTTGCCCGGATCGAGTTTCGCTACAGCGACGGGCTCGGGTGGTTCGACCAGTGGGACTCGGCGGAGTTGGAAAGCCTGCCGGCGGCGGTGGAGATTGCACTGGCCATTACGCCATCTTTCAAGACAGACGAAGATGAGGAGAAGTTGTTGGTATACCGCCTGCTGGTGCGGATTCCCACGGCGGAAGACGTTTCGGCGAGTAGTTTGGACGAGGAAATGGAAGACTAGCGAGGTTGCACCTTAGATTATGAAATGCGGAAGTCGGGTGACACCGATGATTTTGCGGAGCCGGCTATGCTACCACTGAAGACTCCGTTCGCAAAATCGTCGGTGCGGCGCAGCCGCGAGAGGATTCAGCCGTGCCCGGAGCCTCCTGTGCCTTCGGCACCCAGACGTTTTTCCGAAAACGCTTGCTTAGATGGATAATCGATTCCGGAAAAACATCTGGGCCACCCGGCCGGATGCTTGAAACATGCCAGATAATACGCATTGCACACGCTTTGGTACGTCGCGACGCACCCTACATTCAATAAACATCAGCCATGACGCACGTATCGCACAAAACGACCGCCCGAGCCCGACGGGGGATGGTGTTGGTGTTCGTGCTGGTGGTGGTTGCGATCATGGCCTTGGCGGCCTTCACCTTCTGCGAGTTGATGCTCACCGAACGAAAGGCTTCGCTGCTGCTGGGCAACCGGGCACAGGCTCGCCAGTCGGCCCACTCAGGCATCGAAATGGTTGCCGCGGTTCTCTCGCAGGACCAAGAAACCATCGACGGAGCCGGCGGATTGCTCGATAACACGAATCTCTTCCGAGGAGTGGTCGTCGTCGAGGACAGTAGCAACCCGGGCCGAGTTACAATCGTAAGCACCAAGCTGGACGAGACCGGCGTGCCTTACTTCGGGCTGGAAAACGAGTCCGGCCGAATCAATCTGAACACGCTGCTGGAAATCGGTGACGAGGACGAAGCACGAGAAGTGCTGATGGCGCTGCCGAACATGACCATCGAAGCGGCCGACTCGATTCTCGATTGGATCGACGAAGACGACACGCCGCGCGAGTACGGCGCAGAGATCGATTTCTACAGCCAACTTCAACCGGCCTATGCCCCGAAGAACGGCCCATTGGACACTATCGAGCAACTTCTCGGAGTACAAGGGGTGACACCGGAGTTGCTCTTCGGCGCCGACTCGAATTACAACGGCCTGGTCGATCCCGGCGAACTACAAACCGGGGAAGATTCGATGGCCGAGTTCACCTTCGCAACAGAAGGCTCGCCCGCCGGCGGCATTGCCCGTTGGCTGACGCTATACAGCGTGGAAAAGAATCTTCAAGCCGACGGACAGCCGAGAATCAACCTCAACGAAGACGATCTGCAACAGTTGCACGAGAAGCTGAAGGAGGTCCTGGAGAGCGATTGGGCGACCTTCATCGTGGCTTATCGACAGAACGGCCCATACGACGGCGACGGCCGCACGGAAGAAATCCGCGGCAGGGAACTCAATTTAGAAGATAGTGAAGAAGCTGAAGAGAGCCAGCCCCAGAGGGTTGGCGAGGAGGAGGAACGAAGCGAGGAAGGCGGCGATTCCGACCAGAGGGGCGGCCCACCCCAACAAGAAAACGCCTCCGCCGGAAAGAAGACCGAGCTTGAGAACATCCTGGACCTTATCGGCGCGAAGGTGCGAGTAACATTCAAGGGCGATAGGCAACCGACAGTCATCGATTCGCCCTTTTCGAAGGTACCCGGCGAGATGTCTCAGTATATGCCGAAGCTGATGGACGCCGCGACACTCGACGATTCGGCGACCATCTCCGGCCGCATAAACGTGAACCTGGCCGACCCGATCGTGCTGGCGGCCATACCGGGGATTAGCGAGAGCACCGTCGAACGCATCATCGCCGAACGGGAATTGAACGTATTGGACGCGGACGAGTCCCGGCGCCACGCCACTTGGCTTCTGAGCGAAGGCATCGTCGATCTGGAGGAAATGAAGAAGCTCATGCCGTACGTGACAGCCGGCGGCAGCGTGTACCGTTTCCAATCGATCGGCTATTTCGATCGCGGCGGCCCCACGGCACGATTCGAGGTCGTGCTGGACGCCAGCGAAGATACGACAAAAACAGTCCTCTTGCGAGACCTCGGCAGTCGTGGGCCCGGCTATCCGCTGGAGTTGCTGGGGACGGACGAGCAGGCCGAGTGAGCCGTTTTGAAATAACGGAGTCCAATCATGGCACGACCAATCGCCATATGCAGCGCCGCGGCAATCGTCGGCGTGGTGATTCCGCTGTTCGTCGTTCCGCTCTTTCTTCCTTGGAGCCCGATCAACTGTCGCTATGAAGAGGTGGATATCACAACCGGCAGGCTTCGCTTTTCCCGATACTTGTTTTACTGCAAGGTTTCCGAGAGAATCGAGGAAACCGCTCTTAGCAAGATGCTTCCCGAAGATATCGTATCCGAATCCACGCCACAGTGGCGTAAAGTGAATACATTCTCAGTGGGATGCAATTATTCTCCCCATCACCAATTCCATAGTGCGATTGTCCAGATTCGCTTTCTTTCGGGTATTTGGGAAATGTCGCAACAGTATGGGCTCACCGACAGCACGAAGCGGGCAATGGCTCTTCATGTGCTTGCATTGTGGCAACACGACGGCAGCGATCGTCTGGCCGCCGAATACATTAGCGTTTTTTCGGAAATGGATAACGAAAACATCCGGCGTGGAATCCTGGACGCTTTGCCGACTCTGCAAATGCCCCTTATCGAGACAAACGAATCCCAGGTTATCCGAACCATGTTCTTCCCGAACGGCAATCCCATGGAACAAATCCACGGCTACGATGATGATTCGGGAAAGTTCATCCGCCACGGGATTTGGCAACGTTGGCGACCGGACGGCACAAAGTCAATATATGGTCATTTCGAAAACGGCGATCACCACGGTAAACGCTTCGAGTGGGACCAGAACGGGAAACTAATCGTGATCGAGGCATTCGACCGCGGCAAACTTTCCGAGTGTGAGATGGATAATCTTCAGCAACATCCGGACCACGAAGCCGCACAAGAAGCATTTGCCCGGGAGTAGTTCGATGCAAGTTGGACTGTCGCGATTGTGGCGGCGTGTGGCAAGCGTCACGATTTCTCTCGTTGCATCTGCGCGCAGAGCACGCCTGTTCAGTAGACGTGGCAAATCGGAGGTTGGACGAAATTGTTTGCAACGCGGAGGTCGGCTTTGAACTGGAAGAATCTCAAGCAGCTTGTGATGACGGCCCTGCGGCGAGCCTGGCTGGCGATGTGCACGTTGGGGACCGTCGGATTCTTATGGTTCTGGATCGTTGACGGCGACAACCCGCTTAGATCCGATGACCCTTATCTGGTGGGTTTAATATTCGGGATGTTCGCCGCATGTCTGGCGATCATCTATACGGCAACGGAGAGCATCGGCCGGAGAGTCGGTTGGAGACGATTTCAGGATTTCGCATACCCGATTGTGTTGGCTGCCTGGTGTCTTTTCTTATGGGGAAACAGCCTTAGAGGCGGAGAAGCCGCGGCCGTACTATCAGTCGCATGTGTCGCGAGCCTGATAGTCGGGGCGTTGACCTATCCCGTGTGCCGCTTCGACGTGCCAAGAAGACTTGCCGTGACGGTGTCGTGCATCGCGGTCGTTTTGCTGGCGATGTACTGCGCTGCGTGCCTAATTATGTAGGGTGCGTCGCGACGCACCATGAAGCGG
>Ga0180432_10009372_pt1 | contig 11953 bp, 8 predicted proteins | sample SS_ome_10_FD_132414 | JGI IMG/M metagenome (GOLD analysis project Ga0180432, IMG submission 132414) | Hypersaline lake sediment archaeal communities from the Salton Sea, California, USA - SS_1_MS_2 metaG | ecosystem: Environmental > Aquatic > Non-marine Saline and Alkaline > Hypersaline >...
CCGGGCCTCTCGGTGGTGGCCAGTTGCCGGATGTGCCTGATCCAAGCGGGCAGCCGCAATGCCGAGACGGGCGAGATTTCGATGATCCCCAAACTCGTTCCCGGCTGCCAGACGCCGGCCAAGGACGGCACCGTGATCGTGACCGACAGCGACGCGGTCCGCGACAGCCGGGCCCGGGTCGAAGAGGCGTTGCTGATCGACCATCCGATCGACTGCCCGATCTGTGACAAGGCGGGCGAGTGTTTGCTGCAGGACTACCACTTTGAGCACGGCCAGAGCGAACGGCGGGCCGACATCCATCCCTTCACCAGCCGCCGGCGGGATGTCGGCCCGACGGTCACCCTGTTTGTCGACCGCTGCATCATGTGCACCCGCTGCGTCCGGTTCACCAGGGAGGTGTCCGGCACGGGCGAGTTGATGGTTTCGGCCCGCGGGGCCAAGGAAGAGATCGACACCTTCCCGGGGTTCCCGCTCGACAACAAACTTGCCGGCAACGTCGTCGACCTCTGCCCTGTCGGAGCGCTCGGCGACAAGGACTTCCTCTACCAGCAGCGGGTCTGGTTTCTGAAAAAATCGGCCAACGTCTGCGGTGGTTGTTCAGCAGGCTGCTCGATCGTCACCGAACACAACCAGGACACCGTCTACCGGCTCAAGCCCCGCGAAAACCCCCATGTCAACAAGTGGTGGATCTGCGATGAGGGCCGCTACGGCTGGCATCATCTGCACGATCCGGCGCGGCTTGTCGAGGCGGGTCGGCGAGGCCAGGACGGCTTTGAGACGATTGAGTGGGCCGACGTTGTCACGCGGCTGCGGGATGATCTCAAGGCCGCGGGCCGGCTTGCCGTCGCGGTCTCACCGCAGTTGACGGTCGAGGAGGCCTGGATGCTCTGTGCGGTCGCCCGGTCGATCGACCCCGAAGCGTTCCTCGCCCTCGGCAAGGTGCCGACGCGCGGCGACGACGAGCCGTATCCCGGCGGATTCACGATCCGCGCTGAAAAGGCTCCGAACCGGATCGGTGTCGAAGCAGTTTTGGGGCTCTTTGGAGCGGCCGGGGCGGACGGCGGGGTGCCCGGCTGGAACGAGTTCATCGGGAAGGTGCAGTCCGGGGAGGTCAAAGCCGCCTGGGTCACCGCCGGCTACCCGACCGCGGACGGCTCCTGGTGCGACGAGCAGCAAGCCGCGAGCTTCGCCAGCCTCGACTGCCTGGTCGTGCAGGACCTGTTCGACTCGCCGTTGACAGCCCAGGCTCACTGGCGGCTGCCGGCAGCCGGCTTTGCCGAACGGGCGGGAACCTGGGTCAACTGCGGCCATCACGCCCAGAGCTTTGAGCAGGCAATCCGCCCACCCGCCGGCGTCTGGCCCGAAGGCCGACTGTTCTGGAACATGCTCGGCCGACAGGGACTGTATGATCCGGCCGGCGTCCGGCAGCAGATCGCCGAGAGCAACGCCACCTTTGCCGCCCTCGCCGGCGACCTCCCGGCCACCGGTGTCGACCTGCGGCTCCAGCAACTGGCCGCCACCTGAGCCCCCTTTCCGTCTCCTCTGCGACCCTTCCGATGAACGGACTCCTGCCCTCCCCCGAAACAATCGCGGCGTTGGCCAAGATCGGCCTGCTCGTCGGCGGCCTGATGACAGCGGCCGCCTATCTGGTGCTGGTCGAGCGGTGGATCGCCGCCTGGGTACAGGACCGCCGGGGTCCGAACCGGGTCGGGATCCCACTGACCAAAATTCGGCTGTTCGGCCTCGGTCAGCCCCTCGCCGATGGGCTCAAGATCGTGCTCAAGGAAGACTTCACCCCGCGGCACGTCGACAAGGTTCTCTACAATGCGGCCCCGCTGGTGCTGCTGACTGCGTCGCTGGCGATCTTTGCCGCGATCCCCTTCGGCAGCGTGCTGCCGCCGCTGGGAATTGAGGGCCTGCCCGACCCGGTTCCGTTCCTCGTCGCTCCCGGGCTTGATGTCGGCGTGCTCTGGGTCTTTGCACTTTCGAGTATTGCCGTCTACGGCGTGCTCCTCGGCGGCTGGGCCAGCAACAACAAATACGGCTTTCTCGGCGGCCTCCGAAGCAGTGCCCAACTGGTCGCCTACGAGATTCCGCTCGGCCTCGGCCTCCTCGGCGTCGTGCTCGCCGCCGGCTCACTGAAACTCGACGTGATCATGAACCACCAGGCCGAAACCGGCCTCTGGTTCGCCTTCGCCCAGCCGCTCGGCTTCCTCGTCTTTCTGATCGCCAGCTTTGCCGAGGCGGCCCGGCTGCCCTTTGACCTGCCGGAGGCCGAGCAGGAACTCGTCGGCGGCTACCACACTGAGTACGCCGGCATCAAGTTGCTGCTGTTTTTGGTGTCTGAATTCCTCCACATGGTCACCGCCGCCTTTTTGATCGTGATCATGTTCCTTGGCGGCTGGCATCTCTGGGGAGTTACTGGCAGCTCGCAGGAAATCTCGTGGCTCGGTGCGGGGCTGCGATTCGGCATTCTTTCGGCCAAGATCTTTGCTGTGATCCTCTTTTTTATGGTCGTTCGCTGGAGCTGGCCCCGGTTCCGGTTTGACCAGCTGATGAATCTCGCCTGGAAGGTGATGCTGCCGCTGGGGCTGCTGAATCTGGTCGTGGTGGCCACCCTTGAAGAGTTCCGCCCGCGGCTGGAGGCAGCCCTCGGCCCCGGCCTCACCGGCGGCATCATGATCGGCCTGCCGTGGCTGATCTTTTTCGGTGGCTGGCTGGCGGCCGGCCTGCTGACCCCATCGGGCACCGACAATCGGCCGGTCGGCCGGCCGGGCCCCTTCGACACGGAGCGCGATCTCGAGGCGGAGACCGCCTCTGAGGACCGACAGGAACCTGAACTGGTGGAGGTCTGAGATGAAAGCGAACGATCCCGGCATCACCTGGCTGGAGGAAAAGCCGCTCGGGCTGACCGAGCGACTCTATCTGCCGTTGTTTCTCCAGGGCCTGACGACCACCGGTCGCCACCTGGTGAGCAAGAAGAACACCGTCAACTTTCCCGAGGAGCGTCCGGCGATCGGCAATCCGCTGATCTACCGCGGAGTCCATCGGCTCAACCGCGACGACGAGGGGCGGGTAAAGTGCGTCGCCTGCTTCCTCTGCGCAACCGCCTGCCCTGCCCATTGCATCGACATTGTCGCCACCGAGAGTCCTTGGGAGGACCGTGAGAAATACCCCGAAAGCTTCCAGATTGATGAACTGCGGTGCATCTTCTGCGGGATGTGCGAAGAGGCCTGCCCGGTCGATGCGATCGAACTGACGAGCATGCTCGACCTGACGGGCAAAAGCCGTGAGGAGATGATTTTCGACAAGGAAAAGCTGCTCAGTGTCTACGACATGACGAAGGATGCCGAGCCGATGAAGTCGGCCGACCTGGGGGGCACGCTGTGAGCCTGTTTGCGGAAACCGAACCTGCCGCCGCCGGCTGGCTCTCAACCGGCCTGCTCTTGGCGGTGGCCGTGACGAGCCTGGCGGTCGGCCTCTGGCTCCTGCTGCCCAAGGCGGGCCGCAATGGCCGCTGGCCCCGCCGACTCGGCACCGCGCTCGGACTGGTCTCGCTGGCCCTGTTTGCCATTACCGGCCAGCGTCTGGGAAGTCTCGGGGAGGAGGCGGTCTTTCTGGTGGTCTCGTTGGTGGCGGTGGTCAGTGCCGCGGCGACGATCACCTGCCGCTCGCCGGTCTACGCCGCAATCTGGTTCGCCCTCTGCCTGGCCGGCGTGTCAGGCGTGTTGTTGGTCCTCGGGGCGCAATTTTTGGGAGTGGCCACCATCGTCGTCTACGCAGGGGCGATCCTGGTGATGTTCCTCTTCGTCCTCATGCTCGCCCAGCCGTCGGGGCTGGCCACCTCCGACCGGGTCACCAACGAGCCGCTGCTCTCGGCGGTCGCCGGGGCGGTGCTGCTGGGGCTGCTCTCGCTGTCGATCGGCCGGCTGTCGGCCGAAGATCCCGCCTGCTGCCGGCCGCCGTCGAAGGCTGCCGCCCTGGCCGCCGCGACAGAAACCGACGAAACGGTTCCGCCGGCTGCTGCGGTCGATCTGCTTGCGGCCGACCAGGTGGCCCGGCTCGGCGGGGAACTTTTTGGCCGGCACCTGGTGGCGGTCGAGGCGGCCGGCATCCTGCTGTTGGTCGCGTTGATCGGGGCGATTGCGATCGTTTCCCACGGCCTAGAGGGTGATCAGGCCGAGTCGTCGTCGCTTCAGGAAGGGAGCCGCCCATGACCACCGGTCTGCTCTTCGCCGCTGCGGCACTGCCGCTGCTTCAAAACGGGCTGATCGTCGGGGCGATTCTCTTCAGCCTCGGCCTCGTCGGCATCCTCACCCGCCGCAACCTGATCGTGATGTTCCTCTCGGCCGAATTGATGCTGCAGGGCATCTCGGTCAGCCTCGTCTCTTGGAGCCGCTACCACGGCGACTTCGGCGGGCAGGTCCTGGTGATCTTCGTGCTGTCCGTCGCCGCCTGCGAGGCTGCTGTCGCCCTCGTCTTCGTCCTGCAGGCCTTCGCCCGAACCGGCCGGCTCGACGCCGCTGCCTGGCAGTCTCTGCGGGAGGGACCGCTGCCGCGGTCGATCGATCAGGAGATTCCGGCGATCGATACACCCGGTTTGGTCTTTCCGCAACTCACGCCGGCCGGCATCTCCCCAGAAACCGACACCGACGCCTCCCTTGAGCGGGAACACGTCTAAGCCCCGCCGCCCCCCTCCCCGATTGCCCCCACATGTCTCCCGAAGCCCTGCTTGTTCTCGTCCCGCTGCTGCCGCTCGTCGCCGCGATTGTGACCGTGGTTGCTGGCCCGCGGCTCGGCCCGAGGCCTTATCTACCGGCCGTGACGGGCATCGGAGCCGCCGCGGTCGTCGCCCTACTGCTGCTGGTGGTCACCGCCCGCAGCAGCGACGGCGGCGACCATCCGCGGCCGGTTGACATGGTGAAGACCCTCTGGCAATGGGCCACGGTGAGCGAAGCCTACACACCGCCCGCCGATTCGCCGGCGGCGGTGCCGGGAACCGCCGTTGGGGCCGATACCCATGCTTCGCGGCCGTTCTCGATTGCCGTCGCCCTGCGGCTCGACCCACTCACAGCGACGATGCTCATTCTGATTACCGGCATCGGCCTGCTGGTGGCGGTCTATTCGATCGGGTACATGCACGACGATCCCGGCAGCCCCCGGTTTTTTGCCCTCGTGGCGATGTTCGTCTTTTCGATGTCGATGCTCGTGGCGGCGAGCAATTTCCTTCTGGTCTACGTCTTCTGGGAGGCGGTCGGGGCCTGCAGCTACCTGCTGATCGGCTTCTGGTTTGTCAAACCCGAGGCGGCCCGGGCAGCGCGGAAGGCCTTCCTGGTCAACCGTGTCGGCGACTTCGGACTGGCGATCGGGGTGTTTCTGCTCTGGCTGACCTACGGCACACTCGACTTCCACGACACGCTCTCCCCCGACGGCACGATCCTGCCGGGGATCCTCGGCCAGACGCGGCTGGCCGACGTCTCGGGGTACGCCGGCGGAGCGGTCGGCACGGCGATCTGCCTGCTGCTGCTCCTGGCCGCCTGCGGGAAAAGCGCCCAACTGCCTCTGCATGTCTGGCTCCCGGATGCCATGGAGGGGCCAACCCCGGCCAGCGCCCTGATTCACGCAGCCACCATGGTGACCGCGGGCATTTATCTGATCGCCCGGTCAGCGCCGTTGTTCATGGCCAACCCCGGGGCGCTTGTCATCGTCTCGATCGTCGGCGCGACAACCGCCCTGGTCGCCGCGCTGATCGGCACGGTGCAAAACGACCTCAAGCGGGTGCTCGCCTATTCGACGATCAGCCAACTCGGCTACATGTTCGCAAGCCTCGGCACCGGCACCCTGCTCGGCTTCACGGCGGCGATTTTCCATCTGCTGACCCACGCTTTCTTCAAGGCGCTGCTCTTTCTCGGTGCCGGTTCGGTGATGCATGCGATGGGGGGCGTGATCGACATGCGACGGTTCGGAGGCCTGCGGAAGCTGATGCCGATTACGGCAGCGACGTTTCTCGTCGGCAGCCTCGCCTTGGCGGGGGTCGCTCCTTTCGCCGGTTTTTTCAGCAAAGACGAGATCCTCGCCTCGTTGCACCAGAAGGGCTGGCCGGAGGCCCACGGCGAGCACGGCGAGCACCATGCTTTCGTGCCGGTGTTGCCAGAGCCGGCTTCACCCCGAGCAACGCTCCACGACGTCGGCTACCGCGGTGTCGCCTCTGCCGAGAGCCATGCCGCCGCGACCGCACCCTCGGGCCTCGACAGCCTCGATACGCCGGCGGTCTGGCAGACCCTGTTCTGGATGGCGTTGGTCACGGCGGGGCTGACCGCCTTCTACACGTTCCGGGCGGTCTTTATGACCTTCACCGGCCCGCTGCGGGTGCCGGATGAGGCGGGGCACCACGCTCATGAGTCACCCCGGGTGATGACGACGCCGCTGATCATTCTGGCGGTGCCGGCTGCGCTCGCGGGCCTGATCCTGTTTGCCACCGAGGGTCTTGCAAGCTTCCTCGCTGCGACGCCGTCGTTCACCGCCCCCGCCGTGGTCGCCACCGCTGCTCCGGCGGTCTTCCACTGGGATCTTGCGGTGCAGGGCACGCTGGCGGCGGCGCTTGGCATCGTGCTGGCGGCGGTTGGTCATTATGGTCGCCGCAGCGACGGCCCCCAGTTGGAACGCTGGCTGGGTCCGATCCGGCCGTTTCTCGAGAACCGGATGTACATCGACCAGGTGTACGTGGCGGTCATCGTCAAGCCCGTCGAGGCGGTGGCCCTGCTGGCGGCAATGTTCGACCGTTCGGTGATCGACCGGCTGGTGCGGGCGTTGGCCCGCTTCCCCGCTGTCGTCGGCAACCTGATCCGCAGGCTGCAGTCCGGACTGGTGCAGCGGTACGCCCTCGCCGGTGTCGTCGGCGTCCTGGCGATTATCGTCTTGATGGCCTGGCGGCTCTGACTCTGAAGCCCTGTGGCCGGCACGTCTCCATTTTCTGAAATACCTCCATGAATCTTCTCGCCCCCTCGACCCACCTCCTCGTGGTGCTGCTGCTGCCCCTGGCCGGGGCCGGCATCATCTGGCTGCTGGGCAGCCGGGGATTGCAAACCATCCGCCAGAGTGCGGTGATCACGGGGGTGCTCACGCTCGTTGCCGCTGCCGGGCTGGTGCTGCGGTATCTCGCCAGTGCCGAAGCCGCAGCGGGACAGCCCTTTGCCGCAGTCTCGGTGCCCTGGCTGACCGGCGGCATGTTCGACATCCGGCTGTCGTTGGGCCTTGATGGACTGTCGTTGTGGCTCTTCGGGCTCTCCGCCCTGCTGTCGCTCACCGCGATCCTCGTCAGCTGGGACGCCATCGAAGAGGGGGCGGTCGGCTTTTACATGCTGCTGTTGCTACTCGAAACCGCGATGCTCGGTGTCTTCGCCGCCCGCGACATCATTCTGTTTTACGTTTTCTTCGAGTTCACCCTGGTACCGCTGTTCTTCCTGATCGGCATCTGGGGGCACGAGGAACGCCGCCGGGCTGCGGTGACATTTTTTATCTACACCCTCGCCGGCAGCGTGCTCGCGTTTCTTGGGCTGATGACGATCGTGCTCTGGAATGCCTCGCACACCGGCAGCATCTCGTTCGACATCGACCTGCTGACTGCCGGACTCGCCGAACATCCCCTGCCGATGGATGCCGAAGGGGGCTACCTGCAGGGGCTCGTCTTCCTCGCTTTGCTCGTCGGCTTCTCGGTCAAGGTTCCGATCGTGCCGCTGCACACCTGGCTACCGCTGGCCCATGTCGAGGCGCCGACCGGGGGCAGCGTCGATCTCGCCGGCGTTCTGCTCAAGCTCGGCATCTACGGCTTCCTCCGGTTCTCGCTGCCGATGCTGCCGGAGGCGACCGCCCTGGCGGCCCCCTGGCTGTTCGCCCTGGGAGCCTGCGGGATCGTCTACGGGGCGCTGGTCGCGCTGGTGCAGCAGGACCTGAAACGCATGATTGCGTACTCATCGGTCAGCCACATGGGCTATGTCGTGATGGGGCTGTTCGCCCTTGAGCCGGTGGCGATCGAGGGGGCCAATCTGCAACTGATCAACCACGGCCTTTCCTCGGCGGGGCTCTTTGCCCTCGTCGGCATGCTCTACGAGCGGTTCCACACCCGGTCGATCGCCAGCCTCGGCGGGGTGGCGGCAAAGGCGCCCTGGCTGACGGTGCTGTTTGTGCTGTTTACCTTTTCGAGCATCGGCCTGCCGGGCCTCAACGGCTTTGTCGGCGAGTTCATGATTCTTGCCGGATCGTTTCAGCGGGCCTGGACCGGGGTCGCCGTCGGGCTTGAACAGAGCTATCTCATCCTGGCGGTGATGGGTGTTGTCGGCGTGGTGCTGGGTGCCTGGTACATGCTCTGGGCGGTTGAGCGGGTTTTCTTCGGCGTCTCCCGGCTGCCGCCGTCTTCGCAGGCCGACGCTGATTCGGACGAGTCGCTCGACCTTCGTTGGCATGAGATCGCAGCACTGGCTCCGCTGGCCGTTTTTGTCCTCTGGATCGGACTGACGCCGGCCGGCTTTCTCGGCCCCCCTGCCGCGACGGTTCGCAAGCTGACGCTCGCCTCGAGCGCGGCGTTTGCCGAACAGATGCAACTGCCACCCCAAGCCGAGCCCCGCGACCCCGAAATGTTCACCACGCCAGTTGCTCCCCGGCAAGAGTCCGTGCAGGAACTGGCGACCGTCGCTTCCCCGACCCCTGCGGCCAACGAATGACCACCTCCGCCGGAACACTGCTCCTGCTGGTACCAGAAATCGTGCTGGTGCTCGCGGCCCTCGTCGCCTACCTCGCCGCTGCCTTCGGCGGTCTGAGATCGGGATGGCTCGTCGCGGTGATCGGGCTGGGCCTCGCCCTGTTGACGGCCGGAGGCCAGCCGCCGGACGGCAGTGCGATCTCATCCGGACCGATCACCCTCGACGGCTTCTCGGCCTTTATCCGGCTGCTGGCGTTTGGCTCGGGCCTGCTGCTGGCGTTCGTGCAGGCGGGCGACCACTGGCGGGCGGCGGTGCAGCCCGACGGTGGCGGCCGGCGGCTCGGCTCGGGGGAGGAGGCCGGAACGTTTCTGGTGCTGTTGGCCGGACTGTCGATCATCGGACTGGCCAACGATCTGGTGCTGCTGTTCATCGGCCTCGAACTGGTGTCGATCCCAACGTACATCCTGCTGGCGTTGAAGCGGACCGACGCCGCCGGGCAGGAAGCGAGCCTGAAGTATTTTTTCCTGTCGCTGGTCGCTTCGGCCTTGTTTCTCTATTCGGTTGTCTGCCTCTACGGACTCGGCGGCTCGACTTCGCTCCCGGCAATCGGCAGCCAGTTGCGAGCCCTCGGCAGCGGCGGCCCCGCTGCCGCTGCCGGCGACCTGATGGTCGGCACCGTCACCGCAAGCATGGCGGCGGTCCTGCTGCCGGTCACCCTCGGCATGGCCCTGGCAGGCGCCGCCTTCCGGCTGGCCGCCGTGCCGATGCATTTTTATGCGCCGGACGTCTATGAAGGCACCAGTCCGAGCAACGCGGCTGTGCTCTCGACACTCCCCAAGGTCGCCGGCGTCGTAGTGCTCGCCCGGGTGGTCGCCCTGGCAATTCCGCCTCTTGGCAGCGGCGAGTCAGCCGGTCCGGTGGCTGCCACGCTGCTTGCGCACGCCTGGCATGCGCTGGCGATTGTCGCGGCGGTGACGATGACCGTCGGCAACTGCATGGCTCTGCTGCAGACAAATCTGCGGCGGTTGCTGGCCTGTTCGTCGATCGCCCACGCCGGCTACCTGCTTGTCGGCCTCGCTGCCGCCGCGGCGGTCGGAGTGCCTTCCGGGCCGCTCGGAGGGGAACCGCTCGCAGCCGGCCCGCTCAATCTCGACGGCATGGCCGCGACGCTCTTTTATCTGGCGACCTACCTCGTCGCCACCGTCGGCATCTTCGGCGGGCTGACCTATCTCGGCCACCGCTGGCCGGAGTGGTCTCCGACAAGCCGCCAGCGGCCGGCTCTTGAAGAAATCGAGTCGGTTGACGACCTCGAGGGGCTGTCCTCGACCAACCCGGTGGTCGCGTTCAGTCTGGCGGTGTTCCTGCTGAGTCTGGCGGGGATCCCGCCCTTTCCCGGCTTCTGGGGCAAACTGTCGCTGGTTACGGCCGCCCTCAGCGTCGATAGCAGTGCGGCGGTTTTCGGTGACCGCCAGCAATGGTTTCTCGGACTCGCCATTGTCTTGGTGATCAACGCCGCCATCGCTGCGGCCTACTATCTGCGGCTGATCACGGCGATCTACTTCAAATCGACCGACAAAGGAGTGCAGGCTGACGGCGGCCTGTCGGCGGGGCTGGCGATGCTCACCTGCCTGCTGGTGGTGGTGTCGCTGTCGCTGCGACCGCGGGGGTTGTTCGCGTCCGCCAGTCGAGCCGGCGGTACGCTCTCTGGAACGATCGAGGCTGAATTAGGAGCGGATACCCGACCCGCCGGCCCGCTGCTGGCCACCGTCAACGAGGAGCGGGCCCAATGACCCAGACGCCGACCGCAGACGCCGTCAGGAACCTCCTGGCCGATTTTCCCGACCCCGAGTCGGGCCGGCCACTGGCAGAGATGGGCCAGCTTGGCTCGGTGCATGCCGAAGCCGACCGGATCTCTGTCGACGTCGGCCTGACCACCCATGCAGCAGTGCTCTGGAAGCAGATTCGGGGCCGCCTCGAAGAGCGGCTGCGGACGGCGTTTCCCGCCGTCGGCGAGGTCGCCATCAACATCGGCCCGCACGAGCGGGCCCCGACCAAGCTCGGCCAGATCGGCCTTGAGGCCAAGAGTGTGATCGCCGTCGGCTCCGGCAAGGGAGGTGTCGGCAAAAGCACAATTGCCGTGTCGCTGGCCATTGGCCTCGCCCGGGCCGGGAGCCGGGTCGGTATCCTTGATGCTGACGTTTACGGACCGAGCGTGCCGCATTTGGTCGGCCTGGAAGGCCGACCGGCGATTCAAGAGGGACGGATCGTGCCGCAGTCTCTCGATCCCGGCCAGCCAGCCGAGCCCTTGCCCGCTGGCCTGTCCGTCCAGCAGCTGCCGGTAATGTCGATGGGTTTCATGGTGCCGCCGGGCGAGGCGGTGGTCTGGCGGGGTCCGATGCTGCACGGGGCGATCACGCAGATGCTCCGCGACACGCTCTGGGGGCCGCTTGACTACCTCATCATCGACATGCCTCCGGGCACGGGTGACATCGCTTTGACGCTCTCACAGGTGCTGCCGCTCTCCGGAGCTGTCGTGGTCTGCACCCCGCAGGATGTCGCCCTGCTCGATGCCACCAAGGCGATTGCGATGTTCCAGAAGGTGAACATCCCGGTCTTGGGCATGGTGGAGAACATGAGCTTCTTTGTCTGCCCCGACACCGGCAAACGCTATGACATCTTCGGGTCCGGCGGCGCTGAACGAACGGCCAAGGAACTTGAAATCCCGTTTTTGGGCGAGGTGCCGATCCAGATTCCGATTCGCGAGCATGGCGATGCCGGCAGGACGGCGGCCAACTACGATGACGCTCAGGCTCGGCCCTATCTTGAGGCAATCTGCAGTCGGCTCGTCGGCGGCCTGGCCGCCCGTCATGCTTCGGCACCGCCGATGCCATCTCTCCCGACCCTCTAGGAGGCTGGCCATGGAAAACCCGCAGACAGCCGCCGAACTTGCGGCCAAGACGTGTGTTCCCTGTGAAGGGGGCGTGCCCAAGCTCTCGGTTGCTGAGGCTGAAGCCCAACTGGCAGCGGTGCCAGCGTGGCGGCTGACGCACGACGGCACCCGCATCCGCCGCGACTGGACCCTGAAAACCTTTCGCGACGGCATCCGGCTGGTCAACAACGTCGGTGCCCTCGCCGAACGGGAGCAGCATCACCCCGACCTGCACCTCGTCGGCTATCGCAAGGTCTGGATCGAACTGACCACCCATGCGATCGGCGGCCTGTCAGACAACGACTTTATTCTGGCTGCCAAGATC
>Ga0180432_10009373_pt1 | contig 11953 bp, 9 predicted proteins | sample SS_ome_10_FD_132414 | JGI IMG/M metagenome (GOLD analysis project Ga0180432, IMG submission 132414) | Hypersaline lake sediment archaeal communities from the Salton Sea, California, USA - SS_1_MS_2 metaG | ecosystem: Environmental > Aquatic > Non-marine Saline and Alkaline > Hypersaline >...
GCGGCAAAGGACGAAAGCATGTTCGACGATGTTCTCCAACTCACGGATGTTGCCGGGATAATCGTACTCAAGCAGGATCGCCATCACTTCCTCGGACACTCCGGCCACGTTCTTCTGCTGCAACCGATTGAACTTCGAGACGAAGTGCTCTACCAAAAGGGTAATATCTTCCCGGCGGTCACGAAGTGGCGGCAGTTGAACCCGCACTACGTTAACACGGTAGTACAGGTCCTCCCGAAAGCCCCCTTTCTTCACCAGCGCGCCAAGGTCCCGATTGCTTGCCGCGATGACACGCACGTCCGCGCTCACCGGATCAACAGATCCCAGGGGCTCATACACCCTTTCCTGCAACACGCGAAGCAGCTTCGATTGCATGGCCGGTGAGACGTCGCCAACCTCATCCAAGAAAATGGTCCCGCCCATGGCCACTGCAAAGCGCCCCGGTTTGTCCTTCCGGGCGTCGGTGAACGCGCCGGCCTTGTAGCCGAACAGCTCGGATTCCAGGAGTGTATCGGGCAGCGCCCCGCAGTTGACGGCCACGAACCGCTTCTTGCGCCGAGGCGAAAGGTCATGGATGGCACGTGCCACCAACTCTTTCCCCGTACCGCTGGCGCCCTCGATCAGGACCGTGCTATCACTCTCGGCAAGCTGTGGCAGCACATCTAGAATCCGACGCATGGGCGGGCTTCGGGCGACAATGTCGGCAAGCGTATACTTGTCCTGGAGTTCCTTGCGCAATTGTTCGATCACGCTCAGATCACGAAAGGTTTCCACGCCACCAATCACGTTGCCATCCTGGTCTTTCAAGGCTGTCGCCGAAATGCTCACCGGGATCCGGCAACCGTCCGCCTTCACAATATAGATGGGCTTGCACACGATGGGCTGGCCGGTACACAAGGCTTCCTTCAGCGCGCACTCGTTTTCGCAAATCCCAGCATGAAAGACATCGGAACAACGTTGCCCGATCGCGTCCTCGCTCGACACACCGGTGATCTCCTCGGCTGCCCGGTTGAACGACGTAATTCGCCAGTTCTCGTCAACCGTGAAAACACCATCGACGATCGAATCAAGGATGACGTCTCTTGTCTGTTTCTGAAGCGCTACAGTCATAAGGCTTGCCCAAAAAGACCCATGGCTCTCACTTTCAATGAGCCTTCCAAGTCGCGCCGGGCCTGGCGGACGTTCACATGGGCGCATTGAGCTTTTCGGAGAGGCGCCTGATCTCTGCCGTGACCATGCCGTGATGCGTCTTGATTCGCTGGTGTGCCTCGCGGGCCTGCTGGTGTTCGGCCTGGAACTCTTGATGCGAATCTGCCAGCTTGTCATGGTCGATCTCACTGTTGCCCCGCTCGTGGTCGGCAATTGCCCGCTCGTGCCGCTGCACGTGCGACTCATGAGCGCGAACCGTTTCCGCGTGAGCCTCTAAGGCGGCTTCATGCTCCAGCAACGCGGCTTGAACCTGCGCCAGCATCGAGGTTGCCCGGCGATGTTCAGCCCGCCAACGTCCGATGTCCTCCAGCCACATCACGTGCTCACACTCTGCCTCGTGGTGCTCCTTGTGCATCATTGGATGATCCAAAGTACTCATGGTTTGCCTCCTTTGCCAACACGCTATGGTCGGGCAACTTCGTGACAAAAGCATCTCCGGGTGAACTTGGCAGCAACAGTCATGCCCAACTGGGACAACCAGAGGTTGTCGATGTAACCTGTTTCAGGAATTCGGCTTATGTAAAGATATCCGAGATTAAACAACGGCTGGGTCCGTTGCAGACTCGCATTGTGCAACGCATTGCGGCCTTGTGGAATTGCAATCTGCGACACTCGCTTATTGTAAAGCCTCGGTCTGCTCACGATGAGGTTGACCACTCGGCGCGGTCTTTGAGAACGCTCTCGATGCCGCGACAGTGCCAGCTAAAGGGGCATACTGGGCCATGCCCGCATGTGGGGGCTTTCTCAAGCGAAAGCCCAGCCAAATTCCGAGCCTCATCGCCTTACAGGTCTGATCAGCCTTCGCGGAAAAACACGCACAGTGCAGCCAGCGGGGCACGCCAAAAAAGGAAAACGGGCCGCGCAGCAATTGGGCAACCCGTTTTCCCTACTGCGAATCCCGAGTCGGACCGTCCGGCTCTAATACGACAGCGCAAGGTAGCGCAAATCCATCGATATGTTGTGGCGAAAGCATTACTAGCGCCGCAACATGTTGTAGCAAATTCCCGATCTTGCGCTGTCGTACTAATAACATGGTACTCGCTATTCCGATTCTTCACGACAATTGCATGCGCGCCCCTGAAGTCTCTGTGTTTGGGTAGCCTGCTTTTCCACGCGTCGTCGTCCGCCGGGACAGTCGCAAGTTCTTCGTCAAAACCACCTCGTGCCTTCCTTGGTTAGAACGATTGAACGTCAGAACTTCCGCATGGTATGGTACTTGAACGTGACGACGATCTCTATTTCGGTCTCTGTTTCCCTTTTCACGACGCTCGGTTACCAAATAGCGGTGATCTCCGTGCAAACTCCTGTGCTTCGTTGCTTCCCAACCATGTTCTCACGGCGGCGCTTGACAACGCGCGGCGAGCCGGCAAACGGCAGGCGGCGCCCTTCCGCAAGCCTAAGCGAGCGGAAACGCCCAAGAAACCGGGGCGAAAGCCGGGCGGACAATATGGCGATCATGCCCGACGCGTTGCCTCTGAGAATGTCCCGGTCGACGAGCAACACCATGCCTCGGTGCCGTCGGCGCGTCCGAAGTGCGGCTCCTGGCGTACCGAAGAAGATCAACCGACGGCCGCACAATTCCAGACGGAGATCGTTTGCCGGACGGTGCGTCGGCGGTTTGCCAGCCACCGGGGCCATTGCCGCGATTGCGGCGCGGCGTCGAGTGGCCGGCACCCGTTGCAGACCTCGACAGCCACGGGCGCGGCCGGCAAGCAACTTGGTCCCAAGGCTCACGCCTTGATGAGCACGTTGAACAAACGGCTGGGGTTGTCACACGGCAATTCTCTTGGGAAGATTCCGAGAACGCTGAGAACTCGAAAAACGGCTACCATACAACACAACAATGGAGCAACCATGAGAAAACGATCGGCACGTCGCAGGCGGAGGATCAACCGGCGGCAGTTCGTTGTGTCCGCTGCGACACAGGCGACGGGGGCCACGTTGGCCTCGACTGTGGCTGTGGCCTATGACGAAGCCGGAGCCGGCCGGCCTCCGGCAAGCAAACCTAATTCCGCCGAAAAGCCCGACCGCAAGGCCCGACCGGCACGGCTACATATTCTGGGAAGCGGCTGTCCTGCACCGATGCCCGATCGGTACGGAAGCTCGTTCATATTGGAAGTGGGCAAGGACTGCCTGATGGTTGATTGCGGCCCGGCCACAACCTACAAGATGACGAAAATGGGTATTCCGCCGGGAAAGGTTGGTCACCTCTTCTTCACCCACCATCACTTCGATCACAACGTCGACTTCCCCTGTTTCGCGCTCACCAGGTGGGACATGAGCGATGGCACCGGACCGCCGCTGAAGGTGTACGGACCGCCGCCAACGCGGACTTTCGTCGAGCGGCTGCTTGGAGAGGAAGGTGCCTTTGTCGACGACTGGAAATCGCGGATCCAACATCCGGTCAGCCAGAAGATTTTCGTCCGAAGAGGCGGAGTGCTTCCCCGGCCGGCACCCGCTCTCGACGTGAAAGACGTGGGACCCGGCAAAATCGCTGAATCCGACTCGTGGGTGGTCACCGCGGCCCGAGTGCATCACGTCGAGCCGGGATTGGAGTCTTTGGCCTATCGCTTCGATACGGATCAGGGGAGTATCGTCTTCGCCGGCGACTGTGGCGACTGCAAGTCGCTTCGACAGCTCTCGCAAGATGCCCACACGCTTGTGATCGGCTGCGTGTACATCGGCTACAAGAAGGCATACGACGGAATCATCACGGGAACAGGCGATGTGGCCGAGATTGCCAGGGCATCCGGCGTTCGCCGCGTCATCCTCTCGCACGCGGCTCCCGGTCTGGGGTCGGGGAAGAGGAGGAAGCGAGCAATCGCCGATGTGGCCCGAAACTACGACGGCGACGTTCTGTTCCCTGATGAACTTACGACTGTATCGGAAGTATTGGCAGATACGACGCCCCAGTCGATAAGGTAGCATCGTTTGCTGTCGGGCCGGTTGGGCGCATGAGTGGCGACCGATGTCGACGCTCACTCGCCTCTGCCAATCGAATATGCTGTTTACACCCACCGGCCAAAAGGCCTTCGAAACAGCTATCTTCCGAGCAAAGCGTGAGAGTTGGGACTGCTACCTCTGCGTCCTCTGTGGTAGATCCCGCGGCTGAGAAATCCAGGCTAACTCTCACTCTGTAACCCTCGAAAAACGTGCTGGCGGAGGATGTTGTTTTTGGACGTGAGCGGACCGGGGCTGGTGTCGTCGCGGAGAATGGCGAACATGATGTGGAACTTGGCGTCGAGGTCGTCGGCGTGGTGGACGATCAGCGCCTCGGGCGTCATGGGTGGCTTGGGGGAGCCCCACTCTGGCAGACGCTGATGGGCGATGATCAGGTGCTCCAGCCGCAGCCGGGTCTCCGGGTCGATCGGCAAGGTGGCGGCCGTTTCACGAACCATGTCGCGGCCCTCGAGGATGTGGCCGATCAGGGCCCCCTCGGGTGTTGCAACCGTTTCGGTCGGCCGCTGGTCCAACTCGCGGAGCTTGCCGATATCGTGGAGGATCGCCCCGGCCGTGACCAACCCTTTGTTCAGCGGCGGTTCCAGCTCGGGATAGTATTCGGCGTACTTGTCGGCCAGATAGAGGCAGGTCCGCGTCACGCTGAGCGTGTGCTCCAGCAGACCACTCAGGTAGGCGTGATGGTTGCGCCGGGCCGCCGGACACCGCAGGAGCGCCTCGCGGTTCGACGTGAGGATCGTCTCGACGAGCTTTTCGAGATCAGCATTGTCGATATGCTCCCGGGCGATGGCCAGAAGCTGGTCGAACATCTGCTGCGGGTCGAAGCGTGATTGGGCAAGACACATGTTCGGGTCGAAGCCATCAGCCGCGTCCGTCTCGGTCACCTCGCGGATTTTGCGGATATCCAGTTGCGATCCGTATGGCGTCTCACGATAAACCGCCCTGAGCTTGTAGAACTGTCCCGGCGTCCATGCATCGCGGCACTCGACGGCCCAAGGCGAGTTGTCCCAGATAGGAACGCTGACTTCACGACGGGTGTCGCGAAAGCCCACTTTGAAATAGGGCTTGCCGTTCTTGGTAACGAGCTCCTCCTTAGAAGTCATCAACACGAACAGGTCGGCCTCCTGGCCGTGGACCATCTCCGAAAGCGGAACAATCGACAGTGATGGGGTTGCCATGATCGTTTGTCAGTTTGGTCTTTGGTGTTTCAGATTAGACGCCGGGCCGCGTTCCGCCAGCCCCCGCCGACGATGCTACGGACGCCCCGCACGAAACAGGGATACTCATCTCTGCTAGCATGATACTGGCGAGTGTAACGAACGGCCACGCTGTTGGACAGCATGCGAATTTTTCCCAAAACACGCCAGTTCCACAAGGCCCCTCAAGATTGCCCATTCTAACGCCCGAAACGAGAAACAGACGAGTCTTGCCACAACGACCGAGGTCCCATGGCCACCACACGCCGCAGACCAGTTCGCCCCAAACCGCCGAAGGCATGCAATGTCAGCAAGGTATGGGTCGATGCTTTTGTGGAGTACTCGGCCGGAGAGTGCCATCTGGCCGAAAACACTGTGGCGGCGTATCGTCGTGACCTGAGGCGGTTTGTCGGCTGGCTCAACGGGCGGAGCATTCCGGACTTGTCGATTCGCGACTTGGCCGATTTCGCGGCCTGGCTACATGAGCAACACCTCAGTCCCGCAACTATCGCCCGACACCTGGTGTCGTTGCGGCTCTTGTTTCGCTACCTGCAACTGGAAGGGGTACTGGAAGACAACCTGGCCGAGCTGTTGGGCAGTCAAAAATTGTGGGAGCGGGTGCCAAAGGTTTTCAGCATCGAGCAGATCAACCGTATGTTTGAAAGCCCCGGGAAGTGGGATCCGTGTTGGCGGCGAGACCGGGCACTCCTGGAGTTGCTCTACGCCACGGGATGTCGGGCGTCGGAGCTGTCGGACCTCGAGCTGCGCAATGTCCACCTTGACGAGGGGTTTTGCATGTGTCGCGGCAAGGGCGACAGGGAGCGGCTGGTTCCGCTAGGGGAACGTGCGGTCCGGGCGGTTCGTGCCTATTTGCAGCACGAGCGACCAAAGCTGGTAGCACAGGTCTCTCAGCAACCGCCTTGGGTGCTGTTGACGTACCGCGGCCGCCGGTTGCGCCGCGAGCGGATCTGGGAACTGTTCAAGAAGTATGCGCGGCGGGTGGGCGCACCGGTCGACGTCAGCCCGCACACCCTCCGACATAGCTTCGCCACCCATATGCTCTCCGGTGGAGCCGATCTGCGCCAGGTGCAGGAGATGCTCGGTCATGCCAGCATCGCCACCACGCAGATCTACACCCATGTCGACCCTTCGCGGCTGAAGGCGGTGCATAAGCGGTTTCATCCACGGGCGTAAGCCGATCGGTAGCGAAGCGGGTCACGGTGCATCGCTTTGCGGATCGGCTTCCGAGGCTGGGCGGAAGCGGATTTTCTCGATGACTTTGACGATCCGCCCGTCGGCGCCGACGTAGCCCGAAAGGGCAGTGATGGCATCGACCACGTGCTCGAAGTTCAACTGGTGGTCGCAGTCGAGTTCGACCTCGGTGTCGCAGTGCCGCCCGGGACTGGTGTCGTCGCCCGTGATGGCCCGGACCTGCAAGTTCAAGTCGCGGAAGCTCTCCAAGGGCCGCCGATTCAAAGCGATCCCGGTCAGTTGCCCTTGGCTGTCGCCGTGAAGCCGGACGGTCAGCGGCAGGCGTGTTTCCTCGGCGATTGGCTTTCCGGGCGCAATTTGCGGCATCTTGATCGAGAAATCGCCTTCGGGAGCGATGATTCTGAAGGTCATAATGAAGAAGACCAGCAGTTGGAAGACGATGTCGATCATGGGCGTCATCATGAGTTCGACTTTTCTACCGGCCAGGCGATGAGCGTTTCGTACGTGCATCGGTCAGACTCCTTTTCGATGCGGCGCGCGGAGCGAATCGGACCGAGATGCCCCGAATGGTTAATGAAGTGCGATTACTCCAGCGATGGCTGGTTACACCGTTTCATCGTCCACCCATTCTTCGCTCGGGGGCGTCCGTTCTATTCCCGGCCAGCGCAATTCGGTCCAAAGGTATGAAGTCCCTGTACCGGAACATGCGTCGTCTCGGCGGCGGGTTTGCCCGCCGTGTTGGAGCCTTGCGAAGTTCGGGTATTCGGAGGCGGGCAACCCCTCCGACTGAAAGACTGCGGATCACGACCGTGCGCGGCGGTAGTATGGCGTGTGCCGGCTGCGTTGGGCAAGCGGGACAAGAACGAGCAAAGGCGGCCGATTACGACCGCCTTTTGGCTGCCCGTGGGGTACCGATCACTTCTCGGCTCGCGGAGGAGCGAACTTGATCTTCTCAATCACCTTGACGATGCTCCGGCCATCAGCGGCCACGTAGCCGGAGACGGCGGTGATCGTGTCGATGACGTACTCGAACTTGAGGTTGTAATCGCAATCGAGCTCGACCTCGGTGCTATCGGCGACGGAGCCGGGGCCACGGTCGTCGCCGACGATTTCGCGAACCTGGAGGTTGAGGGCTTTGAAGTCGTCCAGCCGCCGCTGTCCCAATTCAATGCTGGCCAGGTTGCCGTCGCCGGCGGCGCGGAGGCGGACCTTCATGGGTGGGAGCTGGTTGTCATCGGGTAGACCTTCGCTGGGCGCGGCCAGGGGCATCTTGATGTTGAAATCGCCTTCCGGAGAGACGATCTTGAAAGTCATGATGAAGAAGACGAGCAACTGAAAGACGATGTCGATCATCGGCGTCATCATCAGCGCGACTTTTTCACCACGGCGGCCGACGTTTCGGACTCTCATGGGTCACGCCCCCACTTGTTGTTTGGCGCGCAAAGCGAACTTCTCGAACCCTGTTTCCTGGCAGATTTTGATCAGCTCCTGCACCTTGCCGGTCTTCGCCTCGCGATCCGCCCTAATGATGATCGTCGCCTGACTGGCGCTGCGATCTTGCCGAGCTTCCAACATTTGTCGCTCACGAAGCAAGAGGGGTTTAAGGCCCAGCACGGGCACCTCTTCGCCAGCAAACAACACGGTTCCGCGGTTGGTCAGTTGGAGCGTGATGGGGGATTCGAAAGGGCGGTCGGGCGGTTTGGCCAATTCGCTGGAGGGAAGGCGGATTCTCTCGTTTTGATCGGCATCGGCGAAGTTGACCAGCACCATGAAGAACGCGATCAACTGGAACGTCATGTCGATCATCGGGGTCATATCACCCTCGGCAAAACCGGCCCCCTTTCTGCCACGGTCCATTCGCATGGAAGGGCTCCTCTACAAATGTGGTATTGGCCAGTCAGCTCTTCTTGCTGCCCACGGTGGAGAACCGTCCCATCAGACCTTCACTGAGAATACCTACCTCTAGCACGAGCCGGGCCACCCTGTTACGAAGGATGTTGTACGCGGCAATTGCCGGAATGGCGATGAACAGTCCCACCAACGTGGTGAACAAGGCCGTGGAAATACCGGCGGCCAGTTCGGACGGCTTGGGCGTGGTGGGACTGTTGGCGATCACGCTAAACGAAGCGATCATACCCTGCACCGTTCCCAGTAGTCCGACCATCGGGCTGACCGTGCCGATCAAGGCCATGTAGCTGAGGCGATGCTCCAGTTTCATGTTCTCCTCTTCGCCCACCTCCTGCATCGACTCGATGGCCTGATCGTAACCGGAGGAAAGCTTGGCCAGACCGGCCGAGAGGACCTGGCCGAGGAACGACTCGTCGTTCTTGGCCATTTCGTAGGCTTCCTGGTAGCGTTTCTCGGTTAGGTGTGCTTCGAAGCCCTCGACTAGCGCGACAGGCACCACGTTTTCGCGTCGTGCGGTCAAGAGGTTCATTACCAGTAGGGCCACCAGCGTGAAGGAGAGCCCGAGAAACACGACACTATAGAATATCCCCAAAGAATCGTACATCCAGCGCAAACGGCTCTTGGTCTGGCCGGTCGCGGCGGCCGCACCGGTATCCGCTTCCGCCGCGTCGAGATCGTCGTCTGCCTCGCCCTGCGCCTGAGCGACGTTGGCGTCGACCAGAATCACCGCAGAAAAAGCACTCAGGGCGACGAACAGCAAGAGGAACGAACAGATGCCCGCTCCCAACCATCCAAACAAGATCCGATACCGCATTTCTACCTCCAGACTATTGTAGTAGCTTGATCAGTTTTCAAATGGACCACGAACTTGGACGCTCCGCTGCCGGACTCGTTGACTGGACGGCCGCAGGCGGCCAATTATCTCCTGCCACTGGAACCCTGGAAACTTCTAGTGTACCCTGATTATCAGGCTGGCGTAAAGCACCGGACCGGAATTTTCCCGCCGCACCCGGTGTCCGGTGCGATCCCCCCCTACTGGGTCCATGGACTGTTCTTGTATCGCTCCTTGAGCGTCTGTTGTGCCCTTGTTGCTCGCTCTGTTTCGTGCAGCTCGTTCCACAACTCTGCCAGATTGGCCAGGGCCTCGGCATGGGCGTCCGGTATGGAGAAGTAAAGGACATCGACGTGCAGGAAAGCCAGGAGTGCTTCCTTGGTTTTCCCCGCTTTTTTCAGCGCTGTTCCCAGGGTGTTGTACGCGCGAGCGTGCAACTCGACCTCTTCCCCGTCGGCCTTGGCGATGATGTCTTGGACCAGTTTTATTGCCTCGTCATACTGCTTGGCTTCAGCCAGGCAGCGGGCCTTACCCAGCATGGCGCTCATCCGTTGGAAGTTGGCCAATTCCCCCTCGGCCTGCATTCCGAGCACACTCTCGAAGTATTTCGTGGCTTCTTCGGGCTTGCCTTGGGCCAACAGTGCCCGGCCAATAGCCACGCCTGCCCGCATCTTATAGTCGGGCCACGGCGCTTTGCCGATGGTTCCGTAGTAGGTTTCGGCTGCGGCGTACTTTCGCGTGGCCACCAGGAGGTCGCCGACCACTTCGTTCGCCTCAAGCCAGTGGTAGTTGCCTTTGCATTCGTTGACGAATGTGGCCATCTGTCTGCCGGCGGTAGCGATATCGCCTTCACCGGCCATGGCCAGTTTGGCGGCGCAAAATGCCTTGTAGAACGCCACGTCCTGTTTTATTTCCAGACGTTCGACGTCGTCCAGATTGATCTTTTCCAGGGCTGCCAGGGCATCTTCATAACGTCCGTTGGTGACGGCGATCCGGGCGATATTGAGCGAGGTCGGTTCGTCGTCGTAAATGACCATCACAATTTCATTGACCGGCACCTCCGTACTGATGCCGCTTTTTTCGTAGGAGATCTCCAGGGGGCTCATCTTCACGATCCGACCGCCGCTAAAGGTCTTCTTGGTAGACCGCATAGTGTCGAACGCCTCGGCCACGGCGCAAACCGCCATGCACACGGCAACCGCCGGGATCACACATCGTCTCATCATGGGACTCTCCTTTGTTTGTCCGAAAGCAACAACTTACTACCGTTTGGCTGTCGTGTTGCTGGTTGCTTTCTTGCTGGTGGTTTTCTTTGACCCGGTGGCAGATCGCGACTTCAACTGCAATCCCACGGCCTTCACGCCGCGGAGCTTCTGGATCTGCTTGAGCAATTTATCGTATTTCCCTTGCCACTCCGCCCCACCCATGTCGGGATAAAGGCGCTCGACAATGAGGATGTCGTTTTCCGCCATTTTCAGCGTATCCGACTTTTCCTTGCCGGTTTGGCTGAGGGCATACCTGAGGCGGCAGAGGGCCAGATTATAGCGGGCCTCGTGGAACTGTGACCGGCGATCGGGGAAGCGGGCTAGCATCTTGGCGATTTTTCCCCATCCCCAGACAATGTAGACCACCGAACCGTCTTTCTTCTTCGCCTTGCGACCACCCTTGATGGCAAACGGGAAGTAGCCGGCCTTTTCCTCGCCCCAGGCCTGGTAGGTATAGGCTGCCTCGATCTGGGCGTCGATCATCAAATTGTGGACCTTGAGAATATTGACGATCAGTTCCATTGCTTCCTTGTACTGCCCCATGCGGCGCAGGCATTTGGCCAACCTGATTTCCAGCCCGGTTGTGGCACCGGGTGGCGCTTTCAGCTTACCGGCTTTGCATTCCTGTAGAATTCTACGATAGGTATCGGCGGCTTTCTGGTAGTATTTCTTCGCTTCGGGCGGCAGGGTCTTGCCACCCGGGTCGAACCCCGAACCCATTCCGAAAAACGTCTCGGCGACCCAACTGAGAGAGTTGAACGTGTTGCCCTCCGTTTGCTTGGAAATGCGGTCCAGGAACAATTCGAAGCCTTTGGAGACCTTGCCCAGTTCTTCGGTCTTGTTCTGTTTGCGAAGCAGTTCCAATTGTTCTTGGAGTTGGCGTCCCAGGCTGATGTAAATCCGAGTTAGTTCAGCGCCGCCCTTGGCACCACCTTCCTTGGAGACCAACTTTTCCAAGGCGTTCATCGCCTTTGCGGCCTTGTCTAATTGTTCTGCCGAGACATAAGACCGCAGGGCGGCCTTATAGGTTTCGACTTTGAAGCTCCCGCGGTCGGTCGTCGGGTTATTGGCGGCGACCAGGGTGACCGGCCCGATCTTGGGATCATCGAGATACTTGATTGCTTCCTCTGCCTGCCCGGCGCCCACGTAGATCTGGGCCAGCGAGAGCACGGCAGTTAGCAGTGTGTAGCTGACCTCGCCACCCTCGTCGACCGGTTTGCGCATCCGCTCGATGCCTTTCTTGAGCGTGTCTTGCGCCTCTTTCAGCATGGTGTCCAGCTCTTCCTGGCTAGGACGTTCGTCGTCGGGCAGACGAGCCGATTTCAGATAAGCGCCCCAGAGCGACTGACCGGTCATCAGCTCGGCCTCGCCGC
>Ga0180432_10009376_pt1 | contig 11951 bp, 7 predicted proteins | sample SS_ome_10_FD_132414 | JGI IMG/M metagenome (GOLD analysis project Ga0180432, IMG submission 132414) | Hypersaline lake sediment archaeal communities from the Salton Sea, California, USA - SS_1_MS_2 metaG | ecosystem: Environmental > Aquatic > Non-marine Saline and Alkaline > Hypersaline >...
AGTAGATCCACCAATAGCTAAAGCAGCAATTTGACTTCCACAACCTCCATGAGATCTTCTTCCATTTATCATGGATCCACTACTATTCCATGAAGAACCATTCCATTCATTAGTAATACTTGATAAACTTCCTGCCCAACCACCAAATGCTAATCCTGCTTGGGTAGTTCCAGCTCCAGCTAGAGCAAACCTTCCAGTTGGCAAATTGCTAATCGCAGTCCATATAGAACCATCATATTCTTCACATGCATTATAGGATCCAGCTATTCCCCCCATCTTTAGAGCGGAAGCTTGAATTCCACAACCTGAAGTCCAATAATCACTTGTATTTAAATCTGTAGAAATAAACCATACTGATAAAAGAGACTGGAGGGAACCAGGATTATATTCTTCTGTTATTGTTGAAGCAGAAGTTAACCACCCTCCAAATGCTAAGGCGTTTGATTGTGTGCCACATCCTGCTAAATAATATAGTCCGTATACCATATTATTTCCAGTTGTCCAGCTTGAACCATCATATTCTTCTGTGGTTTTTACAAATCCTAAATTATTTCCTCCATATAAGAGACCTGAAGTTTGTAAACCTGCGCCTGAGGTCCATGCTCTTCCAACAGAACAGTTATTAGAAGATTCCCATGTTCCTCCATTATATTCTTCTGTTTTTGTTGTTACTGCTCCAGCGTCTTGATCCCAACCACTCATACATAAAGCAGCAGACTGTGTTCCACAACCGGCATGAGAATAATACTTGCTATTTAAAGTATTTTCAACTGACCATGCCAAACCATTATATGACTCAGTTTGATTTGTTCCGGTACTTGCGATCCATCCAGCAATTCCCAATGTTGCAGTTTGACTTCCTGCACTTGCCATTGCCCTTTTAGCAGTATTCAAACTTCCGCCTACGCTCCACGAAGATCCATCATACTCTTCACATACTGAAGTTACTGAACCACTATCTCCACCGATATTTATTGCAGATTCTTGCAGACCAGCAGTTGTGTTATATGCTACTGCTGTATTTAGGTTTCCTCCTGTTGCCCATACAGAACCATTATATTCTTCTGTACCGACTTGCAAACCTGTACTAAATCCCCCTGTTTTTAGAGCTGCATTTTGAATTCCTGTTCCTCCTAGTAATCGAGATGTGCCCAGAAGAGGAGAACCTACATTCCATACTCCCATAACGCTAAAGTACGCAACAAGGTTATTTATATTTTTGTTCATAGTCAAGTCGCCAACTTCTGATAGATACCCTTGAGAATGAAATAAACCTGGAGTTCCAAGATCTTGATTATTAAACACAAGAGTTTTATGATTATAGTATTCATCATCAGTTAGGGAGGATTCATCAGTTTCAATACCAACAGATAATTTTGCACCAACAGATGAATTTGAGAATGGAGTAGTAATATCAATGTTGGCGCTCATTAACATTGATCCTTCAGGGAGAGGACAAAGAACAACAGATTGTTCTAAACCTTGAGCAACATCCACCGCATTGAAATTAGCAGTGACAGATTTTATTTGAGTTTCATCAATGTATCCATACACTCCTTGAACCCATTGCAAAATCTTGTTTGCTATTCCATAATGTATAACAGACATAAAAACATCCTCCCTTTAAACGTGAGTGTATGTCACAAATAATGTTAATGATCCTTGGGTTAAATCAGATAAACTATTTTGTGTGTATTCTTCTGTTGTTGCTGTATCGGTACTTCCATTCCAACCACCAGTACTTAAACCACTAGTTTGTGATCCAGCACAAGCATTTCCATCTACTGAAGAATTTAGATCATTACTTACAGTCCAATTGGTTCCATCAAATTCTTCGGTACTTGATAATTGTGCTGCGGATGTGTCATAACCTCCACATGTAGTTGCTTCGTAAGATGATAGTCCAAAAGAAGCACCATAAGCTTGTGCTACATTTAAATTATTTGTAACACTCCAAGTAGTTCCATTGTATTCTTCGCATGAGGAAAGTCCCCCAGATGTTCCACCGGTTGTTCCGCCAATTAAAATAGAAGAATCCTGGGTTCCAGCAGAATCTGAGCTATATCTTGGGGCGTTGCAATCATTACTAGATGTCCATGATGCTCCATTATATTCTTCAGAACTTGATATTGCAACAGTAGTATATCCACTTACTACTAAGGCGGCACTTTGAAGACCACTTGTAGCGTGAGCATATCTAGAAGTATTAAGTGCTCCTCCAGCACTCCATGAAGCTCCATTATACTCTTCTGTTGTTCCTATAACTGATCCTGTATGACCACCAGTACATAAAGCAGCATCTTGAATGCCTGCTCCTTTAATATATCTTCTTGATGTACCTAATGCCCCACCTACTGACCATGAAGCTCCACCGTATTCTTCTGTTTGATTTTGGGGACTTCCTATAATTCCTCCCATACATAAAGCAGCATTATGATTTCCACAACCACCAAGAAGACGTCTTGCTAGATTTAAATTTCCTCCAGACCCCCAAGAACCTGTCATTTTAAATAAAACATTCATTCCATTAAGAGTTTTATTTAAAGTCTTATCAACATCAGCATCTGTAAGTTCTCCTTGGGAATCTATAATCCCAACATTATTTAATCTTAACTGATCAAATATTAATTCTCTAAAATCATAAGTGACAGGATACTCAATAGAAGATTCTTCTTGAGTACTTAATCCAAGACTAAAAAATGGATGAATATTTCCATCTGTAAAAGGAACAGATACATCTACTTGACTGTGAAGAAGAACACTACCTTCTGGAAGCTCTCCAAGATTAATTTCAAATGAAGCACCTGAAACATCGGTATAATCTATTGTCACCTCTTTTGATATTATGCCTACTTCATTTGGCGCAGGAGTAATTCCTAATAAATTGGTATAGATTTTTTTAGCTACACTATATTCTAAAATTGACATAGAATTAACCCCTATTTATATGAGTATGTTAAATATAAGTTAAATGAACCAGTTGGATCTTGTTTATTATATTCTTCAGATGTGTTTGCCCATGTTGAACTATAACCACCTGCACCGAATGCTGCTACCTGATCTCCTCCAGCAGCTATTCCATATCTGTTAGAATTTATAGGAAGAGTTACTTTCCATGAAACCCCATCAAATTCTTCGGTATATCCAACAGTATTATGGGTATAACCTCCAAAACTTAATGCAGCATTTTGAGGTCCACATGTACCTTGAAGTCTAATTACTGCATTCAAATCTGGACCAAGAGACCATGAAGCACCATCATAAGTTTCAGATACTTTAAAGAATTGTGTATTATCATCTCCACCAATTGCTAACCCTGCAGTTTGTGTTCCACAACCTTGTACAAGTTTTCCTGTATTTAATGCTCCTCCGCCACTCCAAGATGCTCCATTATATTCTTCAGATGTTGTAGTATATGTAGCGCCATCATATCCACCAAAGGTCAGTCCAGAATTTTGGGTTCCGCCGCCGCCATTTCTTCTTCTGTTTGTACTAAGGTTTCCTCCTGTTGTCCAGGAAGTTCCGTCGTATTCATATGTATTATTACTAGGATCTTCTCCGGACAATCTTCCTCCGAATGATAAACCGGCAGTTTGTGTTCCACAACCTGAATGATGCTCTGTAGGGTTGGGCATATTTCCTCCGCTGGTCCATATAGTTCCATCGTATTCTTCAGTAACATTTGAGTATGCTCCGGTGTTACCTCCAAATGATAAACCAGCAGTTTGAGAACCACATCCAGCAAAATCACCTCTTGCTGTATTTAGACTCTGTCCTATTGACCATGAAGAAATGAGATATAATAAAGTAGCAGGATTATACATCTCTGTATTTGATCTTGGACTTCCGTCATATCCAGCAAAACTTATTCCAGCACTTTGAAGTCCAGTACCTCCTAAGTAAGCTCTTGCTACATTCATATCATTTGATGTGTGCCAATTGACTCCTCCATATTCTTCACATGTAGTTACATATCCAGAATAACTTCCTCCAAATATTACGCCAGAGTGTTGGGTTCCGCCACTTGCTAAATTTTCTCTTGAGTCAATGCTTCCACTATTTGCCACACTCCATGAAGTTCCATTATATTCTTCTACTGCATTAGTATAACCTCCAGATACAACTCCACATGCTGTAACCCCAGCAGTTTGTGTTCCAAAGATCGCCATTTCTCTTACTGGAGTATTAAGAAGACCTCCAGTAGTCCAAGCAATTCCATTATATTCATATGAGTCATCAATCCAAGATTCTGTAGAAGTATTTCCTCCTGCTATCAATCCAGCACTTAAAGTTCCTGTGCCTCTGTGATGATATTGAGCTGTTGATAATGAACCACCTGCTGCCCATGAAGATCCATTATATTCTTCACAGGAAGTCATTCTTGCGCCATTCCAACCTCCTGCTGTGAATGTTGCAGATTGCGTTCCACCACTCCCATGATTTCTTCTAGCATTACTTAAAGAACCGCCTGTAGTCCAAGAGGAACCATTTCCTTCATAAGTATTTACTACCCATGTGCTAACATGGCCACCATTGCTTAGAGTTGCAGATTGTGTTCCTGAAGAACCAACTCCATATAAAGACACTGGCATATTAGTATCTGATACCCAAACACCAGGAAGTCTAAAGTATGCTGCAATTCCATTATCGGAATTGTTTATTTTTCCAGAGAAGGTTGATAATGTTTCTCCAGCTTCTCCTATATGATGGTCATCAAATATTATTGCTTTATGATTATATAACTCATCTTCGCTATCTTCAGCATTTTCTAATCCAACACTTAAATGAGCTCCCATGTTAATATCAATGCCTTGAAAGAACGGATTTATTACATCAACCGCGGCATGCATTAAAACTGATTCCGCAGGAATTTCTCCTATTGATATTTTTTTCTCTGTTCCGAATCCAATATCAGTTGCATCTATAGAGACAGTTTTTGAAATGATTCTCGTTAGATCAGGAGCACCCAATTGGTCTTCCAAAGTCTTATAGATTTTGTTATATGGATTATATGCTAAATCTGACATATAGAGGTTCCTCCTAATTAACGATGGGTATATGTTATATGCAAGTCAAGAGATCCTTGGTCTAGATATGATAGACTTGTTACTGAAAATTCTTCAGTTGTATTTTTGATGCTTCCTCCTGTGTCAAGACCTCCAAAACTTAGTGCGGAAGTTTGAGGACCACATGCTGCACAAGTTCTTCTAGAAACACTTAATTCATTAGTTGTAGTCCAATTAGTTCCATCATATGCAAAAGTATACGAGTATGGAACTCCATCAAATTCTCCACCAGAGCTCATAGCGCTATTAGCAGAACCATTTGCTCCAATAGCACTTATTGAAGTAGGCATATTATTTGCTGTTGCCCATAATAGTCCATTATATTCTTCTGTTATATTGCTATCATCATTTGTACTGTTTAATTGACCACCAAATGAAGTTGCAACCGATAAATAACCAGTTGCTCCTAAATAATGTCTTGCTGTAATCATTTGACCAGAAAGAGTCCATGTAGCTCCATCATATTCTTCAGTTTCAGAATAGGTTCCTGATAGATCAACTCCTCCTACGCACAGTGCTGAATATTGATATCCACAACCTCCTGGATATCTTTTTGTACTATTTAGAGATCCTCCTGCTGACCATGCAGTTCCATTATATTCTTCACTGCTGCTATAATAGGTTGGAGAATCATATCCTCCAAAAGTTAGAGCTGCAATTTGTGTTCCTGCTCCTCCGGGACCTCGTCTAGCGGTTGATGTAGAACCACCTGCACTCCAACTTGCCCCATTATATTCTTCACAACTAGACAACTCATTTGTATATCTTCCAGATATAGCAAGTCCTGCAACTTGTGTTCCTGCTCCAGCGCATGTATATCTTTGGGTGCTTAAATTTCCTCCAGTAGACCATGCACCTAATATATGAAATCTAGCAGAAATGCTATTTAAGAAATTATTTAAAGTTTTATCTTCGGTTCCATTTAAACTTCCTTGGTATTCAAATATTCCTGAATTATTTAAAGGAAGACTATCAAAAATCAAAAGTCTAAAATCTTTTTCTACTGGAAATTCAATTTCGTCTTGTTCTTCTTGAGTTCCTAATCCAAGACTAAATAATGGAGTTGATGATGAAGACGTTAAAAAAGGGATTGTTACATTTATCTGACTATGAATCAAAACTGATTTTTCAGGAAGAGCTCCTAAATCAACTTCAATATTTTTTCCGCCATTTAAATCTTCATATGTTATAGTAGAAATTATTGAGGTAGTTTCTGGTTTTGCTGCAGTACCAAATTCGGCATCAAGATTTTTCTTTACTTTATTTAAGGCGGAATAACCTAATACTGACATATTAATCTCCTCCGATTATTGGTAACTGTATGTGATAAAGAGGTTTAAGGAACCTTGACTTAAATTTTCTAAAGAGCTGGGGACATACTCTTCAGTAACATTGCTCCAATCGCTTCCTGCATCTCCTGCTATTGATAAGCATGACTGTTGTTCACCACACATTGATAAGAAACGGCGACCTGTTATTAAATTATTTCCTGTCGTCCAACCTACTCCATCATATTCTTCTGTTATTTGACTATAATCTATATTAGTTCCTTCGTAGTCTATAGTCATCCCACCAGAAATAATTCCTTGAGAAATATTTCCTGCTCCATCATTTGCTTGAGTTTGAATAGAACTGTCATTTCCAATTGCCCAAGTAGTTCCATTATATTCTTCAGTAGAATATTTATATTCAACTCCATTATCACCTGACACTGCAAAAGTTGCAGTTTGTACCCCACCAGCAGCAAAGTTTTCTCTTGCTTGAATCATATCATTACTTGTTGTCCAAGAAGCGCCATCATATTCTTCGGTAGTTATAGTTGGAGATCCAGTAGTCCCTCCAAACATTACAGCTGCAGTTTGAGCTCCAGTTACTTGATGTTCTGTAGTTGCTGTGCTTATACTACCGCCTCCAGACCAAGCAGAACCATTATATTCTTCACATGAAGTTAAGGAAGGAGTTCCTGCAACAACAAGACCCTCATCGGAAGTTCCACAACATGGAGCATATCGTCTTCCTGTGCTCATGTTATTACTATTGGACCAACTTGTTCCGTTATAATTCTCAGTTGTGTTTGAGTTAGATACTCCAGACATCGAACCACCACAAATTACTGCAGAACCATGAGTGCCAAATGCTCCACTTTTTGCTCTAGCAGTATTAAGAGTTCCTCCTGAACTCCATACTCCAAGTGAATTGATATAAGCGACAATGCTATTGTCGGTATTATTTATTTGTTTGCTAATGCTTCTAGAATCTGTTATTGAATACCCTTGGGGGCGAATTAAAAAACCTTGGGCACGATAGGTTCCAGTTCCAGAATTTAAATGGTAATCATTAAAGATCAATTTCTTATGATAGTCTACAGGAAGATCTGTGTCATCATATTCAGCAGTCTTCAATCCGACACTAATTCTGGGAGAGCTTGAATTAACACTCTCCCTGAATATAGTGACGATTTCTATTTGACTTTGAAGCAGAACACTTCCGGCAGGTAATTCTCCGAGACCTATTTCAAACACACTTCCCAAATTAATTTCATCATATTCAATTGGAACTTTTAATGAAACTATTTTAGTAGCATCTGCATCGCTAAATTGGTCTGAAATGATTTTTCCAGCTTTGCTTATCGCACTGTAAGTAAGTACTCCCATGAGAGATTACCCTCCGAATATTTTATATTTCTTCTTCTGCTGAAACAACTTTGATAATGTCTTTAACATCTTTTTCTCGATTTACAATCTTGACCATTTCATCTGCCCAAGATGTTTTCAAGTCGACATTGAAGAGTTCAGAGTTTGCATCTCTGATTGTAATGAATGCATCCAAAGCTGCTTTTACGTCAGCATCCATTGCAGTTTTCAAAGTTGTTGTACAGTTTTCATATATGTTGGTAACCGCATATAGAAGAATCTGCGCGAACTTGAATCCATCTGCCATTCTATCTTTGGCATCTCCTGTCGCATCTTCAATGAACATTCTCATTTTTTCTAGACCGCCCAATTGGCGACCACCAACTCTCGTTAACCAATTGTTGAAGTACACATCATCAGAGTGTTCTAAGCGCACGATAAGTTGTTGGTTATCAGTAGATGTAAAGATTTTTACACCAGAGAAGACTCCCCTATCTGCTGCTGTCATAACGCCCTTTTGTACTTTGGCAATTTCAACAAATACATAAGCAGTTGAATCCATTTGTTATTCCTCCTTGTTAATAATGATAATATTCCTAAATCACTGTTATGTTTAGGATCATCTCCCCTGAGAGAGAAATTTCGTTTAAATCAGCAGTTGAAAATTCTTCGCATTGTGTAGAATTTGCTCCTCCTGAATAGTAATCATATCCTGCTGCTACTATGGCAGCTTCCCCTGTACCAAAAGATGCTCGATGAAGAGTTCTTTCAGCATTTTGTCGATTCCCAACTCTCCAGGTTAGTCCGTCGAATTGTTGAGTTCCATAATCTCCATGACTAACCATTCCAGTTAAGTTTCCTGCCCCTCTAGATCCGGCGTTACTTGATATAATAGCATTTTCTCCGATTTCCCATATGTTTCCATTATATACTTCCACACCGATGCTTGAAGTTCCATTATAACAACCAACTACAATTCCTGGAGCTATAGAATGCCCAATTCCACTAGCTTGATAAACAGTGGAGAAATTCATATCGTTGGTAGCTGTCCAAGTAGCTCCATCATATTCTTCAGTAGCACTTGTATAAGCGCCTGTTGTCCAACCGCCTGCTAATGCTGTTGCATTATATCTTCCAAAAGCAGGAGCAAAAGCTCGCCTAATATTTAAACTCCCACTATTGGTCCAAGATGTTCCATCATAATCTTGACATTTAAGATATGGTGTTGATCCTCCTCTTCCTCCCATATGCAAACCAGCTGTTTGACTTCCTGAAGCTGATAGATAATAAGGGTCTGCTCCTTCAAATGTTGGACTTCCGCCAGCACTCCATGAAGTCCCATTATACTCTTCACAAGTTGTAGTTCCTGCACCACCAACTATTGCTCCTGCATCTACACCATGACCAAAAGCAGCATGACCATGTCTTGCCCCTGAGTTGGAAGCAGCGACAGTAAATACTTGCATAGATGCCCAATTTTCAAAGACGATTTGAGAATCTACGGTTTTAGAAGTTGGGGCACTAAAATAAGAACCAGTATTATTAGAAGAATCTCCTCTGGAATCTGCAGCTTCTTCAGTCCAAGTTAAAAAGTCTTGAGTGTCTTCATTAGATCCTATCATAACTCTGTGTTTTATACAAGAGTCATGATTTGTTTGTCCCGAAACTAAATTTGACTTGAAAGGTTGGATCACATTCATATATATGTTCTTAATTTTAGAACCAGATGGTAAATTTAAAATTGGAAATTTTCCAGAAGTCGTTCCTAAATCAGAACTAAGAATAGTAAATTGATTTAGACCAGACTTAAGTTCAAATAAATTTTGTAGTTGCATATTACCAACTCCTTATATTACCGTCAAGTTTAAAATTAAGTTTCCGCCCATAGATGATTGAGACATATCTGCTGGATCATAATTTTCTGTATAAGTAGTTTGTATTCCGCCTACATAACCACTTGCAGCAAAACCAGCAGATTGTGATCCACCTGTTCCATTATAATTTTGACTAATATTTGACGCGTTTACTACTCTCCATGAAATTCCATCGAATTCCTCATGTTCTAATATTAGATAATTTCTGACGGCATTAGAAGCTAACCCAAAAGCTCTTCCTCTACTAGCCAAATAATTTGTTGATGCAGAAATTTGAAATACACTTCCATTAAAAGATTCTGTTGAATAGAAAATATTAGCTGTATCGTCATATTGTCTTCCATTTCCTATAAGACCATCTGATTGAAGTCCTGTCCCAAACAACCATTCTCTTCCTACATTCAAATCAGTTCCTGCAGACCATGCAGACCCATTATATGATTCCGATTTATTTGTATTTGTTGATGCGTTCCCTCCACAACATATTGCAGCGTCTTGAAGTCCAAATGCAGCATGCTCTCTATAAGAAATGGATGATGCTCCACCAGCACCCCATGCGGTTCCATTATATTCTTCACAATTTGTGCTGCCTGCTCCACCATTTTTTAGTCCAGCAGTTTGTGTTCCACACCCAGCAACCCAATATGCTGCAGTTCCCAAAGCTCCACCTGCTGACCAGGAAGATCCATTATATTCTTCGGTATAAGCGACCGCACCAGGACCTCCAGCAGTTTGATAGCCACCAAAGCATAGACCGGCACTTTGACTTCCACAACCAGCAAGACCATATCTAGCATTTATTACATCTCCACCAATGGTCCACACGTTTGGTGATATCCAACTTTCTAAAATAATAGTGTCGTCAATCGGAGTGGTAGCAGGATCTTCAAAATAAGCTCCAGAATTAATATGGTCTAATTTAAACCCTGTTTCATTAACATATTCATTCACCAAATATTTTTCTGGGTCATCATGATCTCCTAAAAGTAATAATGGAGAGATACAAGAATCTTGAGAAATCTGATTTTGAAAATTTCCAGACTTAAATGGAGTTTTTACTTCAATGCTTGCTTCTACTAACTGAGTTCCTGCTGGAAGAATAGCAATAGGAGTCTTGCTATTACCAACCGAAAAATCCTCATGTGATAAAGAGATTTTATTTACTCCTGTAGTTAATACTAAACGATTAGTAAGTCTCATATTGTATGACTCCTTTAATATATGTTCCCTAAACAACCGTAATACTTAGTCTCAGTTTTCCAGTCATTGCTATGGTTGATAAATCTGTTTGATTATATTCTTCACATTGTTCAGGATATTCTGAACCAGTAAAACCGCCAGATGTTACGCCTGATGATTGACTTCCAAATGATGCTGGAAACCTTCTTGTGTAGTTCATAGAATTGCTAAGTCTCCATGAGATTCCATCAAATTCTTCAGTGGTATCAAATGACACAGTATTGTTTACCCATCCTCCAGTACTAAGAGCAGAAGATTGTGAACCGCAAAAACCCATTGCATAAACTTCTATATTTAAACTATTTGTAAGTGCCCAAGTAGCACCATTATATTCTTCCGATAATGTCCAAGCAGGGGTTGTAGTATAAGTTCCATCTGACCCTCCCCAGCATAGTGCATTGGATTGTGTTCCAGCACCACCAGGAGAATGTTTTTCTATATTACAATCATTTGTTAAAGTCCAACTAGCTCCATTATATTCTTCAGTACTTGATAATGGACTTCCTGTCCATCCGCCAACTCGTAATGCGGCAGTTTGTGTTCCGGCAGAAGCAGGAGAATATAATCCTGTATTTAAGTTTCCTCCGCCAGTCCATGCAGATCCATTATATTCTTCAGTACTTGTTAGATAAGTTGGAGTATAACCTCCAAATGCAAAACCAGCAGTTTGACTTCCTGCTCCAACTACTCCTATTCTAGCTGTGTTTAGAGCTCCTCCTGCTGACCAACTTGACCCGTTGTATTCCTCTGTGGTAGCTACATATGTTGTGGTATAACCACCAAAATTTAGACCAGCAGATAATGTTCCACATCCACCAAGATAATATCTAGGGGTGCTTAAACTTCCACCCATAGTCCAAACTCTTGGAGCAATCCAATTTTCAAGAACTACTTTTGTATCAGAATCTGCTGGGTTTGGATTAGAAAAATAATCTCCAGTATTAGCACTTCCATGACCAAAGTAATTGGCAACTTCTTTGGTATATGTTAAAAATGACTGATTGTCTTCTTCATTGCCAATCATCATTGCTGCCTTTATACATGAATCAGGATTAATCTGGTTTGATACATTAGAAGATTTATATTTTTCAAATGTATCAAAAACAATATTATGGATCTCTGCTCCAGCAGGTAAGATC
>Ga0180432_10009378_pt1 | contig 11949 bp, 10 predicted proteins | sample SS_ome_10_FD_132414 | JGI IMG/M metagenome (GOLD analysis project Ga0180432, IMG submission 132414) | Hypersaline lake sediment archaeal communities from the Salton Sea, California, USA - SS_1_MS_2 metaG | ecosystem: Environmental > Aquatic > Non-marine Saline and Alkaline > Hypersaline >...
CTGTCGGCTTTTCCTTGGGCGGAAGCATGAAAAGCCAAGGTTTTCATCCTTCCGCTGGTGCTCATTGGCGGCTTCCTGCCGCCGGGTGGGGCTCGCTTCACGGAAAAACCGGTTCCTGTTCACGGAAAACGCCGACATCCTGTCGCCGGGTGGCAGTGATGTGGTGATCGCCGAGGTGCGAGGGTCACAGCTCGCCAAGCGTGCTGTCGGTCCGGTCGCTTCCGCTCCCGGCTTCCAATGCGCATCAGTGTTGACCAGCTCGGGGGTACCCATGCCCACGAGCGAGCTCCGGAAGCGAGCGAAGCCTGGCGGGCGAACCGCACGTGCAGTGAACGAAGGCCCGGAAGGCCTGAGTGAACGTCTAGCGAGTGGCCGTGGGCACCCCCGAGCGGCTGGCTGCTGGCTGCACGGAAAGCACCGACAGCCCACTGCAGCAAGACACGGCCCGGCGGCTGATTTACACTGGGCAACTCCCACAGCATTCACCAAGGAGCCCGCCGATGTTTCGCCCCCTCGCCGTCCTCGTCATCGCCACTGCTGCCAGCCTCGCCACCGCCGCTGAGCCGGCCAACTTTCCCCGCACCACGATCGACCTCGGCACCGTCGTTAGTGACCTGGATGCCTCAGTCCGTTTCTACACTGCAGGGGTCGGCTTTCAGGAACTCAAAGGATTCGACGTGTCTGCCGAACTTGCCGGAGCAGCCGGCCTGACCGACGACAAGCCGCTGAGGATCCGCGTCCTCGTGCTTGGTGAAGGGCCCACCGCCACGAAGCTCAAACTGATGCAGGTGGCCGGCACCGAGCCCAGAACCGGTGACAACACCTTCATCCACTCCCACACCGGGTTCCGTTATTTGACCATCATGGTGGCCGACACCGCCGCCGCCCTGGCCCGCCTGGAAAAAATCGGCGTAACACCGTTGGCCAAGTCTCCGATCACGCTACCGCCGAACCTGGCCCCCGGAATGTCGCTGACCTGCGTCAAGGATCCAGACGGCAATCTGGTGGAACTGATCGGGCCGACGCCGTAACCGCTGAATGTGCCACCGGCTTCAGCCGGCCGCTGACGGGATGATGCCTGCCCGCTCCAGCCAATCAATCACTCGATTGGCAAGCTCCGGCGGTGTCCCGGCAGTCGAGTCGACCACCAACTCGGCTGCCGTCGGCTCCTCATAGGGATCGTCGATGCCAGTAAAGCCCTTGATTTCGCCGGCCCGGGCCTTTTGATAAAGACCCTTGGGATCCCGCTCTTCGCAAACAGTCAGCGGCGCCCTGACGAAAACCTCAACAAAGTCGCCCTGCGGCAGCATTGCCCGTACTGCTTCGCGGTCGCGGCGATACGGACTGATGAACGCGGTCAGGGTGATGATGCCGGCCTGCACGAAAAGCTCGGCCACCGCTCCGATGCGGCGGATGTTTTCAGTCCGGTCCTCAGGGCCGAACCCAAGGCCGAACCGTTTGGCAAAGGCCGCCCCGTGACGCGGTTCGAGCAGGACCGGTGAGGCAGTCAGGCCATGCCGGACGTTGTCACCATCGAGCACGAAACTGCGGTACCCTCGGGCATGCAACAGGCTGTCGACCGCGTTGGCCAGGGTGCTTTTGCCGCAGCCTGACAGCCCTGTGAACCAGACCACGCAGCCACGGTGACCAGCACCGGCCTCCCGATCGGAACGGCTGACCGAGGCGGGGTGCCACCGGACATCGACCAGCTCGTGGTCTGCTGCGGACGATTCATCCCGGGGGGACGGGGAATCAGATGCCATTGCGAATCCTTTCTGCCAATCGGCCCACTCACGGCTGCGATTCGCCTGCCGAGGTCCTGAGCCTGTGATCTACCAGCCACCCAGTTCCACCGTTTGGCGGAAACGATTGGTGGCGCCATTGGGCTGCCGCCGCTCGACCAGCAGTTCGACCTTGTCACCGGGCCCGTGCCGGCCAATCAGCTGGGTGCAGACGTTGAAGTCGGGGACCGGCTGACCGTCAATTTCGACAATGATGTCCTGTGGCCGCAGGCCCGCCTTGTCCGCGGCTGAGCCGGCCTGCACACCGCTGACCAGGCACTGACCCATCAGCGGCGCCCCGGCGATGCCCAGTTTGCCCCCCTTGCGAACATCGATTTCGGCGCCGGGTAACCGCTGCTGCAAGTCGGTGACAACCTCGTCCGAAAAGCCGGCACCGAACAGGTCGATTCGTTCAATCCGCCGCAGCCGGCTGAGGGTCAGGGCATCTTTCGCCTCGAGCCGCACTCCATGAAAGCTCACGTAGGTGAGCTGACGTAGCCGGGTCAGCAGCCGGAGGGCTCGGCTGTCTCCCCGCCAGTTTTCATCGATTTCGACCCGCAGCCCAAACGGGCCGGCCTCATCGAAGACCGCCCCCAGTTGCTCAAGCATCTCTCGGGCGGAGACCGCCAGCGCGGCATCGTGGAAGTCGAGCGCAACTTCAGCCCGCTGGGCGATGGCCAGATCATGCTGGCCGGCAAGTGTCTCCAGGCCGGCCTCGGCGGCAGCCACCAACTCGGCATCGTCGCAGGCAAGTAGCTGCCGCAGAATATCGACCGCCCGCAGGGCCCGTTCAGGGTCGGCTCCCGCCGCCGCCGCAACCAGCGGATTGACCGCTGCGGCTCCCGCTGCTGCCAGCCGCTGGGAGGCCGCCTCGCGGGCAGCAAACTGCTCCGCTCCCAGCTGCTCGATGGCGGTGGAGATGACGGCTTCAGTTTCAGATGCTGCCCCGGCTGCCGGCAGTATCGCCGCGAGCGATACAGCCGCCACAATCGAAAGGCAGGTCTCAAACCATCTCCACAGTCCAGGCTGATACCGACACTCAAGCATGGCGTTGATGGGAAAACCCGAGACGAAAAAGAACCTGCCGGAGGGCTCCCCGGCTGCTTCAACTATATCACTCCCTCCCGGTTCACTCGCGGCCAGTTTGGGCGGGCTACACTTGATTTACCGTTCTTTGCCCTCAAGCGTGCCCATGCAACTGCCAATCCTCTACGCTCCCGCCCCGGCCGCTCCCCCGCTGCCAATGCACCCCGACGACCTCGCCGCCCGCGGCTGGGACTCTGTCGACGTCGTCTTCGTGACGGGTGACGCCTACGTCGATCACCCGAGCTTCGCCAACGGCCTGCTGGCCAGGCTGCTGGAATCGGCTGGATTCCGGGTGGCAGTGGTGGCCCAGCCCGACTGGCGGAACTGCGACGCCTGGCGGCAGTTCGGCCGCCCGCGGCTCTTCTTTGCCGTTTCGGCGGGCAACATGGACTCGATGATCAACCACTACACGGCCAATCGGAAGGTCCGTAACGATGACGCTTATTCCCCCGACGGCCAGATGGGGCGGCGGCCCGACCGGGCCACGCTGGCGTACTGCCAGCGGGCGCGGGAGGCCTTTCCCGGCACTCCCGTCGTGGCTGGCGGTGTGGAGGCAAGCCTGCGACGAATCGCCCACTATGACTACTGGAGCGACACAGTGCGGCGGTCGATTCTGCTCGATGCCAAGGCCGACCTGGTCGCCTTCGGCATGGGCGAGCGGACGATTCTGGACATCGCCCGGGGACTGGCCGCCGGCAAGACGGTAGGGGATCTCCGTGACCTCCGCGGCGTCGCCTACCGGCTGGGAGCAAGCGAGCCGGTGCCAGCCGATGCCCAGACCCGCGAGCTGCCCGACTTCGAGGCGGTGAAGAGCGACCCACTCGCCTTCTGCGAGATGACCCGCATTTCCCACTTCGAGACCAATCCCCACAACGCCAAGCGGCTGGTGCAGCGGCACGGCCGCGAGGCGGTGGTGGTCAATCCGCCAGCCCTGCCGCTGGACGAATCGGAAATGGACCGGGTCTATGCCCTGCCCTACACCCGCCGACCACATCCGCGGTACGGCCCAGCCCGGATCCCAGCCTTTGAAGTGGTCCGCGACAGCGTCCAGATCATGCGGGGCTGTTTCGGGGGCTGCACCTTCTGCTCGATCACCGCCCACGAGGGCCGAATCATTCAGAGCCGGTCGCGCGAGTCGATCGTCGCCGAGGTCCGACAGCTGGCCGCCCAGCCCGACTTCAAGGGCACTGTTTCGGACATCGGCGGGCCGACGGCCAACATGTACCAGATGCGGTGCAGCCGGCCGGAGGTCGAGGCGAAGTGCCGCCGGCTCTCCTGTGTGCACCCCACGATCTGCAAGCTGCTGGGGACCGACCACGGGCCATTGAAGCAGGTGATGCGGGAAACCCGGGAAATCCCCGGCGTGAAACGCGTGCTCGTGGCCAGTGGCGTGCGGATGGATTTGGCTCGCCGCGACCCCGAATATCTGCAAGAGCTGGCCGAGCATCATGTCGGTGGTCACCTCAAGGTGGCTCCGGAGCACACCGACCCCGGCGTGCTCGACCTGATGAAGAAGCCTTCGGCCAACGACTATCTGGAGTTCGACAAGGCCTTCAAGGCGGCCAGCCGCCAGGTAGGCAAGCGGCAGTACACGGTGCCCTACTTCATTGCCAGCCATCCTGGCAGCGGCATCACCGAGATGATCGACTTGGCCGTCTTCCTCAAACGAAACGGCTACCGGCCCGACCAGGTACAGGACTTCATTCCCAGTCCCTTCGACATCGCCGCATGCATGTACCACACCGGGCTGGACCCAATGACTGGCAAGCCGGTGACAATCACCAAGGGACTTCGCGACCGCCGCATGCAGCGAGCCCTCCTGCAATTCTTCAAGCCGGAGCACTATTTTGAGGTTCGTCGGGCCCTCGAGCAGGCCGGCCGGCAGGACCTGATCGGCTCGGGCTGTGACTGCCTGATTCCGGAGCGGCCGCCTCGCGAGGCCCTTGACCGGAAACGTCGGGAGGCCACCCAAGCCCTCACCGAACAGACCTCAGGCGACCACATCCGCGGCGGGCGGGCCGGTCGCGGGAACCGTCGGGCCAAAGTGTCCCGCGGCCGGCGGACGGTCGGCTATCGCCCCAAACGGGCCGGCAGCGAGTGAGCGTCGCGGATCATGCTCACGGCGGAGGCAAAGAAGGACTCGCCGGGTTCTTCAGGGAATTTTATGGGTGAGGGTTGTTGCCCATGCCAATCGAGCGGCGTCGGAAACTGAGCGGAGTCTGGATGGCGAGACGAATCTTCCATTGAGTAGGTGAAGGATCGGATGTCCGGAGCGAACGTCCGGCGAGATGGCATGGGCAACGCCTCGACGCGCTCAGAAACAACCCCTGGAAATTCCCCTGGAAGAATTCACCACGAAGGCACGAAGAACGCGCAGGGAGTCGGGCCTCTGACGCCATATCTTCGTGCCTTCGTGGTCAAAAAATGAACACGTGGGTTGATTCTGCGTAACAACTGAGAGAGGCTCCAGGAAGCGGCGATGGGCCGCGTGGACCGAGATGACTCGACTGATGGGGGATGAGCGATGACCCGAACCATGCTTTTCCTGACGCTGGCCACCGGCCTGCTACTGGCGGTACCGACAACTGCCGCAGCGGTTAGCCCGCGAAATCCCTACCGCACCTTCAACCTCGGTGGCGTCAACTACGGTTCGATGCGGTGGGAGCAGGCCCAGCGGCAGGGCCGCCGGGTCTGGCCTTACAACGGCCGCTACTCGCGGTCATCGCGGCGGTCGAACCCAACGCTGACGCTCGGCGGCATCAGCGGTGCAGGTGGCGGCGTGATCGTCCGCCAGGGAGGCCGCACCGCCAGCAACATGACCACGGGTGCTGTCACCCGCAGCCGGCAGACCTCACGCTGAGCCAGTGGGAGCCGGTGGCGGGTCATCCTGATAGATCCGGTATTTCTTGGTCACCAGCGCACCGCCACGTTCCAGCGTCCGCTTGGAGAGATGGTTGCTTTCAAGCACCCAGGAAAACTCCACTTCTTGCATGCCCCAGTCGTAGAGCCGGGGCACCAGCGCGGCATGCAGCACCAGGCCGACACCCCAGGCCTGGTACTCGGGCACAACATTCGTGCTGATCGCCCGCATCCGCTTGATCTCCCTCTTGTTCCAGAGCAGCTTGAGGAAGCCGAATGGGAACAGCCGGCCGTTGATCGCCTTGATGCGGGGGTTGTAGTCGAGCAGGCAGAAGACCGTTCCGATCGGCTTGCCTTCGACCTCGGCGACCAACGAAAGCTCCGGCACGATCAGGTGCTTGAGGCTGGTGGCCATATGTTCGACCTCACCGGCTGAGAGGGGCACGAACCCCCAGGTACCGGCCAGGCTGGCGTTGTAGATTTCGAGAAACATTTTCACTTCGTCATTGAACCGGGACCGGTCGAGCGAGCGAACTGAGACGCCAAACCGCTCCTTCACACCTTCGACCATGACCCCCAGTTTCGAGTCAAGTCCCTCGAGCATCGACATCTCGCCCCAGAAGGCGTAGAGGTCTTCGACCTTCCCGAAGCCACAGCCCTCGACCAGGCGGCCATAGAAGGGCTGGTTATGAGTCATCATGAAGAACGGAGCTGTATCGAAACCCTCAATCAAGAGGCCGCACTCGTAATTGAGTGACGGGTTGACTGGCCCGCGGATGGCAGTCATTCCCCGGTCGGCCAGCCACTGCCGGGTGGCAGCAAACAGGGCAGCGGCTGTCTCGGGATCTTCGTCAGATTCGAAGAATCCGAAGAACCCGCGGCTTTCCTGATACCGCTCGACATGCCCCCGATTGACAATGGCGGTGATCCGGCCAACATCCCGGCCGTCGCGGACCGCCAGAAACGATTGGCTGCGATTCCGCTCATAAAATGGATGCGGCCTGAAGCCGAGCAGCTCCTCCTGCGAGAGCCGCAGCGGCGGCACCCAGCAGGGGTCATCAGCATAGATCTGCCAGGCAAGGTCGATGAAGCGTCGCTGCTGACCGCGGCTGTCAACGGGTTCGATGGTGACGGACGGCACGCGGTGACTCCTCCGGGCAGGCGAGCAAACAAGACTTTGTTATTCGTCGGCTGCCGGCGACCAGTGATCGCTCATCTCACCAACGCAACCGATTCTGCTTCGTGGCCGGAAAAATCGTCAACGCCGGCACCCCTCCTTTGGGCCGCCTCTGGCAAAAGTTGCACGGGCCGATTTTCCGATTATCTGTTGTGGGAGCGGGAGATGGTGGCCGATTGTCGGTCGCCTCGCGATCGTTCGGGGGCGGCCGACGATTGTTGCTTCGGCTCGCTCGACGCAGAGGGTTCTCGTTTGATCGCCATGAATACTACCGCATCAGCCCCGGCTGCCGTCGGCCACGGCAGCTGCCTGGTGACAGGCGGCACCGGCCTTGTCGGCAACAATGTCGTTCGCCGATTCCTCGAGCAGGGCCGCCGGGTCCGGGTACTGGTCCGGCCGCGTCGGGGCGGCACCGATCCTTCCCTCGAAGGCCTGGCGGTTGACCAGGTGGTCGGCAGGCTGGAGGACGAACCCAGCCTCCAGCAGGCGGTTGATGGTATCAGCCTGGTGATTCACTCAGCGGCGGTCGTGCACTGCGGCTGGCGTCACCGCGACGAGATGCACCGCGTCAATGTTGAGGGAACCGCCCGATTGGCCCGGGCGGCTCGGCGGGCCGGCGCCCGCTTTGTCCATGTCTCTAGCGTCGATGCCCTCGGCCTGCGTGCCGACGGCGTGCCTGGCGATGAAGAGACTCCGCCAGGTGGCATGGTGGAGTGCCCCTATGTCATCACCAAGCGGGAGGCCGAGGCAGCCGTGCTGGCAGAGGTGGCCCGAGGCCTCGATGCCGTCATCGTCAACCCGGTTTACATGATCGGCCCCTGGGACTGGAAACCATCGAGCGGCCGGATGCTCCTAGAAGTCGGCAACGGCAAGGGGTTGCTGGCCCCGCCCGGGGCGAACGACTTTGTCGATGTGCGAGACGTGGTCGCCGGCATCGAGTCGGCGGCGACGCGGGGCCAAACCGGTCGCCGCTACATCCTCGGTGGACATCCGCTGACCTACCTTGAGGCCTGGCGGACCTTCGCCGAGGTGACCGGCCGCCGCCCGCCGCTGGGCAACGCCCCACCGCTGGCCGTCCGCACCGCGGGCTGGTTCGGTGATCTGGCCGCCGCCGTGCTCCGCCGCGAACCGCCGGTTAACTCTGCGGCCGCCAGCATGTCGATGCTGCGGCACAACTTCTCCTGCCAGCGGGCGGTCACGGAACTGGGCTACCGATTCCGGCCGTTCCTCGAGACGGTGGCCGATGCCTGGATCTGGTTCTGTGAGCACGGCTACGCCGGCAGCCAGCCAGAGCGGTACACTCTTTCGGCATCATGCCCCACATCCTGCTCGTCGAAGACGAGAACCATCTCGCCATCGGCATCCGGTACAACCTGACTTCCGAAGGGTTCACCGTCACGGCCGTCGCCGACGGTCACGAGGCCCTCGCCGTGTTCGAGCAGGCTGACCCCGAGGTCGATCTGGTCCTCCTCGATCTGATGCTGCCCGGCATGAGCGGCTACACGGTCTGCGAAACGCTCCGTGCCCGCGGCAGCCTGGTGCCGGTGGTGATGCTGACCGCCCGAACCCTGGTCGAAGATCGTATTCGTGGCTTTGACGCTGGCGCCGACGTCTACCTGCAAAAGCCGTTTGACCTCGACGAACTGCTCTCAGTGATCCGTAGCCTGCTCAGCCGCCGGGGGAATAGCGGGGCCGACGCTCCACCGCGGGCCGACAACAGCTTCAGCTTTGGCCGGGTCAAGGTGAACTTTGACACCTGGGAGATCCGCTGTGATGACCAGCCGGTGCGGCTGACCGCCCTTGAGATGAAACTGCTGCGTTACCTGATCGAACATGAGGGAGTGGTAGTGTCGCGGGCTGAACTGCTGAAGAACGTCTGGGGCATGGAGCGGGCTCCGGCCACCCGGACGGTCGACACCTTCATGCTGAATCTCCGCCGTGCCTTCGAGGCCAATCCATCGAAGCCCCGGCATTTTCTCTCGGTCCGCGGGGCAGGCTACCGGTTTGTGAGTGAGCCGGAGGCAGAGCATCCTCCGGCGTCAGCCTAGGTTCTGTCTGAAAAGGCTACCGCGGGCCCGGGAGTGAACTGCTTTGTTCTCTGGCAAGGAGGGTGAAGCAGCCAGATTTGCAAATCTGGCGCTGGAGCCGGACGTAGCCAGAGGGCAAATGAGCCGCTCGAAGCCGGGTACTGGGTTTCAGACAGAGCCGAGCAGGGCAGTGACCGCAGCGGACGGATCGTCACTGGCCAGCAGCGACTCGCCAACCAGCATCGCCCCGATGCCTGCGGCCTCCAGCCGTTGAACATCGGACCGGCTGCGGATGCCACTCTCGGCGACCAGAACGCACTCCGCCGGCACCTGATCCCGCAGCCGGAGTACATGGCCGATATCGGTGGTCATGGTCCGCAGGTCGCGGTTGTTGATGCCAATCAGTGTCGCCCCGAGAGCAAGCACCCGGGGCAGGTGTTCCTCTCCATGCAGTTCAACCAGCGGCGTCATGCCAAGGTCGAGGATCTGCCGGTAGAGGCTCCGCAGGTGACAGTCATCGAGGCATTCGGCAATCAACAGGACGGCGTCGGCACCATGGGCCCGGGCCTCGACCACCTGATAGGAGTCAATGACGAACTCTTTCCGCAGCACCGGTAGCGACACCGCGGCCCGGGCAGCCATGAGGTCGGCCAGGCAACCGCCAAAGCCTTCGCGATCGGTCAGCACGGAGAGGGCAGCCGCGCCGGCAGTGGCATAGCCGCGAGCAATATCGGCCGGCTCGGCCCCGGGCCGGATTTCACCGGCGGAGGGGCTGCGGCGTTTGAATTCGGCGATCAGGCGAATGCTGCCCGAGGCGGCGACCGCAGCGAAAAAGTCCCGTGGTGGCGGGGCGGTGGCCAGTTGTGCCTCAAGGGCAGCCAATGGCTGGGCCGCTCGGGTCGCCGCCACCTCCTGCCGTTTCCGTTCCACGATTCTGTCGAGCACCGAAGCCATCGAGCACCCTGTAAAAAGTAATGTGATCGGCCGGAGTTTATCACCGACAGACGGAGAATTGCCGGAAGCAATCGGTAAAGTCGGCGGCAGCCACTCGGAGGTACCCACGCCCACTCGCTGGACGTTCACTCAGGCCATCGTGGCCTTCGTTCACTGCCCGTGCGCTGCGCTTCGCCATCCTGGCTGCGCTTGCTTACGGAGCCCGCTCGCGGGCAGGGGCACCCCGTCGCTGTTCAAGCGTGGAATGAAGCAGGAAGCCAGGAGCGGAAGCGACCGGACGGCGGCACGAGTGGTGCCGCACTGCCCACACCGACTGCCTCCTGGCGGCAGGATGCCGCCAGGAAGCACCAGCGGGCGGAGGCCCGCCAAGGAAAGTCGGGCAGGATGCCCGAGCTTTCCGTGTAGCCAGCTGCCGCCAATCAGCACCAGCGGAAGCCTGCGAACCTTGGCTTCGCAGGCTTTCGCCCAAGGAAAAGCCGACAGGATGTCGGCGTTTTCCGTAAAGCCAGCAGCACCCGGCGGCAGGATGCCGCCAGGAAGCACCAGCGGAAGCCTGCGAACCTTGGCTTCGCAGGCTTTCGCCCAAGGAAAAGCCGACAGGATGTCGGCGTTTTCCGTAAAGCTAGTGCCGGAAGTGCCGCCGCGACGTGAACACCATTGGCAGGCCGGCAGCGTCGGCGGCGGCAGTGACCTCCGGGTCGCGCTTCGACCCACCCGGCTGGATCACAGCGGCGATGCCGGCCTCCTTGATCAGCTCGATCGAGTCGGGGAAGGGAAAGAACGCATCCGAGGCGAGCACACCACCGCGGGCCCGGTCACCCGCCTTCTCCAACGCGATTCGCACCGCATCGACACGACTGGTCTGGCCGACGCCCGCACCAACCAGGCTGGTCCCCTGGCAGACGGCGATGGCGTTGCTGGTCAAGCGTCGCACCATCGTGAAGGCAAAGTCGAGCGGCTGAGTCAGCTCAGGCAGCGGCTGTACCTGCGTTACCACCCGCCAGCTGGCCGGGTCATCGGGGGTCTCGTCGGGCCGCTGAGCCAAAACCGCACCGGCGACGCTCCGCAGCTCGAGGCCGGCCGTGGGAGCCCAGGGGTCTCCCGGTGGTACTTCTACAAGCCGGACGCTCGCCTTCCAGGTCGGCCGTGTCGTGAGGGCCTCAACCGCCTCCTGCGTAAAGGCTGGAGCAGCGACCACTTCCACGAACATGCCGGGCTGCAGCAGCCGCTCGGCGGCGGCGGCGTCGAAGGTACGATTGACCGCCACAATCGAACCGAACGCACTGGTCGGATCGGCGGCCATCGCGGCGGCCAGGGCGGCCCCGACGCTGACGGCACTGGCAGCGCCACAAGGGTTGGTGTGCTTGATGACGACTGCACCGGGATCCTGAATCAGCCCGGCCAGCCGCACGGCGGCATCGAGGTCGAGCAGGTTGTTGTAGGAAAGTTCCTTGCCCGACAGCTGCCTCAGCCCCGCCAGCCCCAGGTGGGTGTCGGCCGGGGCGAACATCGCCGCGGTCTGATGGGGGTTTTCACCATAACGGAGGGTGAGCCGTCGCTCGAGGCTGAGCGTGAGCCGGGCCGGCAGGGGTGGCTCGTCGGCCTCCACCGTTGCGGCGACCGGTTCAGTCGTACTGGCGACCAGTCCGGCATGACGGGCCATCCAGCGGGCAATGATGGCGTCATATTCGGCAGTCCGCTCGAAGGCCCGGGCGGCCAACAACCGGCGATCGGCCAGCGTTGTGCCCCCCCGGCCGATGGCAGCGATCGCCTCGTCATACTGATCGGGGCCGGTTACGACAGCTGTGAACTGATGGTTTTTGGCTGCCGCCCGAACGAGGCTCGGCCCGCCGATGTCGATCAGTTCGATCGCAGCGGCCGGCGTGCAACCGTCGCGGTCGATCACGCTAGCGAACGGATAGAGATTGACCACGATGAGTTCGAATCGGCCAATCCCGTGGTCTGCCAGCACCTTGAGGTCATCGGCCCGATCACCACGGGCGAGGATGCCGGCGAAAACATGCGGATGGAGGGTTTTTACCCGGCCATCGAGCACCTCCGGGAA
>Ga0180432_10009380_pt1 | contig 11947 bp, 8 predicted proteins | sample SS_ome_10_FD_132414 | JGI IMG/M metagenome (GOLD analysis project Ga0180432, IMG submission 132414) | Hypersaline lake sediment archaeal communities from the Salton Sea, California, USA - SS_1_MS_2 metaG | ecosystem: Environmental > Aquatic > Non-marine Saline and Alkaline > Hypersaline >...
CAAACATCCGATCTCTCTGGATCGGCCCGTCGGCGAGAGCGAAGACAGCTACTTCGGCGACTTCATTCAGGACGAGACCGCCGAGAGCCCCGTCAGCTCCGCCGGGCACAAGATGCTCTGCGACAAGATAGATGCCGTGCTCGACTCACTCACCAAACGCGAGCGCGACATTCTCAAGCTCCGCTATGGGATCGGCGAGGGCTTCACATACACGCTCGAGGAGGTTGGGCAGAAGTTTCAGGTGACGCGCGAGCGCGTGCGGCAGATCGAGGCAAAGGCCGTGCGAAAACTCCAGCACCCCATCAGAAGCAGGAAGCTCGAGAGCTTCATCGAAGGATTCGGCAGCAGGTAAGGAGCTAAATGAACGGCAACACAAAGCTGGAGAGCATCAAAAAACTCCACAATCTCGACCGCGAGCTGATACAGTTGCGCAAGAAGCACGCGGAGTTGCCGACAACCCTGCGGCAGCTTGATGAAGCCGTGCAGGAAAAAGAAAAAGCTCTTAAAGAAGCGGAGGGCCAATTAACGGCCCTCCGCAGCCGTTATGACGCCGGCGAACTCGACCTGAAAACCCGCGAGGCCGAGATAAAAAAGCTCGAGACACAGCTCGCCGCCGTGAGAACCAACAAGGAATACTCGGCCGTACTCTCAGAAATCACAACCAAGAAAGCCGACATCGCCAGGACCGAAGATGAAATGCTAATGCTGATGGACAGCATAGAGCAGCAGGAAGCGGCGACACAAGCATGCGGCGACGCCAAGCGCCTCGCGGAAAAGGACCGCGAAGAACACAAGAACGACATAGTCGTCGAGCAAGAGGAAGTGAGCCGGCAACTCCGCGAGACCGCTAAACGGCGAGAGGAAATGGCCTCGGGGGTCTCGCCCGAATTGCTCTATCGATACGAACGCATACTCGAAAAGCGCGGCGCCAGCGCGGTCGTGCCCGTCATCGAGAATTCGTGTCAGGGCTGCTTCATGAAAATGACCCCGGAGGTCCAGGCGCAGCTCCTGAGAAACGAAGATATCATCTACTGCAAATTCTGCTCGAGGATAATCTACCTCGGCTAGAGCAAAGCAACACTCGCACGGCCCGGCTTTGCAACCCGTTGTTAAACGACCGACCGTTGAGTAAGCGAGGCGGCCGCCCCGAAAGGGGAGGAAAGTCCGAGCACCACAGGGCAGGGCGATGGGTAACGCCCACCGGGAGTGATCCCAGGGAAAGTGCAACAGAAAGCATACCGCCGCGCCTCGGCGCGGTAAGGGTGAAATGGTGAGGTAAGAGCTCACCGGCGGCGGGGGTGACCCCGCCGGCCAGGTAAACCCCGCCCGGTGAAAGGCCAAACAGGGAGCACGAGCTGGCCCGGCTCGTTATCGACTTCCGGGTAGGCCGCTTAAGGCACACCGTAAGGTGAGTCTCAGATGAATGGCCGCCACGGCCCCAATCGGCCGATACAGAACTCGGCTTACCGCTTGCTCAACGGTCATAACCGTGACCGCCCGCTCCCTGCAAGAAGGAGCGGGTGGTCGCTTTCAAGGCCACAGCATAAGGCATCAAGGCCTTGTCATTCCCCACATTTTTAGTTACGGCATCATCGATTCCTACGCCCTGGGCTTTCATACTTCGCCCCGATGGGGCTTAAGACCCCACAGATTCTTGGCGCATAATCTTACAGGATGGTCCATGCCGCGACAACTTCCTTGACTCTATGATTGGAATATGATAAATTCTTGGGCATGGAGCACAAAAGCCCGGGCGAATACATACTGGCCATAGACGCCGGCACAACCGGTATAACGGTCATGCTGCTGGATCGCAACGCCAGGGAGGTGAGCCGTGCGTATTCCGAGATAGAGCAGCACTATCCCCGACCGGGGTGGGTGGAGCACGACCCCGATGAGATACGCCAGGCTGTGATCTCGCTGATGGAGCGCGCCTCCGGCAGCATCACGCCGGCCGAAATCGCCGCGGTGGGGATCACCAACCAACGTGAGACGGCGATCCTGTGGGACCGCATCACCGGCCGAGCCGTGCACAACGCGATCGTATGGCAATGCCGCCGCACGCAAGACATCTGCCGGAGCATGGAAGAAGCCGGCCTCGGCCGAAAGATCAACAGCAAGACCGGCCTTCGGCTCGATCCGTACTTCTCCGCCACCAAAATACACTGGCTGCTCGAAAACGTGCCTGATCTCCGAAAGCGCGCCGAGAACGGAGAGATCGCCTTCGGTACGGTGGACTCGTGGGTCCTGTGGAACCTCACCGGCGGAGAGGTGCACGCCACCGACCCCACCAACGCATGCCGCACACTCTTGTATAATATCGAGACGATGCAGTGGGATAATGAACTTCTGGACATTTTCGGCATCCCGCAAGAAGTGCTGCCCGAGGTGAAGGAATCCTCCGGTCTCTTCGGCACGTGCGTGGCGTCATTGCTTGGCGATGAGATCGACATACGCGCAATCGCGGGCGACCAGCAAGCCGCCCTCTTCGGCCAGGGGTGCGTGAACCCGGGCGACAGCAAGAATACCTACGGCACGGGCTGTTTTTTGCTGGTAAACACCGGCAAGGAGCGGTACGATTCGGAAGTCGGCCTGCTGACAACCCTCGGTTGCGGGCCGGCGGGCGAGGCGGCCTACGCGCTCGAAGGCGCGGTTTTCTCGGCCGGCTCGGCGATCCAGTGGCTGCAAAACGGCCTGCAGATCATCCGCGCAGCCCATGAAACGGAAAGCATCGCCGAAACCGTGCCCGATTCGGGCGGCGTTTACCTCGTGCCGGCTTTCACAGGACTAGGAGCACCCTACTGGGATATGGCCGCAAGGGGCGCACTGCTGGGACTCACGCCGGGAATCAACCGAGGGCATATTGTGCGCGCCACGCTCGAGTCCATCGCATACCAGGTATGCGACCTCGTGGATGCCGCATCGCGCGACGTCGGCCTGCGCCTCACATCGCTCAAAGCCGACGGTGGTGTATCGGCAAACGCAACCCTGATGCAGTTTCAGGCCGACGTACTCGGCATACCGGTCGAGGTTCCCGAGAATATCGAGACGACCGTCCTCGGTGCGGCGTTCCTCGCCGGGCTCTCGTGCGGGTTCTGGGAAAACAACGCAGAGCTCGAGGAACTCAGACGGATGAAGTGCGTCTACGAGCCGAATCTCACTGAAGACGAGCGAAAACATCTGCTCGAAGGATGGCGGGCCGCCGTTGGGGCCGTTCTAACACCAAAGCCCGAACCGCAAGCTTCAAACACCGAGGCATGAAAGATGCCGGCCGGGCGACTGCACGACTGAAGAGAAGGATGGCGGCGGCGAGTGCGACCTATCTCGCTGGGCGAGCAATGCGCGATTACGAACGGAAATTCGCCTCATACCTGTCCGAACATGGCCTTAAGCTCACGGCGCAGCGAAGGACCATCCTGACCGAAGTATTCAAAGGCCACAGGCATTTCGAGGCCGAAGAGCTCCTTCATAGGATGCGCGGCAAGAAGCTGAAGGTCTCGAAAGCGACGCTTTATCGCACCCTCGCTCTGCTGGTGGAGGCCGGTCTCCTGCGGAAGGAGGTCTTCGGCGAACGCCACTCCCACTATGAGCACATCTACGGCCGCAAGCATCACGACCACCTCATTTGCCGGGGCTGCGGCAAGATCGAAGAATTCCGAAACGAAGAGATCGAGCGGATTCAGGATCGCATCTGCAGGCGGCACGATTTCCAGCCGACCAGCCACAAGATGGAGATCCACGGCTACTGCAAGAAGTGCCGCGAAAAGCGGAAATAACGCCGCCGCGAAGGCGACAAGGGAACGCAGCGAGCACCATAGAAGGAAACCCCCATGGAACGGGGCGAAAAAGCCGTCGCCGTGGCCGCAGCCCTGTTCACAGGGCTTCGCACCGACGGCTGTCGGCGTACAGACCCGGGTTTTAGGCCGGGGCACGCTGGCGGGGCCAAAAAAGCGCGACCCGTGCAGTACGGGTCACGCTTTCACTTTTAATGGCGGCTGGCGATCACTCCTTTTTTTTCCTGATCCTCGAAAGGATCATCCCCACGAATCCCGTTCCGAGGAAGGCCATCGAAATCGGCTCGGGCATAACGCCTTCGCCAACCTCCATTTCCTTCAGGTCGCCGTAGGAGGGCGTGGTGAGAACAAAGTAATGGAAGCGAATCAGGTCCCCGCTCGGATACGCGCTGAGATCGATCCCGGGGTCGAACCAGTAAGTGGTATTCGCGGGAATATCGAAAGCGCCTGCAGCGTGGGCCAGCGTGATGGATCCACTCACGATGTCCAAAGCTGTCACTCTTGTGGTGAGTGACGTACTAGCTGTCAGCCCAAGGGAGAATCTGTCGGGCTTCCCGCTTTGGGTATTGATGTAGGTCCGGAATGTCCCTATGGTCAGCGTATCCGGAGGGGTCGGGTACGATCCTGCTCCTGAAGCACCTACGGGCGCCGGAAAGCCTGCCGGATTGGTGTGGGCGATGTCGAAAGGCCATAAACTGTAACCCGTCATCGAATCGAGGACGGTGTAGTCTCCAAAAGTCCCCACAATCGCAGCTTCCGCCGCCGATGTCATGAGAATCGCCGCCATTATTCCTAAAAGGATCTCGCAGGCTGTTTTTTTCATGAATCTTTCTCCTCTCCAAGTATTTGGATTTGTCACTCGCGGGCCCGGAGGTCGCTCGCGCCCGCCACCTTGCACGGTGCGCTTCCTGCAATAGCAAGTATATCACGAGACCGGGCGCGTTTCAAACAGGGCAGGCGGCGGGTAATCCGGCGCCCGGGCGCGGTTGTCCTCAGGAAGCTTCGGGCTTTAGGCCGGGGCGCCGAAGACAAGTATGAGGGGGAAAGCGGGAGGATAAGGACTAGACCATCGTTGGAGGGTCGACCCTCCGGGGCTCATCAATGTATTTGGCCCCGATCCCAAGGCTCCCCGCGACCTGTGGTCGTGGTCCGTCTTGGGCTAACCATGACCCGCCCGCCAAGCGGGGGGCCGAGAACACAACGGCGAGCGGAAGTCGGAAGGCCGACCCGTCCGCCCCCCCGCCGGTTTGCTTCTACTCCCGCTTGTACTGCGACGGGTCCTTATCCACCTCCTTGAAGTAGTAGTCGATATCGTATGAGAGCGCCTTCTTCGCCTCTTCGCGGAACTTTTTCGCCCGTTTGATCATGCGGCGCTGGAGGTAGAAGGCGTAGATGTCGCGCGGCTCCGAAGAGGAGTAGTTGCCCACCTTTTCGATGGCGTCGAGGTAGCGGTCGAACTTGCCGGCACGGACGCCGTAGGCTGGCTGTCTCTGCAGGTATCTGAAGAGGATACGCCATGCGGTGAAAGCCGGTATCTCTCCGCCCCAGAAGTGCCTTGGCTCGCTCTTCTTTTCCACCGCCGCTGCCAGTGCGTCGAGGTAGCCCGCAGGATTCTCACGGGCCAGGGCGTTGAGGAAGAGCGGCTTGAATTCCTCATTCTCGATATTCGCTCGGAAGACAGCGGCGATGGCCTCGTTCTTTGGCGAGAACGACAACAGGCTCATGGCGGCGGCCCTTCGGACCTTGCGCTCACTGTCCGTCAGGAGTTTTCCCAGGACGTCGGCCATCTCCGCCTGCTGTGCAAAGCCGGCGGCTCGGGCCACGCACGTGCGGACGTCCGGTGCGGGATCGTCGGCCAAGGTCGTGAGGCGCTTGCAAGTCTCCGGTCCGGGGAAGTTTGCCAACAGCAGCGAAGCCGAGGCGCGCACGGCGGGGGCGCGATCGCTCAACCATCGCTCGATGGGCTTCTTGAGGGCCGGCTCGCGCACCAATCCCAGCGCCAGGACGGCGATCGCTCGTATCTCGTCAGGCGCCTTGCCGTCGGCCACACGGATGAGGTCTTCACGATACAGCTTCCCACCGGCATTCTCCATTTTCGGATCCATCTTGCCGACGCCGGGCACTTCGGCGCTGCCTACCGTAGCCAGCCAGTGAATTGCCCGCTCATCGCTCATGTACGGGTTGTGCGAGCCGACCACATCGATGGCCGCCCGTGCGATCTTGGGGTCGGGGTTGTTCATGAAGCCCCGCACCGCCGCCAACACGCGTTTGCGGTTGAAATCCGACAGGCCGCCAAATGCACTCCAGTGGCAGCTCATCCGGTCGAGTTGATCGATGGCGTAGATGACGTTGCTGACGCGCGCGCTCATGAGCATGGCGGTCAGTTCGGCCCACAGGGCCTCTTTGACCGTCTTGCGGGCTACCGGTTTGTCATCAGCGCACAGCACCACGCCCTGGTCGCTTTTCATCGTGTTGGTGATCCAAAGCTGGTGGAAGATGCCGACGGGCTCGCTTTTCTTCGCGAAAACGATATACGTCCTGCCGGCTTCGAAGTGATAGTGTTGCGGAAAGAAGTTGAAGTTGCCGCCGCGCGGCTTGGGGGCATAATCGTAGTGGCGGAACATCAGTTTGTCGCCCGGCTTTTCGCCCTTGATAACTGAGACGACCGTGAACTGCGTCTCGCGGACGACAAAGGTACTGTTTTCCCGGAACCAATCGTCCTGCACCGTCGGGCTGGAGGCTGCCGTGCCCTTGAAGATGATGTCCGCCTGGTCGGTCAGCTTCTCCAGGCTCACCGCCGGATCTATCCGGCCGCCCTGCGCGACACCAGCGCACACCAGCAGCCAGGCTGCAACCATCGCGCATCGCCAGGTTATTGTGGTCATTGCGCACTCCTATTCAGAGAGATCGAACCCATGCGGCGCCCATTGCCTTTCCCTGCCGGCAAGTTGCGCTGCAGGCCTGCACAGCTCCCCTTGCTCACTTATATAGACGCGCGAACGGGTTAATCGTTTCAAGAAATCCACTAATACGTCAGGAAAAAGAGGGCATCTTCAGACAGCAAAAATGGCGGCAGACTTATGAGTGGGTCGGTGACTGGGCCGCCGCCCTGTATCAGGTTGCCTGATACAGGGCCCGTTGCCTGCCTTGGGCACGCTCTCAGCGCCGTTACGCGACTACAGAACAGTCGCCGGAATTGGACACAGCGTCGCAAATGCGGAGGCAGGCAACGGCACAGCCGAAAGGCTGTGCGGCGGACACAGAAGCTCGGGTAAGCGGACGCGTTCTTGATCCCAGTCACCGCCCCACCGGCGCGAGGCCGGCGGTGGCCGATAGAGCCCCCGGAGCCCACAAGGAGTTATCACACCCGAACGCCCGCCAACGCCGTTTTCCGCTTGACATCGGCAGCCATTGTTATTAGACTTTTCGCATGCCACGAGTGGCGGGGATCGCTGCGACGGACGACTGTCCGTTTTACTTGTTTGGCAAAACAGCGCGAGCGCTTTGCGCTGCGCAAGGAGAACCGCAATGAAGACTTACAGGGTAGCCGTGGTTGGGCTGGGCCACGGGATGGCACACGCCCGGCTCGTGAGTAAATATATCGAGCAGGCCCAGTGCAGCGTGCTGTGCGACGTCAATCCGCAACGGCTGGAAAGCGCCGCTACAGAGCTGCAAGTAGACAAGACCACGTCGAAGTACGCCGACGTCATTTCCGACCCCGACGTGGACATCGTGTGCATCAATACCCCCTGCCACATCCACGGCCGGATGGTACTGGCGGCGCTGGACGCCGACAAGCACGTGATGGTGGAAACACCGATGGAGAACGAGTCGATGGATCGCCTCTGGAAGATCATCCGGATGGCGGAACGCCGCCACCTGAAAGTCCAGATGGACTGCCCCGACCGTTGGCTCCCCGAGTCGGTGCGCATGAAGCAGATCATCGAGTCGGGCGCGTTGGGAGACATATACTACATCATCGCGGAGTACATTCAGGACTTCCGCCTGCAGGGCCTGATAGACAACGTCAACTTCCGTCCGGGATACGGCGTGAAGGCGCAGGAGCCGGTATCGGCAGGCGCGGGAATCTACGCCCTGGATACGGCGCGGTGGTTTGCCGGCGAGCAATTCACCGAGGTCTTTGCCTACGGCAACCGCAAGAACATGCCTGCACGAAACGTAGATGACCACGACGTCGCCTTGTTCCGCACAGCTTCGGGCACTATCGCGCGGGTGCAGTGTTCCAAGCTCGCAAGGCGACCCTACAAGGAAGTTTTCAAGTCTGTGTGGGGCACCGAGGGCACTGTAGAGTCCACCGGATACTATCCCGCACGCCAGGACAGCACGGGGCTTTACGCGGCCTTGGGGCAAGATGCGTCTGACCCCAACGCAATGCACCCGGTAGACGTGCCGCCGATTCCCTTCCCCGAGGGAACCAGCCCCGAAATGGCCGAGAAGATCGGCCACGAGGGGGTGGAGTTTCACAGTTGGATCGACTTCCTCGGCTCCATCGACGACGACCGCCCGTCGCAGATAGATGTCTACGAGGCGGCGCGGACCTGCGCGGGAGCCATTGCCGTAAGCAAGTCGAAAGAAGATCACCGGCCGATCTTAATCCCCCGGATAGTGTCCCGGCACGAGGAGTTGAAGGCGCAGTACCCTTTACCCTATGCGAGCGCTTCGAGCGAAGAACTGTGACGGCCACACGCTAATACACGGCAGACATGCGCGGCGCCGGGACAGTTGGAGGCGTTGCGGGCTGATCCACGAGCGTCCCTGGCTGAGCGGGATCACCAGCCGGCAAGCCAACTTCTGCATCTAGCGCACGCCCGACTATATGCTGTCGGGGCTCCGGGACGACCGACAGGGGGAGCCGGAGGTCCACGTCGGGCAGGTCAAGCTGCGGCGCAAGGTCGTCATCTTGTGGTCATGCCCGTCAACGTCCGAGGAAGGCGTAAGCCGGTACCCAGGGTTCACACCACCTTACCGAGGCTGCCGTTTTGGGCTAACAATAATATGCCTCTACGAGGCTGAAATCCGAGATGGCAGCCGCCATGCAGCCGGGAAACAGAAAAGCAAATTCCTGTCAGCGGGGCCTTGATATGAAACTGATCAGCCGAGAAATCTCGTTCCCACAGACCGATCCCCGCTACCCGACGTACGAGTCGGCCGGCTATGCCTCTGCCTCCGGGCAGGAGATGATCCGCCTGCGGTACGAGGAGCTGGACTGCGACATCTTTGACAACTACGCGATTGCTCTTTCGTCCGACAACGGCCGGACGTGGACCGAACACGAGCGCTGGCCGGCGGGCAGGAAGCTGCCGGAGGGCACACGCCGCGCCATGTGGAGCACAGGGCTGCCCGACCCCAACACCCGCCGCCTGGTGTTGACAGGCAAGGAAGGGGTCTTCCGTCATGACAATTCCTTGGAAGGCATGACTCACTACTGCCCGTACTATCGCGTGTCGGAGGATGCGGGCCGCACGTGGAGCGTGTACGAACCCATCATTCAGGACGGGGAAGAATACACGGTTGAACACCCGTGTCGCGGCGTCAACGTCGGTAGGAACTCTGTAACGCCGGCCAACGCCGAGATCTTCACGGCGGATAACCGGCTGCTCGTTCCGTGCAATGTCTCTACGGTCGGGCCTGACGGGCACTACTTCCTCCCCGAGGGCGCATACACTTATACGGCCGGGGGCGTACTGGTCGGCACCTGGCGGGATGACGGGCGACTGGATTGGGACTTCAGCCAACTCGTTAAGCTTGAGCCCGAAAAATCGATCCGGGGCGCTGTCGAACCCACCCTGGCCGAGATGCCCGACGGCCGGATACTCATGGTCCTGCGGGCAAACGCGGGGACCTCACCGGAATACAGCGAGAGGCGCAAGTGGCACTGCATATCCACCGATGGAGGATACACCTGGGACGAACCCAGGCCGTGGTCCTACACGGATGGTTCTCTCTTCTACTCCCCTTCCAGCATTTCCAGGCTGATCCGGCATTCCAACGGGCGCTGTTACTGGATCGGGAACATCACCGATGAGCGACTCGACCAACACCTGGGCGGTAACGGGCCGAGATATCCTCTTGTGATCGGTCGTGTCGATCCGCAGAACCTGCTGCTCGAGCGGGACACCCTGTGCATTATCGACACGCGAGGGGAGGGCGACTCCCCGGTGCTGCAGCTCTCCAACTTCAACGTGTACGAGGACCGGCTGTCCGGCGAGTTCGTTATCCGCATGACGCGATGGAACGGCGGATGTCCGTGGAATGACGAAGCCACCGATGCAAGCGTGTATCTCTACCGCCTGCAACCCTGAAGGGGAAGGAAGAAGAATTCAGATAGGATTACCCTTAGTGCCGCTTCACAGAGAGAGGTACGCAAAAAGGCTGGCACCCCCGTCCGCCCCTACTGGGTTTGTATGCATTCAGCGTGCCGGCGTGCGTCGGTCAGCATTCGGATGTAAAGCGCTACCCGCCTGCGCTCAGGCCCCTTCCATCTTCGTGGGGGCGGAAGCTTCGGCGGACAGGTGGGCTTTGTGTGCTTAGCCCGCCGCACGGACGGCGACGCGCCGATTCCGATCTCTGTGGGGTTTGATAACCGGGGGGTTGCGTGCTATAATGGTATCGAATGGGGTACGCACTTCGGTCGTGTGGCCGCTCGGGCCGACGGTCGTCTGAGCGGGGTTGCTCCGAGGCTATTGAACTGGGATGCCCGCGAGCGAGTTGAGGCTTGAAAAGCAAACGGGACACTCTATCGAAGCGCGAAAGGGTGCTGAGGACCCTGAACCTGCAGCCCGTCGACAGGGTAGCCACCCACGACTATATCCACAATCCACGTGTGCTCAGCCTCTACTCCGAGCCGGCGGATATGCACAGGACGGTCCGCGAAACGCTCGACTTGTGGCGGCCTATGGACCCGATCAGCAGCAATGGTGGTACGGCTGAAGACGGCTTTGAGTTGGATGCGCCACAGGGCTGGACAGATTGGATCACGCGGTACCCATTCGAAGATCTGCCCGGGTTGAAGGAGTACATCCTCCGCGACACGGACCGGATTCGAGCAAGGGCAGCCGCATTCGACCCCGGGAAAGAAAGAAACGAACGCCGCCGGCAGCTCTTGGGCCACATACAGTCCGTGGGCGACGACACCGTGATGATGGAGCTGGACCACACCCCACTGAGGGACTGCCTGTGGCGCGCCGGTATCGAGCTGTTCTCGTACCTCCTTTACGATGAGCCGGATACGATCCACGAGTGGCTGAAAGTATATCTGGCCCACCAGTTGCAGATCATCGACGCGGTAGCCGACAGGGAGCTTGCGCCGGTTGTCCTGATCGCCAACGAGATTGCTTCCAGCGATGCGCCGCTTCTGAACCCGGAGTTTCTCCGGAGCGCCCTTTTCCCGGACGTTGGGCAGCTTATCGACGTCTGGCATCGGCACGGGATCAAGGTGATTCTGGAGATCCAGGGCAACAGCCGGGAGCTCATTCCCCCCTTCATCGAATGCGGAGCCGATGGCTTCTATGCAATCGAAGCTATTGCCGGGATGGACATTGTGGAACTGAAGAACCGCTATCCCCGCTGTGTGTGGGCCTGCGGCGTGGACGGCGCGAATCTAATGACGTTCGGGACGCCTCAGCAGGTCGAAGCGGAAGTGCTGCGGCAGATTCAGTGTACCGATGCCCTGCGGACCGGCGGCCTCTTCATCGGTTCGTCCAGCGAGATCAACCCGCCGATCGAGCCGGAAATATTCAAGACCATGATCGACGTCGCCAGGTCGGTCCGGAACGAGGATTTCTCAGTAGGCTGAGCCGGCGGGCTCGAGAACGAAATATGGTCATGCCCCGCCTTGGTACAGTTGCGAGAAGGTACCGATCGGCCCGCTTCAGCCAAAGTGCCGGACATCGTCGATGGGGGGGAAACTCTTTGAAAAGAGGTATCTGTTTAGCGTGCGCATGCGAGTCGTCAAACTGCAATCTTATTTTGGTTGTCAGCCCGCCGCGAGGCGGGCGTACTATGGTTAGCGGTTATATGCAAGATGAAAGTGCACCACCTGAAAAAGTGCACAGATGGCTGGAATAAACTCCCTTGACAATGACGATCGCAGGTGCGAAGATAACAGTCACGATGGACAAAAAAAACTGATC
>Ga0180432_10009382_pt1 | contig 11946 bp, 11 predicted proteins | sample SS_ome_10_FD_132414 | JGI IMG/M metagenome (GOLD analysis project Ga0180432, IMG submission 132414) | Hypersaline lake sediment archaeal communities from the Salton Sea, California, USA - SS_1_MS_2 metaG | ecosystem: Environmental > Aquatic > Non-marine Saline and Alkaline > Hypersaline >...
GGCGCCGCGCAGATCAAGGCCATGAAGCAGGTGGCCGGCATGCTGCGCCTGACCCTGGCGCAGTTCCGCGAGCTCCAGGCCTTTGCCCAGTTCGGCAGCGATCTGGACGTGGCCACCCAGCGCCAGCTCGCCCGCGGCGAGCGCATGGTCGAGGTGCTTAAGCAGGGCCAGTACGCGCCCATGCCCGTGGAGGAGCAGGTCGTGGCGATCCTGATCGGCAGCGAGGGCGTCTACGACGACCTGAAGACCGAGAGCGTCACCCGCTTCGAGCGCGAGTTCCTGGACCACCTGCGCGACGAGCATAGCGAGCTGCCGGCCGAGATCCGCGAGACCGGGAACCTGTCCGACGAGCTGCGCGAGAAGATCCTCGCCGTGGCCAAGGCGTTCCGGGAGCGGTTCATCGAGTAGGTCCGCGCCCGGCAAGAGCCCGGGCCGGAAGAAGAAGGGAACCCCATGCCGCAGACGCGCGAGATCAGGCGTCGGATCCAGTCCGTGCGCAACACCCAGCAGATCACGCGCGCCATGAAGATGGTCGCCGCGGCCAAGCTGCGCCGGGCCCAGACCCGGATGCTGGCCATGCGCCCGTACGCCGGGTCCCTGGTGGGCGTGCTCGAGCGCGCCAGCTACGACCTGTTCGGCGACGAGCACCCCCTGTTCGCGCCCCGCCAGGAGCGCCGCGCCGCGCACGTGGTGTTCGCCGGAGACAAGGGCCTGTGCGGCGGGTTCAACACAAACATCCTGCGCCGCACCCTCGTCCACCTGCGCGAGAGTCCGGCCACCGACCACCAGGTCGTCACCGTGGGCAAGCGCGCGGCCGCGGGCCTGCGCCGCGCCGGGGTGGAGCCCGTGCGCAGCGAGCGCGATGTGTACGACCGCCTCGACTACGCGCTCATCAGCGACATCTGCGACACCCTGGCCGCGGGGTTCCTGGGCGGAGACCTGGACGCCGCGTACGTGGTGTACAACCGGTTCGAGTCCGTGATGGTCCACCGGGCCACCGTGGAGAAGCTGTTGCCCATCGACTTCGCCACCGTGGCCGCGGCGCGGCGCGAGCGCCTGGCCAAGTGGCGCGAAGAGCACGCGGGACGCCCGCCCCGGCCCCTGTACGAGTTCGAGCCGGGGCCGGAGGCGGTGATCGGGCGGCTCGTCTCGCGGGTCATCGCCACGCGGGTGTACCGCGCGGCGCTGGAGAGCTACGCCGCGGTGCTCGGCGCGCGCATGAGCGCCATGGACGCGGCCACGAACAACGCGGAGGAGATGCTCGACCGCCTGACCATGGACTTCAACCGCGCCCGTCAAGCGGGCATCACCACCGAGCTCTTGGACATTGTCGGCGGCGCGGCCGGACTGGAGAAATGACCCCGGCCCCCGAACAGAAAGGCACGCCCATGATTCAGACCACGGAACAGACCGGACGGGTGCTCCAGATCATCGGCCCGGTGGTCGACGCCGAGTTCAGCGTGGAGAACCTGCCCGACATCCGCGCCGCGCTTGTGATCCCGCGGCCCGGCGAGGACGGGTCCGAGGGCCGCCCGCTCGTCGTGGAGGTGGCCCAGCACTTGGGCGAGAACCTGGTCCGATGCGTGGCCATGGACTCCACCGACGGGCTGTGCCGCGGCATGCCCGTGGAGAACACCGGCCGGCCCATCTCCGTGCCCGTGGGCGATCAGGTCCTGGGCCGGATCCTCAACGTGATCGGCGAGCCCATCGACGAGCAGGGCCCGATCGAGGCCTCGGAGCGCCAGCCCATCCACAAGGACGCGCCCACGTTCGCCGAGCAGGAGACCGCCACCGAGATGCTGGAGACCGGCATCAAGGTCATCGACCTGCTCCAGCCCCTGCCCCGGGGCGGCAAGGTGGGCCTGTTCGGCGGCGCGGGCGTGGGCAAGACCGTGGTCATGAAGGAGCTGATCGCCTCCATCGCCCGCGAGCACGGCGGCCGCAGCGTGGTCGCCGGAGTGGGCGAGCGCACCCGCGAGGGCAACGACCTGTGGCTGGAGATGAACGAGGCCGGGGTCCTGGACAAGACCGCGCTTATCTACGGCCAGATGAACGAGCCCCCGGGCGCGCGGCTGCGCGTGGGCTTGACGGGGCTGACCGTGGCCGAGTACTTCCGCGACGAGAAGGGCATGGACGTGCTCCTGTTCATCGACAACATCTTCCGGTTCGTGCAGGCCGGAAGCGAGGTCTCGGCGCTGTTGGGCCGCATGCCCTCGGCGGTGGGCTATCAGCCGACCTTGGCCACGGAGATGGGCGCGCTCCAGGAGCGGATCACCAGCACCAAGAAAGGATCGATCACCAGCATCCAGGCCATCTACGTGCCCGCCGACGACCTCACCGATCCCGCGCCCGCGACCTGCTTCAGCCACCTGGACGCGACCACCGTGCTCAGCCGCCAGATCTCGAGCCTGGGCATCTACCCGGCCGTGGATCCGCTCGACTCCACGAGCACCATCCTCGCGCCCAAGGTGGTCGGCGAACGCCACTACGAGACGGCCACCCGCGTGAAGGAGATCCTCCAGCGGTACAAGGACCTCCAGGACATCATCGCGATCCTGGGCATGGACGAGCTCTCCGACGAGGACAAGCTCACCGTGCAGCGCGCGCGCAAGATCCAGCGCTTCCTGTCGCAGCCGTTCTTCGTGGCCGAGCAGTTCACCGGCGTGCCGGGTCGGTACGTGCCCGTGGGCGAGACGATCGAGAGCTTCGAACAGATCGTGGACGGCAAGTGCGACGAGATGCCCGAGCAGGCGTTCCTGTACGTGGGCAACATCCAGGAGGCCCGCGACAAGGCCGAGCACCTGTAGCCCGCCGGAGGAGCCCCCATGTCCGCGGACGAGACCCCGATCCTGCACCTCACCGTGCTCAGCCCGGAGGGCGAGCTGTTGCGCGCGGACGTGGACCGCGTGACGCTGGCCGGCGCCACGGGCGAGATCGAGCTCCTGCCCGGGCACGAGCCCCTGGTCTGCGGCGTGCAGCCCGGGACGCTGCGCTACTGGCCCGCGGGCGAAGGCCGCGAACAGACCCTGGAGCTGGCCGCCGGGTTGTTGGAGGTGGGCGAATCGGGCGCGACCCTCTTCGCGGACGGCGCCGCCTCCCCGCCTCCGGGCGAGGCGCCTGCCGGGCCGGCGGAGGGGTGAGGGGGCGCGAATTTGCCGCATAAGGGTTGCGGACGGGCGGACCATCTGGCATATTGAGGACAGGATGAAGAAGCGCGGGTTTCCGGCGTTTGTTTCTTCGCACTACGAGATTCGAGAGTGGCGCCACGCCGCCGCGATTCTCCGAGAGGACTTTCCGAAGGAGTATGCCGACCTGATTGACGTCCTCACCCGATTCCGACTCCGGAAAAGTCACATCGATGTGCCGGGAGGACGCAAATCAAAGGTGGCGGACTGGATCGACGAGGAGCTGCGAGCCAAGGGCTGGGTGCCGAAGAGGTTCGACACCCGCATTACCGTTGACGAGCGAGTGATGGAGTCTCCCACCCACGAGGTCGATTGCTTCAAGAATTCCATCGCCGTAGAGCTCGAGTGGAACAACAAAGACCCGTTTTTCGACCGTGACCTGAATAACTTCCGGCTGCTGTTCGATCTGCGAGCGATCTCCGTGGGGATCATTATCACGCGATGCGACGAGCTGCAGGAAGTGTTCGAGTCTCTGGGCAGGGGAAAGTCCTACGGGGCATCCACCACGCACATGTCGAAGCTTGTGCCCAGAATGGAAGGGGGCGGCGGTGCGGGCTGCCCCGTCTTGGTCTTCGGCATAAGGAAGTCCCTGTATGAGCCGCGTCTTTAGGCTTCCCCAGCGACCGGCCGCAGAAGACCTGCTCGACAAGGTCAAGGGGTGCTTTTCAACCGTATACGCGGATCCACCGTGGCGATTCCACAACCGTACGGGCAAGATGGCGCCGGAACACCAGCGTCTTCTGCGGTACCCGACCTTGACCTTGGAGGAAATTCTTGCGTTACCGGTGAACCAGCTCGCCGCATCGCAAGCGCACCTGTACCTCTGGGTCCCCAATGCACTGATCGCGGAAGGGCTGGAGGTGATGCGTCGGTGGGGGTTTACCTACAAGACAAATCTCGTATGGTACAAGGTGCGCAAGGACGGAGGTCCGGACGGCCGCGGCGTCGGCTTCTACTTCCGCAACGTGACCGAGCTCATCCTCTTCGGCGTCCGGGGAAAAATGCGCACGCTCGAAAGCGGCCGCAGGCAGGTCAATCTGCTCTGTAGCCGCAAGCGCGAGCATTCGCGCAAACCGGACGAAATCTACGACCTCATCGAGCAGTGCTCGCCCGGGCCGTATCTGGAACTGTTCGCACGGCACCCCCGCCGTGGCTGGACCCAGTGGGGCAACGAACGAGTGGAGGATCTTGCGTCCAGTGGCGCCCAGGAAGGCACAGCACCATACGATCCAGCGCCGCTCCCGAGAAGGACCGAGCTGTACGGCTAGAGCCTATGCATCCGCCGCTATGCCCAGTGAAGCAAAAGCGACCAACTAACCCTCGGGTGTATGTTCCGGTGCCATCTGCGGCGGCTTAGCCTCCATGGATCCGCACCCGTTGATTAGCGCAAATCTCCTGCCCGGCCTGAGTATCCTGAAATTCTGTCTGTAACCGCCCCCCTACACCCCCGCGCCGCCAGCGGCCGGGTCCAGGGCGAACCGGTCGGTGAGGTCGGCGAGCGCGAGGCGCGTGCGCGTGCAGGTGAACCCATGCGCGCGTTCAGGCGGCCGGGCAAGGCCCAGGGACGCGAGCGCCCCGCGCGCGGCCCGAGAGAGGCGCGCGCGCCACCCGGGCGCCAGGCCCGCGGGGTCGCGGTCGCTCACGTTGCGGCCGTGGATCACGCGAAGCCACAGGGGCCCGGCCTCGAGCTGCACGAGCCCGGCCGAGGCGGCCAGGTCCTGATGGGCCGCGCTCCACACCGTGCGCCAGGGCGCGTGCGCGCGGCGCTCGGCCAGGCTCACGAACGGGCTCGCCTCGTCGCGGGCCGCGTACACCGAGCCCCGGGCGTAGAAGTAGCCCTGCGGCGGGTTGAGCCACGCGAGGTCCCGGTCCCGGGCCGCGGCCTGCACCACTGCGATGAATTCGCGCGCCACCGCGTCGTCGTTGTCCAGGCGCGTGGTGAGGAGCACGTCCACGTGCGCGTCCACGCGGCGGCGCACCTCGGGCACGCACTCGGGCATCTCGTTCACGAACACGGGGTCAAAGGCCGCACGCTCGGCGCAGGCCTGCGCGCGGGCGCGGTCGGCGGGCGGAGTGGCTTGGTCGAAGAACACGAGCCATCGGAACGCCCGGCAGGTCTGCGCGGCCATGGAGGGCAGGCAAAAGGTCTCGAACAGGCGCCATCGCTCGGCCAGCCACGCGCCGTCGCGCACGGGCCGGCCCTGCTTGTCGCGGGGCATGCCCGGGTCGGGCACGTTGAATCGGGTGAGCACCAGGTGTGCGAACCGGCCCACGGCGCGCCCCCGCCCCGGGCCTAGCGGCTGGCGCCGCCGTCTTCCTCCAGGCCGCGCAGCCGCTGGCGGCGCAGCTCGTTGATCCGGTCCTGGAGCTCGCGGATCTCGTCCTTCTGGCGGCGGTTGAGTTCTTCGAGCGTGCGTTTTTCGTCTTCGAACCGCTTCTCCTGACGGGCGAGCTCGTCCTTGAGGGTGCTCGCCTCCTGGTTCAGTTCCAACAGTCGCTTCTGGTCGGCTCGCTGTTCCTCGCGCAGCTCGGTCAACGCGGCCTCGGACTGTTCCAGCCGGTCGAGCAGATCCTGGCGGAATCGCTCGTACGCGCTCTCGGCCTTGTCCAGGGCCGCCTGGTGGTCGGCCTCCAGCTCCTTCTTCTGCGCGGTCAGCGCCGCAGCGAGCTCGTCCTTGTGCTCTTCCCGCAAGCGGTTCGCCTCGCGCTCCGCGGCCAGCTCCGCCGCGTTGAGTTCCGCACGGACCCCCTGCAGCCGGCTGTCGTATTCACGCTGCTGCTGGTTCAGGTCCGTGTTGTACACCGAGTTGCTGGCCATGACCGCCACCACCCCGAGGCTGGCGATAAACAGACACGCCAGGACGAGCTTCCAGTTGCGGTTCTGGCTCTTCTGGAGCTTGGCGGTGAGCTCGGCGATGTTGCTCGAGAGCGTCTCCATGATCCGCTCTTGGCTGGCGAGCGTGCCCTTCACCCGCCCGCACTCCAGGAGCGCGATCTCCAGGCGCTTCTGCGTGCCCAGGGCCTGCTCGCCCTCCTCGGCCTCGCCCTCGGTCTCGCCGAAGGTCTCGTGCTCGGCGTACGCGCCCTCCGCGCCCGCGCCCGTTGTCTGGGCGAACTCTTCTTCCGGGACTTCCACCACCCGGCGGCCGTTCTCGGTCTTGGCGTTGATCTTGCCCGACTTGATCCAGTTGCGGATCGTGCGCTCGGAAAGCCCCATCATGAACGCGGCCTGGGAGATTTCCACCCACGGCATGGCTGTCCTCCTTCCCCTACGCGCCGACCTTGTGCGCGCACGTCTCCAAGCCTGGAACCCCCGTAGCATGCAGGGGTTGCGTACTGCGCGGCCTTGTACGAATACGCGGCGCGCGCGTCGCCGTCAAGCGGAAAGTGTGCGGAAATCTTCCGTGTCCGGGACCGGTTGCGTTTGGAAAGCGCGAGGCCGGCCTTTCCGAACATTCCTGCGGCCCCTTCGGAACGGCATGGCTTCCGAAGGGTTTCCGAAACCCGCGGAAACCGGCCCTGACGGCGCCTTCCGGCAGGTCCGGTTCTTCAAGGTTGCGGCTGCGCAGGCCCATGCCGCCATGCGCCGACCCGGGGGGCCAGGGCCTGGGCGATGTGCGCGGCGGCGGCCCGGTGGCCGCGCGCGTTCCAGTGGGTGTCGCGCGGGTGGTACACGGGCCCCGCATCCGCCGCTTCGCGCAGCGCGGGCAAGAGGTCCACGACCGGGATGCCCGCGTGTTCGCAAAGGGCCGCGATCTCGCGCTGGGGCCGGTCGCGCGCGTATTGGTCCGGCCCGCCCGGGCCCGCAAGCATGAGCCTGTGCCACAGCGCATCGTCGACCTGGAACTGGTCGGGCACCACGGCCACGACCACCCGGCCGCGCGTGAGCGCCCGGATGTCGGCCAGGATGCGGCCAAGCTCGGCGTACTTGGCGTCCACCCGTTCGTCGACCCCGCGGCGCAGGCACACCGGCAGGCGCCGCAGCTCGATGGCGAGAAACGCCTCGTCCGTGAACGTGGGCGCGTCCGCAGCGGGCGACGCTTCGTCGCGCGCGACCCGCGTGCGTTGCCCGTCCGCGGGCGCCTGCGCCAGCGGGCCGGACGCAAGCCGGGCGAGGCGCCTGGTCACGAACCCCACGTACCAGAAGTCCGCGCGCAGGAACGCGAGGTCCGGGTCCCGCTCGGGCAGCCACAGCACGTCGTTGCCCGCGAACACGCACACGAGCGCGCCGTCGGCCTGGTACGGGGCCAGGTACTCCGCGATCAGGACCCGGTAGGCGGCGGGGCTCGTGGCGTCGACGCTCAGGTTCAGGACCTCCACGGGCCCGCCCGCCGCGGGGCGGCGTTCCAGCTCCCCCTCCAGCAGGGTGAGGAAGTTCTCGTCGTAGGCGACCGTCTCCACGCCGAAGCTGTCGGCCACGCCCAAGATCCGCGCGGCGCCGGGGGGCTTCTCTCGCGTCCAGTCCGTGTCGTAGAAGCCGAGCCGATTCGCCGGGAACCCGAGGTGCGCCTCGCCGGGCGCGAGCTTGTGGTCGGCGATGCGCTTGGCCGCCTTTACGTCCGGGGCACAGAGAAGCGGCCCGCCCACGACCGCGCCCAGGACGCGCAGCGCGAGCTCGGCGAGCGCGACGAAGAGCACGAGGTTGAACGCCGCCACGTCCGCCGCCCGCCCGATCCGCGCGTGCAAGAGCCGCCTCGCGCGCCGGTACGCCGCCGTGCTCGACAGGGGCGCCAGGTGCGCGGTCGCGGCTAGGAGAAGGAGCGCACGGAACACGGCGCGCGGGTTCGCTTCGCCGAACGCGCAGGTGAGCGCGACGCTCGCCGCAAGCGCGCAGGCCGCGTACCGCCACAGCGCGCCCCGTCCGAACACCCCCAGCCGCGGGTCGCCCGCGCGCACGGACCGCACCGCGCGCACGGCCAGCCCCAGGCCCGCCACCGCGGCGGCCAGGGCCGCGAAGTGCGCGGCGCGCTCCAGCCCGCCCGCGTCCCAGTACGTGGGCGTGCGCAGGCCCAGGTACGCCGCGCTCGCGGCGAAGGCCAGGGCGAACAGTCCGTAGACCGCGCGGAACCGGCGCACCCGCGCGCGCTGCGCCTCGGGCGTGGGCGGCGTAGTAGGGGCGGGCGCGTGCGGGCCTGGCATCGCCGGCTCCTCGGCGGGCGCCGTGCGGGCCTAGGCCTGCTCGGTCAGGGCCTTGCGAAGCTGGGCCAGCCGCTCGCGGATGGGCAGGTGCTGGGTGCACTTCTCCTCGCACAGCCCGCACTCGGTGCACTTGGCCAGGTCCTCGACCGGCTTGCGCAGGCCCCAGTGCCCGCGCAGCCGCCCGGCCGCGCGCTTGGGCTCTTCGCCGAGCACGAGCAGGTTCACCGCGTCCATGAGCTTGGGCACGGGCACGCCCTCCGGGCACGCGTCGCAGTACCGGCACCCGGTGCACAGCTCGTTGAACGACTCCTGCAGCCCGGCGCGCACGCGCGCGATCTCCTGCGCGGACCGGGGCGTGAACTTGTCGGCCGCAGCCACCACCTCGCGCAGGTGCTCCTCGGTGTCGATGCCCACCACGGCCACGGAGATGCGGGGGTCGCTGAGCAAGAACCCGAGCGCCCCGTCCACGATGGACTCGTCGGACCGGGTGCGCACGAAGTCGAACCGCTCCGGGTACCGCGGGATGAGCCCGCCGCCGAGCGGATTCATCACCGCCACGCCGCGCCCGTTCTGCGCCGCGGCCTCGACCGCCGCCTCGCGGTACAGGAAGTTCATGGCGCAGTACCCGAGCTGCACCCCGTCGAACGGGTACTCGTCCAGGGTCTGCACGAGCTCGGGCCCGTTCATGTGGCTGGAGATGCAGATGTGGCGGACCAGCCCCTCGTCGCGCAGCCGCTCGAACGCGCGGGTCACCCCATCCGCGTACCGGCGGCGCCAGTCCTCGTGCGTGACCACGCACCACACGTGGTAGAAGTCCACCGCGTCCACGTGCAGGCGTTCCAGGCTCGTCTCCAGGTCGCGGCGCACGTCGTCGTACCCGGTCTTGGAAGTGCGCGTGGCCACGTAGAAGGGCCGCTCGGACCGGGTCTTGTTCATCTCCCGGAACGCGCGGCCGTACGCCTGTTCGCTCTTGCCGCCGAAGTAGCCGGGGGCCGTGTCGAAGTAGGTGACCCCGGCCTCGTACGCCTGGCGCACGAGCGCGGCGCACGCGTCCTGGTCCTCGATGTCCGCGAATCGCATTCCCCCGAACCCGATGCGCGAGATCCGCGGTCCGTTCGCTGTGTACGTTCCGGTCAACATGCGTGTCTCCTGTGCGATGCGTTGTCCCCTCATCGACCGATGTCCGCCCCCGCGCCCTAGCCGCCCAGGCCCAGGCCGAGCAGCCGGTCCGCGTTGCGCCAGGCGATCTTGTCGAACGCCTCCTCCGAGAGGCGCCCCTCGTCGCGCAGCCGGCGCAAATGGGGCGCGTGCTGCATGTCGTTCTTGGGCGAGCAGATGTCCGTGCCCAACAGCAGCCGGTCCTGGAACCGGTCCAGGAACGCGCACCCCCAGTCGGGGTCGCGGCTGACGGCGTTGAATCCGCTGCCCGCGGACAGGTCGCCGTACAGGTTGGGATACTCTTCCAGGAGGCGCGGCACCGCACCCCCCGGCGCCACGGGCCCGGGCGGGTACCGGTTGCGCAGGTCCTCGCGCAGGTCGCCGCTCACCTCGGCCCAGAACGGCTGCGAGTGGCCCAGGAACGGCAGGTCCGGAAACGCGGCGAGCGCCTTCTCCAGCCGGGGCAGGCCCAGGTCGTCGACGAGCCCGTAGTATCCGCCTTGCCTGGGCGCCATGTGGAAGAGCACGGGCATGCGCGTGTCCCGGCAGTGGCGAAACAGGTTGAACACGAGCGGATCGTCGAAGTACAGGTTCGCGGTGATCTCGCCCACGCCCTTGCACCCGCGCTCCTTGTAGTAGACGAGGTGCCTGGACAGGTCGGCCTCGGGGTCGTTCTTCTCCGCGCGCGGGTCCACGTTGCAGAACGCGTAGAACCGGTCCGGATACCGCGAGACCACCTCCAGGGCGAGCTCCGGCGGCGTGGTCTGCTGGGTGCGGCACTCCGGGCTCGCGCCCGGCAGCAGGATCCCCTTGTCCACGCCGGTGCGGTCCATGACCGCGATGAGCTCCTCGGGCGAGGCATAGTTGTCGCCCTGGTCGTTGCGCGGCAGGCCGGGGATGAAGTACGTGTGCAGGTGAATGTCAACCATCATGGCCGGTCTCCTCCTCGGATGCGGGCACGCCGGCGGGTTCCGGCGTCTCGCCCGCGGGCGGCTGCGGGGGCTCGTCGGGCACTTCGATCTCGTTGATGATGGGCTCCACCGGGTCCGCGTCTTCGGTGCGCACCGCCGCGCGGATGCCGCGGGCCGCGGTGCGCGCGAGCGCGCGCACGGTCTTCTCGGCGCGGACCACGTACTTCTGGTGCGAACTCTGGCGCCCGGCGTACACGCACGCGCCGTCGTCGACGCGCCACACCTCGGCGGCCACGTCCACGCCGCTCACCTCGGCGAACAGGACCTGCGCGGCCAGGATCGTGGTGCTGATCGCGGCCGACCACAGGCTGGGCACGCTCTTGGCCCGGCGGAACTCCACCACCTCGCCGCGCACCACGTACGCGGCGCCCGCCTCGCGGCCCAGGGCCAGGGCCTCGTCCACGGACAGGCGCCGCGCGTGCGCCTGCGCGGGCGCGGACGCGGCGCCGTCCACGACCTCCACGTCGCGCGCGCGGCGCAGCGCGCTCTCGTACAGGGCCGAGACCACGGCCCCGCCGCCCGTGGACGGAATGGGGTTGAGGGGGTTGGGCCGGTCGTGGAACGGGAGCACCAGCACCCGCGCCGCGTCCGCCTCGGGCCGGTCCGGGCTGGGCTGCGAGGCCTGGGCCGCGTACTGGTCCAGGATCGCGTCGGCCACCAGGCGCGCCTGCCTGTCGCGCGCGCCCTTGCCCTCGGGCGCGGCGGCGGCCTGGTAGTCGTCGCCCACGTACACGAGCCGCTCGCGGGGCACGGACACGACGCGCACGAACATCCCCGCGCGCGGCGGAATGCTGGCCGCGCGCGTCTCGTTGTAGCTGAACAGCTGCCCGGCCACCACCTCGTCGGCCTGGAACCGCCGGCCGTAGTCCACGAGCTCGGCCATCGACAGCGACCGCGCGGGCCGGTCCACGAAGGGCGCGACCACCACCTTGCGCCCGAGCACGGGATGCGCGCGCCATGCGTCCAGGAAGATGCCGCGCGCGGCCTCGGCCGGGTCCTCGACCGGGTCTTCGGGGTCGCGGAACGTGCGCGCGTCCAGGAAGGGGAGCACCAGCACCGTGCGCGCGGCCGCCGGATCGTGCCCGGGCGCGCGGAATGCCTGCACGGACGGGCCGCCGCACCCCGCGCCGGCGAGCGCCGCGGCGGCAACCGTACCACAGAAGACCAGGGCCTGCGCGGCCCCTCGCATGCGTCGGCCAAGCATGGCCCAGTTCATAGCATGCGCGCGCGCGGAATGCAACGGGTTTCGACAGGGCGCGCCCGCACCTGCCGCGCCCGCAAGAACCGTGCAGAAAAAAGTTGCAACGCGTGCGGGAACGGCTATAGTGACGTGTGGATCTCTGCCGTGCGCGTGTTGACAACGTTCTCTTGAACCAACACGCCTGACCGGAGGAGCCCGATCCCGAGTGCGGCCTCACGCCCCTATACGGGGACGAGACCCGCTCGCGGTACGGCACCCACCTGGACTTCAGGGTTCAGAGAATCCTCTCACA
>Ga0180432_10009383_pt1 | contig 11944 bp, 5 predicted proteins | sample SS_ome_10_FD_132414 | JGI IMG/M metagenome (GOLD analysis project Ga0180432, IMG submission 132414) | Hypersaline lake sediment archaeal communities from the Salton Sea, California, USA - SS_1_MS_2 metaG | ecosystem: Environmental > Aquatic > Non-marine Saline and Alkaline > Hypersaline >...
CAAAAGCACCTTCGCCGATTTGGCCTAATGAACAGGGAAACGATATCGTTTCGAGCTCAGTGCAGTCACTGAAAGCAAGATCACCAATGCATTGCAATGACTCCGGAAAGATAACAGAAGTAAACCCACATTTTATAAAGGCGCGGGAGTCGATAACAGTTAACGACTCTGGAAAAGTAACACAGGTAAGCTTACAACATTCATAGAAAGCGTAAGTCCCAATACAAGTTAATGAGTCTGGGAAGTTAATCGATGTCAGTTTTTTGCAAAGCATAAATGCGCGCGGGCCAATACTCTTCAGCGTACTTGGGAGTGTAACGGTAGTAATTGTGTCCCACCCATAAAAAGCCCGCTCCGCAATAGATATTACCCCCTCGGGTATGACCACCTTCCCAAGTGAAAATGCTCCTCCTTTTGGTTTATATTGCGTCCATTCCGCCATAGCAGCGGCAGCAAATGTAGCAGCACTGTTACGCACGGCTGCAGCCAATCAAATATGGCGGCAAAATAAGGCCCCGGCGCGCCAAGAACCGCGCGCACCGGATGAAACCCCGCCGGGAGGGCTGAAAGTCGGGAGGCCCGGATAACCTCCGTCTGCGCCCGGCCAGGGCCTGCGAAGCGGGAGGCGGGCTATGCGTCTGAACCGTTTTGGACGGCCGGCGAGCCGAACAGACGCCACGGGCAGCCCGAGCACCCCGTGAACCTTGCGGCCCAGCCGCGCCTCTAAGCCTCCTCCTCAGGGTCCAAAAGGGCGTCCGGCCCGGGGGCGGCCGCGTCCGCGGCGAGGCTGGCGGCGTGGTCCTTGAAGAACGACCCCAGCACGACGCCGCCGCCGTCACCCAGCACGAGGCTGCCCTCGCGGGGCGAGACCACGACCTCGAGCCGGGGCGCGGCCTCGGCGAGGGCGGCCGGAGCCGCCCCGGGCTCGGACAGCTCAAGCACGCCCGCCCCCCGGTAGGCGTCACGGCGCCAGACCCCGGGCCCCAGCCCGGGCCAGAGGGTGACGGCCTGGTTGCACACGAGGCCGGCGTCGGTGGCCATCACAAGGTAGCCGGGGTACTCCCCGGCCTCGGGCGCCCCGAGGTAAAGATGCATCGAGCGGAGGCCGGCCCGGCCGAGGAAGCCGGAGTCGGCAGACCAAAACCCTTCGAGAGCGCGCCCCGGCGCCCCCAGGTGGCTGAACAGGCAGAGGGCGAGGACGATCACGGCGGCCAGCAGGAGGCCGCCCCCCCAGAGGAGCCGCTCGCGCCCCTCCATCTTGGCAAGAAAATGAGCCTTCTATACAGGCGAAAATAACGCCATGGCGGCCAACGCGCAGCCCGAGCAGGCGCTGTCGAACACCAACCTCGACGAGGTGGGCTACCCCGGCCTCGTCGGGACCGCAGGGGGGGGCAGCGCGACCACCATCACCCTCACCGGCGGGGCTGCGGTCGACGACGTCTACAACGGAGCCTACGTCCGGCTCACCGGAGGGCAGGGGGAGGGGCAGGACCGGCTCATCACTGACTACGAGGGGGGGACCGGGGTCGCGACCGTGACCCCCGCCTGGGCCACCACCCCCAACGTTACCAGCACTTTCGCAATCACCGGCATTTCCGGCATCGCCCAGGCTCCCGGCGCGCCCTCAGTCGGCAGCTTCACTCTGGCGGCTACAGCTAGCGCTGTCGACGATATCTACACCGGAGCCACCGTGCGGATCAACGAGGGTACCGGCAGCGGCCAGGTGACCCAGATCACTTCCTACAACGGGGCCACGAAAGTAGCAACCGTCGCCCCACAGTGGACTACAGTCCCCGACGCGACGTCGATCTACTCAATCTTCGGCGAGAGCGGGACGGTGACCCTGGCGGCCGCGCTGCGGCCCGACCAAATGCAGCTGTCGGCCGACGCCTTCGGGGCGTCTGACGACTTTTACGTCGGCCAGTACCTCGACCTCACCGCCAGCTCTGGAGCTTCGGCAGTGGGCCAAGTCCGCAAGATCGTCGCCTACTCCGCGTCAAGCCGGCGGGTGACGCTCAACAAAGTTTGGTCGACCGTACCGTCAGGGACGGTGAGCTACACGATCTTCGGCGGCTGGGGGTCCGACTACACCAAAGCCGTCAGCGACACCTTCGTGAGCTTTCAAGTCTCGGTGCCTGACGGCCAGGCCGGCTGGCGCTACACCTACATGTCCCTGAACTCCTCGGGGGTCAACAACAAAGGAGTGCCTGTCAGCCACCGAGAGGGGTTCGCCTACGGGAACCGGTATAATTCCACAACGCCAGGGCTGGCGATCGACGGGTCGCCAGTCCCAGTTAACTACCTCCGGGTCCGGATGGTCGCCTTCAGCGGCCTCCTCCAGGGCGGCGTCGCGGCCCGGTTCAGCGACACCTTGCAGTCGACCGCCGCGGTCATGGACGTCGCAGGGGGAACCACGGTGGGAGGCGGGGGGTCGGCCGTCGACGGCCTGCCGCCTCTCGGCCAGGCCCTCATGGCCGACTCGTTGCCGGTCGCGGTCGCGAGCGACCAGAGCGCGTTCCCGGTCAACATCCAGGCGTCGGGGGTGTCGCTCACGCAAACTGCCAACGCACTGGACGTGAACATTGCTTCCGGCGCCGTGAACGTCACGCCTGTAACGTACACCCCCTTCCGGTCCCTGAACATTATCGCCACGGCCGGGACCCAGGTTTATGTGGGGGCTGCGACTCTCGGCCCTCTCACCGTAACTAACCGCGATCCGACCCTTTACCGGTATCTTAAGGTGTACGACATCGCCACCACCCCTGCCGCCGGGGATGCAGGCAGTTTAATTGCAACTTACCCCCTCCCGGGAGGGTCCACTCAGGCTTTGCTCTTGAATTTTACAATTTCCAACGGCATTGGCCTCCGCGCAACGACAGAACTTAGCGATGCTGACAACAACGACCCTGCCGTTAACGACATCGTGGTCGCCCTCGGCTACGCAGTGTGACAAAAACATTCGGACCTCATCCCAAGAAGAGAGCAGTGATCGGGGCTGCGCTTCTTAGCGCGGGCGGGTGCACTTCGCGTGCCTGTTTCTGGTTTTTGCACTGGGGCGCGCTCCGTTCCCAGCACGTTGCAAGGTAGCTCTCAAAGTTGGGGTACTCAACTTTGGCCACCACCTGGCGGGGTGGCCCGGCATCCTTGCCGTCGGGGCCTACAAAGCTGATGTGCTCACCCACGTGCGGGAAGACCTCCGCTTTTCCCGCACGTCCTTCAACGTTCTTCATGCCGGATGCCAGGAGGTCAGCCCACGGCGAGGACACAAGGTACGGCATTACATCTTGCGCCGGGGGGGGCTGGCCAGCCCCGGCATCTGTGTGCTCATCCTTCATGTTTCACGGTGTGGTATAAAACAGCTGCCCGGAGCGCAAGCTTTTCATTACGCACCCCGACAAGCTTCAAAAACAGCCGGCCACGGCCAGACCGGGAGGGAACAAATCAGTGTAACATACCAGCGCGCCATGTCGACCAACGTCCTCGCCCTAGGGGCGAAAATATCAGGAGGAAACTCGACCGATGCCGCCGGTGATGTGGACACAGAGTTTACGGGCGCCGCCGAAGAGTGCATCGGGTACAGCTCGATCCACGTGAGCGTGTTCATGGACCAAAACTCCACACTAGAAATCCAACAATCATCCGACTCTACTAACTGGTTCTCCACCAAAACACTAGAGGGAACAACTAACGTCGCGTACGTAATTAGCGATGGCATCACAGCGCGCTACTGCCGGGTAGTCTGCACGGCAGACGCCACCCCTCTCGTAGCGCGAGTGCAAACACGTTTAATTGCGGCTCAACAATCGCTCCAAACCCTCGAGACCAACACGGCTTCACTCACGGTGACCGGCAACGGCACCGCAGACGGGGCAGTCCGGGTCACCCTCGCCTCCGACACAACAGGCCAGATCGACGTCAGCCTGGCGGGCAACGCCGGAAAATACGGATTCCTTGGCACCACAGGAACTACAACCCTAGGAACGGCCGGAGTACTTTCACAAATTGTGGCATCAAATGAAAACCCCACCCTGACTCGGTACTTACGGGTTTACGACCAAAACACCCCTGCTACCGAGAGTGATGACGGTTCAACGCTGGTCAGCCTGATCCCTCTGTACCCACAAACCTCCAAAACATACGACCTCAACCTGACCATGAGCAGCGGCATTTCAGTCCGAGCAACTACGGAGATTACCAATGGGTCCACTGGGGCGCCGGGTGCGACAGAAATCCCCGCTACAATATTGTTCCGAGCCGCCTGAGCCCGGACGGACAACATATTTTTTGCTTTTAGGGCGCCGCCATCTGTAGCAACAGACCGGCGTCACCATGGCCGCACCTTGCCCCGCTCCCGCCCAGTCAGAAACCCCAACCACATTCCCCGGCGCCTACTTGGTGTCCGACAAGCGGGAGCGCGACGTGATCCCCCACATCACCCCCCTCCTCCCCAACGCGCACTTGCAGCAGCAGATCAACACCGGCGATTTCCTGATCTGCAAAGAAGGACGCATCCTGGCCTGTTTCGAGCGCAAAACCCTCAAGGACTTTGCCGCATCGATCACCGACGGCCGCTACGAAAACCGCAAAAAGATGTTCGAGCTCCGCGACCAGTGCGGCTGCCAGCTTTATTACATTGTCGAGGGCACACCGTTCCCGAAACCGACCATGAAAGTAAGCCGGGGGATAACTTACCAGGCAATCCTGACTGCAATGACAACATTGCCCATGGCCAGCGGGGTGCACATCGTCCAAACCTCAGACGCACGCCACACGGCCGAACGCTTGCGTGACTTTACACGGGCTGCTGACAGGCTCATGGAGGTGTACCGTTACCCGGTCACCCCCGCCGGCGGGGGTGAGGTGCCGGAAACTGCGGCGGCCCTGGTTCCGGCTTCAGTGCTCGGGGTTTACCAGAAAGACCCCGACACGCTGTGCGTCGACCTGTGGAGCGCCCTAACTGGCATCAGTTTGACCACGGCGAAACTGATCACCCGAAAGTTTTCAGTTGAAGAGTTCTTCGCCCAGCCGGTCGCCGAGATCACCGCACTGCGGTCGGCGAATGGCAAGCGCCTCAAAGAAGCGGCCTACGCCAGTCTCCGCGGGTTGCACGGGGGGGACAACGCGGTAGGCCTGAAGATGCTGTCAAAAGTTAACGGCATCGGGGGCGCGATGGCGGCCCAAATATTCGACGGGGTCCCCAACGGCCACAAGCTGAAAGCGCTCTGCAGCTGGAACTGCGAAACGATCGGCATGATCACAGTGAACCAAAAAGGGAGGTCTGTGCGCGTGGGGAAAGCACGGGCGATGAAGATACTCAAACTCTTGAAGCACAAGTCAACAGATGCGTCCTGCGCGGGGGGAGGGCTCCCTCCCCCTGACCCTTCTTTAGAAGGCCAGGGGCGCGTCCTGGGCCGTGCGCCCCGCCGCGCGGACCCGCCCCCTCCGCCCCCCGCGGACCCGTTCGAGAAAGCCATCATCGCTCTCCAGCAGGTGCAAGGGCAGATGCCTCCGCCGTACACCAGGAGCCCACACGAAACTCCAGCCACACGGGGGTTACAGATTCAGGGCCCATTCCGACCACCCCCCCACCCCCAGTATGACCAGGGAGTGTTGCCACCCTTGCCTCAGGAAGAACAAACTCTGCCCTCCCCTCTGCCGGGAGGAGAGGACACAGCCGAAGCCCAGCTCGGCCTCATGAAAGACCTTGGCCTGTCCTGAGGGTGTGGCTGTTAAACTTCGATCCCCGAGTCGGCGTCCTCGTTGGTTTCGGCAGTTTCGGCGTCCACGTCTGGTGAGAAGTCCTCCCCCCCGGCAGCCTCCCGGAACAGCTCATCCTCGAGCGCAGTGCTAGGGGGGGCGTAGTTTTGGATGTTGGCCGTCGTCGCGTCGTCCGCGGACATCCCGCGGCTGTCCTCGGCATCTCCGAACACCTCCCACTTGAACTCGCCCGGCGTCGCGAACCGCATTTCGCCCCGCACCACTTCGGTGACGGTCGCGAGCACGAACGAGGTGCCGAGTGCGGCGCCTTTTTTGGCGATCTCGAGGGCGAGACTGCAGAAGGCGTCCACGGTGAACCAGTAGAGCGCTTCGGCCCACTGCTTCTGCTCGTCGGCAGGGAGGGTACGGGCCCAGGCCCGGTGCTGGGCGAGGGGGACAAAGTACCTCTTCTCGGACTCGTACGCGGAGGGGGGCGGGAGCGTCTTGCGGGCGGCTTCCACCTCAGCGGGCGACAGGCCGCGGCTAGCCTCCTTGAGCTGCGCCGGCGTGAGCGTGCCGAAGGTCAACCTGCAGTACCGGGTGAGGAGGAGCCGGTAGTTCCCGTCGGCGGACTGGAGGCGGGGGTCGTCGAGCTCTTCGGGCGGCGGCGGGACAGCTTCGCCAGCTTGCACCTGGGCGGGTTCCCGCCCTTCGGTCGTCCCGAAGGATTCGATCTCGCCGGCAGTAAGCGGGCTGCCCTGGCCCACCAGAAGCTCGGCGAGGGCCAGCGCGCTGAAGGTCCGAGCGGGCGGCGTAGCCTCTTTAACAGCGGGCCTCTTCGGGGTCGGGGCGGCGGCCGCGTCTTCCTCTTCGAGCCGCAACGCTGCACTCTTGAGCCGAGACTCGCCCTCGAACACAGACCGGTACTTCTGGTAGTACTTGAGGGCTTTCTGGGGAGCCTCGCTCCGGCCTGTTGAGATTAAGAGCGCCGAAGGCACTCCGCACTTGGAGCACTTGACCTCTTTGCCCTGGTCGTCCCCGCTGAAGACGTGCAACCCGCCTTCAGGGCAGCGGGAGTTAAAGAAAGTGTAGAAACTATCGAAGTCCACTTTGGCTTTGAGGCTCGCCTCTGCCTTCTTGAGGTCAAGGACGTCAGTTCGCCCCCAGCGGACCCCACAAATAGAACACTTCCACCCACTGAAGTCTCGCCCTTCGAGAGGAGAAGGGACGCCATCTTCCCGGGCAGTTTTAACCGCCGCACTGAGCTCCCGGCGGCTGAACTCAAGCGCCGTCCCTGCTTCTGCCCTGTCGCCCTCATAGTTTCCGTCGGCCTCATCCCTTTTGGTGGTTCTGGCATTCTTGCCGCTCTTGCCCCTGCCGGTGTTTTTTTGGCCCCGCGGGTTAGCTTCGCTTTTCTTCGAGTCAGGTTCCCAGACATACACCCCCCAGACGTGAGAGTGGCCATCTTCGCCATAGACCGCGGTCAGGACGGCCGGAGGGCGGTCGTACTTGTCGTTCCCAGAGAGTCCGGTCGAGTTGAGAGGCGGGATTTCCCGGAACCCTCGCCACCAGAGGAACTCGAGCTCGCGCGCCCGAGCCACGGCGAGGTACTTGAGGTACTCCTCCCAGCTGTCATCCGAGTAGACCGAGTGGTAAGCCGCAAGCAGGTTGACAGCGTCGTTGAATACGTCCCCGGCGCTGACGCGGCCCGGCTTCGCCGCGGCCTGCGCCCCGCCCGGGGCAACCATTTCGGCCAGAGAGCGCCGCCCGTTGCCTTTTTGCTTCCGCCGCTCTTTGCCGCCGTACCACACAGGCCGATCGTACGCGCCGGCGAGCGCGGGCAGCTCTCCTTTGCGGGCTGCCAGCATTTTCTTCCAGTAACCGGCGGCTCGCCCGTCCCGGCTCCCCCAGGCCCGGCGAAACAGGCTGATTTCGGGCAGCCGGTAGACCCAGTCCGGCGAGGGGCCGGCCGGGTACTCGACCCCGCCCCGGTGGGACAGGGCGGACCGCACGAAAGGAGCAAGCTGCTCGTCCGCCTCCGGGCCCTCGACCGCGAGCTGAACCACCGAAGCCCCCATGACGAGTTCAAAAGCTTCGGCGGCTTCAGCAGGCGTGGAGGAGGCGGGGTGAACGAGAAGTTTGAACCGCTTCGCCTTGTCCTGCCCGGGCGCAACCGCTGCCCCCATCGCGAGGGCGGAGAAGAGCGGGTTGAGCTGGACAAGCACCGAAAGGAAAACCTGTTTGGCGTCTTGCACAATGAGCTGGAGGCTTCCGGACGTGTTGAGAATGTCCTTGTACGCGAGCTGGAACTGGTTCCCAATCTGCTCTTTGGAGACCGACTCGAGCTTGGACAGGAGCAGGCTTTGGCTCGCCACCAGGTGTATCAACAGAGTCTTGGCGACCAGGTCGGGGGCGGCTCCGTCCCTCACCCCCTCGAGCCCCACGCGGAGCCGGTCGCCGGCGGCCCGGGCGCTGTTGAGCACGAGAATGAACAGATAGGCGTAAAGGTACACCAAAGCTAGCAGCTCGGCTGCCGGCTCGGGGGCGGGCTCCCCTCCCGGCCCGTTCTCAGGGCCACGCCCGGCCCCTGCCGGAGGCGCGGCGAGGCGCCGAACCCGGCCCGAGAGGGAGGCGAACTTTTTCCCCCGACGGCGCCAGGAAGAGGAGGCCAGGGGGTGGCAGACCCGCGCCGCCTCTTCGGCGAACCGGCGCGGGTCAACCGGCTGGGCGAACCGGAGCAGGGGGCGGCCGCCCTGCTTCCGCGCCCCTGCCGGGTCGGCGAGGCGCACCGCGGCGACCCAAACCGCCCGCCGGAGCCCCGGCTCGAAGCCTCCAACCCGGCCGAGCTCTTCGGCCGCGTCGGGGGCACCGACGGTAGCAGGCAGCCGGGTGAAGAGCTCGGCACTGCACACCTTGCAGTAGTAGGCGTACTCGGCGCCCCGCTCGGCCCCGCCCTCGAAGTCGACCGTCTTTACGAACGGCGCCAGAACCTCGCGGATCTCACTGTAAGGAGCTTTGCGCTCCCGGGCTTCGTGGAGGACAACCTCGTGGGGGCAAAGCAGCGGGAAGGTGCAAGCCTTGCACACAACCCAGGTGGGGACAGCCCGAGCCTGAGCAAAGCTGCCAGCCTCGGTCGCGGGCGTGACGAAGAGCTCTGTGACCGGCCGGAAACGACGGGCGCTTTCAACAAGCCCCACCGCCTGCCGGAAGCGCCGCACGAGGCCAACGTGGGGGCAGCTGTTCGCCGCTTCCAGAGCGAGCTCTCGCTGAGTTTTGTCATACTCGGCCACGAGGAGCGCCCTGTCATCCGGCTGGCCGACCGCCTCAAGTATGTCTTCAGGGTTGTCGATGCTGTACCGGCGGGGGTCCCCCTGGATGCGGCGCAGGACCTCTTGATAGCGACTGCTTCCAAGCTTGGCCTCGGCGATGATGAGGTACTGGCGGGCCCGGGCCGCGGCTTCATTAGCTGCCGCGGAGGTGGCGGCTGAAGCCGCTTCGGCCTGGGCTTTCCGCTTCAGCCCGCGGAGGTAAGCGCCGGCGGCTTCCTCTCGGGTTTCGCCGGCCAGGAGCCGGCGCAGCGCTTCGCCGCCCGCCCGCTCGGCTACAAAGTTCTCGACGTTGAGAGGTGCCGCTGGGAGGGCGGCGATCGGGTCGCGAGATGCCGTGGCGGCCTCGCGAGCCAGCCAGCTCAGGTCACGGCGGTACTCCGGCGGCGGCGCAGTGAACGGGAAGAAGACCGGGTCGAACACCACGGCAGTTTCGCCGGCTGGGCGAGGTGTCCGGGGGGCCAAAGCTGCGAGGCGGCGGCGTTTCACCCTGAAGCTTTCAGCCCCGGAGGGGACGGCCGCCAGCCGCAGCGAGAGGGCGGCTGCGCCCCGCCCGAAGTCGTAAATAAAGTTGAGGCGCTCCGACAGCCGGCCGAGTGCCTCCGGGTCGTCAGCTGGGAGAGGCACAATGAGTGCGCCGCGCTGGTCGGGAGCGGACCCCGCAAGGAGCGGCGGCCTTGCTCCGTCTACGAGAGCTCGGGCGTAGTAGCCGGGTGAGAGCCGGTTGTCGTCGGCCAAGCCGGGGACTGCAGCTGCAGCGGCTTCATACTCGGCCAGCACGGTCAGCACCACCTCGGGGGTGGCAAGGAAAGCAGGACGGACGGCCGGCAGGGCAAACGGGTCCCGGCCCAAGAAGGCGGGCAGCACCACCGCAGCAGAAGTCTGCACCACGTCACCGCTGGCAGCCGCCGAGGCCCAGACTCGAGCCGAAAATCCTGCGGCCCGTTGGGGAGGGGCGCCGGCCCAGACCGGCTTACGGGCCGGAACAGTCACCATCGACGCTGCTTCAGGAGCAGGGGTGCGCCCCCCGCCCAGGCCGACCCCAGGGCTGACATTTGCCCCCAGCGGGCAGACCCCATGGTCATAAAGCAGCTGGCGCCCCGCGATGAGAGGGGCGGTTCCGGCCGGAGACGCCCGGGTTTTTTCGTCGGCCCGGGCGATAGCAGCAAGTCCAGCCAGCGACCGAATCGCCCGGGCGGTTTGGAGCCTTCGCTCGTCATCTGGTCGGCCTTCTGTTTCGGCAGCCAAGTCGGCCAAAATACTACGAAGTTCATTCTCTGGGACCGAAAGTATGTCACGCTGCCTGCGGGCGGCGTTCACCACGCGTATTGACGCCTCCGGGGGGGCTTCATCGGCGGACGGGGCGCCCTCCATGGTGCGCTTATGCACCTGCAGATCCTTTGTTGAAGTGGGCGGCCGTCCAGGAGCGCAGCCGGCCGGCGGGCGCCGGGAGACACAGCCGCCGGGGTCCATCTGAAGGTACGGCCGCGGCAGTATGCAGAAACTGATCCCGCTCCCGGGACCCTACTGGCAGCGGTGGCAATGTGGGGGGACGTGACGACCCTCGAGGGGCTCGCCCGCCACCTCAAATTCCTGCGCCAGGGCGGCCACAGCCAGGAAACTATACTCAAAGAGCTCGAACAATTCGCAAACGTGCAAGGGTTCACCTTCAGGTCCGACACTGTCCACGCCCCGGCCACCTTGCCTGAAACAGGCCGGGGTGGCCGCGCCGGCCGGGACCGCCGCGGCATTCCTTTCGCGGTCGAAGTCCGCCGGGGGCGTCTCTCGCTCGACCTCCGCCCTGGCGGGCGCGACCCTCGGCAGCCAGCCCCGCCTGAAGTGTACTGGGGAGGGCGTCCGACCCGGACAGGCCGGGTTTTCCTTTACCGGAACCGGAAAACCCGGCCTGACCGACGCTCGGCTCTGAACGAGATTAAGCTGCACAACGGGTTTATCTTCGACGCCGACAGCTGGGACGTCATTGCAGTGATCCCTCGCAACCTCACCACCAACCTGCGCCGAGATCGCTACCCGCCCGAAAAAGAAGGCGGAGGGTTCGAAGGGTATGAGGTGCTCAAGGCCGATGACGGCACCCTCGGCACGTTGTACAGCTGGGTCCACCCAGAGGCTGGGAAAATCTGGTGCATGGCCACCGCCCGGGCGTACGATATTCTGCCCCTTCCTGCCTTTGACGGGCTGACTTGGGGTGAAGTTTTGGCCGACCTGTGTCGGAAGTCAGGAGTAGGCGCCGAAGTTTGCCGGGGGGTGCTCAGCCCGGATGACGTTCGGGTCACTTTCGAGAACCCTCCCCCCCTGGGGCGCTGCTACACGGTCGCTCTCCGCCACTTCGGTCTCCAGTCGTTCACCTTCGACCCCGAGGGGATCACAAACGTGCAGAGCGTGGCGCTCACTCTTCCGCCCGAGCCGAAAAAAGGCTCCCTGGGGGGGCTAGCCTTCCAGCCCTCCTTTGCTGAGGAGGACGGCTTCCCGGGATTTCGCTCGCAGCGGCGGGCCACTTTCGACCCTGCCGTGGGCAAAACACTGGACGCTCTCTTCCAGACCGCTGATGCGTCATACGGGGCGGCGCGGGTCATGATCGCGAAGTTGCAGGACCCTTCCCCCCCCTCGTCGGCGGACAACAATGACGGAGGTGGGGTGCCAGCGCAGGCGGCGCCCGCGCCCGTGAAGAGCGCAGCAGAGCCGGGCGCCCCCCCCGCAGAGAAGAGCATGAACCGAGAAAAAACAGAGGAGGGGATTGACCCCGACGAACTCTGTTACGGGTTTGTTCTTCGCAGCCAGGATGTGACAGCCCCTACCAGCCGAGGCGATATACTGGTCAGCTCATCCTTGCTTGATGCCATTCGTGACATTATATACCTGAGGATCGAAAGCGACTCCGACGCGGGAATCATCGCAGAAAG
>Ga0180432_10009384_pt1 | contig 11943 bp, 11 predicted proteins | sample SS_ome_10_FD_132414 | JGI IMG/M metagenome (GOLD analysis project Ga0180432, IMG submission 132414) | Hypersaline lake sediment archaeal communities from the Salton Sea, California, USA - SS_1_MS_2 metaG | ecosystem: Environmental > Aquatic > Non-marine Saline and Alkaline > Hypersaline >...
AGAATCAGGCTGAGCTTAAGGAACAGACGCTGCAGGTGCAAATCGGGCCTGATCTGCCGGCCGTGCTGGGCAATCCATTGCGGTTGGGTCAAGCCGTGTCGAATCTGGCCAGCAACGCCATCAAATACACCCCCGAGGGAGGGCACATCTCGGTTTCTGCCACTATGGAGGGTGGACAGGTGGCCGTGACGGTGGAAGACGACGGCATCGGCATCCCCCAAGACGACCTGCCACACATCTTCGAGAGGTTCTACCGCGTTGATAAGCCTGAAACCGCGAACATCGTCGGCAGTGGGCTGGGGCTTTCCATTGTCAAAACCATCGTCGAGAAGCACCAGGGACGCATCTGGGTCTGCAGCCGAGAGGGAGAGGGGACGACCTTTACATTTGTGCTCCCCGCTGCCACCTGACTTCACTGGCTGGGGAACCAGGGGGGCAATGGATCTAACAGAGAGATTCTATCAGGTCGGTCAGCTCGCGGGCTTGCCATCCGGGCTCACGCCAACGGGCATGATCGTGGTCTCATTTGCCTCAATTACCCGGGCCTCAAGTTTTCCCCTGGACATCTCCTGTAGAGCACCCTGAAAGGAGAGAAAGTGTTCCACGGGAAATCGGGCCGTCACATCCACTTCGGCTGCGAAATCCTCCTCCAGGATGAGGCCACGGTGGGCCTCGACCAACAAGCGAACTCGCTCGAAGAGATTGTATGGCGTCGAGATGAGGACCGTGTGGGTAGGGACCTTTACCGCCTGGGGCAGCACGGCCAATATCTCCCGCACAGCGTCGCTATAGGCTCGGACCAATCCCCCTGTCCCCAGCTTGGTGCCCCCGAAGTAGCGCGTCACGATGACGGCTACGTCCCCCAGCCCACTCCCGCGCAGAACAGCCAGCGCCGGGCGCCCGGCGGTACCGGACGGCTCGCCATCGTCGCTACAGTGAGCGACGACCGTGGCGCCATGGCCGATCAGGTAAACGGGAACGTTGTGCGTCGCGTCGGCAAATTCGTGTCTGATGCGAGCGATAAAAGCTTTCGCCTGATCCACACTGAAGGCCGGCGCGGCAGTGGCGATGAAGCGTGAGTTGGAGACTTTGATCTCGGTGCGCATCTCTCGCGCAGGAACGGGATAGTATGTCAAACTTCCTCGCGTCGCAGTGCAGGGCCCAAAATCTCCTGCGCTTCATCCCTGTCAGCCGATATGGAGAACTGAGTCTTCAAGGCAATTTCCTCCATCCTCATTCTCATTCTCATTCTCCTGCAGATCGCGGCTGCCCAAACAGCATAGGTACACACCTCAGACAAACATACCTCGCTATTCAGGCGCCCCCGGCGCGATTCGAACGCGCAGCCTGCGGATTCGAAGTCCGTCGCTCTGTCCAATTGAGCTACGGGGGCGTTTGGTGTATAATTAAAGCCGGATCGAAATCCGGCTATGGCTTCTGGGTGAGTGATGGGATTCGAACCCACAATCTCCTGGGCCACAACCAGGTGCCTTAACCATTAGGCCACACCCACCAAGTGGGAACATTCTACCACAAAGCTCGCAAAGGAGCAAACGATGGTACTTGAAGGACCGCCAGTCAACCGCTACGAAGTTCAGATTCTTACCCCTCATTTTCAGTTCAGCGGCCAACTGGAGACGGTGGGGGCGGTGGGAAACTTCATCAATGATCCCTCCCGTACCAGTCTCTCACTCTACGACGTCAATCTGACGCCGTTAACATCCACCAACCCCCTCAAGGGGCTATCCCGCCCCCACATTGTCATTCGTCGGTCTCGCATTGTGCTGCTCTACTTCGTCTCTACCGAGGCCCGGGATTCGATCCGCACGCTTCCCCGTCGCGAGCTGCTCGTGGCTTACACGCCAGTAGCTGTGTGTCGGGCATATTTTCACATGACCGCCGAAGCCAATGTGGAGAACTTTCTTGGCGTGGTCAGTGGCGAACTGCTTCCCGTCACAGACGCGAACGTTTTCCCTCTCCGCGAATATAGCGCCCCGTTCCCCAGGCAGCCCGGGCTTATACTGATAGGACGCTCCCACCTGCAGTTCTATCACGCGGCGTGAGTCTTGCCGCCCGTGCCGTCAACTGCCTCTCCGCCACGACCACCATCACTTTGCTGCATCCGACCTGCACCCACTCGACGCGTGGAGTGAATCCTACCTGCGTCACTATCGCCTCACTCCCGCTGGGGAGTGGCCCTCCCTGGCCCGTCACCTGATAAAGCCATCTCAGGAAACGGGAAAGTAAGTCGCGACCACCGATCCGGACCCAGGCGACGACGACCAGACGACCACCTGGTCGCAGCACGCGCGCCACCTCCCGCAGCGTGGAGGGATCCAGGATGAAGTCTGTGGGAAAGGTGGAGACAACCCACTCGAAGTAGCTATCAGGGAAGGGAAGCGTCTGAGCGCGACCGCACACCAAAGGGATCCATGGCCGACCCGCTTTTTTCAGCCGCTGCCGCACCAAGCGCCCCATATGGGATGAGAGATCAAGCCCTACAGGATCTAAGCCATGTCTGGCCATCGCCGTCAGCAAGTGACCGGGGCCGTGAGCCAGTTCAAGCACTTGTCCACCCTGCGAGCGCCGATGGGAGACGAGGTATGGAATCGCCGCACGTCCCCAGGCATTCCACTGCCCCAGCGATACCACCCAGGCCACCAAATCGTAGGTCCAGGCGAGCTCATTATACAGCAGACGAAAGAAGAAGCGTAAGAAACCCCACCACAGGCGGCGCACTTTTCTCTCACAGACCAACACCCCCGCCGCGTCCTCGCGGCGAGGGTGCAATAACCATCCATGTACGCCGAAGTCGATTCCGTCGAAGTCAGCTTACAGGATAGACGTCAAGGCCTAGGCCTCACCCTCCGCCTCGCCTGACCCCTGGATAGCCCAGGCCGCCAGGTCCACCGTCAGCCTCTGGAAGAAGCTGTTGGCAGGGAGCTTACCCACTCCATAGTCTACTTCCACGATGCGTGCCCGCATGCGCAGCGTCTTCGTCTCCAATATGACGTCCAGTCCTGGCTCAGCAAGCACAGGCTCGCCCTTAGGGGCCAGCTTGGCTCCCAAAGCCTCGTCGTGGAAGGCATAGTCCGACATCAGCACTTTGGTGACGGTGCGGATATCGTTCTTGTCAAACAACCACACTTCAAACGCCGTGACCTTGTCAGGAGAGCCTACGCCGATGGTCTCCGAGATGCCCACGCCGCACTCGCCCATGAACTCGCCGTTTTCTAACTCAATGCTGAACGAGGGATCGTAGTGGTCATCGCCCAGGGTGTACGTGGTGACAAACTGGCTCAGTGGTGGTCCACTCTCCCCCCAGGACTCCGCTTCAGCGGGTGTTCGCTCTCTGGCTCTTCCGGCCCTTCCTTCAGCCTCTGACGCCACCTGTGACTTGCGTAAGCGGCTGATGAGGAACGCACCTCCCCCCACGAACGCTATGACCAGAAGGGCAGCTCCGCAAACCATTGCCGTCGATCCCAGGCCACCCCCGCCCTCCGTCTCCTCCATCGAGGGTGGCGAAGTAGTTTCCAGGGCCTGAGCCAAAGCGCGCAGGCGCACTCCTTCCTCGCCCCCGCGCTCGGCCGCCATCTCCTCCAGTACCTGGGCAAGCTGGCCCTTCTTCCAGTACTCTACACCCAGTCTGCTGCGCGCCCATTCCAGATCCCCGGTTTCCGCATACTGCTCGGCAACCCAGGCGAGGTAATCACTCTGGAAGTCCCAGCGCAGATTTCCAGGCGTAGAATTGGTCCACTCGACTGGCCACCACCACCAGCCAATGGCCAATCCCAGGAGCAGCCCCAGCACCCCCCCCCCGATCAATGCTACCAGAGTCTTGCGTTGCTGAATGAGTTGCAGGATGGTGTCCATCTCCGCCCCCTTATCTGTGCCTGCCTCCGTTGCAAAGCTCCCAACTGCGACTATTGTACCACAAGTATCTGGGACACACAACTACTTTACCATAAATCGGCAGCGAGGACAAATTTCCTAGGAGGGTCTCCTGGTGGAGGAACTGGCTGCAAGCTGTCAAGAAGAACCGGACGTCTTGGCCCGGGGATGTGCTCGCATATAAATCTCCCGCGCTCGACTCTGACTGACGTGAGTGTAGATTTGGGTAGTAGCGAGATTGGCGTGGCCCAATAACTCCTGCACCACACGCAGATCTGCACCTCCATCCAGAAGATGAGTGGCGAAGGAATGGCGCAGAACGTGAGGAGAGACGGAGGTCCGAATGCTGGCCCGCTTGCCCATCTTGTTCAGCATCATCGCCACCCCGCGCGCTGTCAGACGTCCACCCCGGTGGTTGAGCCACAGCGCATTGGTAGGTCTCTTGCCCAGCAATTCAGGCCGCCCCATCTTCAGATATGCGTTCACCGCGTGCGTCGCCAGCCGCCCCAGCAATCCGATACGTTCCTTGCCCCCTTTGCCCATCACCCGCACCTGGGCCTGCGCCAGATCTACGTCTCCGACGTCGAGGCTCACCAGCTCGCTGACTCGAAGACCGGCCGCGTATAACACCTCGATGATAGCACGGTCGCGTAAACCCAACGGGGCGGAGGTATCAGGGGCAGCCAACAGCGCCTCCACCTCGGCGACCGTCAGATAGCGCGGCAGCCGCTTAGGTATGCGAGGCGCGCTGACCAAGCGGAAGGGGTTGCGCTCCAGCACCTCCTCCCGCACCAGGAAGTCGCCAAAGGAGCGCAGCTCCGCCACACGACGCGCGATGCTGGCCTTCACATAACCGGCGTCACCTAGTTCGGCCAGGTAGTTCCGCAACAGCGAGCGGTCCACCTCCTCCAGCAATCTCACTCCCCGGGCTTCACAATAGTCCAGAAACTGGCCAATGTCGTTGCCATAGTTCTTGATCGTGTGGGGTGAGGCGTTCCGGCCCATCCGCAGGTAGACCAGGAACCGCTCCAGCGACTCTTCCATGACACGATCACGCCGCCGCTGGTTCAGCCTGCGCCTCCGGCAAGGCGGCGATCTCGACCTCCTCCTCACACACGGTACACTTGGCCCAGCCCTGGCGCGCCTCAATAAGCAGCCCGCCGCACTCGGGACACGACTGTGGCAAGGGGCGTTTCCACACGGCGAAGTCGCACGAGTCAGGATCGTCGCTGTCATAGTTAGAGCAGCCGTAGAACGTGCGTCCACGGCGCGTTCGCTTCTTCACCAGGTCCCCGCCACACTCCGGACACTTGACACCAGTTTTGACCAGAATTGGCTGACTGTAGCGACACTCGGGGAAGTTACTACAACCGATGAACTTGCCGTACCGTCCATACTTGTAGATCAAGGGATGTCCACATTGGGGACACAGCTCGCCCGTGGGGTCGTTGCCCATTTCGACGGTGGGCATGTTCTCCCGCGCCTCAGATAGCGTCCTGGAGAACGGGTCGTAGAAGTCGTGCAGCACCGGCACCCATTCTCGCTCTCCGCTGGCGATCAGGTCTAGATCCTCCTCCATCTGAGCCGTGAAGGTCACGTCAATGTAGTCGGGGAAATATTCAACCAGCAGGTCATTGACGACGATTCCTACCTCAGTCGGATGTAACCGTCCATCACGCCGTTGGACATAGTGTCGTTGCTGGATGGTAGACAGAATGGGTGCATAGGTGCTGGGACGACCGATGCCATATTCCTCCAAAGCCCGCACCAGGGACGCCTCGCTGTAGCGCGGGGGGGATTGAGTGAAGTGCTGCGCCGGCAGCAACTCAATCAGGTCGAGCATCTCATCCGCCTCCAGCGGCGGAATCTCCTCCCGCTTCCGTTCCTCTTCCTCCTGGGCATCTTCGTCCTTGGCCTCTTCGTACACTACCAGGAACCCCCTAAAGCGCAGACTGGATCCACTGGCGCGGAAGAGATAGGGCCTTTCCTCCACGTCGGGAGGACCGGCCAGGATCTCCACAGCGATGGTATCGTACACCGCTGGCGCCATTTGGCTGGCGACGAAGCGGTTCCAGATCAGTTGATACAGCCGGTACTGGTTCCGGTCCAGATATGGCTTAAGTGACTCCGGCGTGCGGAAGACGCTGGTGGGGCGGATCGCCTCGTGGGCTTCCTGAGCACCCTTGGCCCGCGTCTTGTAATGCGGTGGCTCGGGTGGCATAAACTTCTCGCCGTATTTCTCCGCGATGTACTCCCTCGCCTGCGCCTGCGCCTGCTCAGCGACGTTGGTGCTATCGGTGCGCATGTAAGTGATCAGACCGGTCGGCCCATCCCCCAGATCCACTCCTTCGTACAGCTGCTGGGCGAAGCGCATCGTGCGCCGGGCCGTGAACCTCAGCCGGCGGGAGGCCTCCTGCTGCATTGTGCTCGTGGTGTAGGGAGGGGCAGGCCGACGCCGGCGCTGGCCCTCTTTCACCGTCGACACGCTGTACGTGCATCTCTCCAGTTCAGCAATAAGAGCCTGCACATCGGCCTCACTGTGTAGATCCAACTCATCCCCACGAATACGGTGCAGCCTGGCGATGAAGCTGCACGGCTGCTCTCGTTCCGATCCCTGTTTGGCCAGCTCTGCCTCAAGGGACCAATACTCGACCGGTACAAAAGATTCGATCTCTCGCTCCCGTTCGACGACCAGTCGCACAGCCACCGACTGCACCCGGCCGGCCGAAAGCCCGCGCCGGCCCATTTTGTCGCGCAGTAATGGGCTGAGTGTGTAGCCGACAATGCGGTCGAGGATGCGCCTTGCCTGTTGTGCCTCCACACGTTTTTCGTCGATCTGGCGGGGACGAGCGAAGGCGTGTTCAATCGCTTCGTCCGTGATCTCGTGAAACTCGACACGGTGCACCGGCCGCCGGCCGATAGCCGATCGAAGTGCCTTAGTCAAATGCCAGGCAATGGCCTCCCCTTCCCGATCTGGATCGGTCGCCAGGTAGATTTCAGAGGAGTCCCTGACATCTGCCCGCAGCTCCCGCACCACGTCTTTGCGCTTGGCGGGGACGATATAGTGCGGCTCGAAGCCGTTATCAATGTCCACCCCCATCCGGTTGGAGGGTAAATCGCGCACGTGCCCCACCGAGGCCCGCACCATATACTTCTTTCCCAAGAAACGTCCCACTGTACGCGCCTTAGCTGGCGACTCCACGATCACCATTTTGGGTCTATCCGCCAGCTTACCCTTGGACTTAGATACAACGACGTGCTCTTCCGGATCGAGGCCCTCATGGGCCGGGGTGCGACCCATCCTGAACATCTTTGTGCCACACACAGGACATATTCCCTGCGTGGCCGGTGCCCCGTTGATCGTGAACACCGGCCGGCGGTCTTTGATCTCACGCTTGGCTTTACACTTGACACAATACGCTTGCATTAGCACCTCAACAGTAGCTACCGGCGACATCAAAGATGTTCTGTGTCGCCTTCCATTCTCAGCTTTCTCACGATCGCGCGTACTTCCTGCGCTCGCTCCCTGGGACAGACCAACAGCGCGTCCTCCGTGTCCACGACGACTACTCCCTCCAGTCCAATGGTGGCGATGAGCCGTTCCCCGCCAAAGACTAAGGTGTCGCTCGTATCAATGCCCACGTGTGAACCTACGACCACGTTCCCCTCCGCGTCGGCTGGGAGCAGATCCATGAGGCTGGCCCAACTGCCCACGTCCGACCAACCGATATCCACGGGGATGACAACCACATCTCCCGCACCCTCCATCACCCCGTAGTCGATCGTTTGGTTGGTCACCTGGGGCCACACACGATTCAGCGTAGCCTCGTACCCTGATGTCCCCAGTGACGCCTCGATCTCGGCCAGTTGTACGTAGAAGTCCGGCATCTGGCGCTGAAACTCCTCTATAATGCGGTCAACGCGCCAGATGAACATACCGCTGTTCCAGGAATACGCCCCGCTGTCCACCATATGCACGGCAGTCTCCTGGCAGGGCTTCTCAATGAATCGGTGGGCACGGAAGACTTGAAAGCCTTCTACCGAGTCCAAGCTTTCCCCCTGCTTGATATATCCATAACCGGTTGAAGGCCACGTAGGCTTGATGCCCAGGGTGACCAGATATCCCTTCTCGGCAAACTGCTCCGCAGCAGCGAGGGCCTGACGGAAGCGCTCCGTGTTGGCGATGAAGTGATCGGCGGTGAGCACGGCCATAATCGCGTCGGGGTCCTGGCGGCGTAAGTGGATCGCCCCCAATCCGATGCAGGGAGCGGTGCCATGGCCTTCCGGTTCGACGACAAAGTTATCGGGCGACAGCTCGGGCGCTTGTGCCGCCAGAGATGCGACGTGCTCAATTCCTGTGACGATGTAAATCTGCTGTGGCTGAAACAAGGGAGCGATACGGTCCATCGCGTGCTCAAACATGGAATGCTCTCCGATCAACCTGAGGGACTGCTTGGGAGAGGTGCGGCGGCTCAAGGGCCACAGACGCGTGCCAACCCCTCCGGCCATAATCAATGCATAGAACCCCATCTCATCACTCCACCCTGTATTCAACGCCTGGCTCGCGGGCAACGACGTATTTCATCCCGCCTACCTGGCGTACCATACCCTTTAACTCCATCAGCGCCAGTGTGCTGGTGACCTGAGCGATAGGCATACCCACTTGCTGTCGCAGCTCGTCCACATGGGTGGGCTCGGCCGACAGGTAGGCCAACAGCGCCGCCTCCCCCTCGTCGGCCGGTAGCGCCTGACGTGCTTCCGATTGCTCAGCCACCATGGTCAGGTTCAGCTCCTCCAAAACATCCTCCGCACCAAGCACGATCCCGGCCCCATCTTGTATAAGCGCATTGGTGCCGCGACTGTTGCGCATCAGGATGGAGCCCGGCACAGCGAATACGTCCCGCCCCTGCTCGGCGGCATAGTCGGCGGTGATCAGCGCACCGCTTCGCACCCCAGCCTCGGCGACGAGCACACCCAGGCTGAGCCCACTGATGATGCGGTTGCGAGGTGGGAAATTAGGTCCTTCCGGCGGTGTCCCCAGCGGATAGTCGCTCACGATCGCCCCCTGGTCTACGATACGGTGGGCCAGCTTACGATGTTCGGGCGGGTAAACCCGGTCGATACCGCAGCCTAATACAGCGATGGTACGTCCCCCCGCCTTCAATGCCGCCCAATGCGCCTCTCCGTCAATCCCCCGTGCCAGACCACTGACGATGGTGATGCCGCTTCGGGCCAAGGTTGTGGTCAACTGGCGCGTCACCTCTCGCCCATAGGACGAAGCCCGCCGCGTGCCGACGACCGCCACGGCCCAGGCATCCTGCTCTGTCAGGGTGCCCTTGACGTACAGCAATGGTGGTGAATCGTGGATCTCACGGAGGAGACGCGGGTAGTCAGAGCTTTCCCAGGTCAGCACGCGCGCACCAACGGCGGCGATCCGCTCCATCTCCTGATCTAGATCGCGCGTGGCCCGGACAGAGAGCAAGTTCTTCAACGAGCGGCGATCCAGCCCGGCACTGCGCAGTTCCTCCTGCGACGAATGCCACGCCCGTTCCACGTCTCCGAAGTAATCTAGCAGAGCCCGCAGCCGCGTCGGGCCGATGCCACGCACAATATTGAAGCCAACCCAGTAGCGATTATCTCGCTTGCGGTCATTCATTCCTCACCTTCCAGCATACCTGGCAACGGACGTACTAGCATGCGCCTCGATTCCAGGTCGATCTCAAGTATCACCTCTCTCACGGCTGGCAGGAGCACCTCTCCCCGCGGGCCCCTCACTACGTACACGTCATTGGCCCCGGTCTCCAGCACCTCGACGACCTGCCCCAACCATTCGCCGTTCTCCATCTCCACTCTCACGTTGCTGAGCTGGAAATCGTAATACTCCCCTTCCTCAAGCGGCACGGCTTCCTCGATCGGGATCTGCACAAGCATACCGCGCAACTCCTCGGCACAGTTTCGATCATCACAGTCTCTCAGCTTCAACAACAAGAGGCCCTTGTGCCAGCGCTGCGCTTCCACCGTGTAGCGTCGTACCGCTGCGGGGGAATCCGGCAAAGCAAGGTAAAAACAGGTGCGCTGTCCCAGCCGCTCGGGGTAATCGGTGACAATTTCGACACGCACCTCGCCCCGTACACCGTGCGGTCGTAACACCCGCCCGACCACCAAATAATGAGGCTCAGGCACACGTGCTCTTCCTGAGCCCCGATCACTCTGGCTATCCCGTTGTACCGCAGCACTCATCGGTGCTTACACAATCTCGAGAGTGACTCGCTTTCCTTGCTTAGCAGCGAGCACCCGAACCAGTGTGCGCATGGCGTTCGCGGTACGTCCACCTCTTCCAATCACGCGGCCCATGTCCTCCGGACCCACCCGCAACTCTAGGATCACCGAAGTCTCTCCTTCAATCTCCGAGACATGCACCTGGGATGGGTCGTCCACCAGCGACTTGGCGATGAATTCAACCAGTTCTCGCATGGAAGCCATTGTTGCTCCTCCCTCCTGAAGTAGTTGATGCGAACACTATAACGGCATGAAGACGCAGTGGGGGAGCAGAGTACCACTGCGCTAGTGAACGGACTACTTGCCTGTCTTCTCTGTCTCTGTTTCCTCCGTCTCTGCCTCCTCTTCCTGCTCTTCTTCCTCTACGTCCACCTTCTTGCCCTCAACTCCCGCCTCCGGTTCTGTCTCTGCCGGTTCCTCCGCTACAGGTTCCACCGGCTCAGGGCGGGTTTTAGGGCTGATCTCCAGAGCAGCCTGGGCTGCTTCCTCTGCCTCGGCCACCAACGCCTCTATCGACTCGCCCTGCTTAAGGCGCTCAAAACGGGCCAGTGTACCCTGCTTCCGCAGCAACCGGTCTACCGCCCTGGTAGGTTGTGCCCCGACGCTCAGCCAGTGTAGTGCCCGATCCTCCTGGATTTCCACTGTTTCCGGCTCGGTACGCGGATTGTAGAACCCAATGATTTCAATGAACCGACCATCGCGGGGTGACCGCGCGTCGGCCACAACCACACGGTAGCTGGGTTGCTTTCTAGCGCCTACGCGGCGCAATCGGATCTTGACCATATTCCTCCTGTCGTTGCGTGTTAATTGAAGTAGTAAAAACGAGTAAGAGGCAGTTCGCAAACTGCCTGTACTGACTGATAAGCTATCGCTCCGTTGCTATCCGAACATCCGCATCAGCCCACCAAGCCCCCCCTTTCCTCCTTCTCTGTGCAGCTGTTTCATCACCTGTTGCATCTGCCGGAATTGCTTAAGCAGCGCATTCACTTCCGGCACGGTCGTACCGCTGCCTCGGGCGATGCGCTTCTTGCGGCTGCTGTTGAGGATCCGGGGGTTATGCCGCTCCTGCGGCGTCATCGAAAGGATGATGGCCTCAATGCGCTTGAACTGCTGATCGGTGGCCTCGGGCGATATATTCCGAGCCAAGCCACCCATCCCTGGCATCAGGTCGAGAATCTGGCTCAGAGGCCCCATTGTCTTGACCTGCTGTAATTGCTCCAGGAAATCCTCCAGATCGAACTTCGCCTCCACCAACTTACGACCCAGCTTCTCAGCTTGCTCCTGATCGAAGGTGGCTTCCGCCCGCTCAATGAGCGTCAACACGTCTCCCATGCCCAAGATACGGGAAGCCAGCCGATCGGGGTGGAAAACCTCTAAAGCGTCGGTCTTTTCACCTGTGCCCAGGAACTTGATGGGCACATTCGTAACGGCCCGCATGCTGATGGCCGCCCCGCCCCGGGCATCGCCGTCCACTTTGGACAGAATCAGGCCAGTCAGGCCAATGCGCTGCTGAAAGCCGGCCGCGATGTTTACAGCTTCCTGACCCGTCATCGCGTCCGCCACCAGGAGCGTCTCCGCGGGCTTGGCCGCCCGCTTGACCGCCTCAACCTCGGCCATCATCTCGTTGTCAATCTGGAGACGACCTGCGGTATCAAGAATGACCACGTCATACCCTCGCCGACGCGCCTCGCGGACGCCATCGACGCAGATCTGAGGTGGGGAAACGCCACTCCTATCGCTGTAGACCGGCAGCTCCAGTTGGCGACCCAACAC
>Ga0180432_10009385_pt1 | contig 11943 bp, 6 predicted proteins | sample SS_ome_10_FD_132414 | JGI IMG/M metagenome (GOLD analysis project Ga0180432, IMG submission 132414) | Hypersaline lake sediment archaeal communities from the Salton Sea, California, USA - SS_1_MS_2 metaG | ecosystem: Environmental > Aquatic > Non-marine Saline and Alkaline > Hypersaline >...
GATGTTTCGATTCGGACATTCACTCTGGTTTATGGTATTGTCACGCTCTTTGAAGCATGGGCTACGCTCGGGGCAACCTTATGTGGAGATACGGCCGCTGGCAGAAGGTGGTCTCTCGATACGATACGAGCTGGCGGGGAAGCGTGGTGTCCTCAAGAGCAAGACCGTCAGCCTGACACCGCATTTGGAGAACCTCCTTCAGCTGCTCGCGGCCGAGGAGGCGAACTGAGCCGGGTTGACCAGCGCCAGTCGGACCGCCCGAGATCACCTCGTGCGAAGTTTGAGACAACTTGGCGTTAGTCGGTCATGGTCATCGACAGTGCCGAGGAAGGCGTACAAATCTTCGACGGCCTAGTCCGCGTAGGGGTTCCTCCGATCCGCAGGGCAGAAGCTGGGGGAGTCATCAACACCTTGGGCGGAATTCTGTCGAAGACTGTCATTGTAGGTGCAATCATACTTTACATTAGGACGGCCAAATGTAAATTACGCTTATGATTTGGCGTGACGTATGGCTCCAGCGTGTTGAGTCTGCCTGGAACAGACGATCTGTGATCTGGTTATCAGGTGTGCGTCGGGTTGGAAAGACGACGTTGACCCAGATGTTGTCCGGCCCCGTATACATGAATTGCGATCTGCCCTCTACCCGTCGCGCGCTGCAGGATCCCGAGCTGTTCCTCGAGAGTCAGGCGTCGGACGGTGTGCTGGTGTTCGATGAGGTGCATCGTCTGGATGATCCCAGCTCGTTGCTGAAAATCGCCGCCGATGAATATCCTGACCTCAGAGTCTTGGCTACCGGGTCTTCCACCCTGTCGGCAACGCGCAAGTTCCGCGATACGTTGACCGGTCGGAAGCAAGCGATTCATCTGTGCCCGATTCTCTGGGAAGAGTGCATCGGGACATTCGGTATTCACGACCTGGACCGCAGACTGCTCCATGGCGGATTACCGGAGCCGCTGCTGGCCGAAAGCAAGGACCCGTCGTTCTTCGCCGAGTGGATAGACGGCTTTTATGCGCGAGACATCCAGGCATTGTTTGGAATCCGGAACCGACAGGGGTTTCTGTCGTTGTTCCAGCTGCTCCTGCGCCAGAGCGGCGGTCAGTTGGACTATGGCCGGTTAGCGACCCTGAGTGAACTGAGTCGTCCGACTGTGAAAGCGCACATTGAGGCAATGCAGGTCGCCCACGCGGTGTTTCTATTGCGGCCCTTTCATGGCGGCGGAAAACGCGAGATAGTGAGTCGGCCAAAGTGCTATACATTCGACACGGGTTTCGTCACGTTCGAGAAGGGTTGGGACACCATCCGCAGCGATGATAGAGGCATCTTGTGGGAGCACCTGGTGCTGGATTCGCTGCGCGCCCGGTTCCCGGACGAAGACACCTTCTATTGGCAGGACAAGTCGCGTCGCGAAATCGATTTCGTGGTCAGACGGGCACGAGATTCAGTGGACGTGTTTGAGTGCAAGATCAACCCGGACGAGCAGGGAACCGAGGCCGTCGAGTCGTTCCGGAGACTGTACCCGAACGGAGACAACTACATTGTCAGTCCGGTAGTGAAGAAACCATACCGGATGCGGCGCGGTGACCTCGTGTTCACCGTTTGCACGACCGGGGATATGCCGGCGTTGTCAACCTAGCAAGCGCTGGTTGACCTGGGCGCGGTCATGGTCGCTACCTTGCATCGATTGCCGCTCCTGAGGTATCCAGAAGGGACGGCGGTTCTCGACGAGATAGACGTGCCATCTGTGGTCAGGTCACGCGCGATGTCGTTTGACGCGAGACGTTGGGCGGGAGATGGAATGCGGCTACCGCCGCCTGATTGAACCAGCCAATCCTGCATCGCCTTCAGCCGATGATCGAAAAGTTGACAACGCCACCAGCGGAGCGGCGCCGCACGCATCTATCAGCAATCGCCTTCCATCGAACATGTGCCGCTTCCCGTTTGCTAGCAGCACCGGGTTTTCGCGGCGCCGCGCCGCGCCCAAACAATCGTCGATTGTGAGTTTCATATCGGTCGCGTCCCGATTCCGCCGGCTGCGGTGAGTTCACAATCTGTCGAATCGAGTTGGCGATCGGTCGTTGTGTGTTTGCTACCGGTGATATCGAATTCGCGATCGATGAAAACGGATAACTATCGACGAGATCGTTTTCACCTGCGGCGATATCGTGTTCACAATCGTCCGAAGCGAATTCGCGACTGGCCGTTGCATCTAGCCATCACCGATATCGAAGTCTTTATCGGTCGTTGCGAGTTTGACACGACCGAAATCGTGTTCGCGGTCGGTGCCGTTTTGGCAGGCTTATCCGGCGTACCTACGGTCGAGGTGCGCTAAGCGGTCGCCGCTACCAGCTCTGCCGCCTCCTGCCGCCGCCTCTCCGGCCTGAGTTCGAACAGGAAATACAGCGCCGGCGACACCGTGAGCACGAACAGCGTCGAACTCGCCAGGCCGCCGATGAGGGCGTAACCCAACGCGTTCCAGATGTTGGCGTCGGCGTATTCGCTGAACATCACGAGCGGGAGCAGACCGAATATGGTCGTGACGCTCGTCATCAATATCGGGCGCACGCGCTGGAGCGTGCCTTTTACCGTCGCCTCCGCTAGCGGGAGGCCCTCCACGCGTCGCACGTGATTCACATGATCGACCAACAGGATCGCGTTGTTCACGACTATTCCACCCATCATGATCACGCCGATCCATGCCTCGCGAGTAAAGCTCGCGTCGGTGTAGAAAAACATCAGGAACACGCCCACGAGCGCCATCGGTACGGTCAGCAGCACAACCAGCGGCTGCCTCACCGACTCGAACAGGGCCGCGGTGACCATGAAAATGAGCACGAGAGAAACGGCAAGCACTCCGTAGATCTGCTTCTCCTCGTCCCAATCCCAGCGCCACTCGTCCCTGCCCTCCACCTTGTACCCCGGCGGCAGCGCCGTGGCTGCCATTACACCCTCATGCACCCTGTCGCCGAGTTTTTGCGGGCCGCGGAATTCGTACGATACGTTGCGCTGGTATTGCTGGTCTTCCCTCACGATGCGATTGAGCACACGCCGCTCCTCGACAGTCGCAACGTCGGCGAGTCGCACACCTTCGCCACCTGGAACCTGTAGCAGGGTCTCGTTCAGCTCCATCACGTCGAGGTCTTCGTTACCGGCGAGCCCGATCTCGAAGCGCATCTCTTCGCCCCCGACGCGTATGATCACACCCGACTCCTGACCCGTCACCGCAACCTGCACCTGCCGTATCACGTCCTGCGTAGTGAGCCCGTAGAGCCCGAGCCTCTGGCGATCGATCTCCATCACGAATTCGGTGGCTTTGTCACGTTGGTACCACATGCCCGACGAGTTCACGTCCACATCGCGCACGCGCGAGAATCTCGACAGGCGCCGCCCAAGATCTTCCGCGATCTCTCGTACCTTCTCGTAGTTGTACCCAAGCACTTTGATGGAGTAGTTGGGCGACCCTCCCCCCCCACCGTAGAATGATGGGCCGTATCCGTACACCCGAACCTCCGCCCCACCGAACAGGTAGCTGTAGGCCAGCAACTGTTCCTTGATGGCAACTGGAACGAGTGTCGTCTCGAGCGAATCCGGGAAGGTCACACGCATGTTGGCGTACTGAGGCCTGACCGTCGTTACGAACTGCTCGATCTCCGGAAGCTGCTGCAGCTTGTCCTCGAAGAACACCGTCAGCTCGTTGGTGCGCTCTAACTCAGATCCACGCGGCAGTCGGATCTGAATCGCGATGTAGGTGTCGGTCGAACCCCAGCGTCCCCACACGATCCCGCGGTTCACATACTTGTAGAACAGATAGTAGGAACCGCCAAAGATCGCCGCTGCCGCGGCAACTGTCGCCAATGGCAGCACCGGCCAGCGTCGCCGCTTCGTGAGACGGAGAGTGAAGCCGAGTATGGCCGCGTAGAAGCGGACGTAGAGGGGGCGCCGGGAGCCGGGAGCTGGGAGCGGTTCTGCACCTCGTTCACCCCCTGCTACCTGCTCCCTGTTCCCTGCTCCCAACACCTTACTCGCCAACGCCGGTATGAACGTGAACGCCACAAACAAACTCGCGAGCAGACTCATCCCCACCACAATCGCGAGAGGCACGTAGTAAATGCGTAGCTCGCCCTGGAGATAGACGAACGGGATGAACACTATGAGTGTCGTGAGTGTCGCGGCGAAAATCGGCAGCATCACCTGACGCGCGCCCGACTCTGCCGCCTCAGCACCCTCCTGACCCTCCTGCCTCTTCCTGTAGATGTTCTCGAGCACCACGATCGCGTTGTCGACTATTAACCCGAAGCCCATCGCCAGACCCATGAGCGTGAGCACGTTCAGCGTGAACCCACTGAAGTACGTCAAGTTGAGGGCGATCAGGATAGAGAAAGCTATCGTTGCGAATACGATGCCCGCGGACCGGAACGAACGCAGGAACACCAGTAGCACGAGGAAGATCACCACCGCGGCAATCGATGCTCGCAATCGCAGATCCTGGAGTTGTGCTTTGATGTCTTCGCTCTCATCCTCGTCGAGTATCAGCCGCACCCCGGGTGGATGAATGTCGGCAATCTCTGCGATTCGGGCCTTCACCCGGTCGGCCACATCCACGGTGTTGACCATCGCTTCTTTGAATACCAGAAACGCAACCGCGGGCTGCCCGTCGATTCGGTAATACTCGAAAGGTTCTTCGAACGTATCGTGAACCGTCGCTACGTCCTCGACCCGGACGATGCGGCCGTTATCGGCGAGGACCGCGGTGCTGCGAATGTCGTCTGCCGATTGCGCGCGTTCCCTGATAGCCACGGTACGCAGCACGCCGTCCGACTCGACCATTCCTGCTTCGGAAACGAACTCCAGATCGTCGATTCGCTGTGCCACCAGGTACGAACTCAAACCCAGCGCGTTGATTTTCTCCTCATCGAGCCGAATCGCCAGCACGCGATCGCGCCCGCCGTACACGAAAACCGTGGAGACGCCGTCCACCTGAGTCAGCTCCGGTACCATGTGATCGTCCACGTGTTCTCTGAGGGCCTCCAACATCAAGGGGCCCGTTACAGTGTATTGGAGAAACGGCGTCCTTTGATCCTGGAACTCTCTGGGAGTGTACGGCTCCACCCGAGGCGCGCGCACGCCTTCGGGCAGTTCCTCTTCGAGCGCCGCGAGCCGCTCCGAGAGTTCGAGGCGCACGAAGTCCATGTCGGTATCGCGCTCGAATTCGACCGTTATCCTGCACGTTGCCGAACCCGAGTTACGATCTTCCTCCGAATAGGACGTGATCTTCTCAACTCCCCGCACCTGCTGGATAGCCGCCTCCAGCGGCGCCGTGACAAACGCCTCCATCGCCTCGGGCGATGCACTGGCCCACTCGGTGGTCACATTCAGTTGGGGAAGCTCTGTGTCGGGCAGGAGCTCGATCGGGATGTTGTGCCATGCAGCTATTCCAAGCATGGCCACTCCCAGATACGCCATGCTGACTGCCACTGGTCTACGAATCGACAGGCGGATCACGACTCACCACCCGCACCGGCAGAGGCAGAAGAGGGCTCACCGATCCCCGTCTTCAGACCAAACGTTGCGCGCACCTTGAGCCTCAATTCATCGAGCAAGTCGTACGCCACCGGAACAACAACCAGCGTCAGCGCCGTCGCACTCAAGAGACCACCGATTACTGCGATCGCCAACGGGGCTCTGAGATCGGCGCCGCGTCCCAAGCCCAGCGCCATCGGCGTCAGGCCGAGCACCGTTGTTACAGTTGTCATGATGATGGGACGCAGGCGCACTCGGCCAGCCTCGAGAATCGCCTGCCTGAGTGGATGCCCAGCCGCTCGCATCTGGTTGATGAAGTCCACCTTCACGATCGCATCGTTGACCACGATCCCGACGAGGATCACCAGCCCGATGAGACTCATCGAGTTGAGGCCTTCACCGGTAACCCACAGCGCGACAGCGGCACCGACCGTCGCCAGCGGCACGCTGAGCAGAATCGTGAACGGATGAATGAACGATTCGAACTGAGCGGCGAGTATCATGTAGACCAGGAGCAAGGCCAATCCAAAAGCAAAGGCGAGGTCGCGAAAGCTCCTGTTGCGCTCCTCATTCTCACCGCCAATTTCGACTCTCACACCATCGGGCGGCGGCGTACTCACGAGTGACGCTCTGACATCGGCCAGCGCTCCGTCCAGCCCGCCCTCGGCTACGTCCGCGAAAACAGCAACAGTGCGCGCCTGCTCGATGCGGCGTATCTCGGCGGGGCCCACCGTCTCCCTCGTTCGCACCAGTTCCCTGAGTGGTATTCCGTCTATCTGCAAGATGTCCAGCGTCTCGATCGCTCGTCTTTGCTCTTCAGGTAGACGAACGATGACAGCGACCTTTTCGTCGAAGTCCACGAAGTCGTTGTCGGTGCGACTGCCGCGCATGTAATCCTCGACCGTCGAGGCGATCTGCCGAGGTTCGATGCCGAAGGCGGCCGCGCGGTCACGATCGATCTCGACCAGTATCTCGGGCTGCCCTTCCTCGACCGCCATACGCACGTTCTTGAGCGACCGAAGCGGCTGCAGGAGGGTTTCAACCAACCGTGCATGTGCCCAGGTCTCCTCTAGCTCGTCTCCGCGCACCCTCACAGCGATATCGGCTTCGCCTCCACCAAGGAGCTGGCCCAACGCAGTCGCTGTTCCCGTTTCGATGGTGAGAGCCCCAGGCGGATACTCGGCCAGCGCGGGCGCCACCCTCGCCAAGGCCGCACTAGTGCTCTGGCGCTCCTTCATGCGCACCTCCAGCACGGCCGTGTGGAGCCCAAACTCTTCGTCTTCCACACCCGCTACCGCGTCTTGCCGTCCAACTCGCGTAAAGACCGCGTCGACCGCGGGGTCGTTCAGCAATATGCTCTCGAGCTGCGCCGCGCTTGCCGCCGTCTCCTCGAGCGCAGTACCGCGCGGGAGGGTGAGTTGCGCCCTGAAGGCGCCTTGGTCGACGTCCGGCAGGACATCGCGGTCGAGAATCCACGCTATTGCCAACCCCGCTACGAGGGTGAATGTCGCGGCGGCCACAACACGCCCGCGCCGGTCGAGCGCTTTCTCGAGCAGCGCATGATACCACGTGGCGAACCTGGCGAACTGACCGTCGAACCAATCCAGAAACGGCCCAAAGAAGCGACCGACCGCCCCGGAGAGGCGCAACCACACGGCAGCAAATAGCCGGCGCGCGAAGGTGCCTTTCTTACCGGAAGCCCCAGTCCAACGCGCCGCCATCGTGGGAAGCAGCGTGAGAGCAACAATGAGGCTCGTGGCCAAAGCAAATGCAACGGCAAACGACAACGCACCAAAGAGCTGCCCCGCGACACCTTGCACATAAATGATCGGACCAAACACACTTATCGTGGTTAGTGTCGAGGCAGTAATAGCCCCCTGGACTTCTTCTGCCCCTCGGCTTGCGGCGTCAATCGAGTCGGCTCCCAACTCTCCGTGTCTGAACACGTTCTCGAGCACCACGATCGAGTTGTCGACGAGCATGCCGACTCCGAGAGCGAGACCGCCCAAGCTCATGATGTTGAGCGACACGTTCGCGAGGTCGAGCAGCGCGAAGCTCGCCACCACCGAAATCGGAATGGCGAGCGCGACAGCCACAGGATACCGTACGTCGCGCATGAACAGGAACAGGACCAGGAACGCGAGAATACCACCGAACACCAAAGCTTGCACGACGTTCGAGATCGCGTCGGAAATGAACCCAGCCTGGCTCATCGCAACATCGAGCTGAACCTCCGGATACTCCGCGTGCAGTTGTTCAATTACATCTTCAACCCGCTCCGATACTCGCACGGTGTTGGCGCCCGATTCCTTGAATAGCAAGAGGCCGACGGACTCGACCCCGTTGTAGCGCGCGATCGATTCCCTATCCTTGAACCCATCTTCCACCACGGCGACGTCACTCAGGAGCACCAAGTTTTCAGACGCGGTGGAGTCGGCCTGACTGCGGCCCAGAGGTACCTGCGCGATCTCTTCGACGCTCTGGAACTCGCCGAGTGTGCGGAGCGCATAGCGGTACCGACCACGCCTGATGTACCCGCCGGGCGCTCGCTGATTGGCTGCGTCGAGTACGGTGCGTATTTGCGCGATGGTGAATCCGTAGCTCTCGAGGAGCTGCGGGTTTACCTCAACATGGATCTCTCGCTCGAGTCCCCCCGCCAGCGCAGCTTCAGCCACACCGTCCACCTGCTCGAATCGGCGCTTGAACACCAGGTCCGCCAGATCCTTCAGAGACGCCAAATCGCCCTCGCCGGCCACACTCACCGCCATTATCGGCTCTGAGTTGGGATCGGTTCGCAGCACCACGGGCCTGGAACTCAGCTCCGGCAGATCATCTCGCAAGTTGTCGAGCTGCTCACGCACGTTGAGGACCGCGAACTCCATGTCGGTGCCCCACGCGAATCTGAGTGTTACGAGTGAAACGCCTTCCCGTGAAACACTCTCCAGCTTCTCCACCCCCGGCACCCTCGCCACCTGGCGTTCGATCCGTTCCGTGACGAAGTGTTCTACCTCCGCCGGGCCCACGTCCGCATAGGTGGTGTAGATCACCAGGCGCGGATATGCCACGTCCGGTAGGAGATCTATGGGGAGTCTGCGGAACGAGATAAAGCCCAGCATTGCGATGGCCAAGAACAGCATTGCCACCGCGACCGGACGTCTTATGCAGCGACTGGGAATTGACATTGCAGCTCTGTTTACGGCCTGACCGATTGCCCCACGACTTCTTCGAGGGCAACTAGTGCGGCGGCCCAACTCCCTTCGGCAGAAAGTGCGTCACGCTCAGCACCGGAGGCCTGAGTTACAACCTGTTGCAGCTCGGTGTAGCTGATCGAACCAAGCTGGTATTGCTCACGCGCCATCTCGAGGCGCTGTCGTGCCAATTGGGCCGACCGTTCGGCAAGTTGAACGCGACGATAGGAGTTCTCGACCTCGATGATGTTGCTGCGAACGAGACGTTCTACCTCGAGCCGGCGCGCCCGTACGTCTTCTTGCGCTGCGTCTCTGTTCGCGTTTGCCTGCGCAATGGCTTGATTTGTCTGGAACCGATTGAACAACGGCAGTGACACACTCATGCCGAAACTGAACCATCTGTCTCTGGGGTTCAGCTTGAACATGCCGGAGTAGCCCTGGTCTTGGAGTGCACGGCTTAGGCCGACGTTGGCACTGATGCTAGGCAATCGTGAACCGCGCGCTGCGGAGGCTGAAAACGCGGCTTGCGCCGCGGTCGCTTCGGCCTGCCTGACACTGGGATTACTGCCAACCACTTCTGACACAATTGCATCGGCATCGAGTCCACTCGGATCGAACACCTCGGGTAACGTCCCCACGGCCTCGAACTCAGCTGCGTTTTCGAGACCGATCCACTCAGAGAGAAGTAGCTGATTGGCACGCGCACTGCCGCGCGCCGCATCTAGCACCTGTTGCTGTTGAGAGACCGCGACCTGAGCACCGAGTACATCCACCTGGGTGCGAGCCGCGACGCGAAACAGGCGTTCGGTTGCCTCGAGGTCTCGCTGCCTCACAGCCAGCAGGTTCTCCTCGATCTCTATCAATCGCTGCGACTGAAGCACCTGGTAGAAACGGCGCTTGATCTCAGCTTCCAAAGCAGTTCTTTGGACATCGACTCCCGCGTCGGCGGCCGACGCCTCTGCGCGGGCACTCTTCAGGTTGTTGAGATTCGCGAAACCGTCGAACAGCGTCACATTGCTACTCAGGCCCTGGGATGAGCTACTGCTCTTGAAAGTGGCTGCTTCTGGTAGTTCGACCGAACGTCCGAAGTCGTCTGTTCCAGTAAACACCGTCCGGGCCGACCCGTTGAAGTTGAGGCTGGCTCTCAGATCTGGAAGTAAGCCACCGACGCCGGCCATCACATTTGCGCCGGATACATCTGCCTGTGCGACGGCGCGCCGGTAAGCGGGGTTGTTTCGCTGTGCGAGTGACAGAGCTTCTTCCAATGTGAGTTGACCTGGAACCTGCTGTTGTGCATCGACCTTCCCGACGGCACCCACCCAGAAAAGCAAGACGCCGGCGGCGAGAGTTGCCCGGGCTCTCATTGCGGCCTCCCCCCTGCAGCACGGACATTTCCGACAAGCCGAACTCGAGCGTCGTGGATTAACGTGTAGTGCCCGTCGGTAAGCACGATCTCGCCCGGCTCCACCATGTCCGTCTCCGGATTCGCTACTAGCTCCACCAGAGAATCATTCATCAAACCGGTAGTGACGTAACGCCACTTCGCCAGGCCTTCGCCCTGATTTCCATCCTGCTCGAATACGAACAGCATGTCTCGCCTGTCGCGCTCGAGAATGGCTGACCGTGGCACCATCAGGCGATCCGGAAACTCTCGTGCTTCTATCGATACGCGCGCGTACATCCCCGGGAGAATGCGGGCATCGGGGTTGGGTACACGCACGGTGACCCGAGCGGTTCGCGTTCCCTGCTCCACAACAGGGTTGATAGTCTCGACCGTCCCCGTGAAAACATCGTCGGGGAACGCGGAGAACAGGATCGTCGCGTTGCGGCCGGGCGCGAGGTACCCAACCTCACTCTCCAGCACTTGGACCTCAACCTTGATAGGGTCGAGATCGATGACGGTCATCAACCGATCTCCGCCATTGGCTTCCTGGCCTTCGACGAATTCGATGCTCGCCACCCGCCCTCCGAACGGAGCACGGATCTTCGTTCTGGTCAGCTGAAGCTGAGCTTGTTGAAGAGCGACCTGAGCCTGGTCCATGCCGCTCCTGGCTCTCGCAACTCGGTCGCGCTCAGCTCTAACCTCAGGATCTTCGATCTCATCGTCGAACAACGTGAATTCGCGATAAGAGGCCTCTGCCTGAGCGAGACGCGCCTCCGCATCAGCAACGCTCAACTCGTATTCTGTCGAGTCGATAGCTGCAAGCAATGCTCCTGCCCGCACGACCTGGTTCTCGTGCACGTACAACCGCACAATTCGGCCGGCAACACGAGCAGCAAGAGGAGCCTCTCGTTCAGCCGCGGCTTGAGCCGCAGCCGATACCGAAATCACAAGTGTGTCTCTCACGGCGGCTTTACCGCTTACCGGAATGGCCACGCTGGTCGAGAAGGTACCGGTCGCAGATACTGCGGGGCGATTGCCGTCGTCAATTTCTGCGCCTTCCGTGGAAGAGTCGTCCTCCCCACTGATCCTCCACCAAGCCGCTCCAAGCGCACCGGCGACAACGATGAAAACGAAAAACCAACTGATCAGGCCTCGTGAAATGGACATCGCTCATCCGCTCTCTTTGCCAAAAAGCTCAGATTCAACAGAACCAAAGGGACCCCAAAGCCGTTGAACATATGCGCTGCACCACAGATGCACGGCGGCATGGGATGGTTGCGTATTTAAAATATGTATGTCAAATACGTATTTGGGTAGGAGGAAGTGTCAAGTTGGAACTAAAATGTGCGTCGACTGCTTGTTTTGACTGTCCAATTGGGGATTTCGTTTACAGATGAATATCTCGTGACTATGCAACTCTCGGTACCACCGGCGCATCTAAAGGGATACAGGAACCGGTGTGACGATTGGCTCGATACCTTCGCCTGTCAGCGCGCCGCGGTTGGGGCGTAACGAGGGAACAGTGTTCCTCTGGCGTGACAACTGATCCGCCGAAACCCGCAAGTACGACGAAGGGGCCAGGTCTGTCTGGCCCCTTTCTTTCCAATGTGCCTGAATCTCCAATCAGCGCCGGCGGAACGATGGCGAAACGAGTCGATCTGCGGTATTCAGCCTCTTGACCTCCACGGGGACACCGTCTCCGGCTGTCGGTATCAGATACAAGCGGTTTTCGACACCCTGTGGTCCTTGAGCGGATACGGTCGCAGCGATCATGTCTCCTGCGGGCGAGATAGCGAAGTTGGTCACCATTAGACCTTGCGGAAAGAGCGCAGACAGGTCGCGCGACGCGTTCA
>Ga0180432_10009386_pt1 | contig 11942 bp, 11 predicted proteins | sample SS_ome_10_FD_132414 | JGI IMG/M metagenome (GOLD analysis project Ga0180432, IMG submission 132414) | Hypersaline lake sediment archaeal communities from the Salton Sea, California, USA - SS_1_MS_2 metaG | ecosystem: Environmental > Aquatic > Non-marine Saline and Alkaline > Hypersaline >...
GCTGGCCAGAGAGCGTGTGGAGATCGGCAGCAGGCGGGCGAACGTTTCGCGCTTGAGGCCCAGTCGTGAGCGGAGCGCGAGCATCGTGCTGCCGCGTGGTGCTTCGACCAGATGAGCCGCGGCTGCGCGCTCCGCCACATCAGGCGCTCGTTTACCTTCGGCGTCCTCAAGCGTTAGCTCTCGCGGGACTCTGTGCTCCCCGTTGTCCTTGAGGCGCTTATCACTCTTCTGCGTGCCCATACAAGAAGTATCGGCGAAACGCGGCCGGAAGTCAAGTAGATTTGCATGCAATCTTGCCTTCTAGAGCTTATCGGGCGCGAGGACCACCAGTGAGCTGCCCTGGAAATTCGCAGGGAAGGCAACGACGTTCTTCCCGTCGCGTTTGGCCGCCGAAGGCACGAGAAGCCCATCAAGCCCGCTCTCTGCGGCTGCCTGGCCAACAAGCTGCGTCAGCGGCACCGCCCCACCGGCCATCTCGGTGCGCCAATCCGTTTCGACCATACGTCGGCGGGAGAGTCCAATCCGCCGGCGCGTCTCCCCGTCCGTCAAATCGACGACTCGCTCCAGGTCGAAGGAAAGGGAGACGAAGCAGCGGGGAGCGAAGGCATGGACAGGGAACCGGTAGTAGCGGACCGTCGCAAGTGCTTCAGCCATCGCCACTTCCGGGCTGTCGCTGGCGTAGACCGCCGCCACTCCGGGGGGGTTCCATCGTCCCCCGTAAGTCCTGGCGCCCTCCCCCGTGATCAGGTCCAACTCGGTAGCGAGCTTGGGGACCGTCGACCGGTAGGCGATCAGCCATAGAGGGCAGACGAGATCGGGAAGGTTGTTGAGTCGTAGGTCCATGGTCTCCTCCTTGAGTCCTTCGGGCCAATCCGTAGCCACATGAGAATACTAGTATACATGATTTTCCACGTTTCGTCAAGGCGGAATTCACAGTGAGTTGATACCAACTGCACGGTAGATCGGTACGATCTCCACTGTATTCGCATTGTCTGCACAGTGGATCCCCGGCAAATTGGTTCGCTCCGTCTTGGCGAAATGCGCCGGTTCTGGTACGATCTCTCCTTAGTCGGGTCGCGCAACTTACACGGATGTCAAGCGTTAGATCGAAATGCCGATTGAAGGCCGAACAGCGACGCCGCTTGGAGCCCGCATTCGCGAGGCCCGCAAAGACAGTGAATTCACATTGGGAACACTGGCCGCAATGGCCGGAGTCCACCCCAACACTATCTCCAACATTGAGCATGGCAAGTCGGTTCCCACCAAGGAGACTCTCAGGAGCATTGCCGCGGCGTTAGGCCGATCGGTTGATGATCTCGTCGGCCCCGCGCCTGCTCGGCCCCCAGAAGAGCAGGCAGTAATCGCGTTCCTTGATGGGTTTCGTGCACGCGCACCCGAGGTCTTTCGCGACTGGTCCGACGCGATGTGGGAGCGGTACGTGCATTTGGGTAACCACCACGGGATCACCAAGGATGCCTCCGCCCGCTTCTGGGCTAGTGAGGTGAGACGCGAGTTTCGGTACATCGGTCAACTTATCGAGCTTTTCGACGCGAATGAGGCCGACGGGGTGATTTCCGTTCTGTCGACCGAGCACACGCGCTGGCGGGAGAGTGTCGAACGGGCAGCGGCAGCCGACACACGCATGGATGAGGCGCACTCCCCCGTTCCCGCTCCTCATGATGCCCCCGTGGCTGCTGCGCGACGGGACCCCACAGCGTAAGATCAATACGCTGTGGAATGGCCAGGCGAGTTCCCCGTTGCCACAAGCACGTTGAGCCATTACCCTGTCACCCCATGGCGGGTAACGACGACACACGGCTGACCGTTCACCACCGCCGTCGGGCGCGGCGGCTGGCGTATTGGAACGGGGGGATCTGGGCGGTCGGCAACGGGCTGGCGAGCACGACGCTGGTCGTCTATCTGGCTTTGGACCTGGACGCCAAGGGGATCGGGCTGGGGATCGGCATGATCCTGGCCGCCCGGCACGTGGTCGGACTGCTGCGGCTCGGCGCCCCGGCGATGATCGGCCGGCTGGTCGACCGGAAACGGTTCTGCCTGGCGTCGTTTCTTCTGGGCACGCTCCTGCTGCTGGCGCTGCCGATGGTGGCCGCGCCGGGGCGGTTGCCGTCGGCGGTTGCCTCGCTTTGGGCGCTGGTCGGGCTGTGGTGCGCGTACCACCTGATGCAATACCTGGGCATGGTCGCCCTGTGGTCGTGGATCGCCGACCTGGTGCCGGTCGAAATCCGCGGTCGGTTCCTCGGGCGGCGCGAGCGGTGGATGGTGGCCGGGCAGGCGGCGTCCATGCTCGCGGGCGGGCTGTTCGTCTGGGGATGGCAAGGGCTGCACCCGGCCGAGCCGCGGTGGATCGCCTACGTGATGACCGCCACGCTGGGCGGCCTGCTGATGATCGCCGCCCTGCTGCCGTTGGCCCTGATCCCGCCGATGGCCACAGGCCGCGCCGTGCGCCGCGGCGACACGCTCCGATCGATCCTGGCCCCGTTCTCCGATGCCCGGTTCCTGCGACTGCTGCTGTTCGGCTGCTGGTTCTCCCTCTCCAACGGGCTGACGCAGTCGGCGCAGTACTCGTATCCGAAACAGGTGCTCGGGCTGATCCTGTTCGCCCTGCTGGCGATGCAGACCGGCATGCGCCTCGGGCAGTTGGCCGTCAGCCCGTGGCTGGGCCGGCTGGCCGACCGCGTGGGCAACCGGCCGGTGATGCTCGGCTGTCTGCTGCTGGTAGCCCAAGGCCCGCTGTTCTACGCGTTCTCTACGCCGGACCAGCGATGGTGGATCGTCGGGGCGTGGGCCGTTTGGATCGCGTACGCGGGCATCAACGTGTGTCTGCCGAACCTGATGTTCAAGCTCTCGCCCGGCCAGTCGAACGCCCCGTACATCGCCACCTTCTACGCGGTGACGGGCGTCTGCTACGCCGCCAACACGATCCTCGGCGGCGCCCTGTTCGACCGGCTGGGCGATTGGAGCGGCACGTGCCTCGGCTTCGAGCTCGACTACTACCGCCTCATCTTCCTGCTCGGCTGGATCGCCCGGAGCTTGGGGCTGCTGGTGCTTTTGCTCGTCATCGAGGAAAGCGGCCGTCGCTAGGGCGCGTGGAGGAATCGTGGTCGTAGGGCGGGTCGAGGCACGAGACCCGCGCGCGTCAACCAAACCGCGCTGACCGCGCTCGTTTAACCGCAAGCCGCAGGCGTGCGCGTCCGGCCAGGGCCCCGGTTGGCAAGCCCGCGCACGCCTGCGGCTTGCGGCTAAACGACGGGACCATGCGTGGGTCTCGTTCCTCGACCCACCCTACACTCTACACCCTACGCTCCGTCGGACCCGGGTTGCCATCGCACGGGGTCTCGCTCCTGCCGGCTGGGCCACACTTCCAGCTCGGGAAACTGGCCGGCGAGCACCTCGGCGAGGCACTCGATGGCGAACCGCTCGCTGGCGAAGTGGCCGGGCATGACCAGGGCGATCCCCCGGGCCTCGGCCTCCAGGCAGGTGTGGAAGCGGGTCTCGCCGACGAGCATCGCGTCGCAGCCGAGCCGGCCCGCGGCGTCGAGCAGCTCGCCGGCGCTTCCGCAGGCGACGGCCACCGTGTGGATCGGCTGCTCCGGGTCGCCCACGTACTGGAGCCGGTCGATCGAGAGGAACTCGCCCGCGCGGTCGACGAGCCGGGCGAGCGTCGATCCTTGGGCAATACGCCCCCACCGCCCGGTGCCTTGGCCTTCTTCGTTAGGCACGAGCGGCTCGATCTGCTCCAGTCCCAGCCCTTCGGCCAACCGCTGGTTGATGCCCTGCGCGGCGGAATCGAAGGCCGTGTGGGGGCTGTAGACGGCGATCCGCGCGGCGATCAGGTCGAGGAGCATTCGGCCGGCGGGCGCGTCGGTCGTCAGTCGCGGGAGCGGGCGGAACGGGAGCGGGTGATGGGCCACGATCAGGTCGGCCCGGGCGTCGACCGCTTCGGCCGCCGTGGTGGGCGTGATCGTCAGGCAGGTCATCAGCCGCCGGACGGCCCGGCTCGGGTCGCCCACCAGGAGCCCGACGTTGTCCCACGCTTCGGCCAGACGCGGCGGGGCAAACTGCCGGAGAAACTCGGCGATCGTTTCGACGGTGTGCATGGCGAGCCGCTCGAAAGTCGTGGTGCTGCGTGTTCCTCGGCGCCGATTGCCGGGTGAGAGCCGGTCATTGTGCCGTCTCCGGGGTTGCGCACGCAACCCCCGACAGGCGGTGTGTGCGGTCGGAGGTCGCGCGCTGGTTGACTCGCTGGCGCGTGGCCAGACGGCGAAGTGTCGTTGTTCGCGGGAGCGAACAAGCGTGTTTTCGCGGAGCAAAAGGTAACGATGGCGCGACGTTCGTCCGTGGGCCTGGGGCGAGGCGGGGCCTCGCGTCATTGCGTCCTCAGGCAGAGCCTGGGCACGAGGACGATACTCACCCAAAGCTCACCCCGATCTTCTTTCCCACCTCGAACAGGTACTCGCGCGACTTGTCGTACTCCTCGGCGCCCTTCATGTGCTCGATCATCAGGGGCACGTCGCCGGGCAGCGCGGCGAGGCGCTTGAGGTAGGTCGTGTAGTCGAGCTCGCCCTCGCCCAGGGTCACTTCGCGGAAGTGGACGTTCATCTCCACCTCCCAGGCCAGGTCCTTGGCGTGGCAGCTCACGATGTGCGGGCCCAGCTTGTCGAAGCACTCGTCGAGCAGGGCGGCGTTGTGGTAGAACCGCTCGGGCGAATTGATCGCGTTGCACGGGTCGAGGTGCACGCCGAACGCGTCGCGATCGATTGCCTTGAGCAGTTCGAGGTACGAGTCGGGGCCGTCGGGCAGGGCCCAGCCCATCATCTCCAGGCAGAGCTTCGCCCGCTTGGGCTTCACGGCGTCGATGATCTTCCGGGCGTTTTCGACGGTGGCGTCGAAGAACTCCCGGGAGAAGTTCTTGGGGTGCGGGCCGTACCAGACGTCGGGGTTGAAGGAGCCGGCGATGTCGACGCAGCATCGGGCGCCGATCGCCTCGGCCAGGGCCAGCCCTTCGGTCACCCGCTTCAAGTTCTCCGCCCGCTTGGCCGGGTCGGCCTCCAACAGATTGCACCAGCGTCCGACCTCGGCGATCACCACGTCGTGTTTCTCGAAGGCCGCGCGGATGGCACGGATGCGGTCGGTGTCGGCGAGGCTCACGCCGGGGCAGTACGCCGCGCGGTAGCCGAGCTTCCTGTGGGCCAGCGCGAGCCCCTCGGGGTCTTGCGGGGCGCCAAAGACCGGGGCGCCGAGCCGGATGGGGTGGAGCGTGGTTTCGGGCTGTGCAGCTCGGCCGGCGGTCGCTCTGGATCCCAACCAGCTCGCGGCGGCCGCACCGGCGGCGCGCTGGAGGAAGTGGCGTCGGTGGGTGGGTTGTGGGCTCATATGGCAGACTCCTGCGCAGGCGAAGATTCGGGGTACCAGTCTGGTTGCCTATTATGGTCAAGGAACGGCCTTCGAGAGTCCATAGAACCCCCCGACAGAATGGGAACAGTCAACCGTTCGCCCGCGCTTGGGGGCGTAAAAGAGTCGGAGATTCCGCAACAAGAGGTCCTTGACGCGGCTGAAACGTCCGATAGAATCGTTGTAGATCGGTTTGCAATACCAACTAATTGTCGACAGCAACCACCGGTCGACGTCAATCAGTTTGCCCGAGATCGGGAGGTTCGTGATGTCATCGGAAATCGAGTTGAAGCGGCTCGAGCAGAGGGCGTTTCGGGATGCCAACCAAGATGGGCTCATGGAGATCCTCATGGGCGCCGTCTTCAGCGTGGCCAGCCTCGCGTGGCTGTCTCCCGCGCCTGCATGGATGCCCGGGTTGTTCGTCATCTTCGGACCGCTTGCTCTGGAGGCGCTCAGAAAGCGGTTCACGTACCCCCGGATCGGGTACGTCCGATTGCGGCAGGAGCCACCCAAGAGGCCTCTGCTGGGCGTTAGGAGCGTTCCGCTCGGCATGGCCGTCTACGTTCTGATCGTGCTCGGCGCCTGGGTGCTGTTATTGGCCGCCGCTGGCGACGTGCGAGATGCCTCCCTATGGCGGAAATGGTGCCCGACACTGCTCGCCCTGATGTTGACCGGCGGGTTCATCTACCTGGCGGACAAATCCGGGCGGATTTGGGTCTACGGGTGGATCGTGTTCTCGATCGCACTTGGCGTCGCCTGCTCGCTGCTCAACTTTCAGCGATCGTATGCGGCCGTGTCTGCCTACTGCCTGGTCATGGCAGTCGTGTTCTTGCCGTGTGGCTTGGTCAAGTTCGTTCGTTTCCTCCGCAACCATCCGATTCGTGTCGAGGAGGGATCCGATGTCGGCCAATGAAATGGGCAAGGAGGATCTCCAGCCGATTGCGGATATCGACCGGATCATCCACGAGCCGGCCCGGCTGATGATCTTGGCCTTCTTATACGTGGTGGAAAGCGCGGACTTTCTCTTCCTCGAACGTCAGACCGGACTGACGCGAGGGAACTTGTCCCGGCACGCCGGCAAGCTGGAGGCGGCAGGCTACGTGGCGATCGAGAAGAAGTTCGTGGACAAGATCCCCCGTACGCTGTTCCACTTGACCGATAAGGGGCGGCAAGCGTTTCGGGATTACCGTGAGGAGATCATGCAGGTGCTCGGTCGTCTGCCCGACTGATCTTGTGCGTGCCGCAAGTCAAGGCAGCAAAACTCCGAAGGCGCACGTCCCTTCTTCCGGTTCGCAAGCCGGAGCGTGGGAGCGGGGAATCGAAAGAGTGTGACCACCGCGACGCAACGGACTGCCGGACGCCGCCTAATCCTATTGGTCTTTGCATTGCCCATGATCGCCCGACGTGGACCGGGCCGTTGTGTGCCGGGCTTCCGTTGGAAGCCCTCCGTTCATTGGCTATGCAAGGCTCAATAGAGCAATTCCAAAATGACCTTCACCTGCGGCGGGGCTCCGCGGAGGTCGGCGACGATCAGGTTGTCGGGCAGGAACCGGTAGGTTCGCCACCGCTTCGTGGCCGGGTCGCGCAGGCGGAGGTTGTCGCCCTTCTGAAGCACCGGCCGATCCTCGGTCACCTCGCCAAAGGGCTCCGACCGCGTGGCGTCGTACGGGAACCAGTGGCCTTGGCCCTGGGGGTCTTCGAGGTAGAACTCGCCGTAGCAGTGGCCGGGCACGCGCACGGTCCGCGCGGGGACGCCCCCGGCGCGGCAGATGGCGAGGATCAGCGAGGTCAGCTCGTCGCAGTCGCCCGTGCCGTCGCGGAGCGTCTCCAGCGTGGTCTTCACGTGCTGGCCCATGTTGTCTTCCAGCTCGACGTTCTCGCGGACCCAATCGTAGATCGCCTCGACGCGATCCCAGGCCCTCACCTCGCCCGCGCCGAGCTTCTCCGCCAGGGCCTCGATCTGGGGATCGGTGCTTTCAACGTACGGGCCGGGTTTCAGATAGCCGCGGAGCTTGCGGTCGGGCCGCCTGGCGTCGGGCAGCACGTAGATGGCCGTATCCTCCGGCGCGCGTTGCTCGGTCCGCTTCACTTCGAACGTCGCGATCCCCTGGCCCGTTTGACCGGCGCCCAGCGACGGAATCCTCACGGTCATCTGCTTCACCGCCGGCTGCTTCGCCCCGTCGTCGATCATCGCGTACGAAACGCGAACGCCCGGCGATGCCTCCTCGGCGACCAGGCGGACCTGCTGCTCGGGCCAGTCGGTGGGGACGGACGTCGTGGCGACGATCCCGCGGCACGGGCCGGCCGCGGTCACGACCACCCCGATCCGCCAGGTCCGCACGGTCGTGTCGCCCGGTCGCGGGCCCTGGGGGTCGGCATCGCGAAACTGGCCGAACGCAGCGACCGAAAGGCCGAGCCACAAGATCAACGGGGAGACGATCGCTTGCGCGTGCACGGGCAGGGCCCTCGACGAAGCTCGTGAAGACTCCCGGACTAGGGCGATACCAGCTTGCGTACGAACCGCACGCCGGGGCTACCGCCTTTGCCTTGGAGCGTTTCGGGCAGAAACCGCTTGCGCTCGCGCCGGTTGATCTGCGAGCGGAAATTGTCGCCTTTCTCGAGGATCGGCCGGTGGTCGGGCATCTCGCCGAACGCCCGGACGCCCGCCGCCTGGCACGGGAGCCAATGTCCCTCGCCCTCCTCGTCTTCCAGGTAGAACTCGGGATAGCAATGTTGAGGGACCCAGACCGTTCGAGCGGGCACGCCGCTTGCGCGACAGATGGCGATGAACAGCGAGGTCAGGTCCTCGTGGTCGCCGTTGCCCTTCTCCAACGCGGCCAACGCGCCCCCCTGGTGGGTTTGCTGGTGCTCGACGCTCTCGCGGACCCAGTCGTAGATCGCCTCGACCTGGTCCCACGCCTTGCCTTCGTCCATGTCGAACTGCTCGGCCACCTTCTTGATCCGCGAGCTGGTGCTCTCGATCTCCGGGCTGGGCCCCAGACAAGGGCGAACGTCGCGGGGGAGCTTCCGTTTATCGGGCAAGACGAAGACGTCGGTATTCTCCGGCCGAAGCTGCGCGTGCCGCGTCACTTCCACCGTGACCACCGCCTGGCACTGTGCCCCGGCCGACAGGAAGGGCAACTGCACGACCATCTGCTTGACGGTCCCCTCCACTGTCCGGTAGCTCACCTTTGCCTGCGGACAGAAGTCCTCTTCGACGATCCGGGTCTCCTGCTCGGGCCAGTCGATCGGGATGGGGGCGGTCGCCACCATGCCACGGCAGGGGCCGCTGCGGGCCGTGACGATCACGCCCGCCTGCCACTGCAGCGTTTGGGATTCGCCCAGCTTGGGCCCTTCTTCGTCGGCCCCCTTGAACTGGCCCCACGCCGACGCGCTCAGGCCGATCGTCAGAAGAACACCGCCGAGAATCGCTGGAAATCGCACAATGATATCCCTCGAAAACGAGACCGGGACGCCGAACACCTGCTTCTCTCTATTCTAGACCAGCCGATGGCGGATTGCATTCAAGATGCTCCTGAGAACCGGCGCAGCCCGAAGAAGCGTTACGCCACAGGGGCAACAACCTCGGAGAACACCACCCGGAAGAGGTGCCAGACAATCAGTGGCCCTTCCGTGGCACCCCTTCTTCCCGTCGACGGCCTTAAGGACCGGCCGAGAAATGACTTCCCGGTTTCGGAAGGGGACAGTCCCATTTTCGCTGCGCGAAAATCGGGACAGTCCCCAAGTTGTTCTTCCGGCGGCCTTAAGGCAAAGCCATCGTAGGACTCGCCGCTTGGGGTGCGGTCGATGCACGCCAACAGCCGGGATCAGCCTGGAACGGATCACCGGTCACCGCGTAGGAGAGGCACTTGAGTCCGCCACGGCAGCGTGCGGAATGAGGGCAGCCACGGCAACCCTCACTGACACGTTGTCGGTCGCGCAGCGCGCAAAAGAGATCGCTTCCGTAGTACAACTCTGCCAGAGGTGTTTCCATTAGGTTGCCAACGCGGATCGGCATCCGGCGGCACGGGTAAAGATCGCCGTTGGGCCCAACGGTGACCAGGCTGTCGCCGGCGGTGCAGTGATACGCTCTGCCGCCCGCCACCAGGAACTGGAGTGCTCGGTGCATGGCGATCTCGGTTCGGCCGAACCAGCGGCCGCTCGCCTCGGCACGTGCGGCGCGCATGAGCTCGAAGAGCTCGCGAGTTTCCTCCGGCGTGAGCACCTGCTCCCGCAAGCCCGAGCCGGTCCCCCAAGGAACGAGCCGATCGGCCCACACGCGAGACACCCGCAGTCGCCGGCCCAATCGAGCAACCTCGGGAAACTCGCGGAAGTTGGCTCGGTGGGCCGTGAACGAGATCAACGTGCGGATCCGGCTTCGCACCAGATGCCCGAGACCCGAAACGGTCTTATCGAAGTCTCCCCGGCCGCGAATCTTGTCGTGCGTGGCTTGGGAACCCTCAATGCTGAGCTGTACGAAAGCCGGACCGAACTTGCGGAGCCGGCGGGCCATGGCCGCGTCGATGAAGCTTCCGTTGGTCAGGATGGCGAAGCTGAAGTGCTTCCGGTTGGCCGAGAAGACCTCCAAGAGATCCAGGAAGTCGCGCCGAACAAACGGCTCGCCCCCGGTGACCGTGATATGCCCGCGCACCGGCGGCCGCGTTGGCTCGCGTCTCCACCTGTCGAGCAAGCGCCGGAACTGCGCGAGGACCTCGAGCAAATTCTCAAACGACAGCTCTTCGCACGAGTAGTCCTCCTGATAGCAGTGGGCACAGCGGAGGTTGCAGCGCTCGGTAACGTGCCACTGGAGGAGCAGTCCGCGTGGACGGTAGAAGCCTCCCCGACGCGCGTGGATCAGCCCTGAATGCATGAGGATCAGCCTCCTCCGCAGCCGCCTCCACCGCAACCGCCGCAGCCTCCGCCTCCGAATCCTCCTCCTCCACATCCGCCGCCACATCCGGCGCCGAGCGTGCCCCCGCCTGCCGACTTGTGAAACATCTCTTCAAAGTAATCGTAAGGGGTTTCGGTCAGCATTCCCACGCCGAAGAGTCCCACGAGCAGCAGCAGCGTGGGGTCGTAAGCGGGAGCCGAGAGGGAGGTGATCGTCGGCTGCTCCTTGAGGTTCTCGAATGCCCGGTGGAGTTCGCAGAGGTAATCCTGACCCCGGCGGCTGAGGCGGGGCAGCTTGCAGATGAACAAGAGAATGACGAGGCCGACGATGCCCATGAGGATGAGAAAGCCGACGTTGGTGCGCCCCTTCGCCAGCGCCGCCAGCAGCTTGTATCCGCCCAGGCCGCCGATCATCAGCGTCCCGAACGCGCCGATGCCCCACGCCGCCTCTTGCGCTGCCGCGGGAGAGAGCAACTGCTCGCCTGCAAACCGTTCGTCGAACTCGCGGCAGTGCCGCTTGATGCGATCAGGCAACCCCAGCCCTCGGAAGATCTCGGCTGCCTTGCGCGGGCTGGAGAACGCGTCGAACACGTCCCGCTGCGTTGGCGTCAGATGACGCAGCTCGGGATGGTTCGCGACTTGCTCCAACTCGGGTTGCGCCTTGCCTTGCCACCACGCCCTCGGTTCTTCAACGACCTGCAAGTAGCCGCGCTGAATGAGGTCGAAGATGACCAGCCGGGCGAGCTCGTTCTCCCCGCCCCGCAGGTAGGCGATCTCGTAGGGATCGGGGTCTTCGGGGACCGGCAGCGGCGGCAGATCGCCCGTCCGGTCGTAGGTGCGGACGGCCCACCGGCAAAATACCAGCGTCACCGCGATGACACAGGCATAGAGAACCAGGAAGTGGGGCCCGTACATGTCCCCAATGAATCCGAGGATCAGATAGTCCATCTCGGCTACCCCCAGAGTCCCCTAGAGTGTGTCTGCCAACTCGGCGGCTTGCTGCACGGTTCGCATGAAGGCGTCGTAGAGCCGCTTCAGCTCGGGCGCGTCGGGCTTCAGCTCGCCGCGCCTCAGGGCCAGCGCGCTCTGAAGCGGCCGCCCGTGCAGTCCGAGCTTCTCGGCGGCTTCCAAAACGTCCCCGTTGCCTGGCGGCGCCTCGCCCGTCTTCAACTCCACCAGGACGGCAAGACTCGCGCACAACGAAGCGAGGGCTCGGGTCAACGTGCTTTCGACCGCCTCCGGCTGGTGCGCTCGTTGGAGGTAGAACTGGCGGAGACGGAGCATCAGGTTCTTGATTTCCTGCTCGCACCGTAGGCGCAAGTGCTCCCGGGCGATGGGCAACTCCGCGAGAAGGTCCTTTCCCCATAGCACGCGATGGTGCTTTTGCATGTCGAGAAACTTGATCGGGAAGACGTCCGTCGACGTCCGCAGGTCGTTTTCGCTCAAGACCATCGCCGTCAGGCGGAAAGCACGCACCCCCTGTTGAACGGGCGACGCGACCTTGTCGAGAATCTCGACGGTCACCTCCTTGAGGACTACCATCACGTTGACCTCCGAGGTCCGCGCGTCGTACGGATCGTGCTTCGCGACTCCGCCGTAGAGGATGATGGAAACCAACCCACCGCCCAGCGCATCCTCAA
>Ga0180432_10009388_pt1 | contig 11942 bp, 3 predicted proteins | sample SS_ome_10_FD_132414 | JGI IMG/M metagenome (GOLD analysis project Ga0180432, IMG submission 132414) | Hypersaline lake sediment archaeal communities from the Salton Sea, California, USA - SS_1_MS_2 metaG | ecosystem: Environmental > Aquatic > Non-marine Saline and Alkaline > Hypersaline >...
AATGCCGTCCTTTCCTGCTGGTAGGTCCCGCTTAAATCCGAGCGATCCAGTATGTCAGACAACTCGATCATGCACTGAAGCACATCCACAAGGAACCACGCCAGCCAAACGCTCTCTCCCTTGCCCCCGGCACCCACCAGGTTCATCCCATCGTTCCAGTCCCCTGTCCCAATCAGGGGCAGCCCATGGGGCCCGACAGTCAAACCGCGCGTGACCGCGCGCTGGCAGTGCTCGAACAGCGTGCTGCGCCCGAGCGTGACCTCCGGTTCGGAGAAGATTTCGTACTGATCGTCTTCCAGCGCCGGAGCGTTCAAGAAGGGGACCTCTGTGCGCAGGATGTCCTCATCACCGGTGGTCCGGATGTAGTGAGCGACGACGTGTGGAAGCCACAGCATGTCGTCGGAAATACGCGACCGGATACCTGCGCCGCTCGGTGAATGCCACCAGTGCTGAACATCGCCTTCCTTGAACTGACGGCTCGCCGCCAACAGGATGTGCTCTCGCGCCAGTTCGGGATACGCGTATAGGAACGCCGTCACATCCTGCAATTGATCGCGGAAACCGAATGCGCCGCCAGACTGGTAAAATGCAGACCGTCCCCAGATACGGCAGCTCAGGCTTTGGTACAGGAGCCACCGGTTGATCAGAAAGTCCGCCGCGAGCTCGGGGGTATGCACTTCAACCGTGCCCAACAGATCATCCCACCACGCTTTTGTCTTGCCAAACACGGTCTCAAGGGACAATCCATCCCGGTAAGTGAGAACGAGTCGGTGGGCCCCCTCCACCGACTCGGCCTGGCCTAACATGCAGGTTATATCAGCGCTCTCGCCGTACGCGAGCTCAAAGGTAATCTGCAGTGCTGCGCACGGGTCGAATCCCGCCCCCGTCCGGCGCGATAGCCCTACCCGTTCCATCGCTGCTGGATTATCCAGCGAACGGTTACGCCCAATGAATGAAGTGCGGTCGCTGCTGTATGAGTCCGGAGTCGGGGCGATGGCAGCGAAGGCGACCCGATCCCCATACTCAGGGTGGTAGGGATTCCGAGCGATCAAAGCCTGGACTTCGTCATCCCAGTGTGTCAGGACGTGCATCTGTGTGGATTCGCGGTTCTCACCCATTATCCACTCAACATAGTATGTGACAGAGAGTTTACGAGGCCTGGAGGAGTCATTCCTCAACCTCAGCTTCTGCAACTTTATCGGTTCGCCCCCGTTGTCATCCACTGGAACGAAAACCGTCAGCTCCTGCTCGATCCCATGACTGTTGTGTTCAAAGACCGTGTATCCCGCCCCGTGCCGTGCTCGATAGGCGGTTTCCTCGCGGATCGGCGAAGGAGTCGGCGTCCAGTAGCCACCGGTCTCTTCGTCCCGGATGTACAACGCCTCAGACGGTGGATCCATCACGGGGTCGTTCGACCATTGGGTCAGGCGATTACGCTGGCTGTTGCCATACCAGGCGAAACCCGACCCGGTTTCACTGACCACTGTACCGAAGGTTGGGTTTGCGATGACGTTAACCCAGGGGGCAGGCGTATGGATGCCGGGACCGAGATAGATCACGTATTCACGCCCATCCGCGGCAAAACCACCGACACTATTGAAGTAGGGCAACTCCATGAAGGGCAGCGGGGCTGAAGGATCCTCCGGAGCACGTTTCCTGGCCAATGGTTCCGGCAGTTCGGGTATCTCCGCATGCACGCCTAATTGCTGAGGCAGCGTGCCGCGGGCTGCCACCAGAACCAAACGTGCCGCAGCCATGAATAGCGTCAGATCTTCTTCAGGGATTTGATCCTCGCTTCGTAAGAATATCCCACCTCGCTGGTCCATCGATGCATCCTTCGAATGCGTCTTGATCAGGCCCTCGAGTTGTTCACGCAACGGCTGCTCATAACTACTTGTCTCCTCGTTGAGGATCACCAAGTCTGCCTTCAATCCGTGCGTTCGCCAATACGCGTGCGCCTGGAGCATTTGACGGATCAGGCTGATATCCCGCGTCTCGCCAATAGTGACCAAGGCAATCGGCAAATCGCCCGATATTCCATAGGGCCATAACCCGGCTTGCCCCTTGCGGTTCTCTTCGATGCGTTCGACAGGAGGGCGAAAGAGGGGATTGGGAAACAGGAGGTGACTTGCGAGCTTTTGGAAGCGGCGCGCTTCGTCAGGCTTGATGTGAAGCAACCGCAACCCAAGATGGGCAGATACCCAAGCAAAATCCATCGCCCGATCGATCGCATGGGGATCGCTATACTTATCCATCAGCTTCAAGACCTGCTGGCGTGTTTCACCGGCGGCCAGAATCAGGGAAACCCGGGTGCGTTGACCTGGACCGAGAGTAAGGCTTTGGCGAAGGGAGAATATCGGGTCCAGAACATAACCCTGGTTGTTGCCGAGCTCGCGGAAGACACCCATCGGATTCTCGAGCGTTCGTCCTCTTCCGATGAAAGTGCGCCGGTCGGTCTCGAACTGAAAGGTCTCATCCTCGGCCTTGGCAAACGTCAGGCGGTGAGCGGCGAAGATGGGCTGGTCGTCTTCCACCCGAGGTCGACGGTACGCAAGGAGCGCTTTATGTTGAGGTACTGCTTCAGTTTGGATGAACAGCTTGTTGAAGGCAGGATGCTGCAGGTCCGCGCCGTGCGGTGCCATCGAGAGCTCAACATAGCTGGTGAGATTGAGGTGGCGGGTGCGAACTGATCGGTTGATCAGGGTGATCCGCCGAATCTCGACATCATCTTCCGGTGATACAACGACCTCCGTCTCGGTGTGAATGCCGTTATCGGTGCGCTGGAACACGGCACGGTCGAGCGCGAAATTTACGGAGTACGCGTCAATCTTCCCGCAGGTCGGGTGATAGGTGTTGGACCACAATCGACCCGAATCGGCCTCATGTATGTAGCAGAAGGTTCCCCACTGATCCCGGGTCCGATCCGACCTCCAGCGTGTGATCTCATAGTCGCCCCACTGGCTGTATCCGCCGCCCGCGTTCGTAACCATCAGGCCATAGCGGCCATTGCTGAGCAGTTGGGTTTTGGGGGTGCTTGTATGGGGAGTATCGAATCCGCTTACTGATGGCACGATTTCGCCGAAGCTCTCCGCCGAAGGCACCCTCTCTCGTGTCGAGATGTGGTACAGAGGAGGAAGGGCCGGGATGCGTTCATGGAGCAATGGCTCAACCGCACGCACACGTGCGTCGGCGTGGAAATGTCGCTGGAGCGGATTACCATGGAGAAAGTTATTCAGAGACAAAAAACCCATGCCTTGATGATGGGTCATATAAGCTCTCACGATCACCCCGCGCTTGCCCTCGCGACTCGGTTGACGGCCGAAGTCCATTGCTTCGTAATAGCCATAGTCGTTCAGAAGACCCATGCTGTCCAATCGTTTCAGATTCTGCACGGTTTCTCTCGGCGCGAGACTCACCGCCAAAAGGCATGCATAGGGAGCGACGACGAGCTCCTCCTCCAGGCCGCGCTTCAATCCGAGCTCCGGTACGCCAAAGGCCTTGTATTGATAGGTTTTATTGATGTCAAGGTCTGAGAAAGCAGACTCCGAGATCCCCCACGGAACGCGGCGCTTGCGGCCGTAGGCAACGTGGATCGCGACCGCTTCCTTCGCCGCCCTGTCAAGGAGCGAGTGCCCGTAGGATCGTTGGAGAAGCAGCGGCATCAAATATTCGAACATGGATCCGGTCCAGCTGAGCAGCACTCGTCGCCGGCCTATTTTATGGTAGGGTCGGCTCAAGGAAAACCAATGCTCAATCGGAACCTCCCCCCGAGCAATTGCGACGTAACTTCCAAGCCGCGCTTCACTCGCCAACAGATCGTAGTAGGCGCGGTCCAGATGGCCTTCGGAGATGTTGTAGCCGATCGAGAACAATCGTCGTTTAGTATCATACAAAAAGCGCATGTTGATGGATTCGGATAACTCGCGTCCATCCCGGATGAGCCGGTCGTACAGACCCAGCATTTCACCGGCCAGCCATTTCGATTTTTCGAAAGCCTCAAGAGCACGGTCGAGCCATTCGCGAAGAGGACTTGCAGCGGATGGAGCCTCCTTCCGGATCGATTGGAGGATCGGGATACAGCCGATGTGTCCATTCGCAAGATCGTGAAGCGAAGGCGCATGATTCAGATCCTGGCGGATGGCGAGCAGGGCTTCCACCCCAAGTTGGGCGATATCCTCTTCCGTCTTTTCATTGATGATCTCGATCCAGGTGAGATAGCGATCGGCGATCCTTAGCCAGGCTGATACCTGCCTTTCCATCTGACTTGCCCAATAGGCCGTATCCGTAACACCCTCGGCAGGCTCACGCGCTTTGCCTGCCAAAATCCTTACACTCTCCTCCGCCCATCGCAGCAGGTGAAGCGATTCGGCAATGCGATCCGTCGAGCTTTCACTGGCGCGCTTCAATTCCTCGAGGGCATTCGTACCCGGACCGGAAATGCCCTCCTGTTCGGCGAGCGATTTCAGGATTTCTCCGGTGTCCCGCAGACCTTCAAAGGCTCTCCTGTCCAGGAGAGGTCTCTGAACCAGCTCCGCGAGCCCATGCTCAAGAGACCACAAGGCACTAAGCAGGTTTCCACTGTCCACGGAGGACACGTAGCGCGGTTCGAGTGGACTCAGTGTTTGAACATCGTACCAATTCAGCAGATGACCCTCATAGCGCTCCAGCTTACCGATAGTCTCCATGGTATGCGTCAGTGTTTCTACGATCTGGTCCACCGTCAGATATCCGAAATCCTGCGCGGCCAACGCGCTTAGCATCCAGAGACCGATATTCGTTGGACTGGTGCGCATTGTCAGCTGGTTCTGATGGGAGACCTGGTAGTTGTCGGGCGGAAGCCAGGAGGTCCGTTCGCTCACAAAGTCCGAGAAATAGCGCCATGTCCGTCGTGCAACCTTCCTTAGGTACATCATATCCCTTACGGGAAGCAGGGATCGTTTCAGTTTCGCTTGCGGCCGAAGAGACAAGAGCCAACCGATAAGAGGGGAAAGGAACCACAACACGAGCCAAGGGCTGGCCAATGCGAGGCTCGCCGGCATCCACCTCTGTACCACCAAACTCACGATCCCGCTGAAGATGCTCGCTCGGCCCATTGAGATTATGAACATTGTCAGTTGCTTCTGGGAGCTCAAACGCGTCACCTGAGACGAAGTCCACTCGATCATCCGCCGGTGCGAGATGAGCCTGCGATACCAAACCCGCAAAATGGCATTCAAGGCCAATCCTGCTTGATGGGGAAGCAGTGCAGCTTCGGCGACCGTCCGCAAAAGGTCGTGAGCCAGCTTCGAGATGGAGAGGCTCTTCAGCCCATGGTGGGTGGTCGCCCAGGTAAAGGGCTGTACCAAGGTTTGGAAAAGCAGCTGAATAACCACCACGAGGGAAGAGATCCATCCCATCTGAGGGGAGGTCAGCCATGCGGCCGTGAGCAAGCCCAGGCTGGCTGCGGGTACCAAACTTCTTCGCAAGTTATCTAAAATCTTCCACCGGTTGAACCAGGAGAGCTGGTTCGGGCCTCGCCGTCCTCCAGGTTGGGGAACACGTGAAAAGATCCAATCCGCGATTTGCCAATCCCCCCGGATCCAACGATGCTGTCGGTTGGCATATGTCAGGTAATCCTGCGGGAACTCATCAATGAGCTCAATATCACTGGCCAGGCCCACTCGAACGTGAGCACCTTCAATCAAGTCATGGCTCAGCAACCATTCTTCGGGAAATCTTCCGGAAAGCACTCGGCTGAAAGCGCGCACATCATAGATGCCTTTGCCGTGATAGGAGCCTTCACCGGTAAGATCCTGATTGACATCTGAAACGGCCTTGGTGTAAGGGTCAATTCCAACCGCGTATGCGAAGAGACGACTGAAAGGCGAGGCACTCGTGCTTGGCAGTGAAGGGCTCACGCGAGGTTGAATGATCGTGTAAGAGCCGGCGAGGATTCTGCCTTCGGCATCAAAGCGTGGCCGGTTCAAAGGATGAGCCAGGGTTTCGATCATCCTGCGGGCAGTGCCGCACGGCAGTTGCGTGTCACTGTCCAAGGTTATGATGAACCTCACGTCGGACAGATGATCCGGGTCACCGACGTGTACAAGCCGGCTGGCATCTTCAGGCCGCGTTCCATCGATCAATAGATTGAGTTCTTCCAGTTTGCCGCGTTTGCGCTCCCAACCGATGTATTTCTGCTCGGATTCACTCCAGGTCCTCTCCCGATGGAAAAGAAAAAAACGCTCACCACTATACCGCTGATTGAGAGTTTCGAGACGTGCGATCACAGTCTGGAGCAGGTGTTCGTCCTCTTCATGGTGTTTTACTTTCGAATCCGTGTAATCTGTGAAAAGGCCGAAGAGAAGATTGTCCTCTTTGTTCGCGAGGTATCGGATTTCGAGCTTGCTTACCTCAGCATCGATCGTCGCCGGGTCCACAAGGAGCGTGGGCACAACAACCAATGTTTGAAATGAGTCGGGAATTCCCGAATCCTCGAAATCCATCTTCGGAAGTGTTCGAGGCGGAAGCAGCCGCATGACAAAATAATTCAGGATTTCGAGCGAGAGTTGACTGACGGGGATCAGCAAAAGGAGGGCTATCAGGAGGCGGATCTCGAACGTCTGTCCGCTCAGACCAAGCAGGACAATCAGAGAAAGGAATACTGCGGTGAAGAAGCTGAGCCCGATGAAGTACACTGCAGAATGATGGCGGTATACCCATTGCAGGACGCGGAATCGTGGTGCCTCACGGCATCCTATGAGCTGCGCAAGCTCGCGCCTTCCTTCACCAATCAGATAAGTCCCGACGTGGATCCGCCTTTCATCCTCGGCCGCTTCACTCGCTGCGTGTGCAGCGAGCTCGATTGCACGTTGGGCGACCTGGCTTTCCGCCTGACCGGACCCATGTGCGAGCTCCTCAACCGTCCGACGATACCGATCTCGCGTGTCGAAATCCATCTCGGAATAGATGCCGGATGGATCCAAACGAAGTACCCGCTCTACACGGCTGAGTTGCTCAAAGATCTGTCTCCAGTCCATCAGGGCGAGCTGTCGCAAGCTGGTGAATGCATTTCCAATCGAGATCTGATCCTTCGCCTGACGGTTTTGTTCTCGTATGCTTAGTTCACTGCGGGACTTGCCACTGGTGCGCTCCAGCCAGATCTGGACCGGCACTATCGCAGCTTCTTCGTCGTAGAGGTGATCTATCAGTTGACAAGCAAAATAGGGACTTGGGTTGGGCTGGGATTCAGTAAGTTCTGCGATGATCGCGAAGAGCTGGTTGGGGTCTCGCCGGTTGGTTGTGATGAGCCTGTTTGCCCAGAAGTCGGCAATCTCGCGCTCCTGCAGCTCGATCAGGGCTCTTTGCGCAATAACCTGGATGCTCTGAATCAGCGTGATGCGCAACATCTGCGGGATTGCCCACAGTTCACCGATCGTAAGCGTGTGCACGGATTGATACGCTTCTGTAAAGGCCATTATATTCTCTCGGTCGAGACGCAAGTCCGCGTGTGAGACGAGCTCTTTAGCCAGGCCGTAGATGCGCGGCAGATCCCGGTACGGCTTGTTGGCAAGCGCCGGCAGCTCCTGGTAATAACGCCAGGGAAGATTCAGTTGAATATCACGGGCGTTGCCTTCGATGATATACTCATTGTCGAGAATCCACTCGGCGATCGGAGTCGCACTCTGTTCCAGTCGAATCGCTTCGGAAAGATCCGAGCAAACCATATGGATAAATTGTCTGGCCCGTTCGAGACGCTCTAGTATCTTGGTGTTCCTATGCGGCTCAGGGTCCACCTGGTGGTCCATTGCCAGGCGCTTGGCATGCTCCTGGACCTGTACCGGGGAGAGGGGTATACCCGGGCTCATCACATCTTCGATCAGACTCTCGCGCTTCGGATGCAGGAAAAAAACCACTGGCGGGACCTCGCCGCTTTCCCGAAGTACCGCTACTGGAAGCAGCAAGGTATTAATCGGTGCCTGGAGAATCAGTACGGTCTCCTCAGCCGTTAACCAACGTGCGTGACTCTCAAGGAGCCTTCGGTCGACGCCGTACTTCGATCGTCGTATCCACACCCTACCGAAGAGGGCTCCGAATAATCCACCCGCCAGGATCGAGATCAGGTTTAAATGGGTCCCGCTCAGAATCAGTCCAGGCCAATGGAAAACCAAGGAAGCAAATCCGGCAATCCCCCCGATCAGAATGGCCGCCAGTGTCACCCCGAGAGCGCAGCGCATTAGAAAGGGGTCGTGTGTGTGTATACGTCCATCAATGGCCTTGTGGACCAATGCGGCGCGTCGAAAGCCCCTCCGCCCCAGCTCACGGAGGGCTCTCCGAGCTACATCGCGTCTTACAAAGTAAGCTGTGAGAGTACCTGATTCCACTTCCCGTCCTTTCATCTCCACTCAATCCAAGCTCTAGGATATTACAATGGCTCTCATTGGGGGATGTGTTATGAATCATCGCTTCCAGAATATCGTGTGTTCATGTCATTAGCCCAAATCTCGGATCAACTTCCGTATGTAATCCTGCGCTTCCCTCCAGACGGACACTGCCGCCACTTGATGGGTTATCACGATTAACTTCAAAGCTCAGCTTGATCTTTGAAAGGTTTTACTTTATAAAAAGCAGCGGGTGGCTGTGTACTGCCTTTATTCCAATACATTAACCTGGGAGAAAAAGAAAGGAGATGACCTGTATTTTTCAAACCATGTGCATCAATGATCTGTAGCGCATATCGACCACGTTGATAGGATTGGTCAAGTGTCCTCTTAGCGAAACCTCCCTACGCTGCATCGGTATCGACAAGATAGCATGTATTTTTGATGCTGAATAGCGGAATAAGAACAACCTATAACCATCAAGGCCGGTCCCCCGACAAGGGTATCTTCATATTCTTTTCTCCCTCACAAGAGTCAAGGAGGATGCAATGATAACCACGTTTTTTGGGATCGATCGACAAAAGAAGCATTCTATCAGAGCAATTCTGGATCGAAAAGGAGAAGAGGTCGATTTCCAGCCGATGTGCATTGACCTAAAAGCATATGTGTATATTCAGTAGATGATGATGAAAACCAGTAAAAAAGGGTGTTCGCCCGATCTTTATTTTAAGCAGGTCTGAGGTCTCTGACATATAGAGACATCAGCTCTTTTTCTTGTCAAGCACGCCGATAATCAAACCCACAATACCCCAGTGAAAAATTATTTCTTGAATTTCCTTATGGCATTGTCGATCGATTTGCTCATGCTGCCGATGGCTTTCTTGGTTCCTTTCTTGAGCTCTTTCCAGCCCTCCTCGCTCGCGGTTTTCAGCTTCTCCAAATGCACCTCGGCCTCTTTCCGCTTCCCCTGTAGTTCATCTATCGTCTTTTCGTATCCGGCCTTCGCGGTGCCCGCGGAAGAAGCCGCCTTGGCTTTCAGCTCATCAAGCTTCTTATCCAAGTCGTTGAGTTTGCCAGACAGCTTGGCGAGGTATGATTTTTTTGAATTGTTATCCATAGAGTATCTCCTTGATAAAGTGAGGTGTAATGAAAAGAGTTATGTGAACGGAAGGAAATAAGCTGAACGATCGTTTTGTATATCATATCTTTCCTTCTTTTTTCTCCATCCTAATTTCTCATTCATTTCAATTTTTTAAAGTCCTGATTTATCAATAATGGTATAATATAATAGTATCAATAATTGTTCAATTCAAGCACTATGTTTCTATGTACTACAATAAATTGGAGTGGGCAAGGCGAATAATAATGAACCTTGGCTTTCATATCGTGGTATGCATTTTGACTGTTATTACATTTATTGTACTTCCGGGCTCGGCGCATGGTGAAACGGGACAATCGAAAGAAAGCGAGGCAACACCCCAAAAGAAGGATGTACCTATATACGTAAACCCCGTTCAGGCGATCAGTCCGACAGTCGCGCTCTCCTTTCCCAGCGGAAATTTCTATATGCATTTTGAACAGAATTTTAATATTCTCGAGATGGTGTTTGACTTTAACTATAATTTTTTCGACGACAGCTTGGACTCCAGGGTCTTCTTCGCCTACCCTTTTGGACGATTTATCCCTTCCATTGGTTTCTCCGGCAACCTTGATTTCGAAAACTTTATAGCTCCAACAATTGTCGGCTCGGATGTGTATCTCGCGCCGACTGATAAATATGTCTCACGAGTGAGATCCGTAGATTTGAATCTCGGTTATAACGTTTTGGAAAATTTCTACTTAACATACTTTTTCATCATCTCAGACATATACCACGTGAGTCTTACATCCGGGACCGTCCTCGATAATGGGGTCGACCTGATAGAACGGGTCGGGCTTATTTATAATACACTGGGAGTCAAAGAATTGCCGAACCGGATCGAGGTCGAGGGATTTTATTTCAGGTCGCTTTTTGATTTTCGATATCGAAATTCCTTCAGCAATCCCCTAAGCGCGGATAATCGGAACGTGTTTTTGCTGCACACGAATATTCGCAATAGATTGTTCATCGAGGAAAAATTGAGCGTCAATTATCCGATTAAAATATATGATAAAGAAAAAGCGTGCTATTACCAGCTCGGAGGTTTCGATAATATCAGGGGGTATGGACGGGGTGCGGTCAATGCGATCAGGTTTTTGCTTTTAAGCACAAGCTTGGAGAACGAAATTTTAAGAACCAAAGAGATACAATTCAGGAAATCGGAACGACATACAACCATCCATCAGTTCACGCTTTTATTCTTGTTAGACGGGTTATTCGAACAGGACAGATTGAACATTCATACGCCGGTACATTTCCATTCAAGTCTGGGTGCCGGTTTTTCATTCCTGATAACACGAGAGGGGAAAAAACACCTCAAGGTGGCGGTGTACGCTGCGCAACCTCTCGAGAGTGGGTTCTCTCCCATTATATACATGCGAAGCACTCTCTTCAACTTTGAAAATGAGATTTGAATTCGTACGGCGATACTGCGCACCACCACACTTATAACGAGCCCTCCTGTAATCATAATGCCGTGGGAATAGGTTTTATTTTTTGTTTTGGTGGCGGAAGCAAAGGTAATTCATTATATGGGATCTTCGGATTAAACGTGTTTTATATCTCCTGATAGGTACTACAGCGGTACATCAGCTGCAAGTGGACAAAGTGGATCAAATGAAAAAGTTCTCGGGTTTCACGCTGTTCTCCTCTCGATGGTATACGCAGCAGACGGGCTCACATGAGCTTCAGCTGTGCAGTAAAACGAAACAAAACGGTATCAGGCGGAAGCGTTTTGTGGAGCAGGTACGGGATATCGTCGGGCTGTATTTGAACCCCCCGGAGAACGCCATGGTACTGTGCGTTGATGAGAAGAGCCAGTGCCAAGCGTTAGAGCGAACCCAGCCGATGCTTCCCATAGGGTTAGGATATGTGGAAGGAGTGACACACGATTATGTACGTCATGGGACGACCACGTTATTCGCAGCGCTTGACATTGCAAACGGCACAGTCATCACTCAATCCAAACCTCGGCATCGACATCAGGAGTTTCTCACCTTTCTCCGGCATATCGACAAGAATGTGCCCGAAGAGCTGGAGCTGCATCTGGTGCTGGATAATTACTCAAGCCATACGCATCCGAAGGTGAAAACATGGCTTTTGAATCATCCCCGGTATCATTTGCATTTTACTCCAACGTATTCATCCTGGTTGAACCAGGTGGAGAGGTGGTTTGGGCTCATCACCCAACGGGCGATTCGTCGAGGATCATTTAGGAGCGTGAAGGAGCTGGTGCAAAAGATCGAGCAGTTCGTACAAGCGTACAACGAGAGCTGTACACCGTTCATGTGGCAGGCGACTGCTGAGTCAATATTTGAGAAGATAAGCCGTTTGTGTGAGCGTATTTCTGAGACAGAACACTAGATCCCCTCAGCATCCATTGCATGGGGGTTGTACCATATCAGCCCCTTGATGGCCACCTTTGCGAACACGCCGACCAGTTTTCC
>Ga0180432_10009389_pt1 | contig 11942 bp, 11 predicted proteins | sample SS_ome_10_FD_132414 | JGI IMG/M metagenome (GOLD analysis project Ga0180432, IMG submission 132414) | Hypersaline lake sediment archaeal communities from the Salton Sea, California, USA - SS_1_MS_2 metaG | ecosystem: Environmental > Aquatic > Non-marine Saline and Alkaline > Hypersaline >...
ACAGGTATTTATTGAGGAGGATCGCGCGACAGGATAAGGTTGAGGAGGCTCGCTTTACAGGTACTGATTGAGGGGGCTGTGCAGCCTTTGCGCCCCATCCGCAGGTGTCAAGCTGGATATATTCAACCGCTTGTAGTAAACTCAGCTGGCACGACGAACACAGCGTTAGGTAGAGGAGGAAATACCCATGAGGCGGCATGCAGTTGTGGCGGTAGCGGTGATTGTGCTGTTGGCGACTGTCGGCACGGCGCTGGCCCAGGGCGAACTCTGGGTGGACCGCGTCGAGGAGCGCGGTAGATTGCTCGTACCCATTCGAGGCATCTTCGAGTCCTTCGGGGCCACGGTCAACTGGGACGGCCAGATGCGGGAAATATCCATCGCCTCCGGCAACAATCAGGTGGTGATGTACGTTAATGACTATATCGCCTATATCAATGGCAACAGCTATAGGTTGGACGTGCCGCCGCGAGTGATCCGTGGCAGGACCTATGTACCTCTGCGCTTTGCCGGTGAGGCGCTTGGTGGCACTGTTGAATACCGCGGCAGCTATGTTGACATGACCGAGAACGCCACCGGCTACCTGCTGCGTGTACACCTGCAGCGGCGCGGCGGAGGCGGGCCGTCCGGTGGTGGCGGGCAGGCCGGTAGCGGCTATATCGCCACCTGGACGAGCAACAGGCGGGTGACGGACAATGACCTGCGCGGATACGGTAACTGGCAATTGACGCTGATGCGTAATGAGATTTACGCGCGGAAGGGCCGCCCGTTTGACAATGCCAACATCCGTGCCTACTTCAACCGCCAGCCCTGGTACAGGCCCGACAGGAGCTTCACCGAGAGCCGCCTGACTAATTTGGAGAACGCCAACGCGGCCCACATACGCAATTACCAGGTGCGTGTCTATGGCGCACCGGCCTCGAGCCCGTAGGCCGAGGGTCTCTTGCAGAGCCGGCGGTAGTCGCGTCTTCTGCGGAGGAGGACAAGCAGGTGCATCCGATGTGGACATGCACGAGGGTATGTCTGGTGGCGTTGATTGCGGTGTGGCTGGCGGGGGGTCTTGTCGCCGATTGCACCGCCCAGGGCGAGCTCTGGGTGGACCGCGTCGAGCAGCAGGGCCACATCCTCGTGCCACTTCGCGGCGTATTCGAAGCCTTCGGCGCACAGGTGAGATGGGATTCCCCGACCCAGGAGATAAGGATAGACTGTCACGGCAAGCGGATCCTGATGTACATAGACAATCACGAAATCTTCGTCAACAACCGGATCTGTCAAGCGAGTGTGCCGCCCCGGATCATACGCAGTCGCGCTTATGTGCCATTGCGCTTCGTCGGTGAGGCCCTGGGGGGAAGGGTATCGTATCACGGCAGTCATGTGACCATAGTGGGGGCCAACGGATACGAACTGAAGGTAAACCTACTCAAGAGCGGCAGGCTTCCGGATTACAAGGCCCCGGCGGCGGCCTATATCGCCAGATGGACGAGCAGCAGAGCAGTGACCGACGATGACCTGCGCGGTCTGAGCAATTGGGAACTGACGCTCATGCGTGAGGAAATCGCGGCTCGGCGCGGGAAGCCGTTTGTCGAGGACCATATCCGCGCCTATTTCGTGCGCCAGTCATGGTACAGCCCTGACCACTCATTCAGCGAGAAGTGGTTGAGCCGCCTCGAGCAGTTCAACATCGAGCAGATACTCAACTACCAGCGCCGCGTCTATGACCGGCCGGCCATACGCCCGTAACCTGTCGGATGTCCCCACTATACCGAAGCACTCAGGAGCAAACTCAGATGCCGCACAGCTATGCAGGGCGCGGGCTTTTGGCGCGCAGAGCCGAGACCTCCAGCCGCCTATTTGCAGTGATTATCGCAGCATTGCTGGTATCGGGTATCAGCATCGTCGCTGCTGCCGACGGCGCGACCGTAGTAGTCATGTCAAACCCGGCCAATGCGAAGGTCTTCGTCAACGGCTACTTCAAGGGCCGCACGCCGGTGACGGTAACCGTCAGCTCGGCCACGGCGGAGGCCGCACAGTACCGCTTCACTCTGGTGCTGCCCGGCTACGAGAAATGGGACCTGCGGGTCTCGCTGGCCGCCGGCGCTAACAAGAGCATTGACGCGCATTTGGAGAGGTTGGCCAATCCGCTGGCGGGTCGGACAATCTGCATTGACCCCGGGCACCCCTCGGAGACCAGCGCCGGATGTAAAGGCCCCACCGGCGTCACCGAGAACCACATCAACTGGGTCATCGCGCTGAAGCTCAAGGACGTGCTCGTGGCCCGGGGTGCCAGTGTCGTGCTGACCAAGAGTGCAGAAAACGAGAAGGTCACCAACCGCCAACGCGCCGCCATTGCCAATGCGGCCAATGCCGCCATCATGATCCGGCTTCACTGTGACGCGGCCTCGCGGTCGGGTTTTTCGCTGTATTATCCCGATCGGCAAGGCACGAAGTACGGCCATACGGGCCCCTCCGCAGAGGTGCAAGCAGCCAGCCGTATTGCCGCCAACGCGCTCCACACGGGTATGAAAAGCGTGCTTGCCGGAATACTGCCCTCCCGAGGCATCCATGGAGACTCGGCGACCTACGTAGGCAGTCGGCAAGGTGCCTTGACCGGCTCCATCTTCTCACAAGTGCCCACCGTCACCATCGAGATGTGCGTGTTGACTGTGGCCTCCGACGAGCGGTTCATCAACTCCGCCGGCGGGCAGGAGACCATGGTCAAGGCTCTGGCTGCCGGTCTTGAGACGTACTTCAGCCGCTAGCCGGAAGCGTTCGTTGCAGGTATTCGCATCGGTCCTCCGGGCGAGCTACCTATGAAGCCAGAGGTGCACAGAACAAGCTCCGCACCGCTGCTGAGGGCTATCGCGCTGGCGACAGTCTGGGCTTTGATGACTGTCATTGCGATCCTGCATCAGTATCGAGGCGGCGGCCCTGACGGGGTGCCCACGGTTGACGCCCTCTCCCCCATGACAGGCCTCGCCACTCTCCGCAAGCTTGTTACTGACGGTGAATTCATTCCGGGGGTTTATCCTTCTGCGATAATCATCCTCGGCGCTGCGGTGCTGTCGGCAATTGTGCTGCGGCGGGCATTCTGCGGGTGGATCTGCCCGCTGGGGGCCATGCAGGAGTTGTTCGCGGTCATCGGTGGGCGGGTGGGTTGGCATCGTTCATTCGAGGGCAGCAAGCTCGATGCAGCCTTGCGCGCGCTCAAGTACGTGGTTCTCGTCATCATCCTGGCCCTCACCTACTACACCGGCGAACTCATCTTTCGCCCTTACGACCCGTGGACATCCTATGCGCATGTGAGCGCCGGTTGGCACCGGTTGAGTGGCGAATTCCTCGTCGGCAGCATCCTGCTGGTGCTGGTGCTGCTCGGCTCGCTGGTAGTCGAGAGGCCCTACTGCCGATACCTCTGCCCGTTCGGAGCGTTTCTCGGTGCCATCTCCAAACGCGGTATGATCCGCGTGGTGCGCAATAATCACACATGTATTCACTGTCACCGCTGTGACAGCGCCTGTCCGGTGGATATCCCCATCGAGGCGATGACACAGGTCACAAGCGCCGAATGTCTCTCCTGTGGCAGGTGCGTCAACGCCTGCCCAATCCCCAGTGCGCTCAACCTGGAGGCGTATCAGAGTCGGCTGCGCCCGTCGGTGGCGGGGCTTATCGCGCTGGCCATCTTCATCAGCGTCATCGCACTGACGATGGTCAGCGGCGGCTGGAAGTCGCTGCCTGCTCACATCGCCGAGGTCGCGGGTGCGGGCGGCACTTTCGATCCGGACAACATCCAAGGCTTCATGTCGCTCGCAGAGATCGCGAGAGCATACGGTGTTTCTGCCGTGGGCTTGCGCGAATACCTGGGGCTTGCTGCTGATACCGACCTCGACAGTCCCATCAATACCATCATGCCGCACCTGGGTCGCGATGTGGACGAAGTAAAAGAGGCAACAGCCGCACTGCTGGTGATGGGAGAGGTGGACTCGCCCAACGGCACTGCCATTAGCGGCAATATGACGCTTGCCGAAATTGAGGCGAGCTACGAGTTGAGCGCGCAGACATTGCTGGGCGAGCTCGGCCTGCCTGCGGATACTGATACTGATATGCCCATCAGGGAGATTCTGGAGCCGCTGGGGCGCGAGGTCAAAGAGGTGCGCCAAACAGTGGCCGTGATACTAAAATGGCAGGCCGATACGACGCACGATACGGAGCAGCAACGGACCATCCCTGTGGCCGCGAGCCAGTAAACTGAGGCGGGCGCGGTGCGATTGAATACCTGCGGCGGACACACGTCGTCCGTGTGCGGCAAAAAAAAGTTTCGACAAAGAAGGATAAAGCCCTCTCCTGGTTGAAATAGATAGTCCTACAAAGAAAATAACCGAGAGAAGGGAGTTTTCTCAAATGGCAGACGCAGTATTGCTGGTTACCAAGAACGGGTACGGTAAAGTCGTAGATCCCGCCGATTTCAGGCAGCAGTCACGCGGCGGCAAAGGTGTCACAGGTTACAAGGTTACGGATGATAGTGGGCCGCTGGCAGTCGCATTGCGCGTACCACTCGGCCAGGGCGAGCGCGTACTCGTTGTCACCGCTCAGGGCCAAGCCATCTTGACACTCGTGGATGAGATCAGCACGCGTAGCCGCACCGCCGGTGGTGTCAAGATCATCAGCCTTGCCGACGGTGACGAGGTAGTGAGTGTGGCCGTGTAGTCAGCTCTACGCCGTAGTTCGGCCGCAGGTAATGCCGGTAGGCCGCAGGTAATGCAGTATGGCCGCATGATGTAATGCGGTATGGCCGCAGGTGATGCGGTAGGCCGCATGATGTAATGCGGGAAGCTGCTGTTGTCTGCGAACGCTTAGCGTTTGCATAAAGAGACGCCTCCTAGAGGGCGTCTCTTTGTTGTTGCTTGCAGGTGCGCTGTTGCTTTGTCTCCCCGTAGTGCGGGCTCTCAGCCTGCTCACTTTGCTCTCCGTTGCCGGTCTTTGCCCGCTGCCGCATGTAATGCGGGGACTTGTGCCCCGTCCCAGGCGATTTGCAACCCACCCGAGCTAAGAAGGTGACATTTCAACGATGGCCGCTAGAGTCTATCCGATGAGTGACGTGGAGATGTACGAGGCACAGCGCCAGTATGTGCAGAAGTATGACGGCTTCGGGCATAACGATTTGCTGCGGGATTTGTACCTGCGCGGGGATCTGACCATCAGCCCCAGTGCCGGCGCGCAGTGGCCGGAAATAGTGCGCGGGGCTACGGCACCCGGCGGGATGTTGGTGCAGGGCGTCAGACATTCAGGTAATGCCGGCGGTGGCGAGGCCGCAGCAAGCTCAGGATTGGGCGGTCTGAACGCGATGATTGCCCGCCCTCATCTCGACACCTCGCAGAGTATCGGCCTCGGGCACCTGACCCCGCTGGCCGGTAACTGGCTGCAACTGAAGAATATAGGCCTCCAAAACGAGGTGAAGCTATATCAGTACAATGGCACGCCCAACGTGCTTACGGGCATCCGGAGTAATTTCTCGCTGCCGACTAACCCGATGTTTGCGGTTTCTTTGTACCGGGCGCATGTGGCCAATTCTCACGACTGGTCCCAGCCGCCGTACACTGAAATTCACTGGAGCGTGGGCACTCCGGCCACGCCCCACAGCGCACAGGAATGGGCCATCGCCATACCCTATGGCGAGCCGATGTTGCTGCTGCGCTACGAGAACGGGGCCTGGGAGAAGGTCTCGGATTCGGATGAGGGGCTCGACATGCCGGTGTTCGAGGGTATGGCCCGTGGCCAGCGCGTGTTTCTATGGTTCGCCGTCATCCGCGGCCATATCGTGATTTCCACCGACGGCTTTGTGGATCATCTCTGGACCTATCCGCTGCGCGGCGGCTCCAGCGGTGCGTCGGGCGAACTCATCCACAGCGGCAAAGTCAGTCTCTGGCACAATGCCGGCCAGTGGATGTTCTCCTGCTACCCGATCGCCATGCACGGCTGTCTGATTCAGAGTCCTCCGTTCTCCGCAGCCTATGACACCTGCGACTGTGGAGGCGAACTGATACTCAATTACCGGCGGCTGCCGGTCATAGATGATGACTTCAACCCGCTGCATCAGGTTGCCGTAAGAGACAATACCGCCGAAGTCAGCGGCCTCGAGCCTCATCAGCGCACCTGGCAGGCCGAGCTGACGCCCCATTTACATACCTGCTACGACGTCGGCACCGATCCGGATACCGGCGCGAGTGTTGATTTCCATACCGCCGTCTCACCGGAACTCTATAGCGTCCAGATCGGCCAGTTCCCGGAGCTGCAGACCGGCGCCGCGCCGACTTCCGAGGACCTCACCTCCAAAGTCATCTCAGTAACAGGCCGGCAGCGCAACAGCGGCATCGCCACTACCGGCAGCGCCGCACATTACCGGCTCGCCCTGGACAATCAGGACGGCTCTCTGGCCGACATCCGGGAATACCGCCGGCTTGGGCTGAAGCTCGGCTGGCATCTCGACGATGACAGCGACGACCTCTCGCAGGTAGCGTCGGGCTACCTCGTCGAACCGCGTCTGGACATTGCACCCGGCGGGGAGTCGCTATTGCATGTTGAGCTGCTGGACCCGATGATACGGCTGCGTGATGAGCGGGCCGACGGGCGCAGTCCGGTCTTCGATGACTGGTCGGTCAAGGCCGTCTTCCAGTGGGTTCTCGACCGCTGCGGGCTCCATCGCTGCGAGCAGAATCTCGAAGACACTGGCACCTGCCTGAGCATGGGCTCACCCGAGCAGCCGCTGTGGGTCGTCGAGCCGGGACGCCCATGGATTGACTTCCTTCAGCAAGTCGCCGGCTTCGACCACGGCGCGGCGGTCTTCTTCGACGAGAACGGCTGCTTCGTCAAGGCCTGCCCGCATTGTCGCCGGCTGCGCACCGCCGAAGACGTGCTGACACATGATGGTACTGAAGCAGGCTCCTGCGAATCCACGGTCACCTGGGAACTCTACACGCGCAGCACCGCCGCTCCCGACCCGACGCAGCCGGGCGAGATTCTGCGTCTGTCGCGGCTCCGCGAGTCGCTCGCCGGCGCCGATTACAGGAACTACGTCATGGTTGCCGGCCTCGGTGCCTCCGGCCATCCGGTACGTTCCGTTGCCTATGACGCAGAATCTCTGTACGATCCGACCTCGACGCGCTACGTCGGCTGGCGCAAGATGGAGGTGTACGAGGTGCGTGGTATCTGCACTCAGGCCCAGGCGAATCAACTCGCCGCGGAGCTGATGCAGCAACTGGCGCCGGAGCCGGAACACATCGCGCTGGTGACGCCTCTGGAAGCGGACCTCGGCATCGGCCAGGTTCTGCGCATCAATGGCGGGGAGATGGCAGGTGTCAATGCCGGCAAGTACCGCATCTGCGAGGTGGAGCACCGGGTGCACAAGGCGCCGCATCACCTGGCCTACAGCACGATCAAGGCGAGAGCGCTGCCAGCGGGGACATAATCTGTACACAGTTCGTTCACACGGGCTTTCATTAGCGCCTGTTGCAGTTCCGCTTATGTAAATACGCGGAATTATGCTTTCATTAGCGCCTTGACAAATCGAGCTAATGAAAGTATGCTGACATTATTCTACTAACAAAATGTGGCTAATATGAAGGTGCAGTAGCCCATGGCAGAGGGAATAGCACGAGCTGGTCATTACGTTTCGACACTCGGAGGTCATTCTGCTTTCGTGCCATCTCCCCTGCCTCCTGATCCGCCAGTTGACTTGACGCCGCCAGAGATGATGCAGCTACTACTCGATGCCGAACGCGCCCTGGCAGAACTGGGCAGCTTTAAGCAGCCAGTCTTCAACATGCAGCTATTCGTGAATATGTACGTGCGGAAGGAAACCGTGGTTAGTTCGCAGATAGAGGGCTCGCAGGCAACTCTCATGAATGTCCTTGAATACGAGAATGTGACACCCGGAGCACTCCAGGGCCGCCTGTTTGACGGTGAAATTGACCAGCCACCAGTCCCCGGGGAGTACATTGTCGAGGGCATCAACTATGTCAAGGCTATGAACCATGGACTGGAACGGCTCCGCGACTTGCCGCTCTCGCTCCGCCTCATTCGCGATATCCACCGCATCTTAATGAGCGGAGCAAGAGGAGAACAGCGACAGCCGGGGCAGTTCCGGACGCACCAGTGCCATATTGGGGCTCCCGGTTCGACTATCGAGCAGGCGACCTATGTGCCGCCTCCACCTAACGAGGCGCTCAAGTGCATCGGCGAACTGGAGAAGTTCTTCCACCAGGATGTACCATTGCCCGCATTGATCAAGGCCGGCCTCATTCATTGTCAGTTTGAGATGATACACCCGTTCGCTGACGGAAACGGACGCATAGGCCGCTTACTTATTCCCTTCTATCTCCACCAGCAGGGACTTCTCGAGCAGCCTCTGCTCTACATCAGCCATTTCTTCAAGCACCACCGCAGGGAATACTACGACCGGCTGCGTGCAGTCAGCGGCAGCGGCGACTGGGAGGGATGGCTGGCCTTCTTCCTCAGCGGTGTTGCGAGTATTGCCAAAGATGCTGCCTACACTGCCCGCAAAGCCTCCGGACTGTACCGAGAACATCGCGAGATCGCTCAGGCTGTCAGAAGCGAGTATGCGACCGGTCTGCTCGAATACCTGTGCAGAAGCCCGGTAATCACAGCCCGAGATGTAGAGCAGCAGCTCGGCATTACCTACCCAACAGCCAACAGCCTCATTCGCAAGTTCGAGCACGCCGGAATCCTCACCGAGACCACCGGCAAGAAGCGAAACCGCCGATACCAGTACGAGGCCTACGTCGCCCTGTTCACCGAAGGCACCGAGCCGCTATGACATAGTTGGCCGCGCCAACTAGTGAGGATTGATGAGCATGACAGAGCTTCATTTGCTGAGACGCATCATTGACGGCCGCGTGCGGCCGGGACAGCGCGATGCCGCAACTATGGCCGACCGCCGAGCCGCAAACAGCCCTGCCGGCGGCGGCATCACCCGCAGCATCAACTGCTATTGCCACTCCGACCACAGCGACCATAAGTACGGGCTCTACGGCCGCAGCCGCTACGATGTGGCCCGCTACTGCTCCGAGTAACCGTCAGGGCGTTCTGACCTGCCATATCCCGCACACCGGGCTTGATGCCGGTGTGCGTTTTGCTTTGCCGCACTACCACCATCCAGGAGGACTTCAATGGCTACAACCACTGCCATATATGGTCTGCCCACCGGCGTAGTGGCAGACGATTTCGTAGAGCCGTCGCATCAGAATAAGGTCGCCGACACCCTCGACCGCGTGCTCGGCAACTTCCTCAAAAGCATCATGGCCGACGGCGCGGCCGACGGCTGGAACATCACCGAGGCTGCCCAGGTCGGCGCAGGGGAGGGTCTCATCGCCGGTTGCTGGTGCAAGACCATTGCCGCCCAGGACATCTCCGAGCTGACCAACAATGCCACCAACTATGTCTTCGGCCAGGCTACCAGCGACTCGCCGGCCGAGGGCACGGTGACATTCGTCGCCCAGCTCAGCCCCACCGGCTCGACCGGTGCGATATTCCTCGGCACGATTACTCTCGACGCGAGCGGGGAAGTCACCGAATTCGACAACGAAGCCGTCGGCGTAGATCGCAACCTGATGCGTCTGGAGATCGGCTCTGCAGGCGGTGAAGGCTGCGTCGAGGCGGTGCCCGCAGGCGACTCGCTCACAATTCCGGTGGACCACGCCGAGACCGCCGATTTCGTCGTCCCGGGTGCTATCAACCTGCAGGTGGCCGGCGAGCACTTCGACTACGAGGTCCGGCAGGCCTACTCCGCCACCGGCTTCCAGATAGCAGCCACCAACACCGACGATTCCCCGCAGGATTTCTCCTACACGTGGACCCGGCATGGCCTCATCCACTGAGGCCGACCCCTAGCGCTGCGCCACGTAGTACTTGGTCAGGCCGGTTGCGCAGTTCACTTCGCTGCCTCGCAGCCACTTGGCGTGACCGTCACAGAAGCTGTAGTTGGCCCCCTCATTGTGGCGGTCATAGACGGTGTTGGCGTCGTCATTGCCGGGCCGTCCAAGATACATCATCCCAAAGGTCTCGCCGAACGCGAAGGTGCTGGCGGGCTCAGTGATCTCCGCCAACGCTCTGTAGCCCAGGTACACGTGATTGAACCCGTAGTCACAGGGATAACTTCTGCTGCCACTGGCGCTGGGGCAGAGCTGTATCTGCGTGTTCTTTATGTATGGCTGAATAAGCACATACCAGTACCTGGACCCGATGGCGCTGTCAATGCGGTAGTTGAGAAGCCTCTCGTCATAGTCCTGCGCATACATCAGCAGCCCCAGCCCGAGCTGCTTCTGGTTGTTGAGACAGTTCGTCTGCCGCGCCTTCTCTCTGGCTCTGGCGAACACTGGAAACAGGATCGCCGCCAGAATCGCGATAATGGCGATTACTACTAACAACTCAATCAGCGTAAAACCTCTTCTCATGACTGCTCACCTCTTTCAGATTGTCGGCTTGTGTATGCCTTGCGCATCCGTATCTGCAGGCGACGTTATGCTGCCGTGGCGGGCTTAGTACTTGGGCGATCCGCTGATGTACCAAGCCACCGAGGCGGCGTTTTCAGGCCGCGCCCACTTGGCGTGACCGTCCAGGAAGGCGATATTCCAGCCGCCGTTGTGTAACTTCACCATGCGGTCGTCAAACGCCAGGGCGGTACTGGGCCACAGGCGGTAGTAGGAACTCGCCGGCGAGGCATGCCGGTCGGCAATGCACACCGTCTCCGCCGGGTACTTGACATCGGCCAGCTTCGTACCCTCGTAAAGTGGGCCGGTGCGGGTCGCATGATTCCCGATATAGCCCAGATACACGTTCCAGCCGTAACCGATCCAGCTTTCGCTTCGCGGATGGCTGGGGCAGTGGAAAATCTGGTGGTTCATCACATACGGCCATAGCAGATCGGGCCAGTAGTGGGTGGTGCTAGTGCCGCCATACCAGGGACGGGGTGCGGCCACGTCGTAGCGCATTTCACCGAAAAGCAAGGTGTCGTCGTAGTCGCCCACGTACATCTGCACCGCCAACGCCATCTGCTTGCAGTTACTCAGACACGAACTCTGTCGCGCCTTCTCTCTGGCCCTGGCGAACACCGGAAACAGGATCGCCGCCAGAATCGCGATAATCGCGATTACAACCAGCAACTCAATCAGCGTAAAACCCCTGCGACTTTGCATAGTCTTCACTCCCTTTTGATTTGCATACCGGCAATCACCGTATGCTTGAGGAAAGATACAATCCTATTATACCCAGCTTGCTCCTGTAGTCGAATAGCTCCTCTACAAGCGATATATGCCGAGACCGTGCGGGCCTCACAGGGCAGGCAGGCCCTTAGCGCTTGGAGACGGCATAGCTCGTCCAGTTGCCCACTATGTCTGAGGCCGACAACCACTTGGCATGGCCGTCGCAGAAGCTGTAGTTGGCTCCCCCATTGTGCCGGTCAATATTAACGCGGGAATGGGGCGGCCTGATCAAGCAGTCATAGCCGTTATTACTCTCGCCGAAGACCAGCGTCTGTGCCGGATGGGTGACCTCGCCCATTTTCACGGCGCCATCAGAATGCCACGGCCCCAGGTAAACGTAGTTGTAGGCATAGTTCATCCGATAGCGGGCCCGGTAGTCGTCGCTGGGGCAGTAGCGCACCTGTATGTTCTTGATGTACGGCATCAGCACGTCCAGGCAACGGACCCAGCCAGTTAGCCCATACTCGTTGTTGACATGTGTCACCTCGAAGTAGTAACGTGGAATCCCCTCATCATAGTCCTGTACATACATCTGGAAGGCCAGCGCAATCTGTTTCTGGTTGTTCAGACACGAGCTCTGTCGTGCCTTCTCTCTGGCCCTGGCGAACACCGGAAACAGGATCGCCGCCAGAATCGCGATAATCGCGATTACAACCAGCAACTCAATCAGCGTAA
>Ga0180432_10009390_pt1 | contig 11942 bp, 15 predicted proteins | sample SS_ome_10_FD_132414 | JGI IMG/M metagenome (GOLD analysis project Ga0180432, IMG submission 132414) | Hypersaline lake sediment archaeal communities from the Salton Sea, California, USA - SS_1_MS_2 metaG | ecosystem: Environmental > Aquatic > Non-marine Saline and Alkaline > Hypersaline >...
CCACGTGCTTCGCCCGCACGGTGCTGCCGGACACCATTCCATAATGTTCCAACGTGGCTTTCCCCGGCACGCTTTCGACGTTTGTCAGGATCATATTGCGTTTCCTTTCGTTACAGGTCCTTCTTCGGGACCACAATAGTTGTACCCGAGGTCTTCAGGTTGTGGATTCCGCCCGCAGTCACCAAACATGCGATATTCTATCACCGTTCCCCGCAGTGTCTAGTTGGTAAGAACCCCTCGACGGGCTTAGGCGAAGAAAGCGATCGGCGGGCAGCTTGCGAGAAGTTTCGGCATGGGGCCTGGGATAATCAGCCGACAACCGGAAGGGCGGACACGAACCGCCGGCACTTGCTTGCCCCTTGGCCTCCCTCTCGCCCGTTCACTTCGGCGCGGCCGAGGAAGTGATAGTGACCGGTCTCAGGTCGCGGATCACGCGACTGGGACGCTGTGAAGGTTCAGACAGTGCTTGGCCGCGGGCAGTACTGCCGCGGATTTGGCGGGTTAGTTGCAGCGGGTTGAATTCGAAGAGTCTCCAAAGGATCGCCGTGGATATCAGCGACCGACAAGTGATCTTGGGATGCGTTGCCATGAACATCTCGCGGTAGTGTGGACGAAAGCGGCTCTTGTAGTGGTAGATTCCTCGCACGTTGAACAGCCAGTTCATCCATCGCCACCAGAAACCGCAAACGGAGGGCAGTATCGCGCCCTCTCGGTCGATTGGCGGCCAGCATCGCACGAAGGGAATCAGCGACAGCGAGCAGTAGGCCACGCCTTCTTCCTTGAGTTGCCGCATCACCTTCATCATCAGAAACGGAACGACGCCGCGCGGCGCGTCGTTTCTCCGCCGGTAGGTTTCGATGGCCCAGAAATCGCCACCCAGTCCCGGGTTGCATACGACGAAAGCCACGATTCGTTCGCCCTGCCGAGCGACGAACAACCGCCGCCGCCCGAGCTGCAACGGCTTGAACTTCCCTTGGAAGAAGTGCAATTCGCGGCCGTGCAGAGTATTGGCGAGATGTTCGCGATTGAGATCCTCCAATTCCGGGACGATCTTTCCGCGGAAGACGGGATCTTTGGCGACGGGCGTAATCTCCTCCGCGATCACGCCCTAGCGCGAACAGTAGCTTTCCTGACGACGAACCCAACGGTATGAACTGCCCTGCCAACAAGTCCGGTCGAGCCGCACGATAGGCTCTTCGCCCAACTTGCTCGTTTGGAATCCGTATTGTCGAAACAGTTGCAAGTCGGCGCGCGGGATATTGTAGAACGTCGCCGTTAGCCGGTTCTCGGAAGTGAACGCGAGGAATTCCCGCAGCAACTCTTCCCGATGGTCCTCGGCGGTTAGCAGTCCACCCATCGCATGAACTTGATAGCCACGACGCGAGAACCCAATCACGCCGCGTCGCTCGGACGACCAGAAATACTCCCGGTCCGCTTCCGTGATTAGATACGAATCGTATGTTTGGCCGTAGTCGAACGCGAAGCGTTCCACCGGCGGGGCATATTCAATGGCAGTAGTCATCGGTTTCTCGGCATATCCGCGCAAACACCCAACATGCAACGAACGCCGCGCCGCACTGGATACGTCCGGCAACTCGGCAATGACGATGGGAACCGCTATTCGCGGCCCCGGACGTAGCGGTCGCGGCGATTACGGTCCAACGTCTTCCCAATGAAATGACGCTACGCTCCGCCACGAACCACGGTATCAAGAAAAATCGGCGCTCGGAGAGGATCGTCTTCACAACGAGACCACGCAGTTGCGATGAAAAGGGCAAGGCGGGCTACCATTATGTCGACCGCGCCGATCGCGAGGAGCATCAGGATTTCCCTGACTTGCCTCCCAAGACCTGTTCAACCAACCCCGTCGGCGCGCCGATGTCCAACACGTGTAACTTGCCCGTGTACTGCTCGGCACCGGGCGAGAAGAAGCCCGGTTTGGCGGCAAAGAAGGTGCAGGTTTCCGCGGCGCGGATTGTGTGGGCGGCCGCTTGGCCCGTGTCGCAGTCTAGGCCGCTGGGGAGATCGATCGCCAACACGGGCGATTTCGTCGCGTTGATTTGATCGACTACGCGATCCAACGGCGGGCGGGGTTCGCCCCTGGCGCCGGTGCCCAGCAGGGCGTCGACGATGCAGGCGGCGCCTTCGAGTTGTTCGTCGAGAAGACGGGCGTCGTGCTCGCCGGTGAACAACTCGACCGAAAGGCCAATGTTGCGAATGATCTTGAAGTTGGTTTCCGCGTCGCCTGTAAGCTCCTCGGGCTTGGCCCAAAGCAGCACGCGGACATCGAAACCGCGGAGATCAAGGTGTCTGGCGATCACGAAACCATCGCCGGCGTTGTTGCCCTTGCCGCAGCAGAGGACGATCTTGGTCGAAGCGGGCGGTTGACCGTCTTCACCCTCGACCAGTCGGCAGACGCAATCGGCCGCGCCGCGACCGGCGTTTTCCATCAACACCAGCCCGCTGATGCCGTATTGCTCGATTGCCAGACGGTCGACCTGGCGGGATTGCTCTCGTGTCAGAGTTGCGGGGGGCATGATTGGGATTCTCCAAGCGGGTTTCGGCGCCTTGCCTGATCGTCTGCCGATAGCTTAGAATAGAATGATTGATTTGTCACGGCCGTTTGTCGCCGAGAGAGAGTTATTCGTTCTTGTTGACAATACTCGGGTGCCATGTCCCACGCTTGCGTGGGCATGCGAAGCTGTTTTCGGCCGGCTTCCAGCATGCCCACGCAAGCGTGGGACATGGCACCCATTTGCTTTTCATTAGACTGAAACCGATTACCCGAAGAGCCAACCGATGCCGATTTACGAATACACTTGCGGTAACTGCAACGAGGATTTCGAGTTGTTGATTCGCGGCGACGAGAAGCCGCGTTGTCCTAGTTGCGGGAAGACGAAGCTTGAGAAGAAGTTCAGTGTTCCGGCGGCCCACACCCACACGGCGGCCGAGGCCTCTTGCCCCGCCCGGCAGATGGGCGCCTGCGGCTCGAACGAATGCGGCAGCGGCGGCTGCGGCTTGAGCCAGATGATGTAACGAGGCCAGTCCTCCACGATCTACCAGTGATAGATCCACGCCGCCGGCAGTCCGAGCACCAGCGACCAGTATGTCAAAATCGAGAGGAAGGCCGCGACTATTCCCACCGCAATCCCAATAGTGGGCCGCCGAAACCACGCCAGCACCGACGCCACCGCCACAAACGCACTTAAGCCAAGCGCGATCATCCACAGGCGTCTATCACCGCCGATCGCCAGAGTCGGGTCCGCCATCAGATAAGCAACCCAGCCGAGGGTTCCGAGAAATAGCGCGAGAATGAGCGACAGCGGAAGCAACGCGCGCGAAATGAGCCGATATGCGCTGCCAACCTTTGCGCCTTGCTGGTCTGGTGGCGGACATAAATCTTGTCAAAACGCCTGTTGGAAATCAAGGACTTAGGTTACGCTCGGACACAAAAGCTGTCAAGACCGAGACACAAATCCTGGCAAACGGCCCGGTTTCGGACAGAAAGTCTGTCAACACGGTGCGATGTACCACCACGTGTTACCGAGTCCGCAGACACAGTTTCTCAAGGCGGGCCACGGCTCCCGGCAATGATCCACGTAGGTATCACATCGCAAGTTCTCCGCATCGCGGATCCTCGCAATGATAGTTCTATTCCGCCGGCTTTCCGTTCTTCTTCCCAGAGCCGATCCGCTGATCGAGCTGGACCAGACGGTCCCATTGTCTGGTAATCTTTAGGAACATATCCATGGCCGGCTCCACCTTCTCGAGCTCGCCAATCACATCTTCCGAAGAGTTGAGCAAACCCTCGATCCCCTGCTGAAGCCGAAGGCCCATCGACATCAGACTGCTGGCCTCCGCACCAAGGTTTGCTCGCAGTGGATTTCGCTGTTTGAGACTCTTGGCCCCGTACTCGCGAATCCGCCGACGCCGGAGTTCCGCCAAGTCCTGCGGTTTCCTGGATGGTGTCCGTGGTTTCTGTTTCTCTTCCGTACTCATTCTCTATCTCCTCTCTCTTCGATACCTCGTTACCTGAATCGACGCATGACAATGCCGCGTCGCGCCTTTCCGTTACTACAACTCGACCTCGTTTGAAACGAGGTTCATATCCGCAAAACTCGATACCAGCCTCGGCCAGTATCGGTGCCAGTCGCATTTTTACGGCTCGCAGCAACCCGCGGGCCTCTCTCTCCAATCGTTTGAGTTCCCGTTCACGTCTGCGAGCTGACTGAAGTGCCGCAAGCTCTTGGCGTACAGCATCCCTCACAGTCATGTCGGTACCGAGGTACCGGACTTTCATCCTCTTTGTACGTCTATCTCGAAAACGAAGCTTGTGGCACGTACTACCGCTAGGCAGGTGTTCCGCTCGGACCGATCCCTGGCTCCTCAAGGAAACTATGTCCTCGTCAGTGAGACGCAGAGTGGCCAGACGTGGAAACTTTGTTTGCCACGAGAGACCTTCCACTGTTGGTGAACCTTGGGTCGAAATCATTTCTTCATTGCCTTGGCTATTTGCATCACGTTTGCCATTTGACGATCGCGTTGCTTGAGTTGGTCACTAAGTTGTTTCTGACGCTGACTATCGGACAGGTTCGCCGACAGGGCATCCACATCTCGGCTCAAACCGGGCGTCTGGCGGTGGATGGAACGCAGGCTTTCCGCCAAGAGAACTCCCAAGCTTCGCCTCAGGGGGTCCGGGTTTTCTAGAGCCTTGGCGATCACTGGGTTGACGAGGTCCCGGTCAACGATCGCGTTGAAGGCGGCTTGGGCGATAATGCCGACATTTCCACCACCCGGTACGCCATCGAGTTGCTCGGTCGAACGGTAAAGCTCGGCGATCGCCTTGATGTAATTGTCTGGCTTCCGCCTGGGATCGAAACGCGGATCTGCATAAGCAACGACGGCGTATGAAGAGCAGTCTACACTTTCGAGTACGGCCTCTCTCGCCGAAACTGGATCTCTCTTTTGAATACAAAACGATATCTTGTCCAACTCAGGTTCAGTCGGCGACCACACCGACACGTTTGACATGTCAACATCTTGGTGTCTCTCGGTTTTTGCCATGACTTCCGCAAGCCGACGGATTTCACGTACTTCCCTAAATTCACAAGTGATGCCGTTCTGATTGACAAGGATCAGGTGGACGGGCTCCGTCCCTATCGCGGATTCGCCCATCTCCCAACCCAATTCCGAACTCAGTTCCCATAACTGCGTTGCGTTCAAGTCGAGCAAACCGTTCAAAGGTGCGGCGGGTAAAGTCAAAGCTCGAAACCAAGCCACCTGCTCGGTGGAACCGCAAACAAAAACCCGCTGGCCCACTCTCGGCACCCATATCATCGTTCGGTAGTCATGCAATGTCGCCAGCAAAGACACGGGGTTTCCCGACAGCGGCCCGTCCGGAGTAATGATTTCAAACGGAGGTGCATCGCGGGTTTCTCGAACGGCAACAAGAACGTTGTCCTGTTTCTTCAAGACGGGCGACCATCTCCATATGTTGTTCTGCCTACGCGATGCGACTCCAGAAGCCCGCACCAGTTTCCCCCCGAAATCTTCGACGAGTTGCCGCAATAGATGTCTCGTCGCTTCCGGCGGAAGCCGACTATCAACAGTTAGAGGGGGATTGCGCCAGTTCCGCTCGATTGGCCGACAGTTCTTCCAGTACTCGCCGAGCACTGCGGAGTCTTCCGTAGTATTGTATGCCATGCTAGGTCCCTCTCTTCGTGAACGGTTTGCCTCGCATCTTCGCAAACAGGCCGGCTTCGACGGTCTCCACCTTAGTCCGCGGAGTGTCTTCATCGCCGTACGATCCTGACGCTTCTTCAATTGACTTGATGATGTCCCTAACGCGCTGAGACTGATTCGGATCCATCATGAGTTGACCGCTGATTGCATCGAACTCAAACAGAGCCCTGGCTCGCTTGGCCAACAGCAACAAACCGTCACGGACTTTCAATTTGGGAAACAGGTTCTCGGGGGAGCCCGTCAACAGGTCAATCGCCGGACCACCAGAGACATATCCGAACATCAAGAACGCTTTGCGTAACAGTTCCCGAGCGTCGACATTCTCTTCGCCAAGTCGGACGACATGGTTGAGAATGAAGTCGCGGTTTTCCAAGCGCGATCGCGCGTCGAAATAGGCATCCTCAAAGAAACTGACCGCTGCGGTCGTTACACCGATCCGGCCGGCAATGTCCTCCGGCGGTTCATTGGCCAGGGCCAACGCCTGCGCAACAAGGCCACCTCCATCACCGGTACTGTTGAAAAGCTCGACAGCAGCAAATACCTCTCCGTCTCCCCGTTTCAATCGACGTCGGTCGAACTGATTCCTGCACGCGCGGGACTTGCGATAGAAGTGAGCCAAACGGGCTGTCGCTTCATCGTGCATGCGAGGTGACGGTGTTCGATTTTCAACGGCAAGAGCTCTGGCTTCCAAATGACGCCAATCGCATGAACGAAAAGGCCCAGCCAGTGCCTCGGCATCGACTCGTTTGAACGCATGTAAGATCATGGTATCGACCCCACTATACTGCCACTTCATCACGAAATACAACTGTTGTCTTCCCAGGCATCATCCGTCGGACCGCCCGTTGTCTCCGGGTTGATCGGTCTCGGAACTCCGCGTGCCCCGCAAGTATTTTTCCTTGTCAATGGGCAACCCGTTGGCTAGGCGCATCTGGTCGTCTGCGCGGAGTTCGACTTTCGGCGGCAAACCAGCGGCGTCGCCAGGCGGATCCGTTTTCTTGGCCATCGACCACGGGATTTGTTTGAGGCACGCATCCACGTTCCCCAAGAAGGATTTGTATGCTGTCGAAGAATCTCCGCTTTCGGCGCGTGCCGTCTGCTGATTCACGAACGCTTGTGTCAACACTTGGGCCAACCGATCGCTATTCACGTCGAGCCTCTGCACGGTGGCAAGGGTCTTTTCCAACAAAAGTGCCTCAATCAAGTGATTCATTTCGTCGACCGGGTCGTTCTCCGCCTCGCCTACCGTGCGTTCGGACGTGCGTAACATGTGATTCAATGCCGCCGGACCCGCTGTGTACGCGAGCCATTTCAACAGGCCGCCTCGACCTGGCTTCTCTGGACCGCCGGCTTCGTTCCCCAATACCTGGACGTGGATGAAGTCGGTTCTATTCAACCGATCCCTGACGTCAAAAAAGAGTGCCGCATACAGCTCGACTGCGGCTTTTGAAATACCCACCTTCTCTGAAATGCTCTCGATGTCCTCATCGGCCAGAAGTCGCGCTTCGAGGATATTTCGCATACCGCCGCCGCAATCAGCGAAGAGGTCGAAGGCGGTCCAATGGTCCGGTTGGGAATTCTTGAGTTTCCAGGTGTCGCGGCCTTTATCGCAGTTCCGCAATGCTTCTAGAAACTTGTGAAGATTGACGGTTTCGACGTCTTCCTGTGCCTCGAGCGGACACTCGCCAGCCGCGAGATAGATACGGGTTCGCTGATACCGCCAGTCCGGCGGACGGAATGGACTCGATTTGCTGAGTCGGTTAGACATCATAACGCCTCCTGTCAGGTTCGTGTGAGCCTCCCGCCAACAATGTCGAGATGCTCTCTGCTTCCGCGTGCTGAACGGGACCAACGACTTTCTGCCACTCGCTTGGGTGGAATTTTCACCGCCACTTGCCACCCGCTTGGTCCACTACCGCGTGAGGTTTTCCATGAACCCCAAATGCCCAACTCAGCACGGATCTTCCAATAGGGTACCCCGTCGTACCCTGCATGTCAATGCCAGTTCAGCAACTCCACCGAGGCCAATAACGCACGTATCTGAGAAGAACCAGAGCAACAAGAAGCAAATGCCGTGTGCCAGTCCCAAGCAGGTTCCCGCATGACGCCCCCACCGGGGGATAAACGGCGGCAAACAAGGTCCAGATGAGAGGTGTACTGACTGGCGGGTGCCCGCATGAACTGCCTCTTGCCTCCCTGGCAACTTCGGCAGGATATCTACACGAAACCGACACCCGATTTGACTGGGGGTTGACAGGTGGGGTACCACAGCATACCCTACCTATCAGCCTCAGTTCAACAACTCCACCGAGGAAGACTAGACGTGTCCGAGAAGGATCAAAGCGACCCGGAACAACTGCGCTGCGACAGGCTCAAGCAGGTTTTCGCAGAACTTGCCGATCGAGGAATCACACAACGGCAAGCTGCCATCGATTTGAATGTGCCGCCCCAGTACCTATCGGACGTGAAGAATGGTCACCGTAATCTCACGGAACAGTTCGCAAGGCGAATTGCGGAACACTATGCTGTCAGCTTCGCTTGGCTCGTGTCCGGGGAGGGCTCCAAGAACACTCCCCGGTTTGATGGCGTTGGTGGAACAACAAAGACCGACACAGTCATGCTGCCGGTGCTGTCAGAGCCGATCGAAGGAAACCCCGCCGAATCCGTCGCCTGGGACGGCAGCAAACTGAAAGTCTCCGGAGCGGCGGCGTCCATGGCCGCTCGCGCATCACAGCCATACGTTCTTAGAATCGCCAGTGATGATGTCGATGGGCGACTCCAGAAGTATGATCTCGTCCTTGTGTCACAAGAATCAACTGACTCGGCAACGATTGAAGTAGTCCAACACCGCGGCCGAATTATTCTTGCGCGACGAGATGAAAATGGCGAATGGAAGTCACTCGAAACCGGTCGTCGCATTTCCACCAAGGCAAGAGTTGTAGGACGTTGTCTGGGAATCGTCTGGGCTACGCTGTGATCGTAGCTGCTCCCCAGATGTCGCTCCTTCACCTGGGTGCCGGCGACAAATAACTGGGGCTACAACGCTCGGCGGCAGGCATAAACCCGGTAAGCACGGTGGCCACTACATCTCTTACATTTTCGTTTTCTCCTCGACATGTCAGCTCGCCCCTAACCCTTATAGGACGGTGTAGTGTCCCGGCGACTTTCGGTGGACCAAGTTGGTGGCAAGTAGCGGTGAAGATTCCACCCAAGCGAGTGGCCGAAAGTCGGTAGAGTCGAGAGGTGGCGCGGTGGGGTAGGCTTCGGCATAGTTCCGTGTCGGGGTTTCCCCGTTCGTGCCTCAATAGCCGCATGCCATGCTCCGTTTCCACACTCCCGCTCATCGAACCGTGCGTGCGGATTTCCCGCACACGGCTCTCCGACTGGCTTCATTCGCCAGCACACGACGATTCTGTCTCGCATCGGGCGTGACTCCGAAAACGTCACCATCTTCGCTGACAAGTAAAGTTCTTTCCGTGACCGCCGAATCGCTGATGGAGTTGATAGGCAAAGCCAATCTCCGGACTCTTGGTCTCTTCTCCTTGAAATGGTTGTGTAAACTCGGGTTTACGGAAATCGCTGAGTTCAAGTTTCTTGGAGGCTGTCTTCTCTTTCATGGTATCTAAGGCTCCTCTGCAGCTTCCTTAGGAAGCTGCAGCGACTCGACCGCTCGACGCTCGCTGGCCAGGCTTCGCGAGGACGGCAAGATCGTGTTTGAAGGCAGTGCGAGGAATGGTTATAGGAGGTTGGTGTAGTGAATCGCCTGTAACGAGGCAGCAACATCAAACGGCCAGCGCATCTTTCCAAAACAATGTATGATTCCCAAGCTCGAATCTTCCCTGATTAGAGGAATCGGTTGTGCTGACCTAAAGTTCTAGCCTTCCCAGGCGACGTAAGTCGTTGTAGGATAAGGTGGATGGAGTTTTTGGGAAGGACAAGTCTCATACCGGGGAATGTGACAAGCAAGCTTGGATTTTGCTGCGCACATTCGCCCTATAACCCTAAATTGGCGGGCCAGTGAAGGAGGTCAAGGCCTTCATGTAGTTGCCGCGAGCGAAGGCGCCCGGATCGGGACAGTTCTCGCTGCTGAGGCTACCTTTGATCTGTTCGACCGACTCAAGGTGCTTTGTCCTCATTAGCTGGGAGAGACCGTCCAGCAGAGTCTCTACGTGGTCGAGTCCGTGAAGGTAAAGGGTCGAGGCGACCATGCCAACGTCGGCGCCGCAGAGCAGGGCTTTCAACAGCCCCTCGGCGTCGTCGATGCCACTGGTGACTGCAAGCGACGCGTCCAATCGCCCGCGAAGGATCGCCGCCCAGCGCAAGGGTAGCAACAACTCTCCCGGCATGCTCAACTGCAATTTGGCTGAAATATTCAGTTCCCTCAGGTCTATGTCCGGTTGAATGAAGCGGTTGAACAGCACCAGCCCGTCAGCACCGGCCTCGACGAGTCGCTTGGCCATGTTTCCCATGGAGCTGAAATAGGGGCCGACCTTTACGGCCAGCGGCACGGAGATCGACTTCTTGACGGCAGTAACGGCGTCGAGATACTGCGACTCGACGTCCACGGCCGACGCGTCCAGATCGGTGGCCACAAAATAGACGTTCAGCTCCACCGCGTCTGCACCAGCCTCCTCCATCCGCTTGGCATAGCTGGTCCACCCGCCGTTGGACGTACAGTTGAGGCTGCCGATGATGGGGATCGAAACGGCTTTCTTCGCCTGCTCGATCATCTCCAGATAGTCTGTTGGGCCGGTGCGATAGTCCTGTGGTTCGGGGAAATAGCTCAGCGCTTCGGCGAAGCTTTCGGTGCCGAAGTCCTGGGCGTCGCTGAAGGCCACGTCGTTGTGGACGATCTGCTCCTCGAACAGCGAAGGCAGCACGGCCGCCGCCGCGCCATAATCCTCCAGTCGCCGCAAGATGGCGGGATCCTCGGTCAGCGGACAGGCCGAGACCACCAACGGGTTCTTCAATGAAAGGCCGAGATAGTCTGTACTCAAATTTGCAGTCATCATTTTTGCCTCCTTTTTGGCGGTTTCCTTCAGCATGACATTAGAAATCCCTCCGTGTCAAAAACCTAGTGTACGGCATATCTGCCGATATGCTTGAACACCGCCTTGCTGTAGTATTTACTGAGATCAACATCCAGCCGCTGAACATTATTTCCGCACGGCGATTTTCGCCGAACGGGATGCCGACCACGCGCGTCCAGTCGATGAAGCTGCCGGCCAACAAAGAGGTGGTGCTGGAAAGCACGAACGGAAATATTGGGGAACTCGTTGTCGGGCTGGCCCCGCAACGTAAACAGACCGTCCAGTCGAACGTGCTGCGCTCTTCCGGCGGCGAGGAGGTGAGGGCACTTCAGTTGGTGAAGATCACACCGACCGGGATCTTGTCGCCCCACTCCAAGGCGATCTTCATTGCAGTATTCCAGTCCGTGGGGTCGTACTCCGGAGGCAAGTCGTAGCATCGCTCCTTCTACCATGCAAACGTGTTGACCTTGTTGAACGAAACACAAGGCTTTAGGATATCGACGAGAGAAAAACCCTTATCCGGGATTTCCCTTTTGGGCTAAGCCCAAAACCGCGTCAGGTGTATTCCGCTCCCATTCTAACATCGCGCCCCCCCGTGTCTAGCGCCTGGGCAGGTTTCCCGGCCAAGATACGCAGTTTCCGTTGTTTCCAATGCCCGAGACCCTGCTGCTGAGGGCGGTGGAATCCGTTGGAGGCGGCTCGCGGACGTACTCGCCTCCAGTTGGTTGAGTCCTTCTCGCTGTTGGTTGACGCTACGCACGCGCGCCGGCCATCCCTGGCGGCGGAATTGCCAACCGCGCGATGCGGTCCAGAATCGCAGCAAACAATCGCCGTGGCACGGCCACCTCGGCCAGCTGAAATGTCACATATTTCGCTTGCCGAGTGACTTTGGCTCCGATCTTCACGAGTTTTTCCCGGAGTGTCGTCAGCGACCAGTGTTGAACCTCGCGAGGCAGCACCAGCCGCCGCCGGAAGTTCGCCAGGTTGTACGCCAAGGCAAACAGTTGCAGTCGTTTCTGGTTGTCCTTGAACGTAAGGCAGGAAAACTTTATCCACTTCACGGCGTTCTTTCCCTCCTCGATCCACTGCTCGGCCGTGCCCCGCCCATTGTAGAACTTCACGACGTTCTTCGATTGCTTGGTCAGGTTGGTCACGATGAATCCAACGCGG
>Ga0180432_10009395_pt1 | contig 11938 bp, 12 predicted proteins | sample SS_ome_10_FD_132414 | JGI IMG/M metagenome (GOLD analysis project Ga0180432, IMG submission 132414) | Hypersaline lake sediment archaeal communities from the Salton Sea, California, USA - SS_1_MS_2 metaG | ecosystem: Environmental > Aquatic > Non-marine Saline and Alkaline > Hypersaline >...
AGTTTGGGGACGCAGATCACCGGGACGTTCTCCATGGCGCCCGACGGCCGATACAGCCTGCAGGCCCTCCCCGGCCTCTACCGGCTCCTGGTGACCCACATCTCCCACAATCCCGCCTCCATTCACAACATCGAGGTCAAGACCGCCACCACCACAAGCCTTGACATCCGTCTCTCCCCCACGACCGCCCTCAAGCTTGAACCCATTCAGGTCCGCGCCAAAGTGATCCGGCACACGGAACAGGCCGTTCTCCAGCGCCAGCGCAAGGTGAGCATGGTGAGCGATGCCGTCTCCTCCGAACAGATCAAGAAGACCGCCGACGCCAGCGCGGCGGAGGCGATGCAGCGCGCATCCGGAGTGTCGCTGGTCGCCGACAAGTACGTCTTCGTGCGTGGCATGGGGGAACGATACAGCGCGACGCTGATCAACGGAGCCACCGTAGGGAGTCCGGAGCCGAACAAGCGGGTGGTTCCTCTGGATCTCATCCCGTCGGCCTTGCTCGACAACGTGTTCATTCAGAAGACGTACACCCCGGATCAACCGGCCGAATTCGGCGGGGGAACCGTCAACATCAACACGCGCGACTTCCCGGGCGAGAAAGTGTGGTCGATCGGCGTCTCCTCCGGCTCGGCCGCAGGCACGACGGGAGAGACGTTCCTGACCTACCAGGGGGGCAAACGGGACTTCCTGGGTTTCGATGATGGTACGCGGGCGCTTCCCGACCTCATCCATCGCTGGGCCGATGACCGCAAGGTTGCCCTCGGCGGCGTGCTGGATCCCGACGGTTTCACCGCCGATGAGATCGAGGCCATGGGGGAGTCGTTCAACACCGTCTGGACCATCGATCGCGAGTCGGGTCCTCCGCCATACAACATCTCCGCATCCTACGGCAACCAGATCAGCCTCCTGGGCAAGGACCTTGGCTTCATCATGGGCGGCGTGCTCAAAAACAGCTTCGATACCCAGGAACACGACGAGAGCACCTACGAGCCTACGGACCTGGGGCTGCAGATCCGAACCGACTACGACGTGCAGCAGTCGACGGCCAAAGCCTTGCTCGGAATGATGGGCGGCATCAGCTATCGGCCGGCCAAACGAACGGCGGTTCACCTGAGAAGCCTCTACAATCGTGTGGCCACCGATGAAGCTCGCTACTATGAGGGGATCAACGAGGATCACGGAGTAGAGCTTCGGAATTGGCGTCTGCGCTATTTGGAGCGCGTACTCTGGTCGTCCAACGTAGAGGTCGAGCACGAGATCCCCACCCTGCTGAATTCGGTCTTCAACTGGCGCGTCAACTACTCCCTCGCGCAACTCAACGAGCCGGATCGACGCGAGTACTACTACGAGCTTCACGGCGGAGGAGACGTGGATCCCTACTGGGAACTGAGCAAACGGAGCGACAGTCAGAGCTTCACACGCCTCTTCGGCAAGCTGGACGAGGATGAGCGGGGATTCGACGCCAACTGGAGTGTCGGGTTCCGCCTGATCGGAGATGGTGAGTCTCGAGCCAAGCTCGGCTATTCCCACTCCTACAAGGACCGAGACATGGCCTACCGGAGGTTTGCGTTTCGGAAACCGTCCGGGGGGGATATCGATCTGACGCTGCCGCCTGAGTCCCTCATGACGAGCGAGAACATCGGCGGTGGGCGCAAGTACTTCCGCCTCCAGGAACTCACCCGGGATACCGATTCCTACACCGCCTCACTCGATGTCACCTCGACCTACTTCATGCTCGACATGCCGCTGCTCAAGAGACTACGGGCGGTGGCCGGGATAAGGATCGAGGATTGGGAACAGCGTTCGGAGACGTTCGATCGATTCGACGAAGACGCAGAACCCGTGATTGCGAGTCTGGCCGAGACCGACGTTCTTTCGTCCGTCAACCTCACCTACGCTCTGGGAGAGAAGACCAGCCTGCGGGGGGCCTATGGGGCGGCGATCTCCCGGCCCGACCTGCGCGAGCTCAGTCCGTTCAGCCTCGACAACTACTCCAGCGGATATGCCGAAATCGGCAATCCCGATCTGAAGCGGGCACGGATCCGGAACTGGGACCTCCGCTGGGAGCACTACCCGGATCCGGGATCGGTGATCGCAACCAGCCTTTTCTACAAGCAGTTGATTGATCCGATCGAGACGACACTTCAGATCGCGGGGGCGCAGCTGCGCAAGTTCCCGGACAACGGCGAGGGGGGGAAGCTCTACGGGGCCGAGGTCGAGGCCCGAATCGGCCTGGAGCGGTTGACCTCCCGCCTCCGCTCCTTCCGTATCTCGACCAACTTCAGCTGGGTCGAGTCGGAGACCGAGGTGTCCAAGTTCGTCGGAGGCAAGAACGTGCTGGTCAAGAGACCGCTGGCGGGTCAGTCCCCCTATTTGGTGAATCTCCTCCTGTTCTTCGAACCCCGAGGGTCGCGCATCTCGGGCTCGCTGATTTATAACGCCTTCGGTCGGCGACTGGACGGAGTGGGCGTCGGCGAGCTTCCCGATATCTACGAGGAGGCGTATCGAACGCTCGATCTCACCCTGGGGCTCCGCCTGGGCCGGCAGAAGATCAAGTTCGCCGCGGTCAACATGCTGGATGAGGAACGCTCCTTCCGGCAGGAGTCAACTCCGGTCCGCCGTTGGCGCGACGGAAGGAAGTACTCGATTTCGATTTCGATGGGTAGTTAGAAGGAGGTTGCTTTGCGTCTCATGCATCATGCGAAATACTGCCTGCCGCTCCTGGTTGTGTTCGGACTGGGGTGTTCGGAGTCCGAGGAGCCGGCCTCGTCAGAGCCGCGCGCCGAGGTGACGACCGCTGCTCCGACTGCGTCCTCGGTGGTTGCGCCGGCGGTCGAAGAGGTGGAGACCGCGCCCGCCGTCGAGGAGCCAGCGGAGCCCCCCCCCGAGCCCGAAACCCCGAGGATCCTCGTAGACGGGAAGTGGCCGGCCCGCGAGGTCTCCGCCGGTCGCCCCCTCAAGCGATCGGCCCTGGAGAACGCACCCGGCTACCACCCTCCGGACGACCCGGAGGCCGACGCCGTCGTGCGCGGCTACCGCATCGTCGGCCCCAACGATCTCCCGTTGACGGAAGGCCGCCCATCGGCCGAATCACTGGCGCGGGCGATCTTGTCCTACCTGAATACCGGCGACATGAAGGGTCTGAACGACCTCCGCATCACGTACGACGAATTCCGTGACATCCTCTGGCCCGAGTTCCCCCAGAGCCGTCCGGTCACCAACATCCGGGCGAACCACGCCTACGACAACCTCTGGCGCACGTGCGCGTCGGGAATCAATCGGGGTTTGACCGAATGGGATCATGCGGGGCTGGAGTTCGAGAGCCTCAGCATCGATGGCGGATACACCCCCTACCCGAACTTCCGGCTGTTCCGGGAAGTCCGAATCATCGCCCGAACGCCCGCGGAGCAACTTGTCCGTGTTAGCTTTGCACATACCTGGGCCGAGAAAGACGGGGTCTGGAAGGTCTATCTCTATGAAGATTAGATAGATCCGACGCTTCAGCGGATCCAAACATCTCGCTCATCCATTCCTAACTCAGGCGTGGTCCTTTGGCGCCGAATGGGTGAGTACGCTCAGGGACTTGGAGATCCATTCGCATGGCCGATGATGACAGACACCTACGCCGGCGCGGTGGACGCTGGATTCGCGAAGACGTCAAGCGAACGGCCGAGGAGGGCGCAAAGGTCGCTTCTTCGGTACCTCGCTCGTCCGAGCCGCGCACGCGCGCCGGAGGCCGATGGGTTCCCGTGGGGAAACCCGTGCCCGAGCGAGCGGGCTTGCTGCAGCAGGTGGTCAGCCGTTCGTGGCTACTTCTGATTCCGATCCTGGGCATCTCGTGGGCCAACAACGCGTTCGTCCGACCCACGGTGGATGATGCCAAGTCGAGTCAGAACCGGCGGCGGGAGTGGCTGCTGGATCAGAAAGACAGCCTGCGAACCATGGTGAGCGCGCTTCAGACTGAAAGTCAGGAGCTCTCCGCGGAGATCGATTCGCTCTTCACGCCCCAGATCAGCCTCTACCAGGTCATGTGTGACAGCTTGGTGGCGCGTCGCGTGGCCTATTCGCGCAAGATGGGCGTGAGTGAAGGGGAACTCGACTCCCTGCTGGAGATACGGGAGCAACTGAGAGCCGCGGTTGGGGACCTGGAGAGAACCCATCTACGTCGCTCCACGATCCTGCGCAACCTGGAGTCTTGGGAGGCATCCCTCCAGGACTCCATCGCCGTCCTCACCGCTCACGCCGAGGCGGACTCCGCCAGCGGCGCCGGTGCGGAGAAGTCGTCAAGAGGCATTGGAAGCTACCTGGCGCGCTTGGGCTATGTCGCGGCACCCATCTTGGGGCTGCTTTGGGCACATCAGGATTCGTAAGCGGAGGCATTCGCGTGAAGAAGCACACGAGTTATAACCCCTCGTTGACCCGTCCGATCATCGACGTCGTAGTCGCGGTGCTTCTCATCGTCGCGGCCAGCTACACCTGGTATCACACTCACGGGATCCGCCGGCTCGATGCGACCTACCAGGAGCTGATGCGCGCCGACAAAGAGACGAGAGGAGAGTTGGCCGCCGCTCAGAAAACGCTCCAGGAAGCGCAGTCGGAACTCCAGGCGATGCACGCGCTCCGGAAGGATCGCGAGGAGTATTTGGCCTTCCTGCAGAACACCATCGCGGCCGAGCAGTCCGCCTTGGAAGCGGCTTGGGAGCGTGACCGCCCCAACACCGAGAAGGCGTTGGCTCTGCAGGCGGAGATCCGGTCGTGGAACGATCGCCGCCGGGCGTTCAAGACCGATATCATCGAGACCGATCAGCGGATCCTCACCCAACTCGAGGAGGTCAACGAGCTGGAATCGCAGCTTCAGGTGGAGGATCCGCTGCGCGATCACGCGGTGCACCTGTCCCCGGATCAGCCGATCCTGCTGAGCAAGCTCGATCAGCGGTAGAGGCCGGCAACGAAGACCACAAACCGCGCTTATCCCCCGCTCAACTTGCTCCGGTGGAATGGTTCCGTCATCCGAGATTCGACACCCTTCACATCGGGAGCAGACATGGAAGCTCTGCTGGACAAGCCGGCCCAGCCCCGGCATGACCTCTGCCAGACCGCCATTGGGCTCATCCATTCGGTGCCTCCCGCCCTGCAGCATGTGGGTTGCATGTGGCTCGAGGATGGGGATGAGCGACACCGGTGCGGCAAGACGCCCCGCTGGACCATGGGAATCTCGCTCTGGTGGCCCCGCGTCTACTGCGAGGAGCATGGACAGCGGATCCTGGAGCGGTACCTGCGCGAGCGGGAACGCAGGTTCGCCCGGCGGAACAAGATTGTCCTAGGATAATCCCGCCCGCAAAGCGCGCAACTTACCCTGGATCTCCCCCGTCCCTGATTGAGAGAATGCGGACGGGAGGGAAACCAGCGAATGCGCAAGTCGATCTGTGTGCTGCTCGGCCTGGTGATGGCCGGCTGTTCGGATGATCCGACGAAGCCCGGCTCCGACGAGTTCAACCTTCGGTACGTGACGCCGGAGGATGTGGGCTGGTCATCGGCCGCCCTGGAAGACGCCCACGCGTTTGCCGAGCAGAGCGGTTACGCCGCGGTCATGGCCGCCACCGACGGCCAGGTCTTCTTCTCCTGGGGTAACATTGATCGCCATTACTGGTGCCACTCGATCCGCAAGCCATTCCTGAGCGCTCTCTATGGCATCTACCTCGAGGCCGGCGACCTCGATCTCCAGGCGACACTCGCGGAGCTCGAGATCGACGACATCCCCCCTTCTCTCACCGAGGCGGAGAAGCAAGCGACCGTACAGCAGCTGCTCCAATCGCGCTCGGGCATCTATCACGAGGCGGCCGCCGAAGCAGCCGCCATGATCGCCCTTCGACCCGAGCGGGGAAGTCACGCCCCCGGGACATTCTTCTACTACAACAACTGGGACTTCAACGCCCTCGGCACAATCTTTGAGCAAGAGACGGGCATCGGGATTTTCGACGCCTTCCAGACACATCTGGCCGGCCCGATGGGCATGGAAGACTTCAGCGCCGACAGCTGCACCTATCAGTATGAGCTGGAGAAGTCGAGCCATCCCGCCTATCACTTCCGCATGAGCGCCCGCGACATGCTCCGTTTCGCGACGCTCTATCAGATGAACGGCGCCTGGGGCAACCGGCAGATCGTCCCGACACACTGGATCGAAGAGAGCACGCATGCCTATTCGGTGGAAGACTCGGCTTCCGGGCTCAGCTACGGCTACATGTGGCGCGTGTTCCCCGAGGGATCGGCGATCAGCGAGATGATTGGCCACGCCGGATACTACCACACCGGGGTGGGCGTGCATGCGATGATCATCGTTCCCGAGTTGAAGCTGGTTCTGGTCGAGCGGTATGACACCGATGGGGAGTGGACCGATCCAGGGGAGGTCGGCCTGACGCTGGGTATGATGATCATCCAAGCCCGCATCGAGGAGGAGAGCTAACCGATGGCCAAAGCAATCAACCTGGAGCAGTGCTTCGAGAAGTTCACGGACACCTACTCGCCCAAGATCGTCGGCGAGCTCAATGGTCAGCACGTCAAGGTCGTTCGCGTCGAAGGCGACAAGTGCCCGTGGCACACGCATGATCGCGAGGACGAGCTCTTTCTGGTCCTCGAAGGAGCGCTCGAGGTCGAGGAGAGGGACGAGAAGATCGTCCTGCACGCGGGCGAATTCTGCATCGTCCCTCACGGCAAGGAGCACCGGGTGATTCCCCATGGCCACGTCAGGCTGCTGCTATTCGAGCCCGCGGGGATCGCCCACACGGGAGACGTGAAGGCGGAGATCACCCTGGAGCAGTACGATCGGCTGGATGTGTAGGGAGGCCGGCGGCCCCTGGGCAAAGACCGCCGGCCAGGGCGGGCGACCCTACGGGGCCGCCTTGACGGCATCGTTCGTCAGGCTCTCGAAGCGAGCGGCGTTCTTGTCCAACCACTCGTCAAATGACTGCATGGACGGGTAGAGACTCCGGCTCTGTTCCAGATCCTCGCGGCGGTTCGGAATGAACCGCCGGTAATAATCGAACATGTTCGCCAAATCCTCCGCGCCCGGAAATCCGAATCCGGCAAACGTCTCCCGATTGATGTGGTTGTACGCGACCGGCGTCTCGAGCGCACGGGTCATGGCCTGGGCGTAGTCGGCCGGCGGCAGATCATCACCGACGATCCCCACAGTGCGTCCCATATACTCGGCGGGTTGTTCGAAGATTCGGGCGACCGGCCCGCCGATATCCTCCGCCGCCACACCGGCCAGCGAAGTATCGCCCTGCGGGAATCCGAAGGCGAACCCCCCGTCTGATTGCTTCTGTGGCGGGAAGAAGTTCAAGAAGTTGTCGAAGTAGAAGGCGACATGCACGAAGGTCGAGGGGATGCCTTTCTCCCGCGCGTACTCCTCCAGTTGCGCCTTCATCTCGAAGTGGGGCACCTCGAGGTTCGGATCGTGGCGTTTCACGGACGGCAAGGAACTGAACACGAAGTGCTGCACCCCAACTTCCGCAACCGCATCGATTAGGTTCTTCCCCTGAGAGTACTCCTGCTCGAAGTGCTCCCAGAAATTGGTCACCCCGAAGACGCCGTGGCATCCACGAAGAGCCGAGCGAAGGCTCTCGATGTCGTTCAGGTCCCCGCCGACCACCTCGGCTCCCGCTTCGCGAAGCGCCTGGGCGGCATCGGAGTCGGGTTTCCGGGTGAGACAACGCACAGCGAAATGGCCGCGGCGAAGGAGGTGACGGGCCACGCTTCCCCCCTGAGCCCCGGTCGCTCCGGTTACGAGAATGGTCTTCTGGTTCGTCATGGAGAATCCTCCTATGGCACCACGACCGGATCTGCCGGTCGGTGTTTGCTAATCGAGTTGACCGATAGTCAACCATTTCAATAGACAATTACTCTCGGTCGCGGCGGGGGTTCCCGGCGCTTGCACCGGGGCCCGCCTTGGGCCAAGATCCCATTGTCATTCTTGGAGTTATCGCCTCGGGAGTGAGTCATGCCCCACCGTCTGCTCGGGCTTTTGTTCGCGGCGGCCCTCGCCATGGACGGCTGCTCGCCGGAGTATGGGTCCATCCCACCCGAGCAGCCTCGAGCCTTCCGGGTTCCCCTCCCCCCGTCGGACAGCACGCTCTGCCTCTTCTCCGTTCCCCGCGACTACGATCCGGCGAGGCCTTGGCCTCTGCTCGTGGCCCTGCACGGCTACGGGAGCGGCGCCGAGCCCTTCCACGACCTTTGGTCCACCACCGCATCGGAGGCCGGCTTCGTGCTCGTCACCCCACAGGGCGAGGAGCGGGCACGCGAGGGATACGGGTGGTCCTGGGGCGAGCGGGCTGGTGACGTCGTGGGAAGCAGCATCGACTATCTTCGCCGCCGCGTGCACATCGACCCGGCGCGGATCTCCCTGATCGGCTTCTCACAGGGAGGGATGCTGGCACGCCGGCTGGCGCTCGAGCATCCCCGCCACTTCCACGGCTTGGCGCTCTTGGGTACGCCGTTCCGAGACAGCATCCCGCCGGGCAGTCTGGAGGGGATACGGATCTACATTGGCCGCGGCGAACTCGAACCCGATCTTGACGAGGCCCGCCGAGCCGCCGCGACCTGGCGCCAAGACGGCTGTGCAACCCATCTGGCCGTCTATCCGGGCATCGGTCATGGTCTGCCCGATCCCCCGGCCGCCGAGCTGGCGCGCGTGCTCGCGTTCTTGAGAGCAGGGGTCCCGTGATGTGCCGGAGGAGTTACGGCGGGGGCAGCTCTATGCGGCAGCCCGGATCGGCTGTCTGGTGGCCGCTCACGATCTGGGAGCTGACCGACGCATCCGATCGCGTTGAGCGCTAGGCCACCTACTCCTTCGTTTTCGGCTCCAGGCGATCTCCGGTGGCGGCGAAGGATGTGATCCCCCCGATGCTCCCCAGATTCATCGATTCCAGCGCCGAGCTGGGCACGATCACCATCGAACCCTTCTCCTTGAGGCCCTCGAACAGCATGTTCATCCCGCGAAGCTGGAGCGCGACCGGGTTGTCTCGATAGCGATCGGCCGCGGCCGCGAACTTGTCCGCGATTTCGGTCTCCGCCGTCCCCAGGATGATCCGCGCCTGTCGTTCCCGCTCCGCCTGCGCCTGCTTGCTCATTGCATCTTCCAGCGCCTCGGGGATCACGATGTCCTTGATCCCCACCGTCTGGCAGGTGATGCCCCACGGGTTGGTGTGCTCGTCGAGGGTCTTTTGCAGCGCCTCGCCGATCTTCTCCCGATGCTGCAGCAGGTCAGCCAGTTCGTGCTTGCCGATGATGTCGCGCAGGCCGGTCTGGGCAATGAAGTAGACGGCATCCATGTAGTCCTGCACCTCGAGTGCGGTCTTCTCGACGTCCCAGACCATCCAGTAGACGACCGCATCGACATTGACCGGCACCGTATCCCTCGTGAGCGTCGTCTCGGCCGTGAAGTCGGTGATGCGCACACGTTGATCCACATACTTGTCCACCCGGTCGATGATCGGGAGCACAAGGAAGAAACCGGGGCCCCGGAGGCCGTTGAACCGGCCCAGACGCAGGACCACGGCCCGCTCCCATTGGTCGGCAATCTTCACCGCGCTGGCGAGCAGCAACGACAGGAGCAACCCCACCACCAGCGCGGCGGGAGAGATCACCTCCAACAGGTAGAGGAGCACAAACACTGCAGCCAGCACCACGAAGAGCGCGAGGCCGACATAGCTGGCGGGTTTGGCGCGCAGATCGTGACCCGCAATCGGCAGCATCTGACGAGTAGGGCGTGTAGTCATCTCCCACCTCCTTATCTGGTGGCCAGCTCGGCCATCAGATTCCGCGAACTGAATCCGTGCGCCCGCGCCGCGGCGATGAACTCGTCGCAGAGGCGGGCCAGTCTCTCGTCGGTGCGCTGTCTGGTCTGGGTCTGGGCCGTGGGCACGACAACCCCGCCATAGAGGACGAACTGCCCTGCCCCCTCGGGGGCCTCCAGCGGATAAGAGATGCCGGAGTCCCGGTAGATCTCACAGCCCGGTCCCCATCCCGTCCGCATGATCACGTTATGCTTCTTCATGGCTCTTCCCTCCCTTCGCGCGCAGCTCGCGCAATAGGTCGTCCACGCTGAAACCGTAGGACCCGGCGATAGTGATGAACTCGTCGCAGATCTCCCGCAGTTTGCGCTTCTGCTCCCGCGGGGGTATCTGGACCGGTTTCGGACCCACGAAGGTTCCGGTCCCCTGCTGGGTCTCCAGGACGTCCTGGATTTCCAGCTCCCGATAGACCTTGCTGATCGTATTGGGATTGACCGACAGCTCGACGGCCAGAGCCCGTACGGTGGGAAGCTTGTCACCGGTCTTCAGCTGCCCGGTGACGATGCCGTAGCGGATCTGGTCGGCGATCTGGCGGTAGAAGGGGACGCCGCTCCGGGGATCCAGTCTGAACTTGATCACGGCCTCGGCCCTCCTTTCTCGATGTCAGCCTTGTCGTTTGTCCTAGCGCTCTGTTGTTCTATTTGTCTAGTACACTACTAATCTATCGTTCTATATTCCTATTGTCAATAGCCCTTTTTCTCATCTCGGGAATTTCAAGGGTCGGGCCAGCTAACTAACTGAAATACAATCGGATAAGGGCAAACATGCGTGCTGCGCGACGATCCGCAGGGCCGAGTATGGGCGCGAAGAGGCGATGGATCGAGGCCCGCCGGAGACGGGCTCCGACCGTTCGCCCCCTGCGCTGTCCGTCACCGGATGCGAAGCATCCGCCCCCGACCCTCCCGCGTGCCGGCCCGAAGCCGGTAGTAGTAGGCACCCCCGGGCTGCTCGGCCGCATTCCAGACCAAGCGGTGAGGCCCGGCCGGCTGGGGACCGCTCGCCACCGATCCGATGCTCGCTCCTTGAACGTCGAATACCTCGAGCCAGGCTTCACCTGCATGTTCGAGGTGGTACTCCACCATCGCCAGCGTGGTGAACGGATTGACGCATCGAGAAGGCAGGCATTCAGAGCGGTCCGGCTCGCTGACCGCGCTAGGGTTGAGGGGCAGGAACTCGACCGAGTTGCCCGACCAGTTGGGAATCGCCAGGATGCGGTGGAGGCGATTGACGAAGATGTCCTGGGGCGCGGCATGACCGTCGGAGAAGACCTCGGGCGGGTAGGTGAAGTTTTCGTCGTACCGGTAGATGGTGTTGTCGCTGCAATTGGCCATGTACGTGTATCCATCCCCGTCCTTCGCCAGACCGTCCACACAGGGCAGATAGGTGCTTCGGATCCGGGTCATCGATGAGTCCGCGATGTTCACCGCCTTCAACGGATAGTTCGTCTCCTCCTGCATCACGGTCAGCAGACGGTCACCGGCTTCGTCATAGGTCAGGGCGTACGGCATGCCCGTGCCGAAGTCGTGAAAGGTCCAGTAGCTCTCGGTCTGCGGATCGACCCTGAGTATGCGATCGGCATGGCAATCGGATACATAGAGCTTCCCGGCGGAGTCCGAACAGATGCCGATCAGAACCTCGCTATCGGGTATGGGGACATAGGAGACGATCTCCGCTGTGGCCAGATCGAATCCGACGACTCCCACGTAGGGCGCCTCTCGAGCAACGACGTAGAGGATGTTGCCCAGGATATGACTGCACGCAGCGCGGCCCAATGCCGTGCTGAAGTAGCTCTCCTCTTCTTGGGCATTGATCTGGACGATGCTTCCGTCCGCAGCGTTCGAGACCAGATAGCGCCGGCTTTCAGCATCGTAGACGATACCCATGGGTTGATTGAGGAGGGTCTGTGCCGAAATCGGCAGCGGAGTGAAGACAAATCCAGTCAACAGGATAGCAGCAACTAGTCTCGCGCACCTCATGGACACCTCCCAAGTAGTTCGCGGATCCGTCCCGGTTGTTGTGGAAAATGGAAATGGCGTAACCTCCAAGTGGGAAACCACAAAGCCCACACGGGCAATGCGAGGAGG
>Ga0180432_10009396_pt1 | contig 11937 bp, 18 predicted proteins | sample SS_ome_10_FD_132414 | JGI IMG/M metagenome (GOLD analysis project Ga0180432, IMG submission 132414) | Hypersaline lake sediment archaeal communities from the Salton Sea, California, USA - SS_1_MS_2 metaG | ecosystem: Environmental > Aquatic > Non-marine Saline and Alkaline > Hypersaline >...
ACAATCTATATATGGTATCAACAACCAATCAGGCTCTTTTAAAGAAGAACCTAACGTTTTTAACGCTTTAACGAACTTTGAAGTGTCCATACATAAATTGCTACATATAATAGAAACGTCAAGACTAGTTTCGTATCCGTAACCAGCACCGACACTATATTCCTTATATGTAGATGGTTCGACTAAGTAATAATCGGAACCTTGATTACATTCGTATGACGTGACTAATCCCAATCCCTCAAGTTTCTTTATGGGCTCACCATCCATAGAATGAAGTTCGTCCGCCTTATCAAACACTTCTTGATCCGAATCCAATATAACACCGAATGCTACTATTATGTTCGTTCCACCCATTTTTTATTCACCTATTATTTCGTAGTATTTACAATCACCGATACACTTTACAGCACTTAAATATTCTTTAAACTCTTTGCTATCGTATAGTTCATTAATTTCTTCTAAATTATAACCTTCCTCAAGTAACATACAAATAAGCTCAATTTTATCATTCGTGTTAGACTCATTTATCTTTTCACGAATTTTAACGCCGCTATCGTAATATAAAAAAGAAATGATATTCAAAATATCGTCTATGGAATATCTTTCTTTAAGTTCCTTGGCATCTAATCTTTCGTCTTTACCTACCTTACAACTCATTTTTATTATTTTTCTCCAAGTTCTTCTTCTAACCTTCCCTTTAACGAATAAGCATCTATGAATATCAACCACGCCTGATCGCCGGTAATCTTATCCCACAATTTCTCTTTTTCCGCTTTTTGAATCAATAATTCTAAATCTTCGAATAATTCTTCTAGATCTGGATCTGAGCACGCCATTTTAATCTTCATCCATTTTTGCTTCTAATTTATAAACCGTGACATTCACATCGATTTCTGGTTTATCGGTACCAATACCACCCTTCTTCATCGTTTGATTCGCTCTAGTGGACATCTTGGTTTTGTAACCAGCATCTCTTAATATTTTGTCTATTTTCTTTCTATCTTCTTTAGCCATCGCAACTGCCTCATCTTTATCAAACTCATACCAATCTTCAGTCCAACGAAAGCCATAATCGATTGGGTTAAAGCTAAGAGAGATTCTTTCTTCTCTTCGTTCAATTTGCCACTCAACATCTCGTTTGATTCTTTCGAATCTAGAAATTTCGCAATTCATTTTAATCAGCGCCACAATTGTTATACGTTGATGTAAATCTACCAAAAAATTCGTTTAATAATTTCTCATCGTTAACTATATCATTCGTTAACCAAGAAATTGCATCTACACTAAGGAATTTTTCTTCTAACAAAATATTAGAAAGTTTCTTGAGTTTTCCAACTTCGTATCGACCGTTATTCCAGTGCACGCACTATCAACTTCATCCCAATCTGACGACTCTGGATTCCATTCCTTGATGTCGACTCGAAATACTTCAATATCATCTGGGTCTTCAGGATCATAGTCTCCGCTTCGTCCTTCACCTAATCTGACCCAACAAATCATATTTTCGCCATCATCAAAACAGACTTGATCACCCATCTCGATGTCGGACTTATTATTATTTGGTATACAAGACATTTCTTTTCACCTTTTACCATTTACCATAAAATTGACTAAATAATAAACTAAATTTAGCGACACCGTGTGCTTCTATCATTAGATCACTCATCCCATAGTCCAACGCAATTGATTTGAACTCATCGATACTACTATCCACTAGAAAATCAGCGTTAATAAATATTTCTATTACATTCTCCTTTTTTCTAGCCCGCCAATCAGTTACTTCTCCAATCTCATTTAGTTCTATGTTTTCTTTGATTTCTTCAACAAAGTTTTTACATTCACGTTCGCATTTACTCATATTTTAATCATCTCTTTTTATTTTATCTAACGAATTTAATACTACAGCAATGGTAATTCTTACTCATAATTTATAAACGAGACTTTCACGATGTTTGCTCAAATCAATTTCGCCAAGTCCCTTATCAAGTTTATCAATAAACGATTCTTTAATCGACAAGGCGACTAATCTTATCTCTTTAAATATTTTCGTATCTTTTTTAACAACGTTTTCTTCCAAATAAGTTATTATAGTCTTAGTTTTGAATAATAAATCAGCGCAAAATTCGGCGTCATCATTAGAATTCATAAGTTTTAAAATCTCCTTTAAAATAATCAACGATTTCTCTTGAGAAGCTTTTTCAATTTTACTACTATCAATTCTAAATTCTTCATCTGTTAAAAAATCTCTAAAACTCACGATAGTACCATTGACTTCTTCCACGAAACCAACACTTATTTTTTCTTTTGGTGAATCTAATTCCCAAAAGACATCTGCCATTATAAGATCGCCGTGAGAAATTAAAGTTCCATTTTTATCTAATGCGCAACCAGCCATTTACAATACCCCTTCGGGTGCTCGTTTCAATAATTCTTGTATGTTTTCTGATTCTGACAATGAAACTAATCGTCTATACGATCTAAGGTTAATTTCTCGTGTCTTCTCAAAGAATTTAAGTTGTTGTTTAACGTCTTTAGCCATTTCAATTTCTTCAACTATTTCAAAACCCACTTTAGCCATTTCAATGTAGGCGCTCATCAAGTCTGAAAGTTTTTCGCCTATCGACTCTACTTCTTTTAGAACTCTTATACTTATTGTCCAATCCGAAAGAACAACTAAATAAAGACTATTCCACGTTGCCACCATATCACTTATTAATGTATAAGGCATCTTAAACAAACCACTACCAAACATTATGTCCTTATCTTCAGAGACCACACAATCTGGTATCTTAGATTTCGATATGGTTTCGTATAACGTTTTAAATTCCGACATACTACAGTTTATAATATCGTTTAAAGATTTAATATTTTCTCTTTTAATCGTTATTTTTTGAAATTCTTCGTACAATTCATCGATTTTCGAGTGCGTATACGTTCCTGCCAACATCCTAGCAATATCGTATTCATCCATATCTTCGGTTATTTTTGAACTATCAATATCATCTGTTATTAACGATAAGCTATATAATGTATCGAAAGAATACTCATCGCCAATCGATTGAATTTCTTTTTCCCAATCTATTTCTTCTTCGCTCATTGTTTAAACATCCCAACAAATTTTTCTATTTTTTCAACGAATTTTTTGTAGGTTTCATTGGTGAATTCTTAAGGCGTCCAACGCCTCTTTGTTTTCCTTCCTAATACGATGATTTTCCAATAATTTTTCACTATATTCCGTATACTTCTTCATCTCATTGATAAAAAATTTATCCAATCCTTTTTTAGGCTTCGGCGTGACGATTCCAATAGCCATTTCATTTCCACCTTGTCCGAAATGAACTGTGATGAACTTAATTAAGTTTCTATTGTACGTTTTTGCGATTAATTCCACTATTGGTAAATCGTATTCTTCTTCGCATCTTATTTTATAATTAGAAACATCAAACTGCAAACTGGGATATGCTTTTTTCCATAGTTCTACTAGTTTTTCTAAATCTTCCTTAGAATAGTTAATTTTACATTCGTTTGACATATTTATAACCACCTATAGTATGTTTGAGACTCTATTTTTTCTCCTTTGATACCGATCAACAAGGCTAATAATTCGAACCTCCTTCGAACGCACCAACAAAAATTCCCATTAAATAATCATATTCTAAACAAATATGCTGAGGATATACCATTATTCCTTTGCACATACTCTTACTTTCCACTTGAATTGGCATCTGAGGTATCATCCTTCGTTTTTTGATATATTTTATTACTGTTGTCTTAAATTAAAATTAACATCTAGTCTACTTAAATGTTATGTGAGTCATCTAGTTAGTTCGTATATTTAACGAGGAACCAAATTTGTGATGGGATCTCTTAACGTTTTAAGATTTTAAGTTGAATTCAGGAACTCAATTTTGAAAATATATACGTTAACTAAAGATCTTAGTGATCTTCCGTGAGTTTCTTCGTTAAAACGATGAAAGTTCACATTTTACCAATCATAATGATTCTATTTGCGTTTTAAAAAATAGTACTAAACGTAAAGAACGTTTTATACGAAAATTTATCTAAAAATTTCACGTAATTGATACATAAGTTCGAAATTATTGGATCACGTCATAAACGACAAGTTCTATTTTTAACTTTAATTTATTTTCTTCTAATTAGGATTATTTTCTATCATTTTTAGTAAAAAATAGTTTTTTGATACTTTTTTAAAGAACGATTTAGAAGATATATTATTTGTAAAGTTTTTTAAAAGAAACATTTAAGAAAAAGATATTTTAATTACTTTATACACACGCAACTATTATTAAAAGAACTTTAAAAACTTTTTGGTGTTCAATAAATAGGCACCCAGGGAATCGAACCCCGACACACTATAGCTGGCTCCTAAGGCCAGTGCCTTTCCCAGTCGGCTAGGTGCCCATTATTAAAAATAGCGGCGCAGGGAATCGAACCCTGACACACTGTAGACAGATCTTAAGTCTGTTGCCTTTCCCAGTCGGCTACGCCGCCATAGATGTAGGAGCACGGGGAATCGAACCCCGACACACTATAGCTGGCTCCTAAGGCCAGTGCCTTTCCCAGTCGGCTATGCCCCCTAATTAGAGATAGATAACGTTGTTTTATGATTTTGAGCAATTAGTTAGAAAAGTAGTCTCGCCCTTAGGCGAGCAATAAAGATAGAACTGGGAGCGGAAAAGAATTGGTTGAATTGTTGGAGCAAGACATTGGTATCTCCCATTTTATTAATGTTTCCCAGACTATATAAATTTTGGTATTTCTAAATAATTTTTTAGTAATTTGAGATTACGTAATCGATAAGAACTTTAACTTTATTTTCTAACTCATTGACGACAACTTTGTCTAATAAGTCTTTTTTTATTTTTCCTACCTTAACACCACTTCTAATATTTAGAGCTTTCATAATATCATTGCCACTTACAGCTAATTTTATCGCAACGGGACGTTTAGTTATAATTTCATCAATTCTTTTTCTAAAAGTTTCTAATCTAAATAATCCGTTATTCACGTTAACCCCACCAGCTATTTTATCACATCTAGAAAACTCAATCAAATCATCGATGTACCCTCTATATTTATGAATATAACGACGAATCGCTTTTTCAGTTAAGTTTTCATCAAATACCAAACCCATAGTTACCATATGATTTCGAACAATGAAGGCTATGTAACTAATTTCTATTTTAGAAAATTTTAACTCATTAAACCTTTTAACGGTTAATTCATAGCTAAGTTCCTCGTGTCCGTGAAAATTTCCGGTTTTATTAACTATTATTTTACCAGTATCGTGGTATAGTCCTGCAAGTTTTAAGTGAGGTGGTAAACATTCAACAATTCGCATTGTATGTTCAAATACATTATATAAATGCCATTTACTAGGTTGATTTATTTTTTTCAAGGGAGTCAGCTCTGGAAATAGAATTGTTAGTAGTCCCAATTTATTAAGGACTCGAAAATAATTATCAGCTATTAAGGATCTTTTAATTTCTTCCTGAATACGTTCTTCAACAATTATACCAAGTCTACCTGCATTTTTCCTACACGCAACAACGACTCTTTCAACTGGAACGAATCCTTTTACAGCTACAAACCTAGCACAACGAAGCATTCTTAATGGATCTTCATTAAACGTTATATCAGGAGATAATGGAGTATTCAGTATTCTTTTCTTTAGATCTTTTAGACCTTTGCCAGTTAGATCAATAACTTCTAAATAATTTTCTGGGTTTAACGATATCTTCAACGTATTTATCGTAAAATCTCTTCTAAAAGCATCGTCTTCGAACGAACCGATTGAGATAGTTGGGTTACGTGAACCATAATCCCTATACGATTCTTTTCTAGGAACTACGAATTCTACATCCTCTCCTAAGAAGTGTATCATATAAGTTCCAAACGTTTCATAAACTACTTCTTTAAAACTAATCTTCTTTTCAGTTAATAAATTAATAAGATGTATTCTAAATTGATCTAGATACGAACAAACACAGTCTAAATCTTTCGCTTCTTTTCCCATAAGAAGATCTCTAACATATCCACCAACTAAATAACATTCAATAAACTCCTTGCTCATTTTTCTAGAAATTATTACTGCTTCGTGAATAATTTCTAAAATTCTTAAGTGTTTAGTTGGTATGGATGTTATTTTACACGACATTAAATGATAAATTGTTTTTAATATACTTAAATATTTTCATAGTAAGTAGCGTTTCGTAGAAATCAATTTTTACTAAAGTGTAAAAGTTTAAATACTTAGGTTCATTTGATCAAGATATGGAGCTAAATAATCTTAGTAAAACGACCAAAAACGACCAAAAAACGTTCGAGGTTGGTAAGACACGAACTGGTAGTAAAGTTCATATCATAGATCCGTTGCACGGTGTTCTTTATTGTACTTCTCTAAGGGAAACGGAACATTGGCAGCAACAAGCGCTTTTAATCAGGGAAGGAATTGTGGAATCCGATTGTCCTTACCCTCAATTAGTGAGCGTGGAACGAAAAACCGTAAAGGAAATTCAAGAACTTAGAAATACTAAGCAACTGTGTGGAACGTGTTCGTCTTGGTGGTTTAATCAAAACATCGAATTATTTAAGTGAGTTAAGTTTGAAGAGTTCGAGGGTTCAAAATAAAATGTCGAAGAAAACTGGTGAGAATTGTCAAAATTGTGGAACGGAATTGGTAGAAAAAGAAGATAAAAGTGATGAATATGACGTTTACTATCCTTACGTATGTCCTAAATGCGGTTGGGAAATGTCAATCGTAAGCGCTGCAGAAATGCTTTCTCATTATGATCCTAACAATCCGTATCCAGATTAAAAGCCTACGAATTACGAGGCATACTTCTTTTTTTTTAAACGTCACGAACGAATAATTAAAATACTCTATCTTTTACAAACACTGATACACATAAACTTTAAATATTCGTTTTATTTATTTGCCAAAAGTACTTCCGTTTTTCTTCGTTACGTAACTACGTAATAATAAGAACGTATTCAAATTGTTAAATTTGTTAAAACATAAAAGTTTAAATACTTCGATTCATATATACAGAACATAGTGGAGGTAAAAACCACGATGACAGAAGAGAACAAATTCAACGTTGACGATTTAAAAGCCTTATGTTCGAACAGAGCAAAAATTGCTTTTAAAGTTAACGTTGGCGAAGACGTAGTTAATCCTTTGTTCTATATGGTATCTCTTAGTGAAGACAAGAGATATGGTTATAAAAGATTAGAACTTAGGAACGAAAATGGCGAAGTCATCAAGGAATCTTATCTTTCACTTGAAAATCGTATTTTCCCAAGAAAGTCAGATTTCGGTAGCAAGGGAATTTCGGGAGGACTTAAATACGTAGCAGTTGACGAAGACGGTAATTTTGTAAACGGTTCTGATACGTTGATGGTCGATTTAGAAAATAAAGAACTTCCGAAATACGATTCTAGCCTTCACACGTCGAACAACCCAAGAGAAAATGAAATTTCTGAGAAAATTGGATTATACGACATCCTGGATATTGATGTCTCATCTGTTTATGTCTTATTTCCCGTCGAAGGGGAAGAAGTCAAATCCGAGAAACTCAAGGAATTTTTACTTTCGCTTGAGAACAACGAAGAACCCGAATTTTTGACGATGAAATTCTGTTACAGATCGTCATACAACCAAAACGATGGTTTCCTTCAAGTTATTAATGATAAAATCTATCTTATGGTTGGGACGAAGAGAAGTGTCAGATATTTCGAGGAAGATGTTGAAATCGAGGAAATTCAAGAAGAAGACGTAGAACTCGATTTGGAGTTTGGTTTTTGAGGTGAAAATGATGGACGAAATTTCGTATGCTTTTCACTTAGCCAAAGACAAGTTGGATGCGGTCGTTCCTCTTCAATTTCGTACTAATGTAGAAAACATACCTTCACGCAAAGTCACCAATGATGACAAGGAAGTAGTTGGTAAAAAGGTCGTAATGTTTGATAACGACAATCCTATCGTTAATAAGGTGATGAAGGACATTGACGTTTCTCAGGAATTGATAGATAACGATGATTTATTCGATATTGAGATCACCGGTAAATTTATAGATCGAACATCCAAGATACTCCTTGATTCCAATAAACAATTCGTTCACAAGTATGACGAGTTCGAAGTTATTAAGGATAAGGAAGGAAACGTTATCAAAGAAACTCAACGCATTGAGAAGCCTTTGAAAAACATCAACGTCAAGGAGAATCCCATTAGGGTGCTCAAAACAGAGAAAATCATTGACGTGATAAAGAAATTCGCTTTCAAAGCGAGCTATTTCATTGCGCACACAGATGGTCTGTCATATGACTTCATCAAGAGTTTAGCCGAAGAACTTCATAACAATAAGGAGATGGCACTAATCGCTCCGTTGAAGAAAATTGAAGTTAACGGTAAAAAGAAAATGGTTCCGCAAAGAATTCGTCTTAGAAATGGTTCTCGGGAATATTGGGGTTGGTTAGAAGGTAGAATTCAAGGAAAGGGTTATTCTTTGATACTTCACTTAACATCATTGGAGCTGATATAGGATGAGCACAGTATTCGACAATAGTCTTATAGAAAAACAAGTAGGGAACTACGTGATTGGTAAGACTTATTCGATTACGGACAAGGCTATAGTAAAAGTCGCAAACGATTACAAAGCACGACTTCGTAAATTAATTCCCATTACAGGCGATACTCTCAAGGGAAAGTTATACAAGGGAGAGACAATTGTCCTCAAGAAAAGAGACGGGGAATTTAATTTTTCCGATGTCGAAATTGGTAGGAGTCCCGAATCCGTTTTTTGTAATGCACCGAGGTCTAGGGGTCGTTACGGACTTCCTGTCAACGATTCGATTGAAAAAATTGTAATCGATTCAAATCAAAACGGAGCCTTTGACAAAATCAAGAAAAAGGTTCCGAAGCTGAAACTTGGTTCTAAATTGACGAAAATTCAAATTGCAGGCGAGTTGTGGGCAGATGTAAATAAGCCAGGTGATAGAGCAAGAGTATTTGATTTTCTGACAATTTCAAGGTCGCCCAAGTCAAACGATGATTTGAAAAAGATTAAATACGATGTTTTCGACATAGTTTCGATAAACGGAGAGAGTTTATTGGAACTTCCGTATAAATTGCGACTTGAAGTAGCGATGATCTTGTTTCCGTCATCGAAAAAGGAACTTGTTTCCGTAATTCCTTACCAAATTGTGAATCAAGCCCAACAGGTTCACGATTTGTATGAGCGTTGGGTCGAAAAAGAGAATGAAGAAGGAATAGTCATAAGGTCATTCGCCGGTTTTAAGGTCAAACCTGTCAGAGATATGGATGTCGTCATCATAGGTTATTCCGAAATGTTAGACTACGAAAATATGGTCAGTTCGGTTCTTGTCGCATTGATGAGAAAAGATAAAACGTTTCAAGTCATTGGTTCTGTTGGTGGGGGTTTTTCAAACGAAGATAGAGCTAATTTGTTTCAAGAACTCAAGCAAATTGAAGTAGATTCGGAATACATCCACACGACAAGAGATGGTCTAACGTACAAGATGGTTAAGCCCGAGAAAATAATCGAAATTGAGTATATGGACGCAATCATCGAAAATGCTAAGCAAGAACCTATTTTACGAGCAAAAATAAAATTCGAAACGAACGAGTGGAAAAATGTTCAAGTTGAATCCTTTGTATCGATTATATCGCCAAGGTTCAAGCGATATAGGGAAGATAAGAAGGTTAGTCCAGATGATTTACGACTCGAGCAACTAGGTGGTTCTTATAAGACACTTGTCGCTAATTTGGCAGATAAATTGACGAAAGATCATAAGCACGGAAAATCGAGAGTTCTATTCAAGGCGATATTTACGGGCAAGTACAAAGGAGCAGTGACAATACAAAAATATCTCTTGTGGAAAACCAATAAAACAGACGATTATCCCGATTACGTTGTGGCTCAAGCCAATTATTCATTCAACAGGAACGATCCTTTGAGAACCGATGTTAGACCTTTCAACGATCTTGATAAAGCGATTGAAGAAATTCAGAAGATAGCAGAAAACGGCAATGGTGTTTTAAGTGGTACAACGGGGAAATTAAAACGTGGATGGTCGTTAAATTCCGTTGAAGTTGAGCCTGAGATTCAAGGTAAGATTGACGCATTGAAAGTTGCTGAATTTTTCTAATTTTTTATTTTTTTCATTGAATTTAGTTCAACTGAGATTTTACGCTCTATATATCGATGAATGACCAATGTTTTACGTGCAAAAAGGACTTGTCAAAACTAACGTACTACAATCATAGATATCATAGTAAGAAGAATGGTTTCACGGAGCGTATCCTATACGGCAAACGAATACTTCTTTGCCACGATTGCAACAAACACTACGATAAATTACAGAAATTAAGGGTTCGTTTGATAGAACAGATCACTGGTCTTTGTTATCGTTGTAACAAACCGAAACACGATTTTCCTAGATGTCCATATTGCGGACGAGAATATAACACACTTTGGTGATAAAAATGAACGTAGAAGAATCAATAGAACAAGGTATTTGCCTCTGCTGCGGAGGTAAAATAAGTTCGAAGATAACTGATAAACACATAATCAATTGGTTTTGTTCGGGTGAGAAATTTGGAGATCCTTGTCCAAATTATACCAAAGAAAAGTGCAATAAAACGATTTGTAAGTTAAACGACTCAAGAGTTGAAAAGAAACGTGAGGAATATAGAGACTGGATTAAAAACGCTATTTTTAAAATTTTAAAAACAGAAGGAGTGTGCGTGATAACGATTCAGGATGAACTACTTATGGGATTACGAGAATTTGTCAAGGAACATCAAGGAGAATATTATATGTATGACTACACTAAAAAAGACGTTCCTTGCATTATTTTAAAAAATAGAATGTAATACAGATATATTACAGATGTAATACATATCCGGCCTTTTCAACCATTTCCTTTTTTCCTAATGTTTCGCACATTTTAAGTTCTACTTTTTACTATTTTCCAAAAACTTGTTTTCTTTTCTCAATCACATATACAGTTATAAGCGGAGTCAAAACCAATCCTATCACATACGCAAAGAAAACGTTCCAATCCCAAAAAAGAAAGTTATTATAAACCGGAACAGAACCGCCAAAACTTTCTTTTATACTAACGGTTAAAAACGTTAAAAATGCAGAGACCACTCCTAGTAAACTAAATAAAATTATCGATTTTTTCATTGTACCAGATATTTTTGATTTTTTAGGTAAATTTCCACTCCTAGCGTTACTTTTTCCTTTTTTTATTTCACAATTTCCCATTTTCTTCCTCTCCCTTCAATCTTTTCTCGATCGCACATTTAAATTTTTCAATCCAAATACCCCGAAATTGCTCAAATAAACATCTAAGTTCTTTTAAATTCATTTTTTCTATTATATCGTAACTTTTAGAATAAAAATAAATATCAAACGTTACCAAATCATCGATTTCTAAAAAAATTGAGTCTTCTGGGTAACCGTGAATTCGTATAAACGGAGTTGGATCTATTTCTAATAAAACTTTATCCTCAAGTTCTGGAAATTTTTCTTTAATTTTTTTAACGGCATCAACGTTGAAGGTCATATAGAACACGCCGAAACTATTCTTCACTCATCTATTAAAGATTTTGCCATATACGATAATTTATCACTTATATCGCATTCACGACCCCTCAATATTTTCCATCTAGTTTCGGTATCTCCTTTTAATAATCTATTAAGAGTTCTAGTACGCATATTTCCAATTATTTTAATTGATAACATAGGATCGTCCGGTAACATTGATAAAATCTCATCTCTATTGTTATTATTCAGAACAAGTATGGAACGCATATTATCTAATTGTTTATTCTCCTTTTTTCGAATTTCTTCACTTTGATAGGGTAAATTAACTTCGGACATAAAA
>Ga0180432_10009400_pt1 | contig 11935 bp, 4 predicted proteins | sample SS_ome_10_FD_132414 | JGI IMG/M metagenome (GOLD analysis project Ga0180432, IMG submission 132414) | Hypersaline lake sediment archaeal communities from the Salton Sea, California, USA - SS_1_MS_2 metaG | ecosystem: Environmental > Aquatic > Non-marine Saline and Alkaline > Hypersaline >...
TGCCGACGGCCAATGGCACCACGGAGCCTTCGTCCGCGAATCGGCGGGTGGGACCGCGCGACTCTACTTGGATGGGGTCCAAGTGGGGGTCGACACAGATGCTACCAGCGCCTTTACTCTCGCGCGTCCCAAGATGTATCTGGGCCGCGACGGCCGCACCGACTCCACGCGCTTCGACGGCTACCTTGACCTGACGCGGATTTCCAACGTGGCCCTGACGCCGGACCGGTTCCTCATCCACAGCGAGCAGAACTACTACCGGATGGAGACCGACGCAGGCAGCCCGGTCACCGGCGGCCAGGCGGCCAGCGTGGTGGACGACACGGGCCTGCACCCGTTCACCTACAACGGCGCGGCACTTCCCACCTCCGCCCCGCCAAGCTACAGCAACGACGTGGCCGGAGGCTTGATCCTGCGCGACGGCATTCTATCTCCCAACAGCCGTTCCCTCTCGTTCAACGGCACCGGCGATCATGTCGAGCTGGGCGACAAGCCGCTCTTGACGACGCTGCCCCAGGACGATTTCACCATCGAGTTCTTCCTCAAGACGCCGCCCCGCGATAGTCGCGCCGTCGTGGTGGGTACATTTGACGGCGACAGTAAGTATATCGTGAACCTCGAGATCGGCGGGTCGATACACGGTGGGAACAAGGGGCACTTGCGCCCGTATTTCCGAAGCGGCGGTGCCTTTGACGATTTCTTCGGCGATACCGATATCTCGGACAACGAGTGGCACCACGTGGCCATGGTCCGCTCGGGGGCGGGAACCGGCAGTGACTCGGTCCAATTGTATGTCGATTACGAACTCGACGGCCAGACGGCCCTAGGCACCGGCCAGTACACGATCCGGCCCAACTTCTTCCGTCTCGGCCGCGATAGCCGCGGCAGCGGCTACTACTACGAAGGCCTGTTGGACGAGTTCCGCATCACCCGTGGGGCGCTCAGTACCAGCCAGTTCCTGCGGGCGGTGCCCGAGCCGGGGTCGTTCATGCTGCTGATGGTTGCTGGCGTTGGGCTCTTGCTGCTGCGGCGACGACGCGAGCACATCCGCACGTAGTGGCCCCGAACCTGCACCGGAATCACCGTCGCCCTATTGCTCTGCCTGCCTGAAACGGTAGAAAATAACCTTGCTTACGACATTCTCGGCGGGAGGCCTCCTCTTCCCGGCAGGCATCGTGTGTAGATCAGCCCGGGTGAGGTCACGCGGTTATGGCCCGTAAACCGCTCGAACGAAGGCAGCCACGACGGCGCGACAGACCCGAAATCCTGCATGGTCAGCAGTTCAAACGTCTGTCCTCGATCCTCTTTTCCTGCCCGGCATCATAGGATACCTCCTTTCCTTGTGGCGGAACGTGGCTTTCCGACACATCTCGGGAAGACCCAGCCCGAACGGTAATAGGTAAATGGAGTTATTGGAGGGAAATGGGGGGAGTTTGGGGGGCTCAGTTTTTCCACAAAGCGTCTATCAACTCGACCGTACGGTCGACCAACTCGCGGCCGCCTTTGGGACCGACCAACGTGCTCTCGGGAACCGCACCGTAGGCGCCACCGGCCACCGACCGCGCGGTCGGCAAGTAGCTGGCCTGGCCGGCAAGCTGCACCACGAACGTCTGTACGGCCTTGCTTCGGGCCTTGATCCGGATGCCGAAGTCTAGGTACAGCTCGAAGCGGTTGGTGGCAATCGCCGCATCGCCCAGCCGGATCACGTGGACCTCGATGGGCAGGGTGGGCAGGGTTTTCTGCAATTCGTAGCGGTCGAGCACGCGCGACGCCCGACGCATTCGCCAGTAGACCGCCGTGATGCTCTTGTACCAGCCCGGTTTCTTCTTGATATCGGGATCCGCCTCGATCTTGGCACGCATCGCCCGGTACTGCTCCCGCAGCCGATCGAACGCCTGCCCGACCGTCTCGACCTGTGGGCGGTGAGGCGTGCTTCGGGGCTTCTTGACGTCGTCTTCGGTCAGGCGCCGGCGGCTGATTTTCACCTCTTCCACGCGATGGGCGAAGACCGGATCAAAGTCGATCGTTTTCTCGGCGACCGGCAGCACGGAAGTCACGGCATCGGCGATCCGCACAGCGATCATACCACGCCGACTCCGACCCGTGAGCCGCTGCATGCGCGATTCGGCCTTCTTGTCGACCAGGACGGTTGGCGACTGGTCGCCGGCCGCGGAACACTGCGGCAACACGAACAGTCCTTCGCCCAGGCGGCTGCGGAGTTCGTTTCGGGTTTCATGCCAGAAATCGGCGGAGATACGAGAGCCGGCGCCCACCTGCGACGGACAGGCCACGTTTACCACCACGCCGGTCAGCTTACGATCGGTGTCCCACGTATATAACAGGTTTACCGAGTGGTCTTCGTATCCTTCCACGTGGCTGAAGTCGGGCTGGTCGGTCTTGCCGTACATCCTCGAACGGCCGTTGGCGTACGCGATCAGGCGGTTGTGCCCGACTACGGCGTGCCCGAGGCCGAAACTCACACCGCCGGGTTTGCGCCCCTTCCACGCCTGCTCGACGGCCTCGGCAATCCGCTTGGCGGCGAATTCCCGGTACTCCGGCGCCGGCATCACCCCCAAATCGATGCCCCAGGCCGACCAGGCTTCGGAAACTTTCAGGCCGAATTCGGCGAGCTTTTGAGATAACGCGGGAACGGTGTAGGTCTCCGGACCATTATGGGTGTGCGTCGCATTGAGGACGACACTCTTCGGATCGATCTCCGGGAGCGACTCTTGGACGAGTTGGCGGACACGGTCGCGCAACGGGTTGACGATGTAGAGCAAATCGCAGGAAACCATGATGAGACTGTCGGCCGGCTTGCCATCGGGGGCCAACTCGATGGCCAGCGCGGTGGCCGTAATGGAGTCTGCCACGCCTTGGGAGAGCCGCGCGCTCGCCATGCCGGCAACGCCGACCCTTTCCTGCGGGGTCAAGTCGGCCGAGGCCCAACCAATGCGGAGTGGTCCCGCCCGCTCGTCGTCGACCGCAAAAGCCGGCCATGGTGCCAGAATCGCAAAGAGAAACAGCATCAACACGCTGCCGACCAGTTGCCGTGTTTGGACACAACGCTTCACGCATCGGCCAGTTTTCGGATTACGTTTCGATTGACACATCAGTGCTTTCCTCCTTCGTCTCGTTGGTGTCTTGAATGTGGCTGGAGCACCGAGAGCGAAACCCGCTTCTGCCACAATTCGTCTGTCGTTTTGCGGAAAGCCAGGTCGAACCGCCGCCATCGGTCCCCGACCTCGCCTATGCCAGGGCTTGCTTGCAGAACTGCACGCATCTGGTGACTTCCCGGACCGCGTCGGAGCCCTGGGGAATCTTGTACTCGAGCTCGATGTCGGCGGGGAAGGTCAGTTTGTTCTTCTTCATGTACTGGAGTGTGAGTGCGACGGGAGTGTCGCCCTCGCCGAAGGGCGTGTTGGGGCCGTTGTCCTTCTTGCGGTCCTTCAGGTGCAGGCTGACCATGCGGTCCCAGTGCTTCTCTATTAGCGGGATGGGCGACTGGTTGGTCCCGGCCACGTAGTGACCGATATCGAAGTTGATGCCGAGGTGCTTGCCGTACGAGAGTATGTCGCCGTCATAGGTGGTCGGGGTGATCTGGGTGTGGTTGTGGAAACCGATCATGATTCCATGCTTATCCGCGATGGGACCGAGTCGCTTCGCGGCCGCTTCCGAGATTTCGCGGGTGATGGCCTTCGCCCCGAGCGACTTGGCCACCTGGAAGTAGTGTTCGATCTGTTCGTCCGGCATTCCGGCGTTTCCGATGCTGCCGAACTTGACGATGTGGATGCCGACGCCGGCGTCGTTGTACAGTTTTCGCAGCGCCTTGAATCCTTCCATCGGCCCGGTGTTGGTCTTCGCGGCGAACGCCTTGGCGAACTGCTCGGCCGGGCCGCCCATCAGCTCGACCGAGCTGATGCCGCACTGCGTGATGTACTTGAGCAGATCTTCGGCACTGCCGGGCAGCGATCGGTAGCTGTAGGTGATAACACCGATCTGGACGCCGTTGAACTTGGAGTTCGGTTTGGCGGCGGAGGCGTGGCGTGGCATCATGGAAGATGCGGCCAAGGCCGCGGCGCCGCCAAGAAACGTTCTTCTCGATAGGGTCGTTCTCTGGTCTTGCATGGCTTTCCTCGCGTAAGGGTTTTTGTTAGGCATCTGAGCAATCGCTCGGGGTTCTTCCATGAACGGCAGGATAGACCAGACGGATGTGGAAATCAAGTTTCCGGTTTGCGTCCGACGCGCCGGGCGAACCCGGCGGCTATACGCTTGTCTGCTTATGCGTCGGCCAGCGTAGTGGCTCGAGAGATGCCGACTCCGGGGGCGCCGCATGGAAAGTCGCGAGCTTTTCTGTTACTATGGGCTCGGCTCCGGCGCCCACGATCCGGCTGGAGATCTGCCCACGATGCGGGCCATCATGGCGCGCGTGACCCGGCCGGTTGAGACGGACAACGTCAACCTGAACGGACTACTTCAACCCTCACGGAGACACAACCATGTACCGATTTGCATTTCCCCTCCTGACGACCATTGCATTGCTGGCATCGCCGGTCACCGCCCGGGCGGCCGAGAAGAAGACCTTGCTGGCCGGGGCGGCCACCAGCAATATCACTCCGTGGCTGGGCGATGGACTGGTGGGCAACTTCGGCACTCCGCCGCCGGCCAAGTACGTCCACGACGAATTGCACGCGCGGTGCTTCGTCCTCGACGACGGCACCACCCGGCTCGCGCTGGTCGTCAGCGACAACATCTATATCAGCCGCGAGGTGCTCGACGAGGCCAAACGGCAGGTGACCGAGGCGACCGACCTGCCGGCCGATCGGATGCTCATGTCCTGCACGCACACGCATTCGTCCGTAAGTGCCCGCTGGAAGAATCCGCTCAAGCCCGAAAAGGAATTCACCGAATACCAACGGTTCGTGGCCCATCGCATTGCCGACGGAGTGCGTTGCGCGATCCACAATCTGCGGCCGGCGCGGGTCGCCTGGGGCACGGCCGACCTGCCGGGCCAGGTCTTCTGCCGGCGCTGGCTGCTCAAACCGGGCGCCAAGCTGTTCAACCCGTTCGGCGAGCCGGACCACTGCAAGATGAATCCGGGCAATCGGCCCGATTTGTTGAAGCCGGCCGGGCCGGTCGATCCCCAAATCGCCTTCTTGGCGATCGAGACGCGCGACGGCCGGCCCCTCGGGCTGTTGGCCAATTACTCGCTCCACTACGTGGGCGGGACCGGCCGGAATTACCTCTCGGCCGACTACTTCGCCGTCTTCGCCGACCGCATCCAGCAGTTGCTCGAAGCCGATCGGCTGGATCCGCCTTTCGTAGGCGCGATGAGCAACGGCACCAGCGCCAACATCAACAACATCGACTACTCGAAACCCCGCACCAGACGCAAACCGTACGAGCAAATCCGGCTGGTCGCCGACCAGTGCGCCCGGGCCGTCTTCCAGCAGTACGACAAGCTCGCGTGGCACGACTGCGTGCCGCTGGGCATGCGGCAGCGGGAGTTGGAGTTGGGTGTGCGCAAGCCGACCGCCGCGCAGCTTGCACACGCCAAAGAGGTCCTGGCCGATCCCGATCGCCGCGACCGCTTCCCGCACGAGCGGAACTACGCGAACAAGGCCATCCGGCAGCTCGAGTCGCCCGACACGGTTAAGGTCATACTCCAGGCGGTGCGGATCGGCGAGTTGGGCATTTCGGCCATCCCCTTCGAGGTGTTCTCTGAAATCGGCCTGGAGCTTAAGGCCCGCAACCCCTTTAAGCCCAGTTTCACGATGGAGCTGGCCAACGGCGGCTACGGCTATCTACCCACGCCCGAACAGCACAAGCTCGGCGGCTACGAGACCTGGCTGGGTACATGCAGAGTGGAAGAGCAAGCCTCGGTCAAGATCGTCGACTCGCTGTTGGAGATGTTCGCGGAGTTGAAGCGGGAGGAGTAACGCTTCGTTGCGGACGATCTTGGCAGTCAAGCGAGCCGACGGGTTCATCCCAATACGGTTGAATTAGTCGCAAGTGTCTATCTAGCCGAACGTTATGAAATCGGCAATGCCCGAGTCGGCGGAAAGTGTGCGGGAGTATTCTGGCCACGGATGAAACACGGATTGAACACGGATCAAGCAAGAATGACTCTCCATGACAATTAGCTTTCAGCTTCTCAGTGGCTGAATCGAGTTGGCAACACGTTTCGCGTTTTCGCCCTTTCGCGCTTTCGCGTTATATCGGGGAATGGCCGGTCGGGCCGGGGTCGGATAGAACTGGCAGAGAAATGCAGGCCAGATCGCGAAAGCGCGAAAGGGCGAAAACGCGAAACTCGCCGTGGCCGCGAGGTGCCTGTCCCCTTTTTCCACGCAAAACCGGGTGCAAGAGGGAGCGCAAAAGGGGCAGGCCTTCCAGGCAGGCTCCTGCTACAGCTCTCTCAACTCCGCCAGCATTTCGAGCAGGTTCTTGCTGAGGATCACGGAGGTATCCTCGGCGAAGTGCGCGCTGGTGAGCCAGGTTTCGTAGCCGCCCAACTGGTGTTGGTTCGGCGGAGGCAGATAGCCGTGGCTGCCGTTGGCCAGTGAAATCAGAAACGTGCGCGGAAAGGGGCTCTTCCGCTTGACCTCCAGGCCGATCTCCACCAGCACCTCGAAGGGCATGGTGACGATCGCTTGATCGCCAACCCGCAGGGCCTGGACAATCACGTCCTCCGATGGGGTCATGTCCGGCTCGGCGTAGCGGCGGGTGGCCGCGGCCACGGAGGAACAGCGTTTGTTGATGGCGTCGCGCTCTTTGGCAGTGAGTGCCATCAGTTGACGTGCCCGCTCGACGTCCTCCGTCGAGGGTTTGCGGTAACGGATCGTCACCTTGCGCTGGAGTATCGCCAGCTTCGGGTTCTCGTCGTAAACGTCGATCTTCTTCACCGCCCGCCAGGCGGCGTCGGCCGTCTTGGCGGCGACGAGGCGGACTTGCTCGAACGGCGCGCGGGGCGGGCGGCGGCCGTCGAAGTCGATGTTGTTGATGTCGCCGCTGGCCCCGTTGGTCATCATGGCCACGAAGTTCTCCGGCGGATTCGAGCCGCCCACGCGGTAGGGCATCACCCGGGCGAACTCGCCGTAGTAATCGGCCGAAGCCATTCCCACCGTCTTGCCACCGTCTTCCACCACGCGGGGAATGCCGCCCACGTAGTGCAAAGCGTAGTTGGCCACCAGCCCCAGCGGCCGGCCGCGCCGCGTGCGAACGTCGACCACGCTGAGTTGCGGGTCGGTCGGGCCGGCCGGCTTGAGAAGATGCCGGCGCGGCGGATTGGTCCGGACCTGGTCGAAGCGGCCCAGCGGGTTCTTGTCCATGGTCCCCTCCTTCAGGAACCAGCGCCGATTGTAGACCTCGCTCGGCTCCTCGTCCGATGCAAAACCGATCTTGGCCGGTTCGAGCGACTGGATCGCCCGGGTGAGCGCCTCGACCAGACCCTCCCGCCGTTTCTTCTCGTAGGCGATACGCCCGGGCGAAGTGTCACCGCCCTTGGGGGCACTATGCGTGTGGGTGGCGCAGACTAGCATCTGCTCGGGTTTCCAACCGGTTCGCTCGGCGGCGACGGCCTTGGCCTCGTCGGTCCAGTCGCGTCCTACGCCGATGGCATCCACGACCGCGATCACCACGCGGCCCTCTCCGTTCTGCAACGCCAGCGCGCGGACATGGAGCGGGTCGTGCACGTACTTCGACGGCCCGGAGCGTAGCTGCGTGGGAAACACGTCGGGCGTAATCTCCCAGGCGGCGGTGCCGGCCTGCAATCCGGGCCGGTTTTCGGCCGCAAGCAACAGCGTTGGCGACAGCAGGGCCGCAGCCAGCAGGAAGGTCGTCATTCTCGTTGTCATGATCCGATTGCCTTTCGTGTTAGCCCCGTCGCCTGCAACGGGAAAATGGGGAAATGCTCGCTTACCGGTCGCGGGCGACCGGGCTAACGGCTACGCGCACTTGAACCATACCCAGCACGGGCCTCTTGCCAAGCTGTCAAAAAAAACCGGGATTTTTGTCTTTAGGCTATTAACCTCGCAAGAGGTCTGTGATACCGTAGAGAAGGCATGATATTAAGGTTTGCGATGCGTTAAGGATCGGGCATGGCACGAGCGAGCCGGCGTGGTTTTATCTCTGTAGGGGCCGTTTGTCAACGGTGTTTTTCGGTTTTGGTTGAAAGGGTTGTAAGTTTTGTGTTAAGCTTGATTTGCCTGGTGAAACGGAAGCGGGCTCTGCGGGGACGCAACCTGCCTAGGGATAGCCGGGCCGAGGGTGCGCCAATGGTGCATCGGGCCTCTGGAGTGCGTGGCACGCTGGAGGCTCTTTTTGCATCAACACCCATTGGACACCCTTGCCATGCCTCCGAAAAGGACGGAAAAGGGGTCAGAACTGTTTTCTGTTGAGGTTGGGTGGCATAACGTCACGCGGCGGCACCCTAACCACAAACGATGGCCGCACCCCAAACCGTTAAATAGTTTTGACTCCTTTTCCATCCTCCTTTTCGATCCCTTTAGCAACCGAGTCAGCTTCGAAATGCCCTCTGAGTGGCAAGTTACGGCGGCCCTTCCATCCGTAAAAGCTGTAGAAAACCGCTGGGCCACTACACGCAACGAAGTTTGAGTTTATGGAAAACCGGCTATGATCGGCCGGCGAGCTGTGTTACCATACGAATGAGATTTGCATGGCTGCGCAGCCGAGAGCAGGACGCTGGTTGCCCGTGCTACGTCTTTCTTGTTGGAGATAGCGTCTTGCAGAGCCGCGGCCACCATTCATGGGTCTTCTGATTCAGCCCATGGCCGCCGGCGGGGAGGGCCTTCATGTCTTGTCGTTTGCTGGTGTGCGCGCCGTTGTTTGCTATCCTGTTCGGAGGCGCAATCCCGTCTTTGCTTCCACGCACACTCGCCCTTGAAGCCACCTGGCTCGGCGGGTCGGGCGATTGGGATGACAGTGACAAGTGGAGCACTGTTCTTTTTCCCAACAACAACGGAGTTCACTATAACGCCCATATCGACGATGGTGCCGGAGGTGGATCGGCAGTCGCACTCGACGTGCCGGTGGCGATTGACAACCTGTATGTTTCGCTGGGCGACCAGCTTTCAATCCACAACAACGGGACACTCCAGATCGAAGGCACGACCGTCGACAACACGGGCACGATCCAGTTAAACTCGACCGGCGGAGTAGCCAAACTGCTCCTCGACGGCAGCATTTCACTGAGTGGCGTTGGTGAGGTTTCCCTATCCGAGTCGCACGCAAATTACATCCACCCGGTCGACCACGCCACGCTTGTCAACGTTAACAACATCATCCACGGCTCGGGATCGATCGGACGCGACGCGCTGGGCGTCGGCCTCACAATCCACAACAACGCCTTTATCGAGGCCGACAAGGCGGCCGAGTCACTCGTGATCAACCCCGACGACGATCCAGGAGGAACGAATCCCGCGGTGGTAAACCATGGTTGGCTTCGGGCAAAGGACGGCGCCACGCTCTCGCTCGACGACGGTACGTACGAAAACCACGGCACGATCGAAGCCGTCGGCGCCGGCTCGGTCGTGTTCCTCGACCATGGGTGCGTCATCCAAGGCGGTACCTTGAAAACGTCCGGCGGCGGCAAGATCTACGGCAACCACACGGGCGAAAGCGCGGTGGTTCTCGACGGCTTCACGCTCATCGGGCGACTCGACGTTCCAGCACATACCGACTTGACGCTCAGCGGCACCGTCACCAATCAAGGGACCATCGCGGTCGAAGGTGCCCAGGGCCAACCCAGCAACCTGTACATCGACGACGAGGCGTGGCTCAAGGGGGGTGGCGAGTTGACCCTCACCGATTCAAACCGTAACGGCATTCTGGGCGTGCAGACGCACAACAAGCTGACCAACGAAAACCACACCATCCGCGGCTCCGGTCAAATCGGTGCCGACGTGGATAACCCCCTGGAAATCACCAACTACAGCCTGATCGAGGCCAACCACGCCGCCAACGCACTGGTGATCGATGCCGTGGGCGACAAAGACCTTGGTGTCGGAATGACCAACAACGGGGGAGGCATTCTGCGGGCAACCGGAGGAGCCACGCTCGAGCTCTTCAGCTCGCATATCGACAATAGCGGCGACGGCGTGATCGAGGCACTGGATAACTCGGTCGTCGAACTCGGCCACAAGACGGCCGTCATCGGCGGCACGCTCAGGAGCGCCGGTAGCGGCGTGGTCCGCAGCACCATCCAGGGCGATGATGCGACTCAGCTAACCTTCGTCACCAGCGAGGCAAGTATCGAGGTCCCCGCCGGCTGCGATCTCCACTTGGGCGGCTTTCTTGAGTTGGCCGGCGGTGCGCAGAAAGGTATCTTGAAGTTGCTGGCCGACGGCAGCAAGGATTCGGTGCTCCAGTTGAAGGGAAGCGTGGAACTGCGGGGTGCGGGCGAGGTACAATTGTCCGACAGCGACCGCAACCTTGTCTACGGCGACAGTCCGGACGACGTGCTGACGCTCCGCGACGTTCCGCTGCGCGGCGCCGGCCGCATCGGCGACGACGATGAGGGCCCGCTGTCGGTGCAAAGCAGCACCTGGGTCGAGGCCAGCCACGCGGGTCATGAACTGAAGATCGACCCCTCCGCACCAAGCAACGGCCTGGCCGACTGGATCGGCGATAACGGATCGCGGCTGAGAGCATTGGCCGATTGTACCCTGCGACTGATGAGCGGCACCTACGAGCTACTTGGAGACAGCGACATCGAGGCCCTGGGGTCCGGTGCGAAGGTCAAACTGGACGCGGGTGTCGAGGTCTGCGGCGGAAAGCTCCTCACCTCCCAAGGCGGTACCATCGAGAGTATCGTCGAAGGCGTCGAGGCGCCCGTCTTGAAAGACCTCTCGATTGAAGGGGAGCTCCGAATCGAGAAGGATTTCGATCTTGCCCTGGCCGGGACGATCAGCGGCCCCACGACGGCTCCCGACCTGGCGCAAATCATCGTCGGTTCCCAGATCGGCGGAACCAGCCAGCTTGTGATCAACGGCGACGTGCTGCTCGCCGAGCGCGGGGTAATCACCTTGCACTCCAATCCCGGTAGTGCCGTGGCCGGCGACGGCAGCGACGGTCGCTTGACGATCGGACCCGACTGGAAGGTCACTGGAAGAGGCCGCATGTGCAATGAAGACCTGGCTATTACCAACTACGGCAGGATTGAAACCTCCGCCGCCGGTGACGTGCTTACCGTCGATCCGGTCGACTACCCGGCCGACCTCAAGACGAGCTTCATCAACCAGGGCATCATCCAGGCCAACTCGGGCGGTCGAATCGTCCTTGGCGACGGCACGTTCGACAACTCCGGCGGGCGGATCATCACCGACACCGACGACGCGGTTATCGATCTTTCCGGCGGCACGAGAATCGTCGGCGGCAAGCTGGAAAGTACGCTTTTCGGGAAAATCCAGAGCGCTTACGCCGGCGTGGACCCGCCGGTTCTCCAGGACCTGGAAATCACGGGCCAGGTCAAGGTCCCCGACGCGATGGACCTCGCTCTCGAGGGCACGATTGCCAATAATGGCTTGATCGGCATCCGGGCAACCGGCAGCGTATACACGCAACTGCACCTGCTGGGCGACGTCACTCTCGATGGGGCCGGGGTGGTGAAAGTGTCGTATTCCGGAACCAGCCAAATCGTCCCCGACACGCCGGGCAGCAGGCTGACCAATCAGCCCCTGCACAAGATCAGAGGCGGCGGCATCCTGGGCCCGAACCTGGCGATCACCAACTACGGCACTATCACGGCCAGCAGTTCCGCGCCGTTGGAGATCTTCCCCAGCGACGCCCCGCTGGACGGCAATCCCGCGATCATCAACCGCGGGAAGATCAAGGCGTGGCAAGGCAGCACGCTGGTGCTCAAGGCGGGAACTTACGATAACAACGGCGGGATCATCGAGTCGGACGTTTCCGGTCCGGTCAA
>Ga0180432_10009401_pt1 | contig 11934 bp, 8 predicted proteins | sample SS_ome_10_FD_132414 | JGI IMG/M metagenome (GOLD analysis project Ga0180432, IMG submission 132414) | Hypersaline lake sediment archaeal communities from the Salton Sea, California, USA - SS_1_MS_2 metaG | ecosystem: Environmental > Aquatic > Non-marine Saline and Alkaline > Hypersaline >...
GAAAAAGCGGAAGGCAAAAAAGAGGCAAATGGAGTTTGAATATCGAATATCGAACAAAGAATGTCCAATATGGAAGTGTAAGTCGTCCATCGTCAATCGTCCATCGTCAATTCCGAAGGGAGAAAAAAATGACATCACAAGCTCAGATCAATGCCAATCGTCTTAATGCACAGAAATCCACCGGGCCGCGGACCCAAGAGGGTAAGCGGACGGTCTCGCAAAATGCGGTTAAACACGGGCTCTTTGCGCGTGAGGCGGTAATAAAATGTGAAGATCCGGCCGAGTACGAGCTTCACCGCGAGGCGGTGCTCGATGAGCTGAGGCCGGTCGGCGCAGTGGAGTCCATGTTAGCCGAGCGCATCGTCAGTCTGTCCTGGCGGCTGCAGCGGGTCGAGCGCATGCAGAACCAGGCGACCGACTGCCTGATCGAAGAGGACTACCTGCCGCTCGGGCGAATGATTACAAAGAGATGGTCGGGCAACCTGAAGATAATCGAAAAGCTGTTCATGCACGAGCGGCGAATCGAGAACAGTTTGAACAGGACTATAACCAAAATCAAGCAGCTTCAAACCATCCGCAGGATCGAACGTGAGGATGCCGCGGAACAACTTTTCGATCAGGCCGTTGCGGCTGAGCTTAACAATATTAATTTCGCAGAACAAAGCCAAAAGCCCGCCTTCGGCGGGAAACTCGAAATCCGAAGTTCGAAATCCGAAACGAGCGGAGCTTACGGAGAAAATTTCGCAGAACAAAGCCAATATGCGCCGGACTTAATGGGCTCAACGTCTTTTATGGAAAGGTATTACGACGATACAGCTCATCCTGAGACGGCTGGAAACAAACCCAATGAGCGACAGGAGAGCCTGGAAAGGAGGAGGGTTTTGAACACAACATGAACTGAAATCTTATTGATGGCCGGAGGGTTCGACTCCCTTGCGGTATAGTCCCTGAGCGAACCTGCCAGGTGAGGAACCGGATGCGGGAAATCCGCGAGTCCGGGTCTGTGAGGGGTGAGCAGAGCAATCTCCTCACCTACTCGACCAAAGCATGCCCTGAGCCCGTTCGGCTCCGCTCAGGGTAAACTCCGTCGAATGGGCCAATTCGGCAATTACTCCTTGCAGTCAAGCCGAAGAATCACTTAAATGCCTTGATTGTGGCGACGGGTGGTTTTTCTGTCGATTATGAATAGATGGTTAATCAAGAATATAGATGGATTCATGGAGCGATGCCCGATCTTTAGGAGTAAATGCGATGCCCAAGAGCGATATTTGTTTTTGTCTGGTGTTATCATTGTCACTTACGGCGTTTACCGGCTGCGGGTCGCGGGCTTTTCATATCGAGCTGGTGCCGACCAGTAAAAAGCTCAAGGAAACCGTAATCCAAAAGGATGAGGGGCTTATTGTTACCGACAAGATAGCCGTGATCGATGTTGATGGATTGATGATAAACCGGCCAAAAAGTGGATTTCTGCGGACGGGCGATAATCCGGTGAGCCTGTTCGTGGAAAAGCTCGACAAGGCGGCCGGGGATCGAAGCGTCAAGGCTGTGGTGTTGCGCCTGAATTCGCCCGGCGGGACGGTATCTGCCAGCGATATCATGCATCATCGGCTGCTGGAGTTCAAACGCAAGACGGCAAAGCCCGTGATCGCCTGTGTGATGGGCCTGGGGTGCAGTGGAGCGTATTATTTAGCTTGCGGCTGCGACGGGATCGTGATCCAGCCCAGCGGAGTGACCGGAAGCATCGGCACGATATTCCAGACGTTCAGCGTGGCCGGGACGATGGAGAAAATCGGAGTCAAGGCGGTCACAATCAAGAGTGGCAAACTAAAGGATATGGCTTCGCCGCTGCACGATCTCAGCGAAGACGAGCAGCAGGTTCTTCAGGGCATCATCGACGAGCTTTATTCGCAGTTCCTAGAGGTTGTGCGCCGGGGGCGCTCCAATCTGGATGAGCAGAAGATTCGCGAACTTGCCGACGGGCGTGTTTTCACGGCCAAACAGGCCCTTGCCGAAGGGCTTGTCGACAAGATCGGCTACCTGGATGACGGAATCGAGTGGGCCGGGGAAATGGCGGGCGTCGAGAAAGCGAAGGTCGTGATCTACCACCGGCCGACGGCGTACAAGCCGAACGTATACGGCTCGGCATCAGCCGGCGCCGAGGGATTGGGGCCGCTGATAAATATCGATCTGCCCGACTGGCTTGCATCGGGCGAGAGCCGGTTCCTATACCTGTGGCAGCCTGCGGCTGACTGATGCTTCACTGTAACCCGGCGTCGCCAGCGGCATTCCTGACGCAGCGAAAGCCGTAGATGTCGTAGTTGAAGCAGACGTCGGCATAGCCGGGGTCTTCGTTATTCCGATAGCCGGAGCGGCAGCTATCGGCGCTGAATTTCCAAGCGCCGCCCCGGACGACCTTGCTCTCGCCGGTTTTCGGGCCGCGAGGATCCTTCTCAGACGACTGCTGATAGTAGTCAACCTGGTAAAAGTCATTGCACCACTGCCAAACATTGCCGTGCATATCATGCAATCCCCAGGGATTGGCCGGCTTGCCGCCCACAGGCCGGGGCTTGCCGCCGGAATTGCCCTTAAACCACCCGTGATCGGACAGTTTTGATTCATTGTCGCCGAAATAATATGCTGTTTTCGTACCCGCCCGACAGGCATACTCCCATTCCGCCTCGGTCGGCAGCCGATAGCCGTTCGCCTCGAAATCGCACTGCCACGTTTCGAGATCATAGCACGGCTGGAGACCTTCCATCGCGGATCGCTTGTTGCAGTATCGTACTGCGTCGGACCAGCGCACCTGCTCGACGGGATTATCGCCGCCCTTCCAGCGGGATGGATTTTCTCCCATTACTCTCTCGTATTCGGCCTGAGTCACCAGATTCTTATCCATGTAAAATGGACTCAGGACCACCTCGTGCGGCGTTGCGTCAATCTCTTTGGCATCGCCCATCAGAAACCGCCCGCCCGGAATCAGGATCATTTCCGCAACGGAGCCAATTTCTGATTGATCCGCAGAAGGATTCGGCGTCCCGGAAGCTTCCTCAGGAGCTTTGCGCTTACAGCCATAAAGAAGTGTTAAAAGGAGTACTAAGACAAAAACATGGTGCTTCATAATTTTAGATCTCCTGTGTGCAGTGCTGACATTCACCTGGCGCGCTCAATAATCCGGCCATATCTCGTAGCCGTCGGGATTTCGCATACATTGTCTGCAAAGATTCCTGATTTCATCGGCGACGTCAATCGCCTCGGACCGGGCGACACACTCATAGCCGGCCTGTTGAAACAGATTTCTCGTGAAAGTGTGAAACTTGCAGACGAGGGTATCCTGCGTTCCGCCCACGCCTCTCCATTTCATCTTCAGAACTTTGAATCGCGCCAGATTTTTAGGATCTTTTTTCAAAGTGAGGGCTTTCGTCTCGCGGGCCAGACCGTCAACGTATTCCGGCGTCTTCATATTTTCTCTTTCGCGCAGTTGGATTATCTCCCGCGTGATGGTTCTCATATCCTCGAGAAATGGCTTGAGGTCGGGCCTGGATTTGCCGGTCCGATCGAGACAGTCCAGCATCCTGCCTGCAAATTCCTGATATTCCTCCACCCTCTGTCGCTGCCGAGCAATGAAATACACCATATCGTCGACGCCACCGTGGAGGTACTCTTTCCTGGCAACTTCTTCACCTGCCTCGAAGACCGGCTGCATCCCGTCGGTAACTTCGCAGGTCGCGGCGCCGATGACGGCATCTTTCCTTATATGCGAGCGCAGGCGGCGACCTTCGACGTCAAGAATAGAACGGCAAAGCTGCCGGCCCAGCGTCGCTTTCATAATATCAACCGGAGTCGTAACCGAGGCCGGCGTGCCCTTTCGCTCCAGACAATATACAAGAGACTTCCCTTTTGGCGGTATCTTCTTGCCGAGGCGGTAGAATGTAGTGCCGTCCTTGAACCAGACGGGATACGGATAAGAACCCACCCCGCCGCGCCAGAACCGTTTGGGCCTGATTTCCCGAAATGTGAAAGTGGTTTTGACATCATCCTCGAGCAACTGCGTTATCCACTTTGCAGCAAACGGCCTTTTCCATCCGATGGAAATGTCCCTTTCCAGATAGGATGGCTTCAACACTTCCTCGTGCCAAATTGCCGGTGCGCTCAATACGGCCAGGAACACACTTTTTCCGTCGTTTTCAATATCGACAGATTTGATCAGGCGAGGCCGTCGCTGATTTTCATCCGGTGTGAGCCGCACTTTCTGCCGCCCTTTCGCCCATGTGACGGTCAGCACGTCGTTTTCGCCTTCCAGCAAACCGACGAAAAGATTTCCGGAGGGGGCATGAAGCGTTTGGAGCGAAGGGTAATCTTGCGGGTCAAAAATCAGGTCGTCGCTGATGAAATCCGGGAGCACGCCGTAGCGGATCGGACTAAGCAGGCTTATCCCGCTGACAGACTCAGAAGGATCGATAGCGATGATCTGTTCCTTGCTGAAGGAAAAGACAATCGACAGGTTCCCATCCTTTTTCTCGCCGGAAAACACAACTTCCAGAACCGCTTCGTCACCGGAATTCTTCAGAACGCCGACGCGGGTGATTCCTGCCGGCACAGTTCTGAATCTGAGAGGGACGATTTCAACTTTCCTGACTGCGCGATCGGCTTTGGAGTATACTGCCGCCTTTCCCTCTCGCGCAGAGAACACCGCAATCAGATGTTCGTTTTCCACTGCGGCATCACCTTTGAAAGAGTAACGCAGGCTGTAGTTCTCCGGGTTAGTATAATCCGGCTCACCCCATTTTTCAGTTTCGGTTGGGACAACTTTCCAGGCGCTTCGGTTTACGAGGGTCTTTTCATTGGAAACCGGGATCATGGTATCCCAAATCCGAGTCGCTGCAGTTCCATGACCTGCCAACGCAAAAAGAACAAATGCAATCCTGTAAAAGTGTAACATTCGATGCGAGCTTCGATCAACCATTGTCATCAGCTCCTCTATCAATAATCGGCCCAAATTTCGTAGCCGTCGGCGTTCCTCAGGCATTGCCTGCAGCGCCTTCTGATTTCTTTCGCAACTTCGACCGCTTCCGGCCGATCCACGCAGCGGTAACCGGCCTCCTGAGCGAGCTTCCGCGTAATGCTGTGATAAGCACCGATGACGTTATCCTGAGCGCCGCCCATCGACCGCCATTTCTTGCCCAATTCCAAACACGCCTTAAGATTCCCCGACTCCTTCTTTCTTGTAAGCGCTTTGGTCTTGCGTGCCAGCTCGCCGGCATATTCCAGGGTCTTCATGTTCCCCTTGTTCCGCTCATATTCCCGCGGAATCTGCTCGACCATAGCCAGAACGTCGTCGAGATACGGCTTGAGGCCGGGAGCGGATTTGCCGGTTGCGACGAGATACTCCGTCATGTCGTCCGCGAACGCTCGATACTCATCGATCCTCTCGACATGCCGTTTCACAAAGTAGAGCATATCGTCTACCGCCTCGGTTACGTACGCTTTCCGCTGCACCTCCTGTCCGGCCTTGAAGACCGCTTCGATTGCTTCAGTCCCTCCACACGTACAGGCTCGCCGGATACCTTCTGCGCCCCGCCGGTGATGGGTGCGCAGCACCCGGCCCGGAAAATCAAGGATACTCTCGCACGCCTGCCTGCCCAAAGTCCGTTTCAGAATATCGACGGGAGTCGTGATCGAAGCGGGCGTTTCCCTGCCTTCGAGACAATAAATAACGGATCGGCCCTTAGGCGGTATCTTCTTGCTGAGACGAAAGAAGGCATTGTCTCGGTCAAACCAGACGGGGTAAGTGTAGTGGCCCGTTACGCCTCGCCAGATTTTTTCTTTAGTTTCCTTGAAAGTAAAAGTTGTCCTGACACCGGCTTCGACAAACTGTGTCGTCCATTTTGCCCGGAACGGACTTTTCCAGCCGATAGCAACGTCCTTTTCCAGATAAGAAGGTTTCAACTGTTCTTCATGCCAAATACCGGCTGCGCTGAGCACGGCCAGATAGAGGCTCTTTCCGTCGGCGTCGAAGTTGAAAGATTTAATCGTGCGCACTGCCGCCTGCCCACCGCCCAGCGTCAGTTCCGCCGTTTGTCCACCTTGAGGCCAGCTCATTATCAGAATCCCATCCTCGCCCTCAAGCAAGCCCAGAAATGTGTTCTCAGATGGAATAGAGAGCACTTCCGTCGAGGGATATTGTCCGGGATCGAAAATCAGATCATCGCCGATAAAGTCAGGCACGACGCCGTAACGGATTGAGCTGAAAATGCTCACGCCCTCGACGTTCGACCCGGCTCTTACCTCGACGATCTCGCTTTCGTCGAAGGCAAAGACTATGGACAAATCGTTCGCGCCTGAGTATATGATCTCCAATACCGCATCATTACCGGTATTCCGTAGTAGCCGGCGCTGAGCTATTTTCGCCGTCCTTGTCCCGGACGGCAGAGGCGCCAGTTCGAATCTCTTCCTGCTTCCATTTGCTTTTGAGTAGACCACCACTCTGCCGGTATTCGGCCGGAAGACGGCTATTAGATGCTCATTCTCCACGACTGCATCTGCCTGGAAAGAGTATTCGCAGCCATAGTAGCCGGGATCCGAAGCGGCGGCGGCGGGATTAGACTCAAGCAAAAGAAGGTTGCAGGGAACAAGCTTCCACCCCGTCCTGCTCACAAAGTCGATCTTGTCGCCCAAGGGCGCGCCGGTATCCCAGATTTTGGTACACGCCGATAGTTCGGCGCCCCGGATCGCGCAGGTACACAGAACCACTACGAACGCAACAATAAGCACTGCCTTCAGCGGAGCTATTCGGCAATCGTCTCTACATCTATCAAGCATAATGATTAGCCTCACTTTGGAGTTTCACAGCATCACTCAGTGTAGTCACGCAGTGGATCATACCGCTACGATGGAGATTTTCAAGCGAAAAGCGGCATCTCCGGCCCTTGCCTCCGGCCGATGATTCCAATATACTTGATCGCACACTGTATAAATAGCTCCAGGCCGCGTCTTTTTAAAATGAAACGTTTGTCACGATAAAGGAGATGCATCATGTTGAAAAAAGGGATTGCCACGGTATTCATATTAGCTCTAACCTTCCCCGGCGCGTTGCGCGCCGGCAGCATTCGGGAGCTGAGCCCTCACGTATCTGCCTGCGAAGGATCGGTGAACGGGGTCTTTATAGAGCAAAATGGGAAAACTCTGGTGATTTATGGCGATCCTGAGCAGCGACTGCAAAAAGCAGACAAAGTTCTCTTTACGCACAGCCGGCGCGACATCATCTGGGCCGGCCGCAGACTCGTGGAAAACCGGGCCGAATCTATCATTGGCAAAAACGAAATCGAGCAATTCACCAAAACCAATCTGTTCTGGTCGGAGTTCGTTCAGAAAAGATTCCATGACTATCAACAGCAGAGTACAAAAATTCCTGCAGAGCCACTTAGCATTAGTCGCACCGTCGGTGGAGGCGACACAATTAAATGGGAGGATATCTCCATTGAAGTGCTCGACACGCCCGGTTACACGCGAGGCTCGGTCTCATACTTTCTCGATATTGACGGCAGGCGATACGGCTTTGTTGGCGACCTGATATACGGCGACGGACGAATCATGGATTTGTACAGCCTGCAGGACGCGGTCTCAGAGGCGCGGATCGGCGGCTATCACGGTTACGCCGGAAGGATCGGCGATCTAATCAAAAGTCTGCGGAAGATCATCGAACAAGAACCTGATATCCTGATTCCGGCCAGAGGCCCTGTCATCGAAGAGCCCGAATCGGCCATAAAGCTGCTGATCGAAAGATTGCAGGCGGCATACTCGAATTATCTGTCGATCAACGCCGGACACTGGTATTTCAAAGATCGCTACGATACTCTCGCCGTCAGGGCCCTGGGATCGCCGGAGCGAGTTGACTGGATGCCGTATGCGACAGTCGTCAGGGAGCAGCCTCCGGACTGGGTGATTCCCATCCGGAACTCCCGGCTCATCATATCGCAAGACGGACCGGGATTCCTGATCGATTGCGGCTCTAAAGCTATCATCGACGAGATTGTCAAGTTGATAGAGGCAGGTAAATTGTCCGGAATCGACGGAATCTATATTACACATTATCACGACGACCACACAAACAGCATCGGTGAGGCAGTTAAGGAATTTGATTGCCCTGTTTATAGCTGCCGGGAATTGGCCGACATTCTGGAGCGTCCGCAGGCATATCGGCTGCCGGCAATGACATCATACCCGATTGCAAATCTCAAGCCGCTTGCCGACGGCCGGAATATGCGATGGAAAGAATTCGAGCTGACTTCTTACTATTTCCCCGGGCAGACCTTGTATCATGGCGCTTTGCTGGTCGAGCAAAACGCCGGCGGCAGGATTTTCTTCATCGGCGATTCTTTTACGCCGTCGGGGATCGACGACTATTGCCTGCAGAATCGCAATCTTCTCCACGAAAAAATGGGGTATTTATATTGCCTGGATTTTCTGAAGAAGATGCCTCAAGACTATCTCCTTGTCAATCAACACGTTGTTGAGCCGTTCCGCTTCGACAAAGCCCAGCTCGAACATATGTCAAACGTTCTGGCAGAGAGAAAAGAGATCATGGCGGATCTGTTTCCCTGGAATGAGTCAAATTATGGGATTGATGAGCGGTGGGCAAGGATTTACCCCTATGCTCAACAGGCAAAACCCGGCCGGACCATTGAGATTGCAGTCAAAATCCTGAACCACTCAAACACTGCCGAAGTATTTACAGTCAAACCGAATGTTCCCGTGGGTTTTAAAGTGGAACCGGAGAAGACCTCCGCAACCGTGCAGCCGCTCCGGGAATCTGAAATGCGTTTCAGAGTGAGAGTTCCCACTGGCGTTTCGGATAGCCCGAAGATCATTACCTGCGACCTGAGATTCGCAGGTTGGGAATTGCGACGTTGGTGCGAATCTATAGTGGAAATCGTTCATTAAAAAAATGACGGAATAAGCGGACTGAGTTTATTTAAGATTTCCTGTCGCATCGACGCCGTCAAGCTGGTAGAATAAACTCGTTCGCATGAGTTCAAATGGAATCCGGCCGTTTGGCGGAGGCAGTAGACTCGGGCCATGGAAATGAACGACGGACGTGAAAAAGTAGATCCCCAAAAGCACGGTCGACCTGAAAACAAGTTGATGATTGACGAGACGGCCGAGATTGACAATGCGCCCGACAGACTTAAAATCAAGCAGTATTGTCTCGATAATGCCGCTGAAGCTATTTTTTGGATGGAGGCAAATGCCCGTTTCACTTATGTAAACGAGACGGCCTGCCGCTCGCTGGGATATTCCCGCCGGGAACTTTTGTCCATGACGGTACACGACATCGATCCGAACTTCCCCGGGGAGGTTTGGGACGACCATTGGCAGCAGTTGCGACGCCATGGATCCTTCACTGTAGAATCACTCCATCGCAGAAAAGACGGCGGAACGTTCCCTGTGGAAATCACGGTCAACTATTTGAAATACGGAACCAGGGAATATAATTGTGCTTTCGTACGAGACATTACCGAACGCAAACAAGGCATTGAGCAATTGCGTATAAGCGAACAAAGATATCGCACATTGGCGGACAATATCGGTATCGGTATAGCTCACATGGACATCAACCACAACATAGTCATGGTCAATTCCGCAGTAGGCTGCATGTTCAAACTGGATCCGTCGGAATTTGTAGGCAAGAAATGTTATCAAATGTTCGAAGGGATCCGAGAAACCTGTTCCAATTGTCCGGGTGACGAGGCGCTAAGGACCGGCCGACCGGCAGAGATGGAGGCCGAGGGTGTGCGCATGGACGGAAGCCGTTTTCCGCTTCGTGTGCAGGCTTTTCCTCTCTTCACCGCCGATGGTAAACCTAACGGCTTCATCGAGGTTGTCGAAGATCTGACCGAGAGAAAACGCTCAGAAGAAGAAATCGAAAAATTCTTCAACATGACTGGGTACATGATTTGTATAGCCTCTATCGACGGCTATTTCAAGAGGATCAACAAGTCTTTCGAACAAGCCCTCGGATATTCATCGGAGGAGCTGCTCAGCAAGCCCTACCTCGATTTTATCCATCCCGATGACAGGGATCAAACCACTGCTGTTATTGAAGAAAAGCTGGCCAGGGGCGCCCAGGTTGTCGGTTTTGAAAACCGCTACAGATGCAAAGACGGATCATATAAGTGGCTTTCCTGGGTTTCGCGCCCGGTCGTTGAGAAAGGCATTACATACGCCATCGCATACGACATTACCAATCGAAAGCGTGCCGAGCAGGCTGCGAGGGAAACGCAGGAACGATTCAGCGACTTCTTCGTGAACGCCCCCATAGGTTTCCACATCGTCGGGCCGGACCAGGTGCTGATTGATATCAATGAGGCCGAACTGGCCATGCTGGGATACGAAAGAGATGAAGTAGTCGGAAAGCAGAAGTGGACGGACCTGATAGTACCGGAGCAAAAGCAGCAGTTCGAGAAACAGTGGCATGATATAACCACAAAGGGCCACGCCAGGAACCTCGAATATACTCTTGCCCACAAGGATGGCTACCGCATTGACGTCGTCCTAAACGCCTCTTCCCGATTCGACGAGCAGGGCAATTTGATGAACACACGCGGCAGCGTTCTCAACATCACCGCTCGCAAGAGAGCAGAACAGGCTCGCAACAAGCTGATCAGGGAACTTGAGGCCAAGCATAAGGAGCTTGAATCGGTCCTGTATGCGGCCTCGCACGATTTGAAGTCGCCTCTGGTCAATATTCAGGGATTCGGGCACGAGCTTTTGGAGAGCTGCAACTTGGTAAGATCTGTCCTGTCCGGAGAAAAAAAGGGCGCGAAGGCGGAAAAAACTGTGGACACGATTCTCAACAAAGATATACCTGAATCGTTGGAATTCATTTTGACCAGCACCAAGAAGATGGACTCGCTGTTGTCCGGACTGCTGGACGTTTGTCGCCTGAACACGGCGGCAGTCAATATCGGGCTGATAGATATGAATGAAATGATGGCCGAAGTGGTCGCAAGTATGGAATACCAGATAGCCAATACCGGTACGAAGGTTGAAATCGAGAACCTGCCGGCCTGCCTGGGAGATCCTTCACAGATAAATCGAGTATTTACAAATCTATTGACCAACGCGTTGAAATTCCTTAGTCCGGAGAGGCCCGGCCGTATCCGCATTCATGCCGGAAGCCGAAGAAATCAGAGCATCTACTGCGTCGAGGACAACGGTATAGGAATTGATCCCGAACATCTGGACAAAATATTCGAGTTATTCTACCAGCTCGATCCGGCCCGAAAACAGGGTGAAGGGATCGGTTTGGCCATAGTCAAACGTATAATCGACAGGCATAATGGCAAAATATGGGCCGAATCCATGGCAGGAAAGGGAAGCAAGTTCTTCGTAGCCCTGCCGGGCGTTTGAAAAAGGCCGAAATGTCGCAGGAAAAGGCAAAGATATGAAAAGAGACTGTGTTATTCTTATCGCCGAGCAGAACGAGGAGCATCTTAACTTGATGAAGAACGGTCTGTTACACGCCGGAGTGAACAATGACATAGTGCATTTTGCCGACGGGCGGCAAACTCTTGATTTTCTTTTTGACATTACTCAGAAATCGGATGGAGAATTAGAGGGCCGGGAATACATTTTGTTTATGGACATCGACCTTCCGCAGGTCGGCGGCATTGAAATACTGGAGAAGATCAAGGCCGACAATATGCTAAGCAAAGTCCCGGTCATCGTGCTGGCCGCGGCCGACGAACCCAAAATAATCGACCGATGTTACGATCTTGGATGCTGCACGTACATAGTCAAACCCGCCGAAGACGAAGCCTTCCGGCAAAGCATAACGAAGATCGGAAATTTCCTTACGGTTGTAGAGATGGCATCACTAAGGTAGCCGGGGAACAGTTACCAATGAACAAAGAAATGGTAATTCTAATTGCGGAA
>Ga0180432_10009403_pt1 | contig 11934 bp, 8 predicted proteins | sample SS_ome_10_FD_132414 | JGI IMG/M metagenome (GOLD analysis project Ga0180432, IMG submission 132414) | Hypersaline lake sediment archaeal communities from the Salton Sea, California, USA - SS_1_MS_2 metaG | ecosystem: Environmental > Aquatic > Non-marine Saline and Alkaline > Hypersaline >...
GGCTGTTGGAAGACAAGATATACGAGCTTGAGGACGTTATCGAAGACTACAAGGATGCTCTTGAACGTCGCGACATGGCCGACGCCTCGGACGACGACGGTTCGTACTACGAGCCCGCCCGGCGAACCGACTCTTATGATCGCGACGATGCCGATGATTCCGACCAGTTGAGCGACGCGCCCAAGGCTCCGCGCATGGTTGATCCCGGACCGTCTCGCGACCGCGACGACCGGTCGTCCGCTCCGCCCTCGCGGCTGGCTCCGCCGGTGATCGAGTTTCCCGACGAAGACAGTGGCACCGACAAACCGGAACCGGGTAGCCCTTTTCTTCCCGAGGTGCCGAAGAACATCGAAGGTCCGACGAAGAACTTCCTTCCGCCGACGCCGGATACCGACGACGCCAGCACGCTTAACGAGGCCACGCATCTTAAGATAAACGCCGACTTGTGCGGCGGATACGACGACGACAACAAGCCGGGCGACGACGGCATCAACGTATCGCTCGAGCCGCGCAATGCCCGAGGTCGGGCGGTGGGCGGCTACGGTGATTTGATCGTAGTCGTTCGCGATCCCCGGCTAAGCGGGCCGGCGGCATACGTTGCCCGATGGGAGTTCACCGCCGAGCAACTGGCCGAGGTATTCGGCGCGTCGGCCGATGGCGAGATGAACCTGACGCTTGCCTGGCCGGATCGCCGCCCCAGTAACGAGTCACTCGACTTGTACGTCCGCTACATCACGCCCGACGGTCGCAAGCTCGATGCCAAGGAGCCGATCGACATTCGGCTGGCCGACAGCTACGCCGGCCATTCATCGTCCGACGGTTGGACGGTTGCCCGAAACCCGATTCGCCGGCGGCCGATGGAGCGCGAGCCGGCGATCATGGTGCCTTCCGAGGCCGCGCCGGCCGAAATCTCTCCGGCGTCGCAGTGGGTTGTGCAAGATGAACAACCACGCCGGGAGCCGGTCATCCAAGCGGTCCACGAGGAGCCCGTGACTGAAGAGCGACCGACTGAGCTCCGCTCCGCGACGGAATCCCGTCCCGCCTGGTCGCCGAATCGACCGTAGCTAGTTTGTGTCGATAATACTCGGGTGCCATGTCCCACGCTTGCGTGGGCATGCGTCATGTTCGTAGTCCCGCCCTTAGGCGGTTTGGTCTCATCATTATCTCAAGGGAACTTGCCTTTATGTAGTTCCACTGCCGCCTAAAGGCGGGACTACGAACGGGTCGGTTCCAGCTCTTGTAATCTCGATCAGTAGCTCTACTCCGCCGGTCGGTCTTCGGTCGCGTCGGTGGCGTATTCATCTTCGTCGTAAGCATCGGCGTCTTCGTCGATGTGCATCCAACGGGTCAACAGGGGTGCGAGCATGAAGCAAATAACGCCCGAGGCGATGGCGGCCAGGGCGATTTGGCCGAACACGTCGCCGTACAAATTGACCGTCTCGCTGGGCGGCGGGATCATCTGTTCCCCTCCTCCTTCTTCCACGCCGGTCAGTTTCGCAATCAGACTTGCCAAGTAATTCGAGAAGGCCGTCGCCAGGAACCAGGCGCCCATTACCGAACTGACAATTCTCTTCGGCGAGAGGTTTGTAACCATCGACAAGCCGACCGGGGAGAGGCACAATTCGCCGGTGGTTTGCAACAGGTAACCCAACAGCAACCAGTACATCGAGACCATACCGCGATCGTCGGCTACTTGGGCTCCGTACCAGAACGCACCGAAGGCCAACCCTAGTTGGATTAATCCCAAAGCGAACTTAACCGTGGTGCTCGGTTCCAGCCCTCGCGTGCCCAGAAAACTCCACAGCCCGGTGAAGACCAAGCCGAACACGAGAATGAACATCGGGTTGGCCGCCTGGAACTCGGAGGCGGGAATCTCCGCGCCGCCATGCCCCATGCCGACATGGCTTTCATCGACGGGCCAATCGACTACCATGTCCTTGTCCGAATTATCGTCCCACAACTTCTCATCGCGAAGCACGGACAGGTGCGTGGCGGTCAACACTTCGTCGTCGTCCTCGATCACGACGGTCGCCTCGCTCGAGCCGGTCGTCAGCGTGACGGTCTCGTGCCATTCCACCGAATCGTCGGGAGTCGGCGTAATGGTAACGACGACGGAAGACTCGCCGGCGGGAATGGTTACCGTGGCGATGGACTTCCTCGACAATTTCCCGCCGGATTGCTTGTAGTCTTTATCGGCCTCGGCGGTGCCTTTGAGCATGAACCGCACTGGCAGAGGTTCCTTGGCAGCTTCGTCCGCACTGAGGGTGAAAGTCAACGATTCACCGCCGTTTTCCAGCGCCCTGGGCGTGGAAGACACCGAAACGGATATCGGTACGTCGTTCAAATCGCGGATCTCGGCAAGGTCTTCTGCCTCGGCCGGTGTCTTTTCTTCCGTTTCATCCTTCTCGGCTTTGGCGGCTTGACGATCCAGGAGCGTGTATACCCGCGAGATAATCTCGGGGCCGCACTCCTTGCCGAGCTGTTCTTGGCTGAGTAGCGGCATCTCGGCAAGTTCGGCGGTTCCGGCTCTCGGCGGCACGCGAAGTTTCAAGGTGGTACCGACCTTGTCTTCTTCCAGCGGGTCGTCGCCGATAACGCGGTCGATGTTGCGGTCTGTGAAGTTATTCACGGAACTTCCGGCTTGCTCGAAGAACGCCCAGAACAACATCGAGAAGAACATCAAGACCAAAGCCACGCACAACCGCTCACGTTCGATCTTATTGGAACGGAAGAGTGCCTCGTACGCGATGAACGCCAGCGCGCAGGCACCGGTGATCAGCAGAACGGATCGGGCTATCATGTCGCCCTGGACAACGAACGAAACCAGCGGCACGGAAACCAGTACGCCCAGATAGACGGCCCATTCCGCCGGAAGAATCCCTCCCAGTTTTCTCTTTAGTGCCGAGAGGTCACGCGGAGCTCCCGCATCGTTTGGAAGTCCACCACGCCCCAAAGCGACTACGGCGATTATTCCCGAGGCCGCCAAGGCAGCCGAGAGAATCAACCGCACGACCAACTGCAACGCCGTGTCTTGGAAGAAGGGCATGGCGATCGCGGTCCCCAACGCTCCCACGAGAATCAGAGCTTGCGTGAGCCAAGTCGGCGCCGCGAAAATTGCAACGCCGATAAGCATGCCGGCGGTGGCTAGGCCGAAGCCGTAATGCCAGCCGTAGGTCTCGCCGATATACCCGCAAACAACGGGCGACATGGCCGCGCCCAAGTTAATACCCATGTAAAAGATTGTAAAACCGGCGTCTTTTTTCGCGCTCCCTTCAGGATAAAGGCCGCCGACAATGGTGGAGATACTCGGTTTGAAAAAGCCGTTTCCGCAAATCAACAGAGCCAGTGCCAGGAAGAATGCCGTCTCTTGCTCCCACATCATCAACAGATGTCCCCCCGCCATCAACAGACCGCCCAGTATCACGGACCGGCGTGCTCCCAACAACTGGTCGGCGATCATGCCTCCGACGAAAGGCGCGGCGTACACCAGCGCGGTGTAGGCGCCGTAGATCGCATAGGCCTCGCCGTCGGTGCGCTCCAGGAACCCCTTGATCATGTAGAAGACCAGCAGTGCCCGCATGCCGTAATACGAAAACCGTTCCCACATTTCGGCGAAGAATAGGGTGAACAGGCCGGTGGGGTGGCCGAAGAGGGTGGCTGAGGGGATTTCCTGGCGGTCGTTGATCGTTGACATCTAATTCGCTCTTGAGGTTGTCGGATTTCGCCGCTTGGAACTGTTTCCGGGGCGGCGCGTGCAAAGGGCCGTATCGGGGCCGCAAAGGCCAAAATCACTAGGATACCATGCAAATGCCCCGCTTACCACCAGCGGCGGGGCGACGCGAGGAGAACTGCAAAGTCGATTTCGGGCCGTGGTACGAGTAGGGGTGGCCGGGGATGAACCACGAGGCATGAGTGGTGAAGCCCCAGTGATTCACGTCTGGGGCACCGATGCTCGTGCCTCGCATCTGAAGCCCCAGCCACCCGGCACCCCCGCGAGAGGGCTGTTTGCTCCCCGGTTATTTTTCCCAGCTACGCGAAACTTTTTTCGGCCAGAGGAGTTCAATACGGTGAGGCGGTCGCGGGGACCGTGAACTACACACGAAGAAAAAGGGGACAGGCACCACAACGCCAAGTGTTTCAGGATGCCCAAGAGTCTGGAGAGGTTGTGGAGCCAGTCCCCTTTTTCATCACCGGGATACCCCCCTTTCACACCACAAGGAGATTCGACATGTCGCGTATGCTTTCGATCATGATGGTTTTCGGTTTGGCTCTTTGCATCGGCCTGGGCACGGTTTCGGCCGAGGATTGCAAGAAGGCTAAGAAGGACAAGCCAGCCGCGGGCGAGAAAAAAGAGAAGAAAGCGAAGAAGCCCAAGACCGAGGCCGAAAAGGCCGCCGCGAAGGCTAAGCAAGAAGCCGCCAAGGCCAAGAGGCTGGCCGCGGCCAAGAAGCGCTTTGAAGCCAAGGACAAAAACAAGGACGGCAAGCTTTGTGCCACCGAACTGAAGGGCAAGGCCAAGAACGAAAAGGCCGCCGAGCGCGTCGCAAAGCTCATCAAGGCCAAGGATAAGGACGGCGACGGCGCCCTGACCTTCGAGGAAATAACCGCCAAGCCCGAGAAGAAGAAACCGGCCAAGAAGAAAGCCGCCGAAAAGAAGTAATCACGGACAGATTGAGACAAACTCGTTCCCCGAGGGCCGCCGCGTCGCACCGGCGACCCTCGCTTGTATGGCTCTTCCACAAACGTGTTCTTGCCCTCCTCGCCTCTTTTCGCCATTGACACACGTGGCAAAACCGGGATGATTTAGCGAGCATGACCCGCGAATATCACTTCCCCTCCTGGTGCTCTTAATGGCCGACGAATCACCCGATGCTTATCGGAGACCGCGCGGAAAACCGGCGGATATCTTTGCTTGGATTGCGTACGACTGGGCCAACAGCGCGTACTCCACTTTGTTGATAACGGTTTTGCTGATCTATCTCACGCAGGAAGTGGCCTTTCCCGATAAGGTGGCGATGGTCGCGTATCCGTGGGGGATTTCGCTGTCGATGATCGTCGCCGCGCTGCTGTCTCCGTTGCTGGGCGCGCTGGCCGACGAGAACGCGAGTAAGCGGAAGTGGCTGGCTTCGATGACGGCATTGGGGTCCGGCGGCGCCGTGCTGCTGGCCGCCATCCCGCCCGACCAGCCGTGGTTGGTGTTGGCGGCGTTCGTGCTTACGAGCCTCTTCTTCGAGTTGTCGCTAGGGTTCTACAACGGTTTTCTGCCCGAGATTGCGCGGGAAGATCAGATCAACCGCGTTTCGGCCTGGGGCTACGCGGCGGGATACATTGGAGGAGCTATCGCTCTGGTCATTGCGTTGTACGTCACACATGTCGGCCCGTCGCTCGGTTTGCCGAACAGGGCTGATCAATTGCGAGTCGGCTTGTTGATAATGGGCCTATGGTGGGGCGGTTTTTCACTGCCGACGCTTCTGATACTTCGCGACCGAACAGCGCCTCCGAAACGCAAACTATCCTTTCCAAACGCCATGGCTAAGGCCGGCAAGGAAGTCGTTCGCACGCTGGGGAATATCAGGCAATACAAGATACTCGCCCTGTTTCTCTTGGGGTTTCTCCTCTACAACGACGGAATCCAAACGGTCATCAGCCAGGCCTCGCTGTTCGCAACCAAGGAAATCGGCTTCGAGACGGGCGAACTGATCGGACTGATCCTGATGATCCAACTGCTGGCCTTTCCCGGGGCAATGATCGTCGGATTCCTCTCCGACCGGGTCGGACAAAAGGCGACGCTGATGGGCTGTTTGGCCATCTGGCTGGGACTGCTCGGCGTGGCCTACTTCGTTACCGAGAAGTCTCACATGTGGATGCTTGGCGTCGTCGTGGCACTTGTCCTCGGCGGCACTCAATCGGTAAGCCGGGCGATCATGGCCGCCATGACCCCGACGGATCGGGCCGCCGAGTTCTTCGGCTTCTTCAATTTCTCGGGAAAAGCCACCAGTTTCTCGGGCTCCTTTATCTTCGGTCTAGTCATTGGAATCACCGACAGCGCGCGGCTGGCCATCGTCAGTTTGCTCGTGTTTTTCCTCATAGGCGGCGCAATCGTTTCGCTGGTGAACGTGAAAAAGGGTCGCCAGCAAGCCCTGGAAGCCTGACGCCGGCGGCAATTAGCGCGGTACACTTGAGTAGTGTCCGTTTTCCAAGTCGACAATGGGTGCCACGCTCAGTCAGTTCAAAAACCGCCCCGATCCGTTCGTAGTCCCGCCAAACGGTCGAAATACAATGTACCCCCCAAAACGCCCGACGGAAGAACCGGCCGAAACTTCAATTCGCACAATGGTCATCGGCTCGATAGTCGTGGCCGTGCTCTGCGCGGCGGCCTTGATGGCTACTTCGCCGATGTTGCCGATGGCTTGGGACGAGGGCAATTCGATCCTTCGGGCCGAGCAGATTCCCGACCGCTGGCAATACACGACGGCCTCGGAGGGACACCCGGCCTTCTACGGAATGGTCATAGCGGCCGGCGACCGGGTCGGCTCGTATTTCCTTAGCCCGCTCGACTCGGCTCGGCTGGGTCCGATAGTGCTGTTCGCCGTGGCGGCGGGGGCCATGTTCTTTCGGATGTGGAAAGAGTTCTCGCTGGTCGGTGCAGTTGGCGCCGTGGCCGCCTTGATGTTGATGCCCAGGATGTTCGCCCACGCGCATTTCGCGTCCTTCGACGGACCTCTGGTAAGCTGCTGGATTTTGACCTGGGCACTGTTCATGCTTCCGGCAAGCACGCCGAAGAGGCGGTGGATTGTTCAGGTGCTGTGGGGAATCGCCTTGGGCATGACGCTAAGTTGCAAGGCCACCGGCTGGATAGCGCCCGTGCCTTTCATCTGTTGGGCACTGATCTACCGCAACCGTTACGCCATCGGCACCGTGTTGCTGGGGTTGCCCGTGGCACTGTTGACGTTCGTCGGTCTGAATCCGCCGATCTGGGACGCCCCGCTGGCGGGCATGCAGACGTTCTTCAATTTGAATCTCGGCCGCGCGGACCAGGAGGGGCTGAACATCTCGACCTACTTCCTCGGCCGAATGTACAACCTGGACCATTCTCTGCCGTGGTACAACACGCTGCTCTGGACCGGCATAAGCGTTCCGCTAGGCATCCTGCTGCTGAGTTTGGTCGGTCTGTGTACTTCGATCAAGCGTTTCCGCGCCGACGGCTACGGCATGTTGTTGGTGCTCAATTGGGCCGTGCTGATGGTCGTTCGAGCGTTGCCGGGCGTTCCGCCGCACGACGGCATTAGGCTGTTCCTGCCGTGTTTCGCTTTCCTGGCCGCCTTGGCCGGCGTGGGATGCGCCGTTGTCTTCGCCCGGGCGGAGGAACTCTGGCAGAAGGCGCTGACGCTTGCGGTGATCGGCCTGCTGCTGGTCACGGGCGCCGGCAGCGTGTGGTACTACGCGCCGAATTGGCTTTCTTACTACAACCTAGCGATTGGTGGCCTGCCGGGCGCGACGAAGATGGGCATGGAACCGACCTACTATTGGGACGCCTTGGACGGCGACGTGCTCGATTGGCTGCATGAGAACACGGCCGAGGACGAGAAGGTTAAGTTCGGCTCCAGTTCTCCCGAGAATCTGGAACTGATGCGCCGCTGGGGCACTCTTAATCGTGAAACGGCCGATCGGGCGCCCGGCAATTTCCGCTGGTACGTCATTCAGCATCGTCCCAGCGGATTATTTCCTGCCGACCACTGGTTGATCAAGAACGTCGAGCCGAAGTACCGGACATCTCTGCTGGACGTGCCGCTCGTCGAGGTGTACGATTACGCCGACTATCAGAAATCTTTGCGAGAAACGAAATAGGGCGCGTTGCATTCTCGCGGAAAGATCGCCCTGTGTGGTAGCAAGCCGTGCTGTACCGCCATTCCGTCGGGTGGCTGGAGCAAAGCGCAGCGGTGCCCCAGATGGCGAGTTCCAGGGGCTTCGCTGCGCTCAGCCGCCAGCCACCCGATCCCTGTTGTTTCTCGGCCGCCCTTAACCGTCACGACCCGAACCATGAAAACACTCGTTTGCTTGACGCTTCTTCCGCTTTGTGCAATTGCCGTACAACTGGCATTGGGCCTGGAGGGCGTTGTCGAATATTCGATCTACAAGCTGTTCCTGCTGGTGCCGCCGATCGTCTATTGCCGGCTCAATCGTATCAGCATCGTGGGCGCCATTTTCAAGCCGGGTAACTGGCAGAATCGCTTGTCGTTGGCGGTCGGCCTGGGCGCGGCGGCCGTGCTCATCTTCTGGGGCGCTTATTGGCTGCTGGGCGATCTGTTGTTGGACAAAGCGGCGATTGCGGCGAAGATCGGAAAACAGTTCAGCGTCAACGCCACGACCGTGTGGCTGGTGGCTCCGATTACGATCTTCCTCAACTCGTTGCTCGAAGAGTTCTTCTATCGCGGCTTTGCTTTTGGCCAATTGCTCAAACGCAACCGCACGTTGGCGTATCTGCTGCCCGCCTCGGCTTATACCGTCCAGCACATGCTGTTCATCTATCACTGGGCCGAACCGCTACCGATGGTGATCGCCGTGGTCGCCCTGATGGCGTTCGCCCTGATTCTACAGAAGATCTACGAATCGGCCGACTCGCTGGTTGCCCCCTGGGTAGTCCACATTCTCGGCGACGTGGCAATGATGGGCGTGGCGGTGACGATGCTCTATCCGCCGGCCGGCTAGCTCCGGTTCATGCATACCAACCCGAAGCGAAAGCGAGGTGAGACCGGCTAGCACTTCAAGGCAGCTTGCATTCATCAACGTCTTCACTCCTCGCTTGCGCTTCGGGTTGGTATGGAGCAGCGAATACATGCTGTTTTCCGACGTCTTCCCGCAAGCGACTGCTTGCAAGCAACTTGCTACGCTGTCGCCAATTCATGCGAATAATCCGGGTTAATCGACCGGTCTGGCCGTGCAATACCACGCAATGTGCGGGTTAGCACTTGACTCGAACTGTATGATTTATCAAATACTCAGACAAGTTGCATGAGCGGCCATGGCGGTTGACCGTCAGGGTAGCGTCGCTCTGCGAAGAGCCACCCGACGCATGCCGCCACGACCATCGCGGTCAAGTCTTGCACGAAACATCAACCGACGGAACACTTGGCCCTTGGCCGCTGAACTTGCGGAAGCACGCGATTCTACCATGCGACATTGATCACTCTTAGCTTACCGAAAGGGCTCCCGATGCCGAAGATGCTTGTCTTGCTCGCCGCACTCGCCGTTGAGATAATCGCTTTCAGTTCCGCCCATGCCCAGGAGATACCGCCGAAGGACCTTGTGCTGTTCTTCTGTTCCCGTTGCCACGCGGCCGACGACAATTACCTCTCGGAACGTTCGGAGAAGGCATGGGAATTGACAATTGAGCGGATGCAGAGCTACTACTACAACCCCGACGAAGCTTTCACCGACGAAGAGGCCGCGGTGATGGCGAAGCACCTTGCGGCGAATCCCTACAGCTACGAGGCCTATCGACCCCGCCCTCGCGTATCGGCTGATGCGGTAGCGAAAGCCGAGCCCGCCGAGGAAGAGCCCTCGTCCGACGCGAAGGGGACGGAGTCGGCCGCGGAACCCGGCGAGCCCGCCGACGCTCAATCTCCACCCGACGAACTGTCCACCGAACCGGCGGTCGTGACTCTTGCGATAACCGACCCCGGCGGGCGCGACAGGTCGAAGCCTTCGCCGGGAGAGATTGCCGCGATGGCCAAACTGGAGGAATTGAGACTGAAGCCTCAGCCGCCAAAGGCCAACTGGCCGGCAAAGCTCATGGGCTACGTCGCCACGGCGGTGCTTGCCCTGATGGTCGTAACCGGCCTGATGCGCCGGAAGCTGGGTCGGGTATTTCTCAAGACCCACAGTGTCTTGGCCTTCATCTTCTGTGGAGCATTGGCGGTCCACGCAGTTGTATTCTTGGCCGAATACGGCGTCCCAAGCGTGCTGTGGTACTGGTTCGGCATAATCGCGACGGTACTGCTGCTGTCGAGCGAGTTCACCGGCCTGCTGCATTTGAAGAATCGCAAGCTGTTCGTAAGATATCACACCGTCGCCGGCGTGGCGGGGCTACTGCTGACCGCCGCGCACTGGGCGTGGATATACATTTGATGTTCGAGGGGCGAGGGTTTGCGTCGCAATCCGCACACGGGCTAAGCGACTGTTCGCATGTGATGCATGGCGCGTTGCGACATATGCCTACGAGTTCGACGCCGGCTTCGACTCTTCTTTCTCAATAGTGAAGCAGAAGGTGGAGCCGTGGCCGAGTCCCTCCGACTCGACCCAGATATGGCCGCCGTGTACCTCGATAATCCGTTTGATCAATGCCAGACCGATCCCGGATCCCTCGGCGCTTTGGTTCAGTTGATTGAACAGCCCGAAGATTTGCTCGTGGTAACGAGCATCTACCCCGACCCCGTTGTCGCGAACGAAGACGACCGTTTTCTCGTCGTCCCGTCGGACGCCGATATCGATTCGCGGATCGGTCTGATCGCCCATGTACTTGACGCCATTGTCGATCAGATTCTGAAAGACCTCGACGAGTCGCATTCTGTCCCCGAATGCCACGGGCAGGTCGGAAGAAACGTTGATTGCCACGTTTCCGGCTTCGAGTTGTCCGCGGACGTTTTCCAGGGCTTCCTCGACCACTTCGGCCAGCGGCACATCTTCCGGCGGATTCACCAATCTGCCGATTCGGGAGAGTTCCAGCAGGTTCTTGAGCAACAATTCCATCTTGTCGGCCGCGTCGGATATGCGTTGCAGATCATCTTCTATTCGTGCTTCGTCTCGTTCGACGAGATCTTCTCGCAATATGCCCACGTATCCCTTGATGGTGATAAGCGGACTCTTCAGATCGTGGGATACGGTGTAGCTGTATCGTTCCAGTTCGCCCTTCTGTTCCTCTAGCCTTTCAATTTGCTCCTGCACGGAACGGCTCATGGCGTTTATGCTTTGCGAAAGCGAGCTGATTTCCTCGATACTTCCGCTTTCGACTCCTCGGTCGTAGTGGCCTTCGGAAATGAACTTCGCGACTCGCGTCAGTTTTTCAATCGGCCGAGACAACGATCCCGCCAACAGCAGCGCCAGTCCCATGCCCAATCCAAATGTCAGGCTGGCGACGCCCAATGATTTCCAGAGGGTTTCCCGCGCCAGGGCATCCACCTCGGCCGTTTTCATACTTGCGCCGAATAGATACTTTCTCCCCTTGGCATCTCGAAACGGAACCAGCGCGACCTGAATTCGACCCCACTTGTCCTCAATGGTTCGCAATCGCGGCTCCATGGTTTGAAAGGTCTCTTCATACTTCTCCGGATTGGAATGTGTTTCAAAGAACAAGGCGTGATCGCCTTGCTCGATATCCTTGCTTGTCGAGGAACCGGAAGTGAAGACGATTTCCCCGTCCACTATCATCAGGCTCCAAATGTACTCGAGCCCAAGCTCCACGCATAAACGATTCCAGCGGTCCACTATCCGCAGATACTCCTCCTTGGAAACAGAGTCAGGGCCGCTGATGTTGTCGTGATAGTCGGTCGGCAGGATTTCCCGGGCAAGATTCGCCGTGGCCAGAAGCTTCGAGTTGATGCCGTCAATCAGCGCCTTGCTCTGCGCGTTGTATACGAGAACCCCGTTCAGCACCGCCGCAACGACCACGAGCAGGCCGATTACCAGGGCAATTCTCGTTCTTAGTTTCATTAATGTCCCCTCATAAGAGGCAAGCAACCAAAACGCCGGTTGGCTTGTCAGTCCTATCTTCCACCTGAATCATACGATATTTCCGGCAATCTCCGCTACGCCTGTCGGGCTGCGTGGTGTACACTTCAGGGGTGTCGTGCCGTGCCGTTTGGTGGAAATGAGAGCTGTAAATCATCTTCTTTTGTCGGCGAAACTACTTCGCGACTAGTTCGAGTCGAACTGGAC
>Ga0180432_10009404_pt1 | contig 11934 bp, 10 predicted proteins | sample SS_ome_10_FD_132414 | JGI IMG/M metagenome (GOLD analysis project Ga0180432, IMG submission 132414) | Hypersaline lake sediment archaeal communities from the Salton Sea, California, USA - SS_1_MS_2 metaG | ecosystem: Environmental > Aquatic > Non-marine Saline and Alkaline > Hypersaline >...
AGGCCGATACCCCCGCCAACTAGCACAACCACTGTTCCGATTGCGCCCATTGCTTGAGCTCGCTTACTTTTTGTAAGTGAAGTCATGTGTTTTTTTGGGTTGTGAGGGTTTTTAAGATTTTCTACAGTAAACGTATTGTTTACTCGGGTTTACTTTTTCTTTTTGACTGGTACACCCTTGAACTTTTTACCAGGTTCTTTTTGTTTCACATCAGTAACAACAGTTTTTCCGTTGCTGTACTTCTTGTACTTTACCCATGCTTTGGTCTTTTTGTTAAAACTCTGCAATACCTTCATTTTAAGCCTCCGTTGAACTTAATTCAACAATGTACTATTCTTCTTAAAAAGGCCGCCCACAACAACAAAATAATAGGACGGCTCAAAACATTCACCTCTTTCTCTTCTTCCTACCACTACGCTTCTTTCTTTTCGCCAAGACAAATCACCTCCGAGTCACTGTTTTTTACCAAAAGTCTTAAACAACACACTACCAAACAAGAACACAAGTATCACAAAGTAAAAAGTCTTACTAATTGGAAGCATTAACGGACCCATCACGACACCACCAATCAGCACAGCAATCGCGCTAGCACTAGGGTCCTCAACCTTAATACTCACAGCAAGAGTAATAACAAACACCACCAGGCTCCACCAAATACTACCTCCGCTAGTCATCCACGCAGCCATGAGCGCGTCGTTAGCAGCTCCAACAACATTACCATCCGTTAAGCTTTGGTACGCTGCCTCCATAGTTTGGTTAGTGATGTTCATTGTTCCACATCCACCCCTCGGATAAACTGAACTATAGCCATGATATAAAGAAAGATTATCAAAGTCATAATAGTATTAGACACAAAATGCACCGTAGTCATTGAAGTGCCAGCAGGAGCCATACTATCAATTATTATCTTAGGCGCAAGCACCACGTTACTCAATGTCTTCTTAAAATTATTAATACTCTTAACCGTACCATACAAGTCCGTACCACCCTCAGCCACGTCCTCATAATACTTCATTTCCTCAAGCGCAGAAGTATTCACATTACCATACCACTCCTTATTCGGAGCAAAAACGCTATCCCCTGCAGCTCCTCCAGGACCCATATCAAAAGGATTAATAGTAAGCATGATGCTACCCGCTACGTGAATACACAACACCATTATCGCTAGCCATATAACTCTCATTTTTTATTCCACCACGCTATCGCTCCGAAAGCCGCTATAATCCACGCTATGAACAGCACTTCAGGTCTTACTTCAAATAGGTTCATGAACTTTAAGAAGCTCATACCACTAGCCGCCACGATAGCTGCAAGCCCTCCTATCTCAGGACTAAATAATAGGAGAAGCATTATGAGTATTGCTCCACCCACGTAGAACATTATTTCTCCCCACTGCGTATCGTTCCATCCTTGCGACGGCTTAAAGAAAGCGTTACCAAAGTACTTCACAAGATTAATTGGATTAACATAAGGATTAACAATAGTTAAGCGAGTAAAATAAACCGTGCCATTAGTCACACCATTATAAGTGAACGTACCATTACTCGCATAGATAGTATCCTGGTACAGCAACGCTCCATCAGGCCCGTTCTCGTAAACACTGAATGTTATACTCTCAGTGGTGTTACTAGCATCCTGATACTGTAAGCGTAACACGCCAGTAGTCTCGTTAAAAGTGTAACCCCAACTAATACTCCCACCCATAATACTCTCACTAGGGTAAAAGCCAATATCAGGAATGTTCAGCGTCTGACTGCCTGCTCCGTCAACGAGCACGTTACCGATACTGCTAACAACGCCAGCACTACTTATAACTTGTATCTTGTAAGCTTTCTGGTCCATCAAGTAAAGTATAACGCTTTTTTCAACATCAACAACCTGTTCTTCTATTGTTACGTCGGTTCCGTTAACTGCACCTATTATTCGTATGGTGCTGTTGCTGTAAACTCCTTGAAGGTCATTAACAAACAACAATCTCTGTACCGCAGTGTGCGTGTTAAGGTCTACCGCGTAAGCAGTCACATTAGTATTACCCACACTGGGAGTGAGCGTTCTGAAGTAACTGTTGCCCGTGCCGTAGAAGTAGTCGAACTGCCACTGCCCCCACACACAGCTCACGTTACTATAAAGCTCGTTATCAGTTCCGTTAAAGTAGTAAATAAAGTCGTCCTCACCGTCAACGCAGTCAATCGTGAGCCTAGTAAAGTTCGTACCGTTCACGTCAAAAGGCAAGCCAGTCGCCTCATCAATAATACTAACGTTAATCGTGTAAACACTAAAGTCACTCAGCACGTAGCTTCCGCTTGGCTCAATAGTCAAGTTGTATTCCCCTGTCATGTCAAGCGCAACAAAACTTCCTCCAGTAAAATTATACAAGTCAACCAATGGAATAAGGCTGAGGTTGTACAGGTAAACATCATAAGAATCCGTCGTGTTGACGTTAGTAAAGTTCATACTTGATTTACTAATCGAATAGTTTATTACTTGATTATCACAGTGAGGAAAATAGCTCTGACAGCCATACGTTCTCCAAAAATTAAAGTTTTCAAACTGTTCTGTACCGTTCTTTGGAACATTACTTAACTGATCAAAAGCGTTGTTGTTGTAGAACTCCATTGGCGCAGTCATACTAGGCAGCAAGTGAATCTTCCTATACCAAAAGCTCGATAAGTCGTGAGTGATATTGGCATCAGATGGAGTGCTATAAGGATTTTCAATATACAGGTATGTTTGCACGTTACTTCCAAAAGTGTTTCCCGAAACATTAATATTGGTACAGTTGTAAGCATTCGTGTAATTACTGGCATTTTGCACAGCACCATCTTCAGTGCCATCACCAATCCAACCCTTAATCTGTGTTCCAACAAGTATTCCTGCTGTTGGACTGTATAAGTCAATACTAGAAGGGTAACTTGTGCCTGTAAAATTAGATGAGTTCAAAGCTAGTTTATCATCAATACTCAACATATTAATAGTGTTATCATAAATTGTTGCATTGTCTGTTTGTCTAACTCCTATTCCTATACTAGCTATGCTACTGAGGTTATTTCCTTCAATAGTTATTGAGCTAGTGAAGTATGAAACGTATATGCCAATATTCCAGTGGTCATAACTGGTAAATATGTTTTTAATCGTGTTGTCAGATATGTTGATGTTGTTTGAGTAATCAGCAACCACTATTCCTTGGCTCGTATGATCCACAGTATTATTGAACACAGTAACATCCGATGTATTGAAAACTCCAATAGCCCTATAAGCAGTTAAGTTGTTGAATGTGTTGTGCGCAATGCTAATGTCATTTGTACCGTTTGCATCTGTTTCAATTCTAAGTGCTCCTTGCGTATCTACAAAGGTGTTATACTCAATGCTGATGTTTGTACCTGATACCACATTCAAACTCGATGGCGTACTAAATTGTTGAGTAGTAAAAGTATTATTTATCAGCGATACATTATTGTTTCCTGTTCTCAAATAAAGACTGCTATTTCTAAAAGTGTTATGCTTTACTATGCTATCATAAGCATTAACGCTGTTATGGAATGAGCCAGACGTATTAAAAACATTATTATACTCTATTATGTGGTAAGAGCCTGAAATTCCCAATCCATAGGTTGAGGTATCACTAATACTGTTGTTTCTTAAAGTCATATTACCTTCTGTCGTAGGACTATAGTAAGTATCAATACCACGAACTTCATCATAAACAATATTATTATCAATCACCCCATGCTGAGGCTTATTCAAATAAATGCCTGCGTAAGTATTATTACTTACAATATTGTTTGTGACATTAGAATAATCACAACTATTTCCCAAATGAATACCAAACTTAAAACCCGAAATATTACAATTCAAAATCCTAGTATGATCATAATTATTGTAAATACCCTGACTATTTGCTGTCTGATCACCAATTATAATTGCTCCATTACAATCCAATGTAACGTCATTACCTCCAAAAGTAATTGCACCATCCCCTGCTGTATCGTTAAGGTAATAAGTTCCAGGACAGAATGTGGTATCAGTGGTTACACTATAATCTTCAGTTGGGATAGCATCACACCCCGCATCCGTTATTAAGTAATCTAAATTTTGGCTGAAGTTTAGTTGTTGGATTGTCATATTAGCATAAACATACCCTGTTCCGTACTTGTAGATGTCATTGTATGGGTTAACTGCGGTTACTGTTGCATAAGTCCATTGATTACTTACACTTGTTCCATTGAGGATGTATTCCGAGTCTTGTTCAATTGTTATATTAGTTCTGTTTCCTAAGTAAATATGTAGGGTTTTGTTTTCATCATAATTATACCTGAATTGAGAATAAGTAACATTTGAAACCATGTTCCACGCTCCAAAAACATAAATGCTGAAATGCTCATCAGCAGCACTCGTATTATAAAAATAATTCTGCACATACGTTGTGTTGAAAGAATCATCATACAACGCACTCCCAGTCACATTGATACAAGAATTATTATATACCCAATTACCCCAGGACAAGTCACCACCCTCCACACCAATACACTTCCCATTACCACCCATCGACGAATACGAAGTATTCCACAAATCCCTGCAAGTGTTATTATAAAACCGACTATCCGAGACTTCTGCCAAAAACAAACACCTATCCCCCACTTGATAAGCGTCAAGAGTCTGATAAATAATATTATTAAAAACACTCACATTATATGTTGTCGTGTTCAACTCACCATTATGAATATCAATCCCATGATGCCAATAATCATGCATCACATTATCATGCACAACACTGTGATGATTACTCTCATCCCTACTGCCATTTACCACACCACCCCCAATATAAATCAGGTTCCATTCACTAAACTCAATCATGTTGTTGCTGATGTTCGTATAATTCGCAGTTGACGATATGCTCCAGCCAATCGAATGATTCACAAAATTATCATATATACTCACATTGCTCCCAGTGTTCACCCGAATTCCATAATGATACCCTGACACCCGGTTGTCATGTATGCGAGCATTATCAGCATCAAAAATGTTTCCAAACCAGTACACACCAATGCCAGACTCACTGCTTGAGCTGTTGGCTCCAGTGATGTTATTTCCATAAATATGAGAATAATTGCCCTGCACCCAAATCGCATGATTCGACGTATTCCAAATCACATTATCATAAATCTCAGAGTGGCTGTTCCCAGAATTATCTGCATATATTCCATAAGTTCCACCCACTATGTTATTGTTGTGAACGTCTGCTCCGTAAGCATTAGGTATTTGTATTGCAATTGTATTATCATTTAGTGTGTTATGACTAATATTTATGTTTACGGGATATGTTTGTGTGAATACTCCCCTATAATTACTTGTTAAATTGTTATTGTAGAAAACCCAGTACTCGCCTTGAGTGTATAAACCATTAGTATAATTTTGTATGTTGCAATTCATTACTGTTGCGTAGTCGTCGCTACTGTACTGGTTCTTTATTGCATACCCTGACCCATTACCTATTAGTGTTGCTCCGTTGCAGTCTAATGTTACATTGCGAGATACATCACTATCTATAAGAATAACCCCATCCGTTCCTGTGTCATTTAGGTAGTACGTTCCCAGACAAAGTACTGTGTTTTCTGTTATGCTTAGGTCTTCGGTTGGTGTTGTGCAGTTTGGTCTTAGTCCGTTTTCGTAGTCTTCAAAGAGCCATAACATTCTTTCGTCGTTTAGGCTTGTGTTCCATGCTGTTATTTCGTCTATTGTTCCATTCAAACTTGAAAATGAAGTTGTTATGCTATACGTTGCCGTGTATACTATTGGGTACTGTCCTGGCTCTACATAGTCCGTGAATGTTGCTTGGCTTTGGTAACTTGCTTCTGTTCCGTTTACGTACACTTTCATTAATCCATCGCTAGGATTCCATGTTGAACATAGAAAAGTCCATTGAGAATTGTTAACGTACCCTAAGCTTGTTATTGTTGTGTACCAACTGCTTCCATCTCCCATTCCAAATGTTACTGTTCCATCATCATCAAGGTATAGTGAGTGACCGTATAGTCCGTCTGCTCTTTTTCCATATACTACTGTCCATGCTCCGCTCTGCCATTTCGTGCTGAGGTTTATTGGTCTTACCCATTGACAGTACGTGAATCCATTACTTTCATTGATTGCAGGGTACGAGCTAGTGTATAGTCCTTCTGTGTATGCTCCAAATTGTGTTCTTGCTCCGTCGTTTGTTGCTCCTTTTCCTATGTATCCTGCGTCTGTTATGCTTATGTCTACTCCTAGTGTTAGGTTGTTCATTTCTTGTGTGTCGTTGCCATCTCCTTGGAGTACCCATTCATGTTGCATGTATTGTATTGGCGCGTCAGCTAGTGTGTTGGAGGCTAGGATACTGGTGACTAGAATTACTAAAGTAATCAGGAAACGACTTTTAGTTGTGTTCACCAGTATCCTCCTCCGTTCACACGAGATATTGGGGTCTTCAAAACATTAACGTACCCGTACGCGCTCCAAAGCATGTCATGAAGGCCCTCGTTTACGTCTGTTGCTCTTACTCTTTCAGTCCGTACACCATTATAGTATAGCATTAGCCGTGCTAGCTCGGCAAAGTCAGTACAGTCACCGCCACCACTCCTCCAAGTCTGGTATGGCTCCTGATACTTCTTGCTCCCGTCAGTCCAGTAGTTTTCACTGAACCTGTCATTAATGTAACTTTCAACATTAACAATGGTCTCCTCGGGAGTACTTGCGCGTAGCTCGTAAGACACCTCACGAATCTCCTTCATCTCAGTCCAGTACGCGCCTGCACCAGTAGCTAACACGAACGCTACAATAATCCACGATAACGTTTTATACGATGTCACCATCTGTCTTTCCTCTAATACTGCTTATTATCATCCACACCAACGCGAAAAAGCTTGCTAGTACGAGGAACCATCCCCATAGGTAGTCGAGCTTTAGCCACGTCGTATGATAATCACTGGACGCGTTAGGAACCAGGCTGCTGTTACTTATGTAACTGTAAGTGTGGTTAACCACCAAGTACATTATTGCGAGTACGAACAGGAAAGCTAACAGTATGAAAAACGCGAACGCTTGAGCTTTCCTTGCTTGTTTCATCCTGTCATGTACCTGTTCGGGTCTTTTTTGAGCGTGCTTAGTATCGCCCACAACCATATTCCAACGATGATTATTATTGGCCACACGTTTGTGAAGTTGCGTACGTTTTGTATTACTTGTTCTTCGTTTGCTGGGTCTTCGAGCATCGGAGTTATTTTTGCGTCTAGCGGTTCCATTACTCTTACGTTAACTAGCCATATCATTATCATTACGAATGTTATGCTCATTGCTATTATCCAGTTGAACAGCTGCGCTTTCCTACTCCTCGTTAGCTTACTCATACGTGTAGTACACCTTTCTTCTCTTACGTCTAGGTTTTCTCCGTGCGCTGCTGCTTCTGCGTGTCATAGGCTCTCCTGTAATTGCCGCGGTGAAGCTAGCAAAACCATCACCTCTAGCTTTGTTACGCTTAGACTTTAATCTTTCAAGCTCGTACCTTTGCTTCTCGTACGCGACTTCCGCTTTAAGCGCGGCGGTCTTTGCAGCGTAGTTCTTGCTCTTTTTCTTTTCGTACTCTTTCTTTCGTTTTTTTATTTCATCAAAAAATCCCATGGTTATCTACCTCCGAATAATTCATCGTATGTTGGAACTCTAAATGTCCTCTCAAAAAAACCCTTACCCATTCTTTTTTTCTTCTTCTTACGCGACTTACCTAAATTAATATCAGGAACATCAATACGAGGAATCTTAGGCTCAGGAGTAGGAGGTGGAGGAGGAGGTGGAGGAACACCTGGCACTCTTAATCTAGGTATAACATTAAGATTTAGTGCTGCCGCACTCTTCTGCTTTTGCCTTACGTTCTGACGCTGAACCTGATTAACGTCCATTCTTAAACCTGGCTTAAATCGTTGCCTGTACTTCTCGTACGGCTCGAACTCAGGCTCTAACACTTTACGCGTGTCAACACGAAGGTCTCTTCTGGTTTTCTCAAAAGGTTTAAGCCCTATGTCCAGGCCTGACTCAATACCTGACTCGTACCTTCCAGCACCTCTTCCTCCTAGTGCGCTTCCATAAAAGTTTCTTTCTCTAAAAACGTTCTCTACTATTGGCGGCTCATTCACTTGCGGCCTGCTTGGTCTTCCACCACTTCTTCCTCTGTACTTCCTGTAGCTTCCTGACTCCGCAAATATTGACTCTCCAAAACTTAACTGCGCCTTCTTACTTCTTATACCAACCAGTCTTCCTCCTCCAGGTAGTTTCTTTTCATAAAACCTTAAGAAGTCAGGTAGTAACTGGTCCGCCGTGTAAGTTGGTTCTTTCATAAAACCTTTCGGCTTGTAATCAGTTAGTTTTACTTTAATGTTGCTCTCCGGTACTTCTTTGAATCCTTTAAAGTCTAGTCGTTTCATGTTGATTCGGTACGTGTCTATTGGTGGCTCGTACGTTAAAGTCCTGTACTCTTGTAGGCTTGTTTGCCTTAATGGCTTCTTATCATACTTTAAAGCTTCTAGCGGGTCAAGACGGCCACTATACTTTAATGTGACCGGAACTTTGCTTGAAGGGTTTGCGTAACCAAACTCGGTTAGCTGCCTGTAGATTGCCATGTCTTGCTGTTTTGGAACGTAAGTGTACTCTTGTATGAATGACGGTTCCTGTAATGGTTTTTGTCTTAGTCTTTGCTCGTACCGTACCATGTCACTCTTCTTTATTACTGGTCCTCTAACGTTCTTAGGTAGTTGCGAAATATCATACTTGTTACGTAAAAGCAACTGGCGTTCCGTTGCCGCTTGGAACATTGGGTCAAGTGGCAGGTCGAACTTTTCAGCTTTCCTAACCGCTGCTCGAACGTCGAACACGTCTACGCCTGCAGGACGAACCTTTACAGGAACAACGTCAACTACTGCACTGCCTTGTACTGTTTGTGGCTTTCCTACAGTCACGTAAACTTCTTTAGTTGCTCCATCGAACGTGAACGCTGGGTCGGTCTTTTCTTTCACCCAGTTTTTCATTCTCGTATCAAATCGTTTAACTTTAATTTTCTCAACTGTTCTTCCAATACCTTTACCTATTTTTATTCCTGCAAATCCTACCACGGCTTGTAGGGTTCCTCTTGTGGCTTTGCGTACGTCTCCTGTTACTATTCCTTTGGCTGCTGTTCCAGCTCCCCAGCCTCCGATGACTGCCATTGTTGCTTGGCCTACTCCTGGTATCATTGACACTCCGAGTATGGCTGTGCCTATTGCGAAGTTTTGGAACTCTGGGCTTTTAACTGTTGCTTCACGCACGACGGTTGGAAGTATGGGTTTTACGTTTTGGATTAGGTTAAGTACTCGTACGGTTTTTGGAAATACTGCTTGTATTCTTTGCTTTAAGTTCGGGTATCCTGGTATGTCAACTACTGGCTTGCTTATTTCATCGGGTAGGTTTGTGTACTTGTCGCTGAGTATTACTGCTGCTTGAGCTCCGCCTACTACTATGTCTGTTGCTGTTTCTTTTATTACTAGGGCTGCTTCTTGGGCTATTGGCTCGTGTGCTTTCACTACTTTTTTCCCTGCGCCGAATACTTGTTGGAGTGCCATCATGGTTGCTGCTGTGTTGCTTATTTCTGTTTTGCTATTTGGCTTTGCTGGGGTTTGTGACATTTGTTGTACTGTTTTCACGGCTGCTGCAGCTTTAAGAACTTCAAAATCTTCTAAAGTAAACTCTTCTTTTTCTTCTTGAGGAAATGATTTAATCTTTGGCTTCTCAGCAACAACAACCTGTTCGGGCTTTACTCCTTCAGGCACGAACGTTTTAATGTTTGTCGGGTACGTTCCTTTAGGAGTGATAACTCTTACAAGCTCCTTATCAGCCTTCTTCACTTCCTCAACCTTAAACTCAGGCTGCTTACCATACAAGCTCTCGTACCTGGTACTAAATTCTTTTTCATTATTGGCTACGTTAAGCCACTTCACCTGCAACGCTTCGACCGCGCCACCCTCCTGTAACGCTTTTCTTACTTTAAGCTGCTTGCTTATAGCTGCTGCTTGTTCTTTTCTAATCTTCTGTGTTGCTTTCTCCTTAAAAAACTCTGGGCTAGTAGTCTGGTATGTTTTGTCATCTATGGTGAACTGGAAAAGGCCTTTAGGAACTTGCACGGTTTGTCTGTTAATCTCAACATCAACAGTCTCAGCAGGAGCATCACTTACTTTTTTAACTTGCGTGACTTGCCTAACTCCTGTTACTGGGTCGCTTACGCGCTCTGTGCCTTTCTCAACGTTACGCCTTATCTTACGCGTGACAGTAACCTTATACTTGTCTTCTCCTTTCTTCATAATGTTAAGAACGTTCTCTTTATAATACCTTAACTTACCAGTGTCTGCGCGCCTACGCTCTTCAATCACGTATTCTCTAAGTTCCTGACCGTAAACGTTCGTCCAGTTATAGTACTTTTTATATATGACATCGCCACCGCCTGTTAAGAACTGTTCTTCGGTTACTCTGCCTTTAGAATCTGTTTTCACGTACTCTCTTCTATAGTCCGGAACGTCCGCTGCCTTTTGAGGACCTACAACTCTACCACTAGAATTATACTTTTGCACAGTGTTAGCCGTAGGAGAAGGTATTGTAGGCTTAGCGTACACAACTTTTTCTACCATTATACAGGATTATTGTTTGCAGGGCTTTTTAAGTCTTCCCCCTCACCAGAATCATTTACTCCCTCGTTTACTCCTTTATTATCCAAAGTCTGCTTCTTCAACACAGAATCCGCAACCTCACGAACCCAACCACTCAAAGTATTCTGAGCAACCATCCTATCACCACTCACAGGATGAACACTTAAAAAGTCAACCATGTCCTGATAACTAATTCTTTTCATCCTATTCTTACTCGTCTTCTCAACAAGCTCAGCCCAACGCTCATACAAGTTATACAACATAACCTTCGCGTACTGCTTCTGGTCAACATAAGACTCCTTCTGCTCCCACACGTGCTTATCCCTCAGCTCCATGTAACGCTCATAAACCCTAGCATCAACCGCAGGAAAACGAAAGTAATCCCAAAACCCGCGGTGTTTACTAATGTTATCAAGAATCTTATTAATGTCATGAAACATGTCAATCTTACCCATGCGCTTAAAGTCATCCAAGTGCCACACGTCCTTCTGACCAGGATTATCGTCAGGAGTAAAAATGATACTATGCCCCCTGGTAGGAATCCAAGCCCAGTGAGTTATCATGTCCTCCCTGTACTTACGGTCCATCCAGCCAAAACGAGGAATACATAAGAATATCTTAAGGTGCTTCGGCCTAATCTGTGCGGCAAGCTTCTTAAGCTGCTTGCTCTCTGCCTTGTTCCAGTCCTCTCCCATCGCGAACCGAGCGGCCTCATCGCAAATAAGCGGGCTTCCCTCAGGCAGCTCATGAATCTTCTGGATTACCTGGTCGTTATCGTAAGCTATGTACTTGTCAACACTGAAGTAGTCTATGCCTTGCTGCTTAAGACATGCCCTGACAACTTGGATGGCCCAGCTAGTCTTTCCTGTTCCTTTACGTCCAGTAACGGCAACCATCATGTCTAGGTTAGCGTTACCTGTGGTGTTCATTATCGTAGCAAACTTGTGCATGCGCTCATACATTTTACATCATCACCTTATACTCACTTCTTCAGTAAGCCGCTTAATAAGCTTATCCTTATCCACTTTCGTTCCTTGCACGAAAATTCTCAAGTCAGCCCTTAACACTTTCAATCCCTCGCCAATCTCACTAATAAAACAACATTCTCGTACCAGGCGCCTAGCTTGCGGGTCGAACTGGAACTGGAACTGTAAAGGTTTTGGAGCTCCACACTCAATACACAGCCCGTTAACAAAACCTTTCCAGTGACCACACCTCACTTGAAACCACCCCCCTTGTA
>Ga0180432_10009405_pt1 | contig 11933 bp, 11 predicted proteins | sample SS_ome_10_FD_132414 | JGI IMG/M metagenome (GOLD analysis project Ga0180432, IMG submission 132414) | Hypersaline lake sediment archaeal communities from the Salton Sea, California, USA - SS_1_MS_2 metaG | ecosystem: Environmental > Aquatic > Non-marine Saline and Alkaline > Hypersaline >...
AATAATTAATAGTATTTGTTTTAATCCTTCGCGTTTGGATAGAATTATTGCAGTTGATAGTAAAGCAGATATTGCACCAAAAACAATGATACTTATTAGTAGGCAACTTTGGAGTGTATATTGATTCATTGAAGATAGATATTGTTAGTCTTTCAATAATTGGAAAAGCTTTTAGTAGGTCGCATATTAGAATGCCTTATGCTTAAAATTTGCGTTAACTCTTTATAATAAATAATGGAGGTAGAACATATAATCTACTGAAAATGGCGGTTTCATAAATATAATACTTTTATCCGGATCTGGTTTCAGTCAGGAACATATGCGCAAGAAGCTGAATAACCCGGTAGACCTGCCGCCTTAAAGCAGGTACCCTCCTGTTCCATCTCGCCGTCCATTTTTAATGAAAAAGTATTCAATTAGCCCCTGTATTTTAATGTTTATATACTATATTAGCCTTTATATTTTAATGGTTTGTGATGAATAGAGCAGTATTTAATACACTTCTGGATTGGAAAAGGTCGAAAAGCCGGAAAGTCCTTTTGTTAAGGGGTGCCCGTCAGGTTGGAAAGACTTTTATAGTCAGGGAGCTGTCAAAGGAATTCAGCCATTTCCTGGAAGTCGATTTCGAACAGAATGTTGATGTCCGGGGCTTCTTTGAGCAGAATCTGGACCCTGAAAGAATATGTGTGAACTTATCTGCATATTATGGGGTCCCTGTCATTGAAGGGGAAACGCTGCTTTTTTTCGATGAGATCCAGAGTTGTCCCAAAGCCCTGCAATCGCTTCGATATTTTTACGAATCAAAACCGGACCTTCATGTGATCGCAGCCGGTTCATTGCTGGAGTTTGCTTTATCAGGATTAAGCTCCTGGGGAGTCGGGCGTATCAGGTCTGTGTATATGTATCCCATGTCATTTGATGAATTTCTGATGGCCGGTGGAGAACAAAGGCTGATTGAAATGAAAAGGGATGCTACACCCGGAAATCCGCTCGATTCTCCAATCCATGAAAAGCTGAAGGAATATCTCAGGTATTTTTTATTGATAGGCGGAATGCCTGAGGCTGTTAATACCTTCATAAGCAAACCTGCTGATATAAATGCAGTCCAGAGGGTATTGTCAGACATTGCAACCTCATACTATGACGATTTTGCCAAATATAAAAAACGGATTCCTGTTCTGCGACTGCGCGAAGTAATGAGTTCAGTTGTCGTACAGGCAGGGGGAAAGTATATCTATGCCAAAGCCGGTCCTTTATCAAATTCCGCACAGGCAAAGGAAGTACTTGAATTACTTGAAATGGCAGGACTGGTGCATAAAGTCTACCATTCTTCCGCGCAGGGGGTTCCATTGGGATCGGGGGTGAATTATAAAAAGTTCAAGGCCATTCTTCATGATAGTGGTATCTTTCAGCAGATTGCCGGATTAAGAATGACAGATGTGATCATTGCAAAGAACATTGACATGATCAATAAGGGTAATATTGCTGAAGCATTTGCCGGTACAGAATTCGTAAAATATGGTCAGGTATATGAAAAAAGGCAGTTGTATTACTGGCAACGGGAAAAAAGTGGGAGCAGTGCCGAGGTTGACTATATCATTGAGCAAGAAGGGAAGGTAGTACCGGTGGAAGTGAAATCAGGAAGCACTGGTAAGATGCAGAGCATGAAACTTTTCATCAGCGAGAAAAGATCGCCTGGCGGGATCAGGATCTCCCTGGAGAATTTTGCACAATATGGCAAAATAACCGTTGTTCCGCTTTACGCGATCTCAAACCTGACAGATTACAACAATGACCGGTAAGACGGGAAATGTCAAGTTTTTACAACCGATTTAACGTTTCTTCCGGACGAAATATTTAAGTTTGCACCCGGATTTTAATTACAGATTATGAAGATCATCTCCGTGGTGGGCGCCCGCCCCAATTTTATGAAGATCGCCCCGTTCATGAGGGCCATTGAAAAGCACAACGCCGGTTCCGGTCCGAAAGTCGAACATCTCCTGGTCCATACGGGGCAGCATTATGACTACCAGATGTCGCAGAAATTCTTCGACGATCTGAACATTCCACCGCCCGACATCCACCTGGGGGTAGGATCGGGGACCCATGCCGAACAGGTGGGAAATACCATGATCGCCTTTGAGAAGGTGATGCTGGAGGAACGGCCCGACTGGGTGGTGGTGGTCGGGGATGTGAATGCCACCCTGGCCTGCTCGGTGACAGCCAAAAAACAGCATGCCAGGTGCTGTCATATCGAGGCGGGTCTGCGTTCGAGGGACTGGACCATGCCCGAGGAGATTAACCGGCTGGTGACCGACCGGCTGTCGGATCTGCTGCTGACCCCGGATACGTTGTCCATCGAGAACCTCCGCCAGGAAGGGGTGGAGGAGGAGAAGATCGGTTTTGTGGGGAACATCATGATCGACACCCTGGAGGAGCAGCGGGCCAGGGCAGCTGCTTTGAAGATCGATGAGATTGTACGGCAGAACCTGCTGGTTAATGGCAGCACTCTTCCGAAGATCGAGGAGGAGAAGTATGCGGTGATGACCCTCCACAGGCCCTCCAATGTGGATTACGAAGAGATCTTCACCGCGCTGGTCTATTTCCTCACCGGGGAGGTGGCCTCCGACATGCCCCTTTTCTGGCCCCTGCATCCCCGTTCCCAGAAACGGCTGAAGGAGTTCAGGCTGTGGGACCGGGTGATGGAGCATCCCAACCTGGTGCTGATGCAGCCCATCGGTTATCATGACATGCTGCGGCTGAACATGTCGGCCCGGCTGCTGCTCACCGACAGCGGAGGACTCCAGGAAGAATGCACCATCCTGGGGACTCCCTGTCTGACCCTGCGCTGGAATACCGAAAGGCCCATCACATTGTATGAGCACGGGGGAGCCAGCGTGCTGGTGGGAAACAACGTAAAGCGTGTCCAGGAGGAGTACCGGAAGGCCCTGCAAAGGAAGCGCAATCCTGTCCGTCCCGAGCTTTGGGACGGCCACACCGCGGAGCGCTGCCTGGAGGCGATTTTAAAGGCTTCGGAGAGATAGTATTTTTCGTATCGCAATTTCTCAACCAACCCGCATTTGGCATATTTACAGAACCCCAAAGGCCAACACACAAGCAAAGCTTTGCGAAGAGCCAAATTTTGCCAGTTTTTCGGTTTATTGGCGTTTTTTTGATTTCTAAATTCAGCCAAAATTTGTTATCTTTGGCAAAAATTGGGTCTAGTATTCCGAAGGTGTTAGAGAACAGGTTAATCGAAGAATTCAAAGACAAGGAGTCTTTTACACGTGAGGAACTCTTTCATTTTTATTGTTATTACGAACCAGAACTGAAAGAGGGAACTTTCGGGTGGAGAATCTATGACCTAAAGAACAGAAATATCATCAAACCTCTAAAAAGAGGACTTTATGTAATTTCTTACAAACCGGAATACAAGCCGGATATCTCTCATAACCTTCTGAAAGTTGCCAAACAACTTGCAGAAAAATTCGATGAAGTCAAACACTGTATTTGGGAAACCGTTTGGCTGAACGAATTCGCCCAGCATCAAATAAGCAAGGCCACCTTATTCATTGAAATAGAAAAGGGATTTGAAGAATCACTTTATTATGCACTAAAGGACAATTTACGCAAAGAAGTGTTTGTTAACCCTGATGTAAAAGCCATTGATTTCTATATAGCTGAAAGTAGCCAACCGGTAATCATTAAGAAGTTGCTCACAAGAGCCCCACTATCAAAAAGAACTGAGCATAAAATCACATTCTATACTCCTACTCTTGAGAAGATACTGGTTGATTTATTTGCTGAAGAACGACTTTTCTACTATTTACAAGGTGCTGAATTGATGCACATCTATGAAAATGCCCTCAGCAACTATACTATCAATTTCACCAAGTTGTTCAGCTATGCAAAAAGAAGGGAGCGAGAACAAGATATCATACAATTCATGACCAACCACATGTTTCACCTGGTAAAAGATATTATTGATGATTAAACCCAGGTTTACCACCCAAAACCTTGTAAATGATTATAAATCAAAGATAAACCTTTTTTTAGTACCTATAAATACGTCTAATAATGTTGATAATATTGTTAATAAATAATTTTATACCAAATATATAATTTATTATATTTACGTCTATGGATTTATCAAAACTACATATTCATTGGCGGGCAAGCAAGTATAAAGGGAAAACTTATAAATCCTACAGCCTGGCCCGCGCATACAGAAAGGACGGTAAAAACCGCAAAGAAATAGTCCTGCCTCTTGGAAAACTGTCTGAAGAAGATCTGAAGCGTTGGAAGATCTTTATTGAAGCCATCAAGAAGCCGGATATGATGCTTACTAACTTCGATGAGATCGAGGTATTGAAGCATTATAAATACCTGGATCTGGCAGCCGTAAACCATATATGGGAAGAATGGTCTCTTGATAAGCCATTCACAGGACATCCCGATGAAGAAGTAGAACTCAGCAAAATTGCCAGAATATTAACGATTAACCGATGTATTGAACCGACTTCCAAGTCTCAGGTTGTTGAATGGTTTCAGGGAACATGGCTGTCGCATTTGCTAAAGGTTAACCATGAAAAAATAAACGTGTCGCGCATATTCAGGGATTTAAGCTATATAGAGGACTGCAAAGAGCAAATATGCAAACACTTGTACGAAAATTTAAACAGAAGAAAACCGGACTCAATGCAGTCTTTTTTTTACGATCTGTCAAGTGCAACCTTTTCAGGGAATAAATGCATTCTGATGGAATGGGGTCACTGCAAAGAGGGGTATTTTAATCATGTGGTGCTGGCGTTAGTGGTAAATAAAGACGGGCTGCCGATATATTGGGAAGTCCTTGAAGGCAATACAGCCGACTCCAGTACGATCACATGGTTACTCAACCGGTTGGGAAAATTGCTTCCGGTAAAAAACATTACGCTGGTATTTGACAGAGGCATGGTTTCGGACGATAATCTTATCCTGTTGGAAGCAGAAGGTTATAAGTATATCAGCGCAATGGATAGAAATCAATTAGAGAAAACAGCTGACAATGTTGATTTCCTTCAGTACAATCATTTTGATCCCCAAAAAATAGAACAACAGATCAATGAAACCGGGGATTTTACCAGGTTAAACGATACGACTTATTACAAGGAAATTAAAACAGTTAATCAACGTCGCTATATCTTGTGTTTCAACCCACAACTATTCAAAGATCAACGCAAAGCCAGGGATGCAGCAATAGAGAACTTCAGGAAATTTGTTGAAAGGTTGAATGAAGAGCTGTTACTTGCCAAAAATTCCCGGAATGAAGAGGCTACAAAAGGTAAATTTTTAAAACAACTCTCAAAACTTAAACTAAAGAACATTATAGACATTCTGATAAAAGGAGTTGAGATACGAACACGAGATAAAAATGGCAAAGAAAAAATCGTTAAAACCTGCAAGTGTATCATTGAGCCGATTGATCACCACAAGATAAATGAGGCTGGCAAACTGGACGGGTTTTGGTTACTCGTGACCAATCATAATGAGAATGAAAACGGGAGGTTTTTGATGACCCCCGGTGATGCCATCAAGCCATATCGTGACAAAAATATAATAGAGTCAGCATTCAGAAATATTAAATCTTTCATCGAAATCGAACCAATCAATGTGTGGACCGAAAAACATGTGAAAGCCCACTTTACAATCTGTGTTCTTGCTTATTTCATAAACAGGATGATTGGCATGCGGCTGCATCATAATCAAGGTGATCTGACAAAAGATGTTATTTCTCATCAAAGCGCCTATAAAATTTTGTCAGAGGGTTCAATTGATAAAATCCGTATCAAAAACGTTGCTGTACAAGGATATAAATTATCCGGATTGAATGAGTATATTTATGAGATTGTCAATCGGTTAAAAATGTCGGAAATTACCAGGGTAAAACATGTAATGGATTGATTCCTAACAGATCATGTTATTTCGTAGACGTAAAATATTGCATTGAATTATGCCTTATGTGCTGTATTACAGGTTATTATGCAGAATAGGGTGGTAAACTTGGGATTAACGATTGAATGTTTACTTAGTGACATTGATGTTGTTTCTTCAAATGACTGAATTATCTGTAGGTTTCGGAGCCGGTTCATCGTCGCCGTAACGGCGGATGCGGTAGTTGATGTAAGCGAAAAGGATGCTGAAAAGCGGACTGAGCATGTTGAAGAATGCATAGGGAAGGTAATGGATCGTGGGAACCCCCAGGACCCTTGACTGGGTGGCGCCGCATGTGTTCCAGGGGACCAGGACAGAGGTGAGCGTGCCCCCGTCCTCCAGGGTCCGGCTGAGCACTTCAGGTTTCAATCCCCTCTTTTTATAAGAATCAGCGAACATCCGGCCGGGTACCACAATGGCGATGTACTGGTCCGATGCGGTGATATTGAAAAAAACACTGGTGGCAATGGTGGTGAGCACCAGGGAGCCCGTGTTCTGTGCCCACCGGATCACGGTGCCGGTGATTTTCACCAGCAGTCCGGCCGATTCCATGGTTCCTCCGAATACCATGGCCGCCAGGATCAGCCAGATGGTGTTGAGCATTCCCCTCATGCCATCAGTGGCGAGCAACCCATTGACCATTTCATTGGAGGTGGTGATGGAGATGTCGCCGAAGATCGCCTGCATGACAGAGAGGTAGGATGCTTTGAAGAGGGTGATCGTATCCGGATCGATCCCCAGGGCTATTTCCCTCACCAGGTGGGGCTGGAAAATGATGGCAAAAATACCCCCCAGCAATGATCCGGCCAGCAGGGAAGGAAGAGGCGGGATTTTCATGATGATGATGTATAGCAGGAATGCGGGTACCAGCATGAGCCAGGGGGTGATCCTGAATTTGGAGTCAATGGCTTCCAGGATCTGTTCAATATCCCCGGGAGCAGCATCGAATTTGTAAGTGAATCCGATGACCAGGAAGATGACCAGGGTGATGCTCATGGCAGGCACCGTGGTGATCATCATATACCTGATGTGGGTAAACAGGTCAGTCCCCGCCATGGCCGGGGCCAGGTTGGTGGTGTCGGAGAGCGGCGACATCTTGTCCCCGAAGTAAGCTCCGGAAATAACTGCCCCGGCCACGAGCCCCGCATGGATTCCCAGGGCCTGTCCCACCCCGATCAGGGCAATGCCGATGGTAGCGACGGTGGACCAGGATGAACCGGTGGCCAGGGATACCATCCCGGCAATGATCACCGTGGCAAAGAGGAATATCTTGGGATGGAATACCTTGAGACCGTAATAGATCAGAGCGGGAACCACCCCGTTCAGCATCCAGGTCCCGGCCAGGGCACCGATCATCAGCAGGATCAGGATGGAGGGCATGGCCGATCCAATGCTTTTCACGATGCTTGATTGAACATCGTTCCATTTCACTTTCAGAAAGACGGCTACAAGACCGGCCACGGCTGCTGCCAGGATCAGGGCAAACTGGTTGGCTCCGTCCAGGGTATGTTCACCGAAATGGACCACATTCAGTACCAGGAGAACGATGAGAACAACAATGGGAATGAGTGCCTGAATCAGATTTGGTTGCCTGGCTTCTTTCTGGCTCATGGGCATTTTTGATAAGCAGCCAAGATACTATTTTTCCGGGATGTTCGTTTTAAAAAATTAAAAATATGGCGTATCTTGTAAGCGGGGAAATTATTTGTGTATGGACCTGAATATCGATTTTTTTCATATAGCTGATGAGAATGTCGCAGAAAAAGGCAGGATCCTTATCTCGGAGCCTTTTCTGAGCGATAATTACTTCCGCCGTTCCATCGTTTACCTTACCGAACATAATGAAGAGGGATCACTGGGATTTGTGCTGAACAAACCCCTGGAGCTTGGAGTGAGCGAGATCATCAGTGATTTCCCGGAGTCAAATTTCAGTGTATCGGTCGGGGGACCTGTCAGCACCAATACGGTCCATTATATCCACACCATGGGAGAACGCATTCCGGAAAGCGTCCCGGTGGATAACGGCATATACTGGGGAGGGAATTTTGAATATCTGAAAAGCCTCATTGCTGAAGGAAATATCCAGCCCCATGAACTTCGTTTCTTCCTGGGATATGCCGGCTGGTCTGCCAATCAGCTTAATAATGAGTTGAAGGAAAATGCCTGGCTGGTAGGGAAGATCTCTCCCAGGATGGTCATGCAGGCGGTTAAGAGCGAATTCTGGAGCAATACCCTGGCACGCTACAAGAACAAATACAAGGCATGGGCCAATTTTCCCGAGGACCCGGGCCTTAATTGATCAGCTCCACCACCTCCATCAGGTTGCCGTTGGATTTTACCAGGATGGAGGGAATGCCGGCTGCCTTTCCCGCTTCGATGTCCCGGTCCGAATCCCCGATAAAATAAGAGGCCCCGGGATCGATCCTGAAGCGTGCCAGTCCCTTTTCCAGCATCAGGGGAAGCGGCTTGCGGCACAGGCAGTTTTCATTGTCAATGTGGTGGGGACAGTAATAGATCTCATCGATTGTAATACCTTCTTTTTGCAGCAGATCGCGCATGTACTGATGCACCCTCTCCACGTTCTCCATGGTATTGTGTCCCGTGCTGATGCCTCCCTGGTTGGTGATCACAATGAGCATGTAGCCGCGGTCCCGGAAAATGGACAGGGCTTCTGTCACTCCGGGATTCAGTTTAAACTCTTCTTTTCTGGTGATGTAATAATAGGTGCTGTTGTCACAGAGAACCCCGTCACGGTCCAGAAAAACAGCTTTTTTCATCTCCATAGCTCAATGAAAAAGATTGTCCAGGAATACCCGCAAAAGACCGGGCTCAAGGATCAGCGGGAAGAGGAATCCCACCACCGCACCCCAGAAGTGAGCGGCGTGGTTGATGTTATCTTTCTTCCGGCGGCTCATGTAGCTGGAATAGGCCAGGTAGAGGATCCCGAAAACAATGCCGGGTATGGGCAGTACCGCGTAAAAATAGATCTTCTGCAGGGGAGCAAAGAAGATGTAGGTGAAAACGATGGCGGAGACTGCCCCGGAGGCACCCACCGCACTGTAGCGCTCCTCGTCCCTGTAACGGATAACCGTGCTGAGGGTGGAAAACACGATGCTGACCAGGTAGAGAAGGATATAGAAGAAGGTGGAAGAAAAGATCATCCCTTCCTGCTGTAGCTCCTGGAAGATCCTTTCGATCGCTGTGCCGAATGAGTAGAGTACCAGCATATTGATGACCAGGTGTACATAATCGGTATGAAGGAAGGCATGGGTGAAGAGCCTGTAATATTCCCTGTTGTGCACCAGGTGGTGGGGGGAAAGGTCAAAACGGTAGAATAGCGACTTGTACCTGAAGGCAGCAATGGAAAATACCGAGGTGGCTATAACGATAAAGAGGGTGATCACAGGTGAAGGATTTTAAAGATCAGTTCCCGCAGGAGTTCTCCGGCCGGGGTGGTATCTCCCCGGTACCCCTTTGAACGCATATCATACTCACGAAGCAGCGAAATGATCTCCACCAGCTTGCCCGCGGGGTAACGGCGTGCAGCCGATTCGTATTCCCGGATGAAGTAGGGATGGATCTTCAGGGTGGAGGCCACGTTCTGCCTGGATCTGTCCCTGATATAGTGGTACATCAGCAACTTTGAGAAGTAAAAATAGAGCGAAGAGATGGTCCTGGTGATGTGGTGGTCAATCTGGTTGTCGGCAAAGTAGTTGATAATGCGGTTGGCTTTCACCACATCCTTGCGGCCCATTGCATTCTGCAGCTCGAACTGGTTGTAATCCTTGCTGATACCGATGTGCTCCTCCACATGCCCCGGGGTGATCTTCTGTACTTTGTCGCCCAGGGTGATCATCAGCTTCTCCATTTCGTTGACTATCCGGGAAAGGTCGCTGCCCAGGAATTCGGCAAGCAGGGCGGCTGCTTTGGGTTCGATGCTGACCTTGCGGTTGGAGGCATAGGCTGTGATCCAGCCGGGGATCTTGTTGTTATACAGCTTTTTTGATTCCATGCTTACCCCGTGCTTTTCCAGTGCCTTGAAGACTTTTTTCCGCTGTTCGGAACCTTGATTGTACGTGTCTTTGTAATTGAGCACCAGCAGGGTGGAGGGGAGGGGGTTTTTAAAGTAATGGATCATTTCGCCGAAATCTTTCATCTCCTGTGCTTCCTTGACCACCACCACCTGGTGGGAGGCCATCATGGGGAAGCGCCTGGCCGTTTCGGTGACCTGCCTCGCACCGGTATCCCCGCCGTAAAGGATGGTCTGGTTGAAACTGCGCTCGGCTTCGTCAAGCACATGGGAGGTGATGTAATCGGTGACCAGGTCAATATAATACGGCTCATCCCCGTAAAGGAAATAGAGCGGTTGGTAAGTGCCTCTTCTCAGGTCACCGATCAGCTGTTCATAGGTCATCTTCAAGGTTACTCAAATTTCAGGTGTTTGACAGATTCCCCGTGGTTGATGATCTCATTGAGCGACTCGATCCCGATCTCCAGGTGCATGCGGGTAAATTTTTCCGAGACCAGCCGGTCGCTTTCCCGGGTCTTCACGCCCTCGGAGATCATAGGCTGGTCGGAGACCAGCAGCAGGGCGCCCGTGGGGATCCCGTTGGAAAATCCCACCGTGAACAGGGTGGCTGTCTCCATATCGATGGCCATGCTACGGGTAATCCTCAGGTATTCCTTGAATTGCTCATCGTGTTCCCAGACCCGCCTGTTGGTGGAAAATACGGTTCCCGTCCAGTAATCCCGTCCCCTGTTGCGGATGGTGGTGGAAACGGCACGTTGCAGGTTAAAGGCAGGGAGGGCGGGCACTTCCGGTGGGAGGTAGTCGTCGGAGGTGCCGTCGCCCCTGATGGCTGCAATGGGCAGGATCAGATCGCCCAGCTGGTTTTTTTTCTTCAGGCCGCCGCATTTGCCCAGGAACAGGACCGCCCTGGGCATGATGGCTGCCAGCAGGTCCATCACCGTGGCTGCATTGGCACTCCCCATCCCGAAATTGATGATGGAGATCCCGTCCGCACTGACTGTGGGCATGGCCACGTTCATGCTGGCCACCTCGGTGTGGTGGATGGAAGCAAACAGGTCCAGGTAGCCCTGGAAGTTGGCAAGCAGGATGTGTTTGCCAAAATCCTCCAACCGGGTCCCTGTATAGCGGGGCAGCCAGTTTTCAATGATCTCCTGCTTTGTTTTCATGTTCGTTTCATCCAAAAGGGTTAACTTCAATCCGGGTGAATAAAGATACAAGCATTTATGCAAAATCTGAATCTTCCTGCATACGATTTCCGGTACAGGGTGGAGGATGACAGGCGTTATGTCCTGGATATCTTCAGGAAACGCTACGTACTGTTCACCCCGGAAGAGGAGGTTCGTCAGCGATTTGCACGATATCTTATAAAGGAGAAAGGGTATCCGGCTTCACTGATCCTCACCGAACATACCCTGAAGCTGAACAAAATGGTCCGCAGATGCGATATCCTGGTGCACAGGCCGGCGGGAAAACCTGCCGTACTGGTGGAATGCAAGTCACCCGGAGTGAAGATCAGCCGGGAGGCCTTCGACCAGGCGGCCCGTTACAACATGGTGTTCAGGGTCCGCTACCTGATGGTGACCAACGGGATGAAGCATTACTGCTGCCACATCGATTTTGAGAACCGGAAAGTCCGCTATATGGACAGGATCCCGTCCTATGATGAGCTGGACCAAGCAATATGATCCTCTTACGATGCGATTGATTGATCGGTCCTAACTGCCATTGTTCGATGAGCCCGGTTAACGGACAGGTGATGGTCCTGAGATTTGCTGGATTAATGGGAGGGATTGATGCACTGCAGCATCCATTCGTCCTCGAATTCCTTCCCGTTGAAAAGCCATTCCTTCTTTTCCCCCGCCACCCTGAATCCGGCTGACTTGAAAAGGTTCATGCTTTCCTCGTTGTGGGAGCCGATGTTGCAGTAAAG
>Ga0180432_10009406_pt1 | contig 11932 bp, 5 predicted proteins | sample SS_ome_10_FD_132414 | JGI IMG/M metagenome (GOLD analysis project Ga0180432, IMG submission 132414) | Hypersaline lake sediment archaeal communities from the Salton Sea, California, USA - SS_1_MS_2 metaG | ecosystem: Environmental > Aquatic > Non-marine Saline and Alkaline > Hypersaline >...
TAACCGTTCACGGGCTGCCAGCGGAATACCCGGCATTTCTCGCACAATGTCGCCTTTCGCTCCGCGAAAGTAGCGCTGCTTTCGCGGAGCGAAAGGCGACTCTTGCGACCCGTGAACGGTTACAAGAAAACAGACCAGGGCCGCAAGCGACTGCCACGCCCAACGCCTGGACGCCTGAGCGGAAACGCCTCGAAAGGCGGCCAAGAAACTGATGTCGATCGCGGCCAAAGATCGCATGGGTTTCTCCTTGGTGTGGTTCACGGCATTGAGAGCGTTGCCCGAGCCGGTTCGTCCGAGCGGACTGTCACCTCGAACGTCTTGGTCTTGCCGCCGGCGGCAACCTCGACTTGGTACCGGCCGTGGAAGCCGCGGAACTTCACGCAGCCCTGGGCATTGGACTTGGTTTCCAGGTTCGTCCTCCAGTCGTGGTTAATCAGTTGATCCAGGGCCTTGTAGGCCGGTTTAGGTTGGAAATCCTCGTCGGTCAAGCCGCCGCCGGCGCGGCCTTCGTTGCCGTGAGCCGTGCCATCGCCCAAATTCCACCAGGTGATGCCGGCCATCTTGGGCGCGGAGAACCAGAGCCGGTAGATGTCGCGGACCACGCGGCCCTGGATGGCCAGGCCGTCTTCGCCGGCCGAGCCGATGGTGATCTCGGTAATCCACAGCGGCAAGCCGAACTTGGCAAACATCTCGTAGTTGTCCAACAACGCGCCCGGATCGCACCGGTTTCCACCGGTGTAGCCGTCCAACGACTTGCGGCTGAACCAGTGAAACTGGAACCCGATGCCCTCGATGGGAACCTTGTTTTCCAGCAACCTGGTGCACTGCCGATAGAATCGGTTCTTTTCATTCGCGGGTTGGTTGAAGCTGGTGATGTCGTTGAGGATCAGCAGGTTTTCCGGGCGGAATACTTTCTGCTCTTCAGTGAATGCCCAGGGTACGTAAGCCGGATAGTTGCGGTTCTCGGCCGAGTAGAACGGGTAGTGCGACGGGCAAACGAGCGATTCGTTCACGCCGTCCCAGATCGGAATGTCCCGGGCGTATCGGTCGGCAACCTCCTTGAAGCGCTTGCGGTAGAGCTGTTTGAGTTCATCCGGGTCCTTGGGCAACCACTTGGGATTGTGGGCATGCCAAAGCAAGGGGTGGCCCTTGAGCGTCAGGCCGTGTTTCTTGCCGAAGGCAACGGCGCGATCCGGCGGCGGGCGACGCCAGAAGTACGAACTCCCTTCGCCAAACCGCAGCTTGCCCTGCTCCGGCTCGGTACCGGCCCAGTAGAACGGCACCGTGGCAAAGTTGAACAACTTCACGAAGGCGTGCTCGTAGGCCTTGTTCTTTTCCTTCATCTGCCCCAGTACGAAGATGTTGCAGCCGAAGAGGAACTCGTGCGACTTCTGCGTGATTTTCACGTCGGCCCCGGCCAGTGGATTGCCCGCCGCGTCGCGAATCGTCAACACCGCGCCGCTCTTGCGGTTCTTCTCGATGCCCTCGTCGATCCGCTTCTCGACGGCCGGGTCGTCCCAGCGCTTGAGGTAGTTGTCGGGCAACCCGGCGCCGGCAGGCGAGGATACGGCAACCAGCAGGGCAAGCGTGGCTACGACGGTCAAAACGTTCCCTATCTTCATGATTCTCCTCCTTTGGCATGTAGCGGTCAGTTTGTGGATTTGGTTAGCACAAGCTTGTGCGGTTTCTTTGTGCCTGATGTAACGTTGATCGTGAACTCTTGGGTTTTGCCGGGCGGGCCGACGGTTAGCTGGTAACTGCCCTTGAAGCCGCGGAAGGCGAAGCGGCCGTCGGCACCGGTTTTGCCGCCGGCGCGAGTCTTCCACTCGCGGTTGATCAGCTTGTCCAGTGCTTGATAGGCGGGTTTTGGATTCATTTCCTTGTCGAGCAGCCCTCCCAGGGACTTGTTCTCGCCGCCGTAGGCGGTGCCGTCGGCCAGGTTCCACCAGGTGATGCCGGCCATCTTTGGGGTACTGAACCAAAGCCTGTACAAATCGGCCACCAGCGCGGCCTGCTGCTGCGGTCCGTCGGGGCCGGTGCCGGGGATCGTGATCTCGGTGATGTAAAGCGGCGGCCCCAGCCGGCCCAGCCGATCGTAAACGGCGATCAAGTGCTTCGGCGAATAGGGCTTGCCACTGAGCAGGGCGCCGCGACCGGTATGAAACTGGATGCCGATCCCGCCCACGCGAAGACCGCGCTTCAGCAGCCTCTTGACGTTCGCTTCGCACTGGTCGATGGTCACGTGTGTCTGGCGTGCCCCCTCGTTGATCAACAACGCCACGTCCTTCGAGAAAAGCCGGTTCGCCGCCTCGAAGCACTGCACCGCATAGTCGTCGGGCACCGCATGCCACTGGCCGGGGTTCGCCACGCGGGGTATCTCCTCGTTGATCACGTCCCAGACAGGAATCTTGTCGCCGTAGCGATTGGCCAACTCCTCGATGTGCCGGCGGGCCTGTGGCATGAACGCGGCCGCGTCGCCGCCGACCGTCCAATCGGGCATGAACTTGTTCTTCGCGTACAGAAGCGCGTGGCCCTTGGGTGTGATCCCGTGCGACGTGCACCAGCCGAGCAACACGTCCGGCGGCGGCCGGCGCCAGATGTAGGCCGACCCCTCGGCGTAGCGCGGCTTGCCCTCTTGCGGCTCCAGGTCGCCCCAGTAGAAAGGCAAAGTGGCGAAGTTGCAGATCCGGGCGAAGGCCTCCTCGTACTTGCGGTTCAGCTCCGGCGTCTCAAGCTGCCCCAGCACGAACAGGTTGCAGCCGAAGAGGAACTCGTGCGTCTGCTGCTCGGCCCTGACATCCACCCGGCTGATCGGGTTCCCCCGGGTGTCGACGATCTCGACGACCGCGTCGGCCTTTCGGTACTGCTCCGTGTCGCGATTGATGCGGGAAACCACTTCCGGATCTTTCCACATCTTCCGGTACACCTCAGGCACTTCGCCCCGAGCCGAGACCGTGCCGACCAGCGCGAACAGGATTGTCGCCGCGACCTTGCATGACTGTCGTATCATAGCCACAAACCTCCGTCGATGAAGATGGACGCGCCGGTGATGTATCGCGCGGCGTCTGATGCCAGGAAAGTCACGGTCGGGGCAATGTCCTCGGGTTCGGCGATGAAACCGGCCGGAATCTTCTTGACCACCTCCGCCTCGTAGGCGGGGTCTGAAAGGACCTTCCGGTTGATATCCGTTCGCGTGGCGCCCGGGCAGACGTTGTTGATCGTGATCCCGTAACGGCTGTACGACTTTGCCATCTCGCGCATCATCATGGCCATGCCGCCCTTGCTCATACCATAAAGGGCGGAGAACCCGGTGGGTGTCAGTTCGTGTAAGGACGAGATGTTGATTACGCGTCCCCAACCGGCGTCGCGCATTTTTCGCAGTGCTCGCTGGGCACAGAAGAAAGCTCCCTTGAGGTTCGTGGCCATGACGGTGTCGTAGGTAGCTTCGTCGAAATCGCAGACGTCGGCCCGCGGCTCGATACCCGCGTTGTTCACCAGGATATCCACCGGTCCGAATTCGGCCTCGACGCGGTCGAACATCCGGTCGATATCGGCTTTCCGGCTCACGTCGGCACCGGCGGCCAGGGCGCGCCGGCCCATGGCTTCGATCTGACGGGCGACCTCCTCGGCCTGTTGCTGGCTGCGGCTGTAGTTGACGACAACATCGGCACCGGTCCGGGCGAGATCCAGTGCAACGGCGCGACCGATCCCTCGACCGGCCCCGGTGACCAGGGCCGTTTTCTTGCTCAGGTCCGTCATCAAACATCCTCCCCAGACCGTTGATTCCGACGGTAGTCGCGTGAGAAGGTCGTGTAGGTGGCGATAACGACAATCAGGCCGGCGGCCAAATGAACGGCCGAAAGTGAAGCGATCGCGCCGTCCAGGCCAAGGATCTTGGACAGTCGTGCCAGCACCAAGGGTGAAAACGCGCCGGTCAGAAACGCGAAGGACAACATGACGCCTAAAGCACTCGACCGCAGCCGCGGTGGAATGACCTCGAAGGGTGCCGCGAACAGATTCGAGTCGTAGATGCCACGGAAGAGGCCAAACAGGGACAATCCCACACAGCAGATCCACAAATGGTCTGTCGTGCCCATCAAGTAGATAAACGGCGCGGCCAAGATAAGCCCCAGGTACTCGAAGACCATGCGAGTGATCGGCCGGCGCCGCGCCAGTGTGTCTGAAATACGCCCGCCGAGGACAACACCAGCAAAGGCAAAGGCGTGGTGGAACGAAAGGGATGCGAGTCCGGCGTAGGTGACGGAGAGCTCGTACTTGCGGTGCAACAGCGTCGGCATCCAAGTCAGGTAACCGATCTGGCAGAACACCATCCCGGCAAACGCCAAGGAAAGCATCAGCACGGTGGGCTTCAAGAAGACATGGCGGAGAACCTCGCCCAACGGAGGCCGATCGCCGGCCCCAGCGTCGTTCTTCGGGCGACGCGGTTGCGGCGTGTCGTCCATACGCCAAATCAGTACCACCGCCCAGATAATCCCGAATCCACCGAAACCATAGAAGGCGCTGCGCCAGCCGTACATCTCACCCACATATCCGGCCGCAAAGCTGGCCACAATGCCCGTGTATAGAGCCGTCTGGTGAACCGACATGGCGAGGGCACGCGTCTTGTCGTGCCACTGGGTGATCAGCGAGTTCGCCGAGGGCGCGTAGAAGGCCTCACCGAACCCCGAGGCAATACCCCGGAAAAGGATCAGGCCGAGAATCCCCGTGCTGATACCCGTGAGTAGAGTCCCGATGCTCCAAATGATAAGCATGACCACGATGATCCACTTCCGCCGCAGGACGTCGCCCACGTAGCCTCCCAAGGGGACCATGATCCCGTAGACCCACGTAAAAATGGACGCCACCAGCGCGAGACTGTCGTCAGAAAGCTGCAAATCTTTCTGGATGAGTGGAATCAGGTTGCCGTAGATCTGCCGGTCGGCCTGATGCAGAAAGAACGCGATCCACAGCAGGAAGAGCAGTTCCCACTTGTACGGAATCAGGCGATCAAGATGAGTCTGGTTCGTAGTCATTCGTTGTTCTCAGAAGTAGCCGCCGCGCTCGTGGATGTCTTCGGCCGACAGTCCGGCGTCGACCCACTCCTTGATTTCTCCTTCGTTGCTCTCGATCGCCTCGGCCCGCTCCAGCACCGGCTCGACCAGCTTGCGCGGCACGACCAAAACGCCGTCGATATCGGCCAGAATCAGGTCACCCGGTTTTATGATCACCCCTTCGATGGAGAGTGGGACTTGATAGCCGGTCATCTTGGCCCTTGAGAGAGACCCGTTGGAGGTCCGATACCGATACCAGATGGGAAAATCCCGTTCGAGAATATCCTTGGTATCGCGGATCCCGCCATCGATGACGGCGCCGCGCACGCCCCGTTTTCGAGACGCCCGCGTCATGACCCCGCCCCAGTGCGACGCGTTGTCGTGCCCGTTGGCATTCCACACGCAGACCATGTTCGGGCGCAATTTGTCCAGCATCTCGACGCGCGTCTCCAACTCGCCTTTCAGCGTCGGATCAGCGACGGAACGGATAGTGAAGGCGAATCCCGCCAACACCATCTCATCCCGCAAAGGTACGATTTGCGGCGGCAATGCCTGGTGCGTCAGGCACATCTCTCGCAGTACGTCGTTGACGGCGCCCGTGTAGAGTTTCTCGTAGCGCGCGATAATCTCTTCCTCGGGGCGTGCCAGTTCGACCGGCTCGATTGTGTCTCGTAGTTTAGCCAGTTTCTCCGTATGCATCTTGTAGCTCATTGGCTCTTCCCGCCATTTGTTTCGGGATGGGGACAGTTCCACGCCCGCGCAGACACCTGTACTTCCGCCGGCGACTCGCCAGGGAGCAGGCGAAGCCGCAGTTTGACCTCGCGCCGCTGGCCCGGCTCGAGCCAGAAAAAGGCGTCGTCGGCCACGTAACGCAGTCGACCGGCAACGTGCACGCTGGTCATAACCGTTGGGCGATCGCCCAACGGTTATGACCAGCGTGCACGTTGCCGGTCGACTGCGTTACGTGGCCGACGACGCCTTTTTCTGGCTCGAGCCGGGCCAGCGGCGCGAGGTCAAACTGCGGCTTCGCCTGCTCCCTGGCGAGTCGCCGGCGGAAGTACAGGTGTCTGCGCGGGCGTGGAACTGTCCCCATCCCGAAACAAATGGCGGGAAGAGCCAATGAGCTACAAGATGCATACGGAGAAACTGGCTAAACTACGAGACACAATCGAGCCGGTCGAACTGGCACGCCCCGAGGAAGAGATTATCGCGCGCTACGAGAAACTCTACACGGGCGCCGTCAACGACGTACTGCGAGAGATGTGCCTGACGCACCAGGCATTGCCGCCGCAAATCGTACCTTTGCGGGATGAGATGGTGTTGGCGGGATTCGCCTTCACTATCCGTTCCGTCGCTGATCCGACGCTGAAAGGCGAGTTGGAGACGCGCGTCGAGATGCTGGACAAATTGCGCCCGAACATGGTCTGCGTGTGGAATGCCAACGGGCACGACAACGCGTCGCACTGGGGCGGGGTCATGACGCGGGCGTCTCGAAAACGGGGCGTGCGCGGCGCCGTCATCGATGGCGGGATCCGCGATACCAAGGATATTCTCGAACGGGATTTTCCCATCTGGTATCGGTATCGGACCTCCAACGGGTCTCTCTCAAGGGCCAAGATGACCGGCTATCAAGTCCCACTCTCCATCGAAGGGGTGATCATAAAACCGGGTGACCTGATTCTGGCCGATATCGACGGCGTTTTGGTCGTGCCGCGCAAGCTGGTCGAGCCGGTGCTGGAGCGGGCCGAGGCGATCGAGAGCAACGAAGGAGAAATCAAGGAGTGGGTCGACGCCGGACTGTCGGCCGAAGACATCCACGAGCGCGGCGGCTACTTCTGAGAACAACGAATGACTACGAACCAGACTCATCTTGATCGCCTGATTCCGTACAAGTGGGAACTGCTCTTCCTGCTGTGGATCGCGTTCTTTCTGCATCAGGCCGACCGGCAGATCTACGGCAACCTGATTCCACTCATCCAGAAAGATTTGCAGCTTTCTGACGACAGTCTCGCGCTGGTGGCGTCCATTTTTACGTGGGTCTACGGGATCATGGTCCCCTTGGGAGGCTACGTGGGCGACGTCCTGCGGCGGAAGTGGATCATCGTGGTCATGCTTATCATTTGGAGCATCGGGACTCTACTCACGGGTATCAGCACGGGGATTCTCGGCCTGATCCTTTTCCGGGGTATTGCCTCGGGGTTCGGTGAGGCCTTCTACGCGCCCTCGGCGAACTCGCTGATCACCCAGTGGCACGACAAGACGCGTGCCCTCGCCATGTCGGTTCACCAGACGGCTCTATACACGGGCATTGTGGCCAGCTTTGCGGCCGGATATGTGGGTGAGATGTACGGCTGGCGCAGCGCCTTCTATGGTTTCGGTGGATTCGGGATTATCTGGGCGGTGGTACTGATTTGGCGTATGGACGACACGCCGCAACCGCGTCGCCCGAAGAACGACGCTGGGGCCGGCGATCGGCCTCCGTTGGGCGAGGTTCTCCGCCATGTCTTCTTGAAGCCCACCGTGCTGATGCTTTCCTTGGCGTTTGCCGGGATGGTGTTCTGCCAGATCGGTTACCTGACTTGGATGCCGACGCTGTTGCACCGCAAGTACGAGCTCTCCGTCACCTACGCCGGACTCGCATCCCTTTCGTTCCACCACGCCTTTGCCTTTGCTGGTGTTGTCCTCGGCGGGCGTATTTCAGACACACTGGCGCGGCGCCGGCCGATCACTCGCATGGTCTTCGAGTACCTGGGGCTTATCTTGGCCGCGCCGTTTATCTACTTGATGGGCACGACAGACCATTTGTGGATCTGCTGTGTGGGATTGTCCCTGTTTGGCCTCTTCCGTGGCATCTACGACTCGAATCTGTTCGCGGCACCCTTCGAGGTCATTCCACCGCGGCTGCGGTCGAGTGCTTTAGGCGTCATGTTGTCCTTCGCGTTTCTGACCGGCGCGTTTTCACCCTTGGTGCTGGCACGACTGTCCAAGATCCTTGGCCTGGACGGCGCGATCGCTTCACTTTCGGCCGTTCATTTGGCCGCCGGCCTGATTGTCGTTATCGCCACCTACACGACCTTCTCACGCGACTACCGTCGGAATCAACGGTCTGGGGAGGATGTTTGATGACGGACCTGAGCAAGAAAACGGCCCTGGTCACCGGGGCCGGTCGAGGGATCGGTCGCGCCGTTGCACTGGATCTCGCCCGGACCGGTGCCGATGTTGTCGTCAACTACAGCCGCAGCCAGCAACAGGCCGAGGAGGTCGCCCGTCAGATCGAAGCCATGGGCCGGCGCGCCCTGGCCGCCGGTGCCGACGTGAGCCGGAAAGCCGATATCGACCGGATGTTCGACCGCGTCGAGGCCGAATTCGGACCGGTGGATATCCTGGTGAACAACGCGGGTATCGAGCCGCGGGCCGACGTCTGCGATTTCGACGAAGCTACCTACGACACCGTCATGGCCACGAACCTCAAGGGAGCTTTCTTCTGTGCCCAGCGAGCACTGCGAAAAATGCGCGACGCCGGTTGGGGACGCGTAATCAACATCTCGTCCTTACACGAACTGACACCCACCGGGTTCTCCGCCCTTTATGGTATGAGCAAGGGCGGCATGGCCATGATGATGCGCGAGATGGCAAAGTCGTACAGCCGTTACGGGATCACGATCAACAACGTCTGCCCGGGCGCCACGCGAACGGATATCAACCGGAAGGTCCTTTCAGACCCCGCCTACGAGGCGGAGGTGGTCAAGAAGATTCCGGCCGGTTTCATCGCCGAACCCGAGGACATTGCCCCGACCGTGACTTTCCTGGCATCAGACGCCGCGCGATACATCACCGGCGCGTCCATCTTCATCGACGGAGGTTTGTGGCTATGATACGACAGTCATGCAAGGTCGCGGCGACAATCCTGTTCGCGCTGGTCGGCACGGTCTCGGCTCGGGGCGAAGTGCCTGAGGTGTACCGGAAGATGTGGAAAGATCCGGAAGTGGTTTCCCGCATCAATCGCGACACGGAGCAGTACCGAAAGGCCGACGCGGTCGTCGAGATCGTCGACACCCGGGGGAACCCGATCAGCCGGGTGGATGTCAGGGCCGAGCAGCAGACGCACGAGTTCCTCTTCGGCTGCAACCTGTTCGTGCTGGGGCAGCTTGAGACGCCGGAGCTGAACCGCAAGTACGAGGAGGCCTTCGCCCGGATCTGCAACTTCGCCACTTTGCCTTTCTACTGGGGCGACCTGGAGCCGCAAGAGGGCAAGCCGCGCTACGCCGAGGGGTCGGCCTACATCTGGCGCCGGCCGCCGCCGGACGTGTTGCTCGGCTGGTGCACGTCGCACGGGATCACACCCAAGGGCCACGCGCTTCTGTACGCGAAGAACAAGTTCATGCCCGATTGGACGGTCGGCGGCGACGCGGCCGCGTTCATGCCACAGGCCCGCCGGCACATCGAGGAGTTGGCCAATCGCTACGGCGACAAGATTCCTGTCTGGGACGTGATCAACGAGGAGATACCCCGCGTGGCGAACCCCGGCCAGTGGCATGCGGTGCCCGACGACTATGCGGTGCAGTGCTTCGAGGCGGCGAACCGGCTTTTCTCGAAGGACGTGGCGTTGTTGATCAACGAGGGGGCACGCCAGACACACGTGACCATCGACCAGTGCGAAGCGAACGTCAAGAGGCTGCTGAAGCGCGGTCTTCGCGTGGGCGGGATCGGCATCCAGTTTCATACCGGTCGCGGCGCCCTGCTCAGTGGCAAGCCCTATTCGCCGAAGCACTTGATCGCCGTTTACGATCGGCTGGGCCGGCTGGGGCCGCCGCTTTACATCACCGAGATCACGATCCCCGGCACCGGCCCCGACGGACCGCAGCAGCAGGCCGCGCTGGTGGCCGATTTGTACAGGCTTTGGTTCAGTACCCCAAAGATGGCCGGCATCACCTGGTGGAACCTGGCCGACGGCACCGCCTACGGCGGCGAGAACAAGTCCCTGGGAGGGCTGCTCGACAAGGAAATGAATCCAAAACCCGCCTATCAAGCACTGGACAAGCTGATCAACCGCGAGTGGAAGACTCGCGCCGGCGGCAAAACCGGTGCCGACGGCCGCTTCGCCTTCCGCGGCTTCAAGGGCAGTTACCAGCTAACCGTCGGCCCGCCCGGCAAAACCCAAGAGTTCACGATCAACGTTACATCAGGCACAAAGAAACCGCACAAGCTTGTGCTAACCAAATCCACAAACTGACCGCTACATGCCAAAGGAGGAGAATCATGAAGATAGGGAACGTTTTGACCGTCGTAGCCACGCTTGCCCTGCTGGTTGCCGTATCCTCGCCTGCCGGCGCCGGGTTGCCCGACAACTACCTCAAGCGCTGGGACGACCCGGCCGTCGAGAAGCGGATCGACGAGGGCATCGAGAAGAACCGCAAGAGCGGCGCGGTGTTGACGATTCGCGACGCGGCGGGCAATCCACTGGCCGGGGCCGACGTGAAAATCACGCAGAAGTCGCACGAGTTCCTCTTCGGCTGCAACATCTTCGTACTGGGGCAGATGAAGGAAAAGAACAAGGCCTACGAGCACGCCTTCGTGAAGTTGTTCAACTTTGCCACGGTGCCGTTCTACTGGGCCGGTACCGAGCCGGAGCAGGGCAAGCTGCGGTTTGGCGAAGGGAGTTCGTACTTCTGGCGTCGCCCGCCGCCGGATCGCGCCGTTGCCTTCGGCAAGAAACACGGCCTGACGCTCAAGGGCCACCCCTTGCTTTGGCATGCCCACAATCCCAAGTGGTTGCCCAAGGACCCGGATGAACTCAAACAGCTCTACCGCAAGCGCTTCAAGGAGGTTGCCGACCGATACGCCCGGGACATTCCGATCTGGGACGGCGTGAACGAATCGCTCGTTTGCCCGTCGCACTACCCGTTCTACTCGGCCGAGAACCGCAACTATCCGGCTTACGTACCCTGGGCATTCACTGAAGAGCAGAAAGTATTCCGCCCGGAAAACCTGCTGATCCTCAACGACATCACCAGCTTCAACCAACCCGCGAATGAAAAGAACCGATTCTATCGGCAGTGCACCAGGTTGCTGGAAAACAAGGTTCCCATCGAGGGCATCGGGTTCCAGTTTCACTGGTTCAGCCGCAAGTCGTTGGACGGCTACACCGGTGGAAACCGGTGCGATCCGGGCGCGTTGTTGGACAACTACGAGATGTTTGCCAAGTTCGGCTTGCCGCTGTGGATTACCGAGATCACCATCGGCTCGGCCGGCGAAGACGGCCTGGCCATCCAGGGCCGCGTGGTCCGCGACATCTACCGGCTCTGGTTCTCCGCGCCCAAGATGGCCGGCATCACCTGGTGGAATTTGGGCGATGGCACGGCTCACGGCAACGAAGGCCGCGCCGGCGGCGGCTTGACCGACGAGGATTTCCAACCTAAACCGGCCTACAAGGCCCTGGATCAACTGATTAACCACGACTGGAGGACGAACCTGGAAACCAAGTCCAATGCCCAGGGCTGCGTGAAGTTCCGCGGCTTCCACGGCCGGTACCAAGTCGAGGTTGCCGCCGGCGGCAAGACCAAGACGTTCGAGGTGACAGTCCGCTCGGACGAACCGGCTCGGGCAACGCTCTCAATGCCGTGAACCACACCAAGGAGAAACCCATGCGATCTTTGGCCGCGATCGACATCAGTTTCTTGGCCGCCTTTCGAGGCGTTTCCGCTCAGGCGTCCAGGCGTTGGGCGTGGCAGTCGCTTGCGGCCCTGGTCTGTTTTCTTGTAACCGTTCACGGGTCGCAAGAGTCGCCTTTCGCTCCGCGAAAGCAGCGCTACTTTCGCGGAGCGAAAGGCGACATTGTGCGAGAAATGCCGGGTATTCCGCTGGCAGCCCGTGAACGGTTA
>Ga0180432_10009407_pt1 | contig 11932 bp, 9 predicted proteins | sample SS_ome_10_FD_132414 | JGI IMG/M metagenome (GOLD analysis project Ga0180432, IMG submission 132414) | Hypersaline lake sediment archaeal communities from the Salton Sea, California, USA - SS_1_MS_2 metaG | ecosystem: Environmental > Aquatic > Non-marine Saline and Alkaline > Hypersaline >...
GGCGTCGGCCTGCCCCTTGGTCGCCTTCATCACCGCACCGACGATCGCACCGGCGGCCTGGACCTTGCCACCCCGGATCTTCTCGGCGACATCGGGGTTGGCGGCCAGCGCCTCGTCGACCGCAGCCTGGATCAGCGAGTCGTCGCGCACCAGAGCCAGCCCCCGTGCGGTCATCACCGCCTCGGGTTCACCCTCCCCGGCCAGCACCCCCTCGACCACCTGGCGGGCCAGCTTGTTCGACAACTTTCCCTCCTCGACCAGGGCGATGACCGTGGCCACCTGGGCGGCCGTGATGGCCAGGGCATCCAGTTCCACCCCGACCTCGTTGGCCTTCTGCACCAGGAAGTTGCCCCACCAGGCGCGGGCTGACTCACTGGGCGCGCCGTGGGACACCGTGGCCGCGACCAGCTCGACCGCACCGGCGTTGACCAGGTCGCGCATCACCTCGACGGAAACCCCCCAGTCCTGTTGGATCCGCTTGCGCGCCAGCCAGGGCAGTTCCGGGACGGTGCCGCGCAGCCGCTGCACCGTTTCCGGGCTCGGCGCCACCGGCTCCAGATCCGGCTCCGGGAAGTACCGGTAGTCCTCGGCGGTCTCCTTGTCCCGGCCCGGCGAGGTGTGCCCGTCCTCGTGGAAGTGCCGGGTCTCCTGGTGCACCGTGCCGCCGGCAGCCAGGACGGCGGCCTGGCGGCGCATCTCGTAGCGGACGGCCACCTCGACGCTCTTGAGCGAGTTGACGTTCTTGGTCTCGGTCCGGGTGCCGAACTCGGCCTGCTGATGCGGTCGCAGCGAGACATTGGCGTCGCAGCGCAGCGAGCCCTGGTCCATCCGCACGTCGGAGACCCCCAGCGCGCGCAGCAGGTCCCGCAGCGCGGTGACGTAGGCGCGGGCCACCTGCGGAGCGCGCTCACCGGCCCCCTCGATGGGCTTGGTGACGATCTCGATCAGCGGCACCCCGGCCCGGTTGAAGTCCAGCAGCGAGGTGGTGGCGCCGTGGATGCGGCCGGTCTCGCTGCCCAGGTGGGTCAGCTTGCCGGTGTCCTCCTCCATGTGGGCGCGCTCGATGCCGACCCGGAAGGTGTCACCGTCCTCGAGGGGGACCTCGAGGTAGCCGTCGACCGCGATCGGCTCGTCGTACTGGGAGATCTGGTAGTTCTTGGGCATGTCCGGATAGAAGTAGTTCTTCCGGGCGAACCGGCTCCACGCGGCGATGGAGCAGTTCAGCGCCAGACCGATCCGGATGGCCGACTCCACCGCCGCCCCGTTGAGCACCGGCAGCGCGCCCGGAAGGCCCAGACACACCGGGCAGACCTGGGTGTTGGGTTCGGCGCCGAAGTCCGTCGGGCAACCGCAGAACATCTTGGTCGCGGTGGAGAGCTCGACGTGTACCTCGAGGCCGAGGACCGGGTCGAACCGGGCCAGGACCTCGTCGTAGGCGAGGAGTTCGGCGGTGGCGGCGGTCGTCATGGCCCCCGATCCTAGTGGGGCGACGTTCCGGCTCGCCGAACGTGAAACCTCACCGCTTTCCGGGCCGGTTTTTCGCCGTGGCTTCACGCTCGGCGTCCGCAGTCTCGGCGCCCGGCGATCGTCCCGGGCATCGGTGCCAGCCCGGTAGGGTGTCGCGGTCGGATCACCCGAGAAGGGAACAACGCTGGTGAGAAGCGAGCAGAGCGACCTCGTCGCCGGGGTGCCGCGGCGGCGCATCGTCGTGGCGTCGATGGTCGGCACCACCGTCGAGTTCTACGACTTCTACATCTACGCCACCGCGGCGGTGACGGTGTTCCCGTTCCTGTTCTTCCCGAAGGGGAATCCGACCACCGCGCTGCTGGCCTCGCTGGCCACCTTCGGGCTGGCGTTCGCTGCCCGGCCGCTGGGCTCGATCCTGTTCGGACACTTCGGCGACCGGGTCGGCCGCAAGGCGACCCTGGTCGGTTCGCTGCTTACGATGGGCATAGCGACCTTCGCCATCGGCCTGCTGCCCACCTACCATCAGGTCGGCCTGCTGGCCCCGGCGCTGCTGGCGCTGATGCGTTTCGCACAGGGCCTGGCGCTGGGCGGGGAATGGAGCGGGGCGGCACTGCTGGCGGTGGAGACCGCCCGGCCGGGCCGGCGGGCCTGGGCGGCGATGTGGCCGCAACTGGGCGCCCCGATCGGATTCCTGCTGGCCAACGGGGCCTTCCTGGCGCTGCTGACCTGGCTGCGGCATTCCAACGCCGACCCGGACCTGGACGGGGCTTTTCTGACCTGGGGCTGGCGGGTTCCGTTCCTGTTCAGCGCGGTCATGGTGGGCATCGGGCTCTACGTCCGGCTCCGCCTGACCGAGACCCCGGTGTTCGCCAGGGCCGTCGAACGCGGGGAGCGGGTGAAAACCCCGGTGGCGCAGGTGTTCCGGACCAGCTGGCCCCAGCTGCTGATCGGCACCTTCGTGATGCTGGCCACCTACACGCTGTTCTACGTGGTCACCACCTGGGCGTTGAGCTACGGCACCGCCAAGCGCCCGCCGGACGGTGCGGGCCTGGGTTTCAGCTTCTTCGACTTCCTGCGACTGCAGATGGTCGCGGTGGTCTTCTTCGCCGCGCTGATCCCGGTATCGGGAATGCTGGCCGACCGGTGGGGCCGCCGGCCCACCCTGATCGCGGTGACCGTCGCGATCATCGGCTACGGCGCGGCCTTCGCCGCTCTGCTCGACCCGCAGCGCAGTTCGGCCGGTTCGGTGCTGCTGTTCCTGGCTCTGGGCATGACGCTGATGGGCCTGACCTTCGGCCCGATGAGCGCCGTTCTGCCAGAACTGTTCCCCACCAACGTCCGCTACACCGGCTCGGGAATCGCCTACAACGCGGCCAGTATCCTCGGCGCGGCGGTCGCCCCCTTCATCGCGACGTGGCTGTCGACCCGCTACGGCGTCGGGTGGGTCGGCGTCTACCTCGCGACGGCGGCCTGCCTGACCCTGGTGGCGCTGCTGGTGATGCGCGACACCCGCGACACCTCACTGGACAGCCCGCCGGGCTGAGAGGGTCAGATCCGGCCGGCGACGAACGCGGCGGCGTCCTGGGAGTAGGGCGGGAACTCGTAACCGTTGTGCGCGGCGCGGTCCCGGCCGCCCGGGTAGCAGATGGGATCGCCGGGGCTGCACAGGTCGATCGCCTGCCCGGCGAACAGCCCGGTGGTCGACAGCGGGGTGCCGAACCGGTTGGCCGGGTTGCCGAACACCGCCACCGCGGCGATCTGATCGGCCGCCTCCGGCGGCATCGGCGGCGCCGAACCGAGGTTGCCGACCAGGTTGCCCAGCGGCGGCACCCCGGCCAGCATCGAGATCACCGCCGCCCCCTGGGAGAACCCGCCGAGCACGAACCTGGTGGCCGGGCAGGCCACCGCAGCCCGGGACAGGTGGTTCTCGATGTCGGAGGCCCCGCTGGAGGTGGCCAGGAAGTTGACGCTGGCCGGGTAGTTCACCCCGTAGACGGCCAGGCTGCGCCCGCCCAGCATGGGTGCCAGATTGTCGGCCAGCGCCTGGCCCACCCGCCCCAGGCCGGGGGGCTCACCGGTACCCCGGGCGAAGAGCAGTTCGACGTCCGGACAGTCGTCGGCGGCGGCCGCGGGCGCGGGGCCGGCCAGCACGGCCAGCGCGCTGACGGCGGCCGCCCCGAGTGCGGCCAGCCGCCGGTGCTCAGCCAAAGAATGCCGCCGCGTCGTCGTAGCGGCTCTCGGGAACCAGCTTGAGCTGGCGCACGGCGTCGGCCAGCGGCACCCGGCCGATGTCCTCACCGCGCAGCGAGACCATCATCCCGTACTCCCCGGCGTGGGCGGCATCGGCGGCGTTGACGCCGAACCGGGTGGCCAGCACCCGGTCGTAGGCGGTCGGCGAACCGCCGCGCTGGACGTGTCCGAGTACGGTGACCCGGACCTCCTTGCGGATCCGCTTCTCCAACTCGACCGCGAGCTGCTGGGCGACACCGGTGAACCGTTCGTGGCCGAATTCGTCGATACCGCCGGACCGCAGCTGCATCGAACCCTCGGCCGGCTTGGCGCCCTCGGCCACCACGCAGATGAAATGCGACGCTCCCCGCTGGAACCGGTGCTTGACCATCCGGCAGACCTCGTCGACGTCGAAGGGCTGCTCGGGGATCAGGGTCATGTGCGCCCCGGAGGCCAGGCCGGCGTTGAGGGCGATCCAGCCGGCGTGCCGTCCCATGACCTCGACCAGCATCACCCGCTGGTGGGACTCGGCGGTGCTGTGCAGCCGGTCGATCGCCTCGGTGGCGATCATCAGCGCGGTGTCATGCCCGAACGTCACGTCGGTGCAGTCGATGTCGTTGTCGATGGTCTTGGGAACCCCGACGACCGGGACGCCCTCCTCGGTCAGCCAGTGTGCGGCGGTCAGGGTGCCTTCACCGCCGATCGGGATCAGCACGTCGATCCCGTTGTCCTCCAGGGTCGCCTTGATGTCGTCGATCCCGGCGCGCAGCTTCTCCGGGTTGGTCCGGGCGGTGCCCAGCATGGTGCCGCCCTTGGCCAGCAGCCGGGCGTTGCGTTCGTCGTTGACCAGCTGGATGCGTCGGTTCTCCAGCAGTCCGTTCCAGCCGTCCTGGAAACCGACCACCGAGGACCCGTAGCGGGCGTCGCAGGTCCGCACTACCGCGCGGATGACGGCGTTGAGGCCGGGGCAGTCTCCCCCGCCGGTGAGAACTCCGATACGCATGGTGCCCATCTAACCCGCTGGGCGGACGGCGCGCGGGGCTACACCGCAGACGGCAGCGGACCGCGGGCGGCCTCGAAGGCGGCGCCGACCCGGTAGAGCCGGTCGTCGGCCAGGGCAGGAGCCATGATCTGCAGGCCGACCGGCAGGTTGTCGTCCGGTGAAAGACCCGAGGGCACTGACATGCCGCAGTGCCCGGCCAGGTTCAGCGGAAGCGTGCACAGGTCGAACAGGTACATCGCCAGCGGATCGTCGACCTTCTCGCCGAGCCGGAAGGCCGTGCTCGGGGTGGCCGGGGACACCAGCACGTCGACGGTTTCGTAGGCGGCGTCGAAGTCGCGGGCGACCAGCGTGCGCACCTTCTGCGCCTGGTTGTAGTAGGCGTCGTAGTACCCGGCGGACAACGCGTAGGTGCCGATCATGATGCGGCGCTTGACCTCCGGCCCGAAGCCGGCGGCCCGGGTCAGCGCCATCACCTCCTCGGCGCTGTGCGTGCCGTCGTCGCCGACCCGCAGCCCGTAGCGCATCGCGTCGAAGCGGGCCAGGTTGGAGGAGACCTCCGAGGGCAGGATCAGGTAGTAGGCCGACAGCGAGTAGTCCAGGTTGGGGCAGTCGACCTCGCGGATCTGCGCGCCGAGATCCGCCAGTCGGGTGACCGCGGCCTCGAACGAGGCGAGGACACCGGGCTGGTAGCCCTCGCCGCTGCGCAACTGCTTGACCACCCCGACGGTCACACCGCTGAGGTCTCCGGACGCGCCGGCGCGCGCGGCCTCCACCACGTCCGGGATCGCGGCGAACAGCGAGGTCGAGTCGTGCGGGTCGTGCCCGGCGATCACCGAGTGCAGCAGGGCGGTATCGAGCACCGTCCGCGCGCACGGGCCGCCCTGGTCCAGCGAGGACGCGCAGGCCACCAGCCCGTAGCGGGAGACCGTCCCGTAGGTGGGCTTGACTCCGACCGTCGCGGTCAGGGCAGCCGGCTGGCGGATGGATCCGCCGGTGTCGGAACCGATGGCCAGCGGGGCCTGGAACGACGCCAGCGCCGCGGCGCTGCCGCCCCCGGACCCGCCGGGCACCCGGTCGAGGTCCCAGGGGTTGCGGGTGGGCCCGAAGGCGGAGTTCTCCGTCGAGGAGCCCATCGCGAACTCGTCCATGTTCGTCTTGCCCAGGATGGGGATTCCGGCCCGCCGGATGCGGGCGGTCACCGTGGCGTCGTACGGCGAGGTCCAGCCCTCCAGGATCCGCGACCCGCAGGTGGTCGGCATATCGGTGGCGGTGAACACGTCCTTGAGCGCCAGCGGCACGCCGGCCAGTTGCGAGGGCAGCAGTTCACCGGCGGCGACGGCGGCGTCGACCTGCCCGGCCGCGGCCAGCGCACGGTCGGCGGCGACGTGCAGGAAGGCGTGATAGCGCTCGTCGGTGTCGGCGATCTGATCCAGGCAGGCCTGGGTGATCTCGGTCGAACTGAGCTCCTTGGCGGCGATCTTGGCCGCCATGGCCGCCGCATCGAGGCGGATGATGTCCTCGGCCCCGTTCGCGCTCACGCCTCCTCCCCCAGGATCTGCGGGACGGCGAACCGGCCCTCGTCGGAGGCCGGCGCCTCGGCCAGCGCCTGCTGCTGGGTCAGGCTGAACTGGACGATGTCGGGACGGGTGACGTTGACGTCGGTCAGCGGGTTTCCGGTGGGCGCGACATCGGTGACGTCGACAGCCTGGATCTGGCCGACATAGGCCAGGATCGCATCGAGCTGGCCGGCGAACGCGTCGAGTTCGTCGTCGGTCAGGGCGAGCCGGGCCAGCTTGGCCAGCTTCGCCACGTCGTCGCGGGAGATCGTGGACACGGTGGGTAAGCCTATGGGACGGGTCATCCGGACCGGTAAGCCCGTGCGGCGGCGATTCCGGCGGCGGCAGCAACTAGGGTTGCGCTCGACCCGGTTGGCGACTTGAGGACAGGAGTGCCCGTGCACCTAGCGAACACCACCGCGCTGATCACCGGCTCCAGCGGCGGCATCGGTGAGGAGTTCGCCATCCGGTTCGCCCAGCGCGAGGCCAACCTCGTCCTTGTGGCCCGTCGGGCCGACAAGCTGGACCAGCTGCGCACCAGGCTGCTGCAGATCAGCCCCGGGCTGACCGTCGACGTGATCCCCGCCGACCTGGCCGTTCCCGGTTCGGCGGCCGCAGTCGCCGCCAGGGTCGCCGATCTCGGGCGCCGGATCGACGTGCTGGTCAACAACGCCGGTGTCGGGCTGCACGGCGACTTCGCCGACCAGGACGTCGACGCCAATTCCGCCCAGATCCAGTTGAACTGCGTGACGCTGGTCGAACTCACCGGGCTGTTCCTGCCGGCAATGATCGGGGCGGGCAGCGGGATGATCATCAACGTCGCCTCGACTGCGGCTTTCCAGCCCACCCCCGGCATGGCCGTGTACGGGGCCACCAAGGCCTTCGTGCTGTCCTTCACCGAGTCGCTGTGGCAGGAGACGAAGTCCAGCGGGGTGCGGGTTTTCGCGCTCTGCCCGGGCGCCACCGAGACCGAGTTCTTCGCACGGACCGGCGAGGAGTTCCTCACCGACGGTCGGCAGACCTCCCAGCAGGTCGTCGACACCGCGATGGCCGCCATCGACAAGTCGACACCGACGGTGATCTCGGGTCTGCGGAACGCCCTGCTGGCCAACGGATACCGGGTGGCGCCGCGGCGGGTCCTGCTGGAGGTGGCCCAGCGGATGATGCGGGCCCGTTAGCGTGCCGTCCTACCTGCTGCGCGTGGAGCTCGAAGACCGGCCGGGCAGCCTCGGTTCGCTGGCCGTTGCGCTGGGGTCGGCGGGCGCCGACATCCTCTCGTTGGACGTCGTCGAGCGCGGTCCGGGCTTCGCCATCGACGACCTCGTCGTCGACCTGCCCCCCGGGGCGATGCCGGACAGCCTGATCAGCGCCGCTGAGTCCTTGCGCGGTGTCCGCGTGGACAGCATCCGCCCCTACACCGGCCTGCTGGAGGCGCACCGCGAACTCGAGCTCATCGACCATGTCGCCGCCGCCGGGGAACGCATGGCCAAGTTGCAGGTGCTCGTCGACGAGGCACCGCGCGTGCTGCGGGTCGGGTGGTGCACCGTGGTGGAACTCGCCGAGTCCGGCCCGCGGCGGGTGGTCGGCAGCGCCGGCGCGCCGGAGAGCCAGGCCGCCTCGACACCGTGGCTGCCGATCAGCCGGGCGGTCGCGCTGGACGTCTCCGCGGACTGGACGCCCCAGCTGTGGCGTGACATGGCCACCACACTGGCTGCCGCGCCGCTGGGCCAGCCGACGACGGCGATGGTGCTGGGCCGGCCGGGCGGGCCCCGGTTCCGGCCCTCGGAGGTCGCCCGGCTCGGCTACCTGGCCGGCATCGTGGCTACTCTGCTGCGCTGACCGCCCCGTCCGGCGGCCCCTCGGCCAGCAGCCGGGCGAACCCGTCCTCGTCGAGGACGGGCACACCCAGCTCGACCGCCTTGTCGTACTTCGAGCCCGGCGCGTCGCCGGCGACCAGGAACGAGGTCTTCTTCGACACCGATCCGGCGGCCTTGCCGCCGCGGGCGATGATGGCCTCCTTGGCCTGGTCCCGGGAGAAGCCGTTCAGCGACCCGGTCACCACCACGGTCAAGCCCCTGAGGGTGGGTTCGACGCCGGATTCGCGCTCGTCGGCCATCCGCACCCCCGCCGCACGCCACTTCTCGACGATGGCGCGGTGCCAGTCCACCGCGAACCACTCCCGCAGCGCCGCGGCGATGGTGGGTCCGACTCCCTCCACATCGGCGAGCTGATCCTCCCCGGCGGCCATGATGGCCTCGAGGCTGCCGAACGCGCCGGCCAATGCCCGGGCCGCCGTCGGGCCGACGTGCCGGATCGACAGCGCGACCAGGATCCGCCACAGCGGCCGGTCCTTCGCCCTCTGCAGGTTGGCCAGCAGACGGGTGGCGTTGGCCGACAGCGCCCCGCCCTTGGTGCGGAAGAAATCGGCCCGCGACAGATCCTCGGCGGTGATGGCGAAAAGGTCACCCTCATCGGTGATCACCCCCGCGGTCAGCAGCGCGGTCGCCGCCTCGTAGCCCAGACCCTCGATGTCCAGCGCGCCGCGCCCGGCCAGGTGGAACACCCGCTCGCGCAGCTGCGCCGGGCAGGACCGGGCGTTGGGGCAGCGGATGTCGACATCACCCTCCTTGGCCGGGGCGAGCGGCGTTCCACACTCCGGGCAGTGGGTGGGCATCACGAACTCCCGTTCGCTGCCGTCGCGCAGGTCCACCACCGGGCCGAGCACCTCGGGGATGACGTCCCCGGCCTTGCGGATCACCACCGTGTCACCGATCAGCACGCCCTTGCGCTTGACCTCGGCGGCGTTGTGCAGGGTGGCCAGGCTGACCGTCGACCCGGCGATGCGGACCGGGGTCATGAACGCGAACGGGGTGACCCGGCCGGTGCGGCCCACGTTGACCCGGATGTCGTTGAGCCGGGTCTGGGCCTCCTCGGGAGGGTACTTGTAGGCCACCGCCCAGCGCGGCGCCCGGGAGGTGGCGCCGAGGCGGCGTTGCTGGGCGAAATCATCGACTTTGACCACCAGGCCGTCGATCTCGTGCGCGATCTGATGCCGCCGCTCGCCCCAGTACCCGACCCGTTCCTCCACCGCGGACAGGCCCTGCACGCGGGTGGTGTGCCCGGAGACCGGCAGCCCCCAGGCCTTCAGGGCGGTGTAGGCGTCGTGCAGGCTGGCCGGGTTGAACCCGTCGGCGTAGCCCAGACCGTGGCAGATCATCCGCAGCGGGCGGCGGGCGGTGACCGCCGGGTTCTTCTGCCGCAGCGAACCGGCCGCACTGTTGCGGGGATTGGCGAACGGCGGCTTGCCGTCGGCGACCAGGCTCGCATTGAGATCCTCGAAGTCGGCGAGCATGAAAAAGACCTCGCCGCGCACCTCCAGCAGCTCGGGGACGGGGAAATCTGCTGCATCGGTGAGGGTTTCGGGCACATCACCGATCGTTCGGGCATTGAGAGTGACGTCCTCACCCACCCGTCCGTCGCCGCGGGTGGCCGCGCGTTCCAGCCGCCCGCCCCGGTAGACCAGCGCGATCGCCACCCCGTCGATCTTCAGCTCGCAGAGGTAGTGCGGGTCGGGGCCGATCTCGTTCTCCACCCGGTTGGACCAGGCCCCCAGTTCCTCGGGGTTGAAGACGTCATCGAGACTGAGCATCCGTTCGAGGTGAACGGCCTCGGTGAACTCGGTGGCGAATCCCGCCCCGCCGACCAGTTGGGTCGGCGAGTCCGGCACCCGCAGTTCGGGATAGCGCTCCTCGAGATCGACCAGGTCGTGAAACAACCTGTCGAACTCGGCGTCGGAGATGACCGGCGCGTCCTTGACGTAGTAGCGGAACTGATGCTCGCGCACCTCGTCGGCCAACTCCCGCCAGCGACGGCGCACGGCCGGGGTGACCGGGTCGCCGTCCGGGGGGTGGTGGGTCACCCAGGAAGGCTATCGCCTGCCCCGGGGGCGGGACGGCCGCCGGGGTCAGTTCCGGCCGGGCAGGCGCATGACCCCCTGCACGATCGGCAGCAGCGACTTCTGCCAGAGCGTCGGGGACAACCCGAACGGCGGGTCGAGGTTGAGCACCCGGGCGGTGGCGATCGTCTGGGCCTCGGTGTATTTCAGCAATCCCTCCGGGCCGTGCCTGCGGCCCACTCCCGAGACACCCATACCGCCCATCGGCGCGCTGAGGCTGCCCCAGGCGAACGCATAACCCTCGTTGACGTTGACCGTGCCCGACCGCAGTCGCGCCGCGATCCGCTCCCCCTCACCGGTCGAGGCCGCCCACACGCTGGCGTTGAGTCCATACTCGGTGTCGTTGGCCCGCGCGATGGCCTCCTCCACGTCGGCGACCGGGTAGATGGAAACCAGCGGACCGAAGGTTTCGTTGGCGTAGCACTCCATCTCGGGCGTGACGCCGGTCAGCACCGTGGGCTCGTAGAACAGCGGACCGATGTCCGGGCGGGCCTTGCCGCCGGCGATCACCGTGGCACCCTTGGCTTTCGCGTCCTCGACATGGTCCGACATGTTCTTCAGCTGGCCTTCGGAGATCAGGCTGCCCATGTCGGCGGAGAAGTCGTAGGCGCTGCCGAGCCGCATGTTGCGCACCGCCTTGCCGAACTTGTCGGTGAACTCCTCGGCGATGCCGTTCTCGACGTAGATCCGCTCGATGGAGATGCACAGCTGGCCCGCGTTGGAGAAGCACGCCCTGGTGCCGGCTTTGGCCACCTTGTCCAGGTCGGCGCCGCGGGTGACGATCATCGGGTTCTTGCCGCCGAGTTCGGCGGAGAACCCGATCAGCCGGCGTCCGCACTGCTCGGCCAGCTCCCGACCGGTTGCGGTGGAACCGGTGAACATCAGGTAGTCGCAGTTCTGCAGGATGGTGGTGCCGACGACCGCACCCGGCCCGGGGACGATGGCGTAGAGGTCGCGTGGCAGGCCGGCCTGGTAGAGCAACTCGGCGCAGGCCAGCGCACAGTAGGGCGTCTGGCTGTCGGGTTTGAGCACGACCGCGTTGCCCGCGATCAGCGCCGGAACCGAGTCCGAGGCGGTCAGCGTCATGGGGTAGTTCCACGGCGAGATCACCCCGACAACGCCCTTGGGCTGGTGGGCGACGGTGGTCTTACCGATACCGGGCAGCAGCGCCTGGACGGTGTGCGGCTTGAGCAGGTCCGCGGACACCCGGGCGTAGTAGTTGGCGTTGGCGATCAGGTCGATCAGCTCCTCCTGCGCGGCCCAGCGGGCCTTGCCCGCCTCGGCCTGCAACAGGTCCATCAGGAAATCGCTGTTCTTGACCACCAGATCGCGGTAGCGCTCCACGATCTTGAGCCGTTCGGAGACCGGCCGGCGGGCCCACCCGGCCTGGGCGACGCGGGCCTTGGCGACGGCGGCTTCGGCGTCGGCGGCGTTGCCGACCGGGATGGTCGCCATCGGCCGTCCGGTGAACACCTCCTCCACCGTGCGGGTCGGCCGGGCGGCGGGATCCTCGATCGCGGCCAGGGGCCGCAGACGGTCGAAGACGTCGGCTGAGGGAGTGGGCATGTCGCCACCTCTCGGATGCTGGCTGGTGTTGTGGACGGGAGCGTCGGGTCCCACCCTATCGAGCCTGTCGACCGGCGGGCCGAAGTCAGATCGCCCCGGGATCCTCGGCGATCGCCGCGGCGGCCCGCTGAGCCAGACCGGTCGCGGCCCGCGCCC
>Ga0180432_10009408_pt1 | contig 11932 bp, 9 predicted proteins | sample SS_ome_10_FD_132414 | JGI IMG/M metagenome (GOLD analysis project Ga0180432, IMG submission 132414) | Hypersaline lake sediment archaeal communities from the Salton Sea, California, USA - SS_1_MS_2 metaG | ecosystem: Environmental > Aquatic > Non-marine Saline and Alkaline > Hypersaline >...
CGAGAGCTCGGCGAGGTGGAGGTGGTCCCCCAGCCGGGCCACATCCACGCCAGACACGTAACCAGCGGTCTCGTGTTTGGGCTGGGCGACGGGGTTCGCAGGGTCGGAGACGTTGGCGTGACAGAGCTTGCCGCTGCAGGGAAGGTAGAGATGACTCCCCCGTACGACGGGACGCCCCAGACCCCACGTCGATGCATCGAAATCGTAGGCCTCCGTGCTCACCATTGCTGGGGCCGCCGGATTGGAGAGGTCGTAAGCGAACAGGCCCTTCCCGGACGCGATCACATAGGCGGTGTCTCCCGCAGCGGTGAGATACGTGCCCCCGCCCGACGGACCCCCGTACCGTCCCGCTTCAAACGGGGTCGTCGGATTCGAGACATCAATGGCGATCAGATCATCATCGCTCAGGACGTAGGCGTAATCCCCGACCACACTCACGTCCACCGGCCACCCGGAGGGATCATCATTCTCCCACACCCCAACCACCTTGGGGACGGCAGGGTTCGCCATGTCGAGGATCACCAATCCACGCTTCTCGTCGGTCACGTACGCGTATCTCCCCGCCACATCGACGCCAGTGGGGTCCGCGACGTAGGCCTCGTACGAGCCCAGCTTGCTGGGGTCGGCCTTGTCGCTCACATCCAGAACGTGCAGGCCATTCTCGTCGATCACCACGTAGGCTGTGCCCCCTGCCACGGCCACGTGCCAGGCCGCTAGATGGTCCCCGTCCGGGTCGTCGGACAGGTCGTACGTCCCCACCTCTGTGGGGCTGGACGGGGAGGCGATGCTCAGGATGTGCAGCCCTCCAGACGTGTCGGTGACGTAGACGTACGGCGCGTCCACGGCCACGCCGTAGGCGGATCCGAGGCCCCGGTTGCTATGGGATCCGACTTGAGATGGTGCGTCAGGGTTGCTGATGTCGATGACGCGAAAAGCAGGGCTGTCGAAACTTGTGCCGACCAAGGCGTAGTCCCCGCTCAGTGCCACATCCCAGCCACCCAGCACCTCCTCGCTGCTGCCTCGCTTGAAGGGCGCGCTGGGGTTGGAGATGTCCACGACGGTGAAGCCGCTTCTGAAGCAGACGTAGGCATAATCGCCGTCCACAGCCACGGACGTGGCGAAGTCCTCGGGGTTGACGGCCGGATACCTGCCGGCCTCCGCGGGGGCGTCCGGATTACTGACGTCGATGACCGCCAGGAATCCGTTACCACCCCCCATCCAGTTCCCCTCGCCGAAGGTGACATAGGCGTAGTCGCCCTGCACAGCAACGTCCGTCGCGTGGGGCCATGCCTCCGCCGGATAGTAGATTGCAGTCAGTTCGTAGACGCCGTTGAGCTGAACCGGCGGGGTCAACCCGATTTGAATCGTGAAGATCATCAGGGAGTCACCCGCAGTCACATAGACCCTGTCTCCCGCGATGGCGATCGAGCTCACCTCTTTGAGCAGAAGGTCCGACTGCCACACGAACGCTGGATCGCTCGTGTCGGCCATGTCCAGCATGACCAGCCGTTGCCCCTGGCCCAAGAAGGCGTAGTGGGTCCACAAGGTGACATCGTTGATGTTGCCGCCTATTTCACCTACCAACTGGAGGTTCTCCTGCACGCTCGCCACGTCGCCCGTGCTCTTGGTCGCCGGACCGTCGACGATCGTCGCCCGGGAAGACGGCTCCAGGCTCTGGTCACGGTCACCGACAATCAGTCCTTCGTCCAATTGCAGGAGTGGGGCGGAATCGTTTGGGGATGCAGCCTGGACGCTGAATAGGCCTACGGCTGGTGAGAGCAGCACCAGAAGCGCCAGGGTGATGATGAGAGGGTCTTTGAATCGGGACACTGGATAGTCCTTTCCTGTCAGTCCCCAGGGAGGTCCGCTATCGGGGACAAGGGCGATTGGGATTGTAGGCAGCCGAGGCGTTGGAGAGGGTCCCAGTTTAGGGCAGGAGACGCCGAGACCGTTGCGGGCCGCCACGCGGCGCCACAGAATCGGCGAATCTTAGCATGGGATCGGAGCCAGGGCAACCGACGCACGATGTCGCCCTTCCAGCGCCTGCTACCCTTCGACCAGTCCAACCGCTCGGGGGCTTGGCCGGCAGACTCGCCACTTACCCTGCCCACGATTGCCTCAGTTTCGACCATAGAGAGAGTGGCCCGTACCAGCTCAGCTTGATCGTCGATCTCGGTCGCCAGGAACGACCGTGATGCTTACCCACTGAGAGATTGGGGGACGTGGCTGCGGGTCGGCCCCTGCACCGAAAGCGGTTGACAAGCTCACCAAGCGGGATACGATGGGTCCGCCGATTCAGTTGGCTTCTTGACGTGGACGCGACCTTGCCCCTCCGAATGAGATGGGCTCCACGTCGAGAATCTGAGGTATCTGGCTGCAGGCCCAAACCATGCTACACTTCCCCAGGCATACCGTCAACGAGAACCCGTGTCTGCAGGGAATCGTCGGTGCCAGAGGCAACGCCCTGCTCCAATTGCCTTCCCCGAACCTAGAGGTGCAGCAAATCCGGCTGGTCATACAGCTTGACGTCCCCCGCTTGCCGTTGCACGGACCCCTGGTATGGTAGAGACCGCAGGGCAGATCGCCAACCAGCGTGACCTTGACGGTCATCGTGGCCTCGAGTTTCGATTGAGTGACCGGGCTCTGGAGATCGGCCCGGCAGATGGGCAGGTCTTCAATGGCAGGAACGAACTGACCATGAAGCGCACGTTCCTCGGAAGCACTCGACTGCCTCAATGACATGTTCGCCCTAGTGACCCAGGGGTCTGCGGACGAACACTCGAAGCAGCAAGGAGAGAACTGGGATGCTGTTTGACGATCTCGTTGGATTCGGCCTCTTCGTGGGCTACTTCATGGTGGCGGGGATAGTCCCGCTTCTGATGGTCAGAGGTTTGCGCAAGTCACCATTCGAGCTGGCGCGCAAGATGCTGCACGCCGTCATAACGATGTCCATTTTCGCCCTCTTGTACCTGTTCAGCGCGTGGTATGTGGCGATTGTCGCTGCGCTTGGGTTCACGCTGGGCATGTACGTCATTCTAGGACTGGTGGCAGATTCTTGGTCGTTCCAGCGACTCGCTGTTGAGCGCGAAGACGGCGAGTTCAGAAGAAGCCTCATCGTTGTTCAGCTGTCAATCATCACCCTAGTCTCCGTTTTCCGGGGTCTCCTGGGCATTGACTGGCAGTACATCGCCGTCGTCGCCTTGATGGCCTGGGGGTTCGGCGATGCCGCAGCCGCCCTGATAGGCCGAGCGTTCGGGACACGAACAATCGTGCATCCGCAAGTCCAGGGGCCGAAGACGGTTGAGGGCACGCTGGCCATGTTCGTGGTGGCCGGGCTGTCCATATTCCTCACCCTTGCTACCTACGCGAGCCAACCTTGGCACGTGAGCCTTGCCGTCGCTCTGCTCGTGGCGCCTGTCTCTTCCGCCGTCGAGTTCTTCTCCCCCCGCGGAAAAGACACGATCACGGTGCCGCTGTCGACAGCCTTCGCCATTCTTCCCCTGATCTCCCTCTTTTCCTTCCTGGGCGTTTGAGATGACAGAGTTGTCAAAGAAACAGGCTGCCAGCCGCGAAAGGACACTGCGGACGGCGCTGCTGTTGAGCGCGCCGGGCCCCCTCGTGACGGGATTCGCCACCATCTCCACCCACTCGACGACGCAGCTGGCCGATTTCCTCCGACGGACCGTGGACCTGGTAGCCTTGTTTCTGTCCTGGTGGGTTTTCCGAGAGCTTCAGCGGAACCCCACCTTGGACGAACGTGAGCAATACCGGCTGGAGCGTACAACAGAGCTGAGCGTTGCCGGCGCGATGGCATGTTCCGGGGTCGCCATGCTGGTGGTGGCCGTGTCTCGCCTCTCCGCCTTCGAACCAGGCGGCAGGGTCATCCCGGGTCTCGCCATCGCAACTCTGGGATTGATCGTCAACGGCGCGTTCTGGTGGCGCTACACGCTGCTGACACGGGAACAGTACAGCGCCGTCATTGCTGCCCAACAGAAGCTGTATCGCGCCAAAGCCAGTGTCGATCTCTGTGTTGTCGCTGCGCTAGCCACCGTAAGCGTAGCTCCTTCCCATGCGGTCACCCGGTATGTCGACATTCTGGGATCCGTCGTCGTCGCGGTCTACCTGTTGTTGAGCAGTCTGCGAACAGTGAGAGTGCCTCCGGGCAGCATCGCGGAGCTGTCTCGCCCGGGCCAGAAGCATTCCGGGTAGCGGTTCTCGCCCTTCAGAGACTACCCTACTTCGAAAGGCCTCCCTCCGCACCCGAAAAGGGGGGCACCCGTACCTTTCCCCTCCCATTGCAGCGTCGGAGACTCCCGTTCACTTGCCATCATCGTCCTGCCCTTCGAGCCCGTCTCCTGTGTAGCATAGTCAAAACAGCCCAGACCGGGTATCATGGCTGCCCAGGGCGGTATACGCCTGCCTAGCCCATCATCAGCGGATCTGATGATGGGCTTCGTCTTGCCTTCGATCCACATCCAGAGTGAGAGCCTTCAAGGATCTCGACGATGATGGTCCGAAAGCCAGGTCGTGCGGTTCAAATCAGCGTTCCAGAGAAGGGATCAAGAGGGCTGGCAGACCCTCTCTGGAGCGAGCCGGGCGAAATAGCAGCACTCAAACGAGACGTTGAGGAGGTCACGATCGGTGTTCAACCGACATTGCGAAGCGACGCTTGGGCTGGAGCCCTCCGGTGCTGGCTTGACTCGAACCGTACTTACCCTAGCGACACCGGCGATCGGGGAGAGCCTCCTGAGTACGATGGTCCTTTTCGCCAACACGTTGTTCCTGGGACGCCTTCAGGATGACGTGACGTTGGCCGCCGTTGGGCTCGGCAGTACGTTCATATGGATCGCAAACGGGCTCTTCAGGTCCGTGGGCGTAGCCGCCACGGCCATGGTCGCACGCTTCGTGGGTCGGGACGATCCGGAGATGGCTACGAAGGTCGCTGCACAGGCCGTGGTCCTGGGGACCCTGTCAGCTCTTGTCACAGCGGTCGTAGGAATGCTCGTCTCAGACGATCTGCTCAGACTGATGGGCGCGGAGCCAGAGGTGGTACGCCAGGGGAGCCTCTACATGAACGTGATCCTGGCCAGCTCCATCTTCAGCTTCCCCACATTTGTGGCCGGCGGCGTCATGCGCGGGGCCGGTGACACCCGTACGCCGATGTGGATCGCCTTGATCCAAAACGTGTGGAACATCGTCGTCGGCTATCTGCTCATCTTTGGGATCGGTCCGCTACCCACGTTGGGGCTGCTCGGGGCTGGCCTGGCCACGTCGACCGCGGGGGTTCTGGCCGGGTGTCTCGCGTTGGGAGCGCTCTTCAACGGTCGTACGGCACTCAAGGTCGAGCCGAGATCCCTGTTCATGTGGGATGGCGCGTTGGCACTGCGGATCGTGCGGCTGGCCATGCCGAACCTCGCCAGGGAGGGGGTTAGCCGAACAGGCCATATCATCTTCATGCGGATTGTGACCGCTCTTGGGACGACAGTCCTGGCCGCGCACCAGATCGCTGTGCGGGTGGAGTCCCTCTCCTACATGCCTGGCTGGGGATTCTCGCTGGCGGCAGCTACCCTCGTGGGACAGTCACTGGGGAGAGGTGACGAGGAGACAGCTGTGGCAGCCGTTCAGCGCACAGCAGCTCTCGCGTGCGGCGTGATGGGCGCCATCGGGCTCGGCTTCGCTTTCTTCAGCCATCCGCTGGTCGCCGTCTTTGGCGCGAACCAGCAGACCCTAAGGCTGGCCGGCGTTGCCCTCCAGATTGCGGCATTGGAACAGGTGCCCATCGCCCTCAACATGGTCCTCAGCGCGGCGTTTCAGGGGGCCGGGGACACGCGCACACCCATGTACGTGACGCTTTTTGGTGTACTGATCTTTCGAGTAGCCGTGGTGTATACCTTCGCCATCGTTCTGGGCTGGGGATTGAGAGGCGTGTGGCTGGGAACGGCCGCGGACTGGGGGGGACGGGCGCTGTTGACCGTGGTGCTCTTCCGGCGCGGGAAATGGCGAGAGGCCTCCGTATGAGGCCCGTCGTGTCCCAGCCCCGCGACACTCATCCCGCACAGTGACCTACCCGTCCAGATCCGTAGCTTTGGTACCTCGCTGCGCAGGCGAGCGCCAGTCCGTTGAGCAGTGCTGGGCTTGAGCCTTGTAGTCTCGAAGTAGCGCAGTCGCTCACCAGCCGTTTGGAAGGAGATACCTTCGTGAGGCACACCGCCTTCCACCGGCCTTCCCTAAGCGATCGCCTGAGACCCCTTCACGGACGGTAGGAGGTACCGCCAGCGCCCTCCACCATGGAGCGCGGTACATCACGACGACACAGGCCGTCCCGCATCAGGCTCTCTCTATGACGCAGCACGCTAGAAACCAGCATAGAGAAACGGCAGCTGGTTAGCCACGCCGAGGTTCAGAATCGCCAATCCCAGGATCAGGTAGGCTGCCCAGCGAACGCGCGCACTACCGACCACGAAGGAAACCCGAGGCAGCCGTCCATCACGGCCCAGGTGCACGAGGGCCAGTAGTCCAATCAACCCCCAGGCCAGCACCATCTCAACGCCTCCGTCAGCGCTCAAGCTGGCCCAGGGCGCAAGGGCATCGCTCCCACTGCCAAAGTGGACCAGGTTTTGGATCATGAGCACGGCATCGGGGACCGACCGCGAATAGAAAAAGATCCACGCGAAACTGACCAAAAGGAGCGTCGTCACCGTACCCACAGTCCTTCGCACGCCACCCTCCTCCAGGCGCAAGGTCTTGAACACCCAATCCGCGGCACCCTTGCCCCAGCTCTCCAGGACAAGGTAGACGCCGTGCAGCAGGCCCCAGAGCACGAACGTCCAGGCCGCCCCGTGCCAGAGCCCACTGACCAGGAACGTGATCAGGACGTTGAGGCTCCTCCGCCACGGAGGCACGCGGTTGCCGCCCAGGGGAATGTAGATGTAGTCCCGCAGCCAGCTCGATAGTGAGACGTGCCAGCGCCGCCAGAAGTCCGACACGGACGATGCCAAGTAGGGTTGCTGGAAGTTCTGGATGACGTCAAGATCGAACAGGCGGGCCACGCCAACGGCCATGTCCGAGTAGCCGGAGAAGTCAGCGTAGATATGGGCCGCGCTGAAGAACGTCGCGATCACAACCGTCCACCCCGTATGGTCACCCGGTTGACCGTAGACTTCGTTCACGTAGACGGCCAGCCGGTCGGCGACAACGACCTTCTTGAACATCCCCCACAGCACAAGCCTCAGCGCGCTCGACAGGCGTGATGCGTCCATCGTAGGGATCTGTCGAAACTGAGGGATGAGATGCTCAGCTCGTTCGATGGGCCCGGAGATCAGCCTCGGGAAGAAGGCCATGTATAGGGCAAAGAGCCCCAGATGCATCTCTGGTTCCGTCTTCCCGCGGTAGACGTCGATCAGGTAGCCGATCGCCTGGAGACTATAGAACGAGATACCCACGGGCAATAGTAGGCTGGGAACAGTCACCCAATCGGCCAGGCCCACATAGCCGACGAGGGTCCGGAAAGTCTCAGCGGCAAACCCCAGGTACTTGTAGGTATGGAGCAACCCCACACTGATCAAGCCGCCAACCACGAGCTGTCTCCTCCGCCTCTTTGGATCGGCCGTGTTCCCCATCAACCGAGACGAAGCATAGGAGGTCAACGTCGACAAGGCAAGCGGGATCAAGAACCTCGGCGCCCAGCTGGCGCAGAAGGCATAGCTGACGATCAGCAGCAGCACCCATCGGAACCGCTGGGGAAGGAGCCAGTAGCCTGCCAGGACGAAGGCCAGAAAGGCCAGGAAAGGAAGAGAATCAAAGGACATACGCGTCCGCCTCGTTCATCGTATCACTCCGACGCCGGGCAATCGGAGGGTAGCTCGGCGCCCTGGGCGGCGTCCCCCATCCAGGCCAGCGCGTCGGAGTAGCTGCGCCACCGGATGTCGGCGTGGGATGCAGCTTCGTACTCGATCATGGTCACTGAGTGCCCGAGGGCGCAAAGCTGATCGACATAAGCCCGTTGACTGGGCGGTGTGATGACCGTGTCGGCCGTGCCCTGCAGAATCAGAACCGCGATGTCGGTGCCCCCGCCCAGCCCGGCAGTGTTCGCGGCCAGCCGCTCGGCGAACTCAGGATAGACCTCAGCCAGCCGGCCGCCGTCCAGCACCTCGCGGAACGCCGGGTCGTACATACGCCGCGCACTATGCGAGTAATAGGAGAAGATCTGATCCACACAGGTGGTCAGCACGTCCTCCTCGAAGTTCGATACCCAACGGGGCTGATAGACCTCGGCCGGCTCTATGATGTCCTCCCCATAGAACTCGCGATAGGCGTAGACGATGTAGGGACCGAAGATCGGATCCTCCTGCAGCAAGAGGCCGGGATCCGTCACCGGGCCGAAACCGATCACACCCTTGATCGGCAGCTCGGGTGCATAGGACGGCGCACGGTCCTTGGCCGCGAAGATGGCATGACCCCCGCTGGAGTAGCCCATCATGAAGGCAGCCTGAGCGGGTTCGGCTTCCGTATCCAGCGCTTGATCGCCGTCCCAGACGTTGTAGGCAGCACGGACCGCGTCAAGGAGCGTCTGCCCCTGCAATTCGGCCACAAAGTACGCGTGAATACGCTCTGGATCTTCGAAGTGCAGCCAGTTCGGGAAGACGACGATGTGCCCTTGCGCGGCGTACGCGAGCGAGTGGTTGTGATAGCCCCCCCAGCTCCGTCCCGTCGTCCGCTCATCAAGGGGCGCACAGCCGTTCCCGACGCCGGTCGTGCCGGCGGCGTGGCCCAGGACCGGGAAAGCGGTCTCCGACTCGACGTACGGCACGTACAGGTCCGCCTGCGTCTCCACAACCTCTCCGACCTCATCCACGGTCTCGAACGTGATCCGATACATGTCCACGGGATACGTTCCTGAAGGCCGATAGCGGTCGATGGCGCGGACGTCCGTCACGTCCCCGCCGGTGACCGTCGGCGTCGGCGTCACTGCCTCCGGCGTCACGGGCGTTGCTGTTGGCGTTACCGACGGAGCTGCCCATGGCGTTGCCGTCGCTTCGCCCGCCGCAGGCGTGGGAGGCGGCGTGGCGGTGACGGTCATGGAGGTTGGTGCTACCGTGGCTGTTGAAGTTGCTTCTGGTGGGGCGGAGACCGACGGGCCTTGCGCTCCCTCCACGGCCGACGCAACCTGCTCGGCGACGACCTCCTTGCCTGTCTCGGTCAGGTGCTCCAGATCGGTGAAGTCGTAAGCCGGCAGCTCAAAAGCCAGGTTGAGCAGCGTCACGCTGTCCAACGCGGCGGCGTCCAGCCTGGACTCCACCACCTGGATGTTCTCGCGCAAGCGTTCAGTGAATCTGCTCCCGAGGAAGCGTTCACCCTGCTCCACATTGATGGGAGAAATGTAGAAGATCACGTTGAAGCCGCGGCGCTCAGCTAGCTCCGCCACCTCGATCGATTCATCCAACTTCCGGTGATCAGGCTCAAGATTGAGCATATAGTGGTAGGTGAGCACAGCCTGCGCCGTTTCCTCATCCTCCAGGGCGACCTCGCGGTACGCGTTCTCGGCTTCCTCCTGCAGGATCTCGTCATCCGCCAGGGTCTCATAATCCCTGACTTCCCCGACGACCTCGTCGCCGTCGTAGACCGGCGTATCCAGAAAGGCCCGCGGGCTGATCGACGGCTGGAAGAAGCCGAAGGCCTCCAACGGCCTCAGGAGGAGCCTGGCCCAGGGGTGCCCCAGCGCCAGAAGCCTCCGTTCCTTCGTGAACTGGTAGGCCGGACGCCTATCCCACGCCGGGGAGAACGAACGGAGGTTGATCGGAAGGACCAGCGTCTGCGGCGAGACTCCGTGGCGATCCATATGCGCAGCGTAGGCGTGGAACACCTCGAGGCCGTAGGCCGGATGGGCAACCTGCCCAACCTCCCGCTCGGGCAATAGCTCCTGAAGGATCTCCCCGGTGGTCACCTCTCCCAAGGGCAACAGGAGCGTGCTGTCGCCCAGATAGAGCACCTCGACGCCCTGAGAGAGAAGGCGGTCAAACTTCTCGATCTCAGCCGGAAGTGACGGCGGGAACAGCGCCGAGACCCCAGTGTGGAGCACGACGAGCAGGACGAGGAAGAACGATATCTGAACCAGCGGCTGCTTTCTCATGGTTGAAGGAGGTGTCCGCACTCTGACGACGGTGTCTCACCAGCCTGCACGGCCTCCATCCAGGCAAGGCTGTCCAGGTGGCTGGCTTGGCGTATCTTGAAATGATTGACGCCCGGATAGACGCGATAGGTCACGTTCTTCTGCGCCTCGCACAGCCGGCGGACGAAGGGCTCCACCGTGCGCAATCGCACGATGGGATCCGCCTCACCGTGGAGAATGATCGTAGGCGTCGACGCGTTCACCTCGCGCCCAGCGTAATTCAGGTCCAGCAGAGCCTTGAACTCGGGAAATTCGGCCGCCAACCGATCCGTCTGCAGCGCCTCTCGGAACCGGGTCGTGTACATGGTCTCATGGGTGTTCGGGTAGTAGCCCAGGGCGTCGTCAATGCACATCGTCACATCCCGATCAAATGTTGCCATCCAGCGCTCCTGGAAGAGATCCTGGGGATTCACGATCTGGTCGCCGTAGTAGGCGCGATAGGCTTGCACGATGTACGGTGCATAAAGCGGGCTGTCACACATCAACCCCTCTACGTCGGGCGCGACGGCGTGGCCCACGACCCCCACGATGTTAAGCTCCGGAGCGTAGCGGGGAGCCATCGCGTCGCCCGCGAAAGCGCCGTGGCCGCCCTGCGAGTATCCCCCGAAGAAGACCGTGTCCATGGGCCGAGCCAGGACGTCCTCTGACGGCGGATCAGAGAAGAAGTCATAGATCGCTCGGGTGAGGTCGAGCATCACGTAGCCTTCCAGCTCGGCGACGAAGTAGGGGTGCGTCCGATTGGGATCATCAAAGCCCTGCCAGTTGGCGATCGCCGTGATGTAACCCTGGGTCGCGTAGGCCGATAGGTGCGCCCGGTAGTTGCCCCACCCCCGATGATCCAGGTGCTCTTTCAGCGTCGCGCACTCATTGGCGACGCCCGTCGTCCCCGAGCCGTAGACGAAGAGCGGAAACGTGGTCTCGGTCTCTACCCTGGGAAAGCGCAGATCAGCCTGCACGAGGACCTCTCCACCCGCGTGATCGCGCGTTCGGAACTGGATGCGGTACACATCGACGGGATACTGCGAGATGGGACACGTCTGGGTCGGCAAGTATCCGGCCAGAACGCTGTCTACCTTGGCAATGGACAGCGACTCCTGCCACGCGGCCGAACCCTCAGCAACACTCCCCGTCTGCGTCGGCGGCAGAGGCGTCCACGTCGGGAGCGGGGTCGACGTCGGCGGCGGGAGCGGCGTGGACGTCCGGGATGGCAGAGGTGTCGACGTCGGCGGCGGCAGGGGCGTGCAGGTCGCCGTCGGACAGACGGTGGATGTCGCAGATGGGAGCGGTTCCGGCACCGTCGTTGGTGTAGGCGTCGCGGCCGGCGACCCTCTACACGCGGCCAGGATCAGAACGCTGAGGGCCGCCAGCAGCAGTTGGCGGCCGCGATGGACGGAACGCCAGAATCCATATGTAGACCGTGCAAAGAGCAACCGCTTACTCGCTTTCTCTTCTCGCATAGTAGTCGAAGAACACTGCGGAACCGTGCGCAGCGACGCCTCGTTCGAGACTCATGTCGGGGCTGCCGCCAGGAACGCCGTGCAGAATCCAGTCCGGATGGTCAACAGTCTGGAGCTCCTCCACCCCGGTCTCAACCCACGGAGTCGGCTCGAAAGCGCTATTCCCCCCTCCGCGGCACAGAGTCTGTTCCGCAGCGCCAGTCATCTGGGTGTTGGGCCAAACCGGGGACCAGAAGACGGAATCCCAGTCCCGCGTGCCTTGCTGCGTACGACCGGCCGTCCTCAATCACGCCAGCACGCGGCGCAA
>Ga0180432_10009409_pt1 | contig 11932 bp, 9 predicted proteins | sample SS_ome_10_FD_132414 | JGI IMG/M metagenome (GOLD analysis project Ga0180432, IMG submission 132414) | Hypersaline lake sediment archaeal communities from the Salton Sea, California, USA - SS_1_MS_2 metaG | ecosystem: Environmental > Aquatic > Non-marine Saline and Alkaline > Hypersaline >...
ATGAACTGGACTCAGCAGCTCAAGCAGCTGGTCGAATCCGGCCGGCTTGGCGATATCGTCTTCGCCGAAGCCGAGTATACCCACGACTGTCGCGGCGGGATGCTCATTGACGCGGAGGGTAAGCGTCACCACGCTTCGGAGTGGGGAACACGCGACGATTTGCAGCCCACGTGGCGAGCTAGCGATCTCCCGCCGCTGTTCTACTGCTCGCACACGCTGGGGCCATTGCTGTACTTGATGGAGGACCGCTGCACCACGGCGATAGGTCTCAATACGGGGGCCCGGGTGGCGCCGGAGGTGTGTCCGGTGGACATGGAAAGCGGGCTTCTGCAGACGGCCGCCGGGCGCGCAATCCGGCTCACCAACGGCTTCTGCATCGCCCATCCGTTCTCGCTTTTCACCGGCCTGTATGGCACGCGCGGCAGCATCAGAATGGTGAACCTGGGTGGGCTGGAGGTCAAAACGTGGTTCGAAGACGAGGCGACCGGTGCCGACTGGCAGGAAATCGCAATGGAGTACCAGGAGCGTGAGGACGGGCGGCATTGGGTGACGGCAATGCTGGAGGAGTTCGTCGCGGCGATCCAAACAGACAGCGCACCGCCGATGGATGCCGCGCGCTCAATGGAGTACACACTCCCGGGCATCTGCGCGCACATGTCCGCCGAACAGGGCGGCCGGCCCGTGCAGATACCCGATTTGAGACAAGTTTAAGCGGGCCGAGCCTGTTGGACAATCGCGCTCGCACGTACACTCATTACTCGGCGGGGCTGAGAACGTCGTCCCACACCACTCCCGTGTACTGGGCGATTGGCCGCGTCGCAACATATCTGCCCGACGCCAGTAGCGAGTAGTAGCGCGTGTGCAGACCGCCCGGAGCTTCACCATTGCGCAGGCACCCGATGTTGTCGGATGTCAGCGGCTCCCCGGCCGCTATCGGCTGCACCGTCAGTATCGTCCGGTGGTAGAACTGGTAGCGCAGTTTTTCCTCCTCCGATACCCGGCGCACGCCGTCACCGGCTAACTCCTCATCTATCTTGAGCGGCCGTCCCGCAGCTACGTCGGCCTCGGCTTCCCTCACGGCGTTGATCATGCGCATGAGGTCCGCAGGATCAACGGCAAAGCTGTGGTCGGCGCCGGGGAGGTTGCGGTCGAGCGTGAAATGCTTCTCGATAATCTTGGCCCCGTGATAGACCGCCTGCACGGGCGCTCTTACCGCGTCCACGGTGTGGTCGGAGAAACCCGGGATCACATTAGGAAACAGCCGAGCGTAGGTCCCGATCACGCGCAAGTTGAGCTCATCCGTCTTCGCCGGATAGGCCGTCTCGCACTGAACCAGGCCGATCGGTCTGTCATGTGCGGGTGCGATGGCGCTGACGGCCTCAATGACATCGGCGATGGTTGAGGCACCGGTCGAGACAATCATCGGCTTGCCCTTGGAAGCGACATAAACAAGCAGAGGCAGGTGGGAAATCTCCCCGGAGGCAATCTTATATGATGAGAATTCGACGGTGTCCATCTGGTCGGTACACCACTCGTCACAGACGGTCATGATGAACTCGATGTCACACTTGCGGCATTGGGCGGAGAGGTCAGGGAGCCATTCCTCGGGCAACTCGACGGATTCGAGGAGCTTGTAGATGTCGAACATATCTCCTTTGGCAACCTTGTACATGCCGGCGGCGGGTGTATAAATACCCGGTGCGCGAAAGAACTGGAATTTCGCCGCATCGGCACCGGCCTCCGCGGCGGCAGCTATCATATCCAGCGCCATCTGCAGGCTGTTGTTGTGGTTGATGCCACATTCAGCGATGATGAGAACTGGGTTATCTTCTCCTACTGTGCGTTTGCCCACTTGTAGCACTGCCATAGTGGATATTCCCCTCTCTTGCCAGCACCTCCGGCCATGGAAGTAATGTCATGGCAGGCAGATACCAGCCTGAGCCGCCCGGTTGTCCCTCGGCATGAGGAGCACAATCCTGAACTCCTCCCGCCATTGCCCTGCGTACCGTGTTTGGGCAGGCCGCCGCCGTCCGCCTAGAGTGAGTGTATCAATGCGAGTACCGGCATGTTAGCATATTTGGCAACTTCTATGCCACAGCCATTTTTTTGGGGTCAATGTAGCCGTAAATCAAGAAAAAACCGGCAGCCCCTTGAGCGAGAGGCGCCGGTTTCCGTGCTTAGTTTGAGGGAAGGCTTACCAGTATCAGTTACTGGGACAAGTCGGGTCCCAGAACCTCACCATGGTGTCGGTGTCGGCACCGTCATAATCATCCTGGGGGATATTGCTACCCTTGATCCACTTGGCGTGGCCGTCGGCGAATCCGACATTGGCACCCTCGTTGTGACGCTCGAGAGCAACACTGTTGCGCGCATTGTCAGTGGATTCGTAGGATTCGAGAATGGAGTAGATTCCGTCGGTGCCGCCGTCGGCGATCGCGCAGAGTTCGGCGCCGAAATTGCATCTGGCCTGGGCAATGCCGGAGAGGTTCTCATTGTACCCGTAGCAGACATAGTTGGTGGCGACTCCGCCATCCCAGGCGGTACTGACTGACGGGCAGTTGAATATCTGAGTATTTTTCAGATAGGGGTCAAGGACAATCATCCAGGGCATGTCCATCGTGGTGTCAGTGCCATCCGGTGTGGTCCAGGTTCCCCTCGGCTCGATATAAGTCAGGGGGAACTTCTCGTCATAGTCCTGGCAGTACATCAGAAGACCGGTCATCTGCTGCTTTACGTTAGAGTTGCAGTTCGACTGGCGCGCCTTCTCGCGTGCCCGGGCAAAAACCGGGAAGAGAATTGCGGCCAAGATCGCTATGATGGCGATAACCACCAATAGCTCAATAAGTGTGAAGCCTCGTTTTTTCATCGCGACCTCCCTGTAAATGGATGCGTCATTCAGACTGATAAGCCAAACCCATTGCTCGACAAGCGTACTCCACGCTCACTTCTTCCTATTGTTGCACAATACCTGCCTGCGGGCAAGTTTTTTTGTGCGGGACCCGTCAGCGCACGCCCTGGTGGTCATTTCCTCCACTGCTACAGGGCTACATACACGTTGGATCCCAGAACCTCGTCATGGTACCGGAATCGGAGCCGTCGTAGGTATCGGCGGGTACGTTGCTGCCCCTCAGCCACTTGCAGTGGCCGTCTGCAAAGCCGATGTTGGCACCCTCGTTGTGGCGGGTCAGGGCGATGTCATTGCGACAGTCGCCGTCGGTACAGTCAAGCTCACAGTTGGGCCCGCTGCCTCCGTCGGCGATGCAGCATAGTTCGGAGACGTAGGTGAACTTGGCCTGAGCGACACCGGAGACGCGGTTGTTGTAGCCGTACTGGATGTCGTCGGTGATCGCGTCGCCACGCCATGCGGTGCTAACGGAGGGGCAGTTGAAGATCTGCGTATTGTTGATATATGGGCGGAGGCAAATCGGCCATGGCATGTCGCCGACTACCTCGGTACCGCCGGCCGGCGGCGTCCAGCGGGTGTTGGCGATGACCGCCATCGGGTAGATATCGTCATAGTCCTGGGAGTACATCAGGATGCTGGCCATGATCTGCTTGGTGTTGGAGAGACAACTGGACTGCCGGGCCTTCTCGCGAGCCCGGGCGAAAACCGGGAAGAGAATCGCTGCGAGAATCGCGATGATCGCAATAACCACCAGTAGCTCAATCAGTGTGAACGCCTGTGCCGAGAAGCCTTGTGCTGAAGACCTTTGTCTCCTCATTTTCACCTCCACATGCTGCGTCGCTCCTCGCAGGCTTTTCCCTGCGTGGATACTCACACCAACGGCGTGCGTCCGACTTCATGACCGTGGGCAACATGCTCGCCGCGACTCCGCAGCAGTACCTTTTTTACCCAGAAGCCCGTTAATCACCTGCCCCGTGCGAAGAAAAGAGCGGCACAGATCGTGCCGCTCTCCTGATAGCTTGTCGGTGGAACTGCTACGTTGCGCCTATTCGCCCTGTGGGTACCAGAACTTATAGGCCGCCGACGGGGTGGTTGCCTGCGCCGGGATGTTGCTGCCCTTCAGCCACTTGCCGTGACCGTCAGCGAACCCGATGTTGGCGCCCTCGTTGTGGCGGTCCAATGCGATATCGCCCCTGTCGTCGGTGTTGTTGCCAATCCAGTAGATAGCCGTATCGGCCTTGTCGGCGATAACGAACGTCTCCGATACGAAGTTGAACTTGGCTTGAGCGACGCCGGAGCAACGGTCATTGTAGCCGTAGGAGATGGCGTTGCACTTATGTGCAGTACCTTCTGCACCGGCATAGTCAGTTACGTCGTTGCCGTCCCACGCCGCGCTGATGGACGGGCAGTTGAATAGCTGAACATTCTTGACGTACGGCGAAACGCCAAGGACCCACGGCAGGTAGGTGCTGGTATCGCTGCCGCCGCCCGGGCTTGGCACTGAATCGGCATAAGCGCGGACGTAAATGGCCGGCATCGTCTCATCGAAGTCCTGACTATACATCAGAATACCGGTCATCTGCTGCTTGACGTTGGACAAGCAGTTGGACTGGCGCGCCTTCTCACGAGCCCGGGCAAAAACCGGGAAGAGAATTGCGGCCAGGATAGCTATGATGGCAATAACCACCAATAGCTCAATGAGGGTAAAACCTTTCTTCGTCATTTCGACCTCCCTGGTACATTAGATGGTATTCCTGGGCCTGATTATCAGGTCCCATTATGTAGTACGAACGAACTGTAATTCGACGTCCGGGTAGTGCGTACCTTCTTGCTACCAGATTTTTTTGCGGCTAGCTGTTACTGCGATGGATCAACGATAATTGCCATGTCTATCCTCAATCAGCCCCGCAACTATCACCCCCTCGATTACGCCATTTGGATGCGCAAACAGGGTCCTCTACTCCCGACGACATCTGGAGAAGCCTGTCGCGCCTCATCAATTATATTGCTCCAGGGACATTCTGTCAACAATGTCGCCGTACAGAGTCCCATAATTCTAGTAACACCCGAGGAGGCACTAAGTTCCAAAAAAATGGACGGGCCCCGAAAAAGCGCCGGTCTCCGCTGCTGGGGGGCATAGTGTTCGGCAGCGTGCGTATTGCACCGGTGTCATTGCCGTCGCGCACCTGTCGCTTCGAGATATGATGGTGAAAGCTGGATCACATCCGGCTTGCACCCATTGACTTGCGCGTCGGCATCTTGTACACTGAGCGTCCTTGGAGGTTTTGAAATATGCGCAAAATTAATTACGAGCGCTTGGCGCAGTATGATGCCACAGCCCTGCGCGAAACAGAAGACACGATGCTCGAACGGATTCGCCGCGAGGTCGAAGCCAAGAAGGCCGAGGAGATCAAGCAGGCGAAAAAGAAGAAGCGCAAGAAGAAGCAGAGCAGGGATCGAGACTAGTGTTTGCGGATGCTTTGTCGGTGGCGGGGTAGCTCAGATGGTTAGAGCACACGGTTCATAACCGTGCTGTCGGGGGTTCAAATCCCTCCCCCGCTACCAGCCGATTACTGCAAGCCGCATAGCCTGCTGAGTGACGACGGGTATCTGCCCGTCGTTCGTACTGTAACTCCACTCATTTCATGATCGCTATCCGACAAAGAGTGAGGGCGTCATGAGTTGCTTCTCAGATGACGATATTCGCTGGCTTCTCGACCTGCTCGAAGAAGAGCAGTTGGCAGAGATCGAGGTCGAGGAAGGCGAATGTGCCGTGGCGGTCAGGGCATACAACCCTGAGCTGCAGTCGCTCTGCGCCCAACAGTATGTGACGGCAACTGCGGCCGCCGTCGAGGAACTGCCCGATCACATCATACAGGTCTTGGCACCCGTCGCGGGTACGTTCTACATCTCATCTTCACCGGACGCAGCACCCTTTGTCACCGTAGGCGACATCGTCGAAGTCGGCGATCCGCTGGGCCTCGTCGAAGCCATGAAGCTGTACCACGAAATAACGAGTCCCACACGTGGCAGAATCGCGCAGATCTCGGTTGAAAATCAGGAGCATGTAGAGGCGGAGCAGCAGTTGATGTTGATTGACCGGCATGTATAGTGGCGAGGTTGGCCGCGATTTCTCCGAATATCAGCCGGCATTCGGCATGGTTAGTGCAGTTGTTTGTGTCACCTCCCCACGCCGCGCGGCTCTTGTGTTCATGAACAGTTGATGCCAACTCCCGAGACCAACACTGCCAGAAGGTGAGTCAGTAATGCCAGAAGACACCATCAAGGTAGGAATACTGGGCTGCGGAGTAGTCGGCGGCGGCCTGTACAAGGTGCTGACCGACAATGCCGCGAGTATCGCCCAGCGCGTCGGCCGGCCCGTAGTTGTGGGCAAGGTCGCTGACATAGATTGGGAACGCCCGCGCGAAATCACCGTCCCCGAACAGCTCCGCACCACTGATGCCGCCGAGATCATTAATGATGACAGTATCCATATAGTAGCCGAAACTATCGGCGGCATCACACCGGCACTGGACTTCGTGCTAGCGGCGATAAGGACCGGCAAGTCTGTCGTCACCTCCAACAAGGAGCTGATCGCCACACACGGGGACGAGATTCTCAGTGCCGCAGCGGACAGATCCGTGGATGTCGAGTTCGAAGGCGCCGTGGGCGGCGTCATCCCCATCATCCGCACCCTCAAAGAGAGCCTCGAGGCCGACCAGATAGACGAGGTCATGGGGATCGTTAACGGCACCACCAACTATATTCTCACGAAGATGTCAGTGGAGAAGCTCCCGTACGAGCAGGCGCTGAAAGAGGCGCAGGACTTGGGCTATGCCGAGGCCGACCCGACCGCTGACGTCGAGGGCATTGACGCAACCAACAAGCTGGCGATTCTGTCGGCCATCGCTTTTGGCCGCCGGGTCAGTGTCGAGGACATCTACCACGAAGGTATCTCACATATCATGTCCGAGGACATCGCCTATGCCGAGAAGATGGGCTATGTGGTGAAGCTGCTGGCAATCGGTCGGCGCCGCGATGGCGACCTGCTGGAGGCTCGCGTGCATCCGGTTCTATTGGCCGACACTCATCCGTTGGCGGCGGTAGTCGGTTCCTTTAACGCGATCTTCATCCGTGGCCGCGCTTGCGATGAAGTGATGCTCTACGGTCGCGGTGCCGGTGCCATGCCCACTGGTGCGGCAGTAGCCGGTGATGTCGTTGACTGTGCCCGCAACATATCCCGTAACGCTAGTGGCCGCGTGGCGTGTACTTGCACCGGGCCCGCCGACATCATGCCGATGGGGCAGGTGCGCTCAAGGGTCTATGTCCGCATGAGGGTGAAGGACCAACCCGGAGTGCTCGGGGCTATCGCAACACTGCTGGGCTCGCAGTCCGTCAGCATCGCATCGGTGATTCAGGAACATACCGACGGGCAGACCGCCGACATCATCTGGATCATGCACGAGTCACAGGAGGACCAAGTGACCAGCGCACTGGCGGCCATCGAGAGCCTCCCGATAGTCGAGTCGATCCCCGCCCGCCTCCGCGTCGAAGGGTAACATTAACCTCGCCGGATTCGCCGTTCCGATCATGCAGTAGGCAGCGGCAGGTCAATCCTGCAGCCTGTTTCCATGCTCCGTACTGCTGCTGCGAATACCTCCTGAGCCTTGTAGCCGTCTTCGCCGCTGCCACGCGGCCGGCCGCCCTCGCGAATCGCATTGAGAAACCCCGCCAATTGTCCGGGGAACCAGGTGTTCTCATCCCGGCGATTCTCAAACGGAACCGTCTCCATCTCTCCGGCGCCCTTAGAGATATCTATGAGCCACTGCCCATCCTCTTGGCGCGGCTCATGGATTGACCCCTTCGGGCCGATGACATCAAGTCCGCGAAAGCCCGAAGCAGCCCCCCGTGGGAGACTCCATGACCACTGCACCAGCGCTTGATCCCCGCTTTCGAACTGCAGGATCACGATGGCGTTATCGAGCACGGAGCCATAGTCGGCCATGTGATTCATGTACGCGGTGACAGAGGCCACATCTCCGAAGGTGTAGCGCAGGAAGTCAATATCGTGCGATCCACTTTCCGTGAGCGGCCCGTCGCTGTAGGTGCCGTCACAGTACCACTCGCCATAGTTGGGCGGTCCGGGTGCGGCTCCGGCGACAATGCAGCGCCACATACAGGGTCTGCCCGCCTTGCCCTCGTTGATCATCTTGCGAATCTGGCCCCAGTTGTCGTCATAGCGGCGCACAAACGCCATCCCCAGCGTCGTGCCTGCCGCCTTATGCTCGTCAATCATCTGCCGGCAGAGCTGCAACGTCCGCGCCATCGGCTTCTCGCAGAGGGCGTGTTTTCCCGCCCGCGCGGCTTTGATTACCGCATCGGCGTGGAACTGCGTCGGGATGCCGACGACCACTGCGTCCACGTCATCCATTTCCATGAGCTCGTCATAGCTGCCGCAACTGCGCAGCGCCCCGACTTCCTCCGCACGGGCCCTGGCGAGTTCTGCGTTGGCGTCGGCGATGCAGATAATCTCAGTGCTGTCATTTGCCTGGATGGCGGGGATGTGGCCCTTGCTGATCGCCCCTCCGCCGATCATCCCAAAGCGAATCTTGTCCATGTAACCCTTCCTCCTGGTGAGAGCTATTGCTCTCAGGTGGTTTTCGTTGCAGGAAGCCGCATATCAGCGCCTCCCTCATTCAGACGCTTCTGCGCCGTATCCGGCCCTGACGAAGACCTGGTTGACGATGAGTGGATTGGCGGTCTCGATCAGTTCCTCGTTGCAGAAGATAGCCAGCTCATTGAGGCCGGTGCGCATGACTCCGGCGGGCACCTCCACGGTGTAGAAGTCGCTTTCCCGCTGCGGTGCCGGCAGCAGCACATGGTTCAGCCGCAGCCAGACGCGCTCCGGCTCGCCGCCCTGGGTCAATACGGATATTGTGAAGGCCGCAGTTGGGTCGTCGGCATCCGGCCCCATCATCAGCGGCAACGGATGCTCCATCTTGTCGAGAGCGATCGGCAGCGCAGCCATCTCCGAGCCATGCTGGCAGAAGCCGCCATCGAAGCTCGGCTGGATGCTGTAGAGCTTGTCCTCGCCGCTGAGCGCCTCCGGGTCGCCGACTTCACTCAGCGGGGCATAGGTCACCTCGCGCGGCAGCGGCCCGACGTTCTTGTCCTCCATGCAGAAGACGTTGAACAGGTAGATGCCATCAGCACCCTCCTGCCAGTGGTACGCGGCACCGGCGCGGATGGCTTCCGTCCATGACTCCGGCTGGTGCGTGCGCTTCTTCCACCAGTGGCTGAAGACGTTGGTGTTCATAGAGGGATACACCTGCACCTGATACTGCCTGCCCAGGCTCAGCCATTCATCCATGCGGACGCTGTAGGGCAGATAGCCGAGGCCCACCACGAGCACGTCAACAAGCCCCTCGTCGAGCCACTGGCCGACATCGAGGCCAAGCTGGAATGACACGCGCAGTGAGTCGAGCACATGGACTGCAAATGTATAGTGGCGGCCGCGCGCCTTGCCAATTTCATCCAGCGCCGCCCGGATATCCCGCACAAGCTCGGTCATCTCATCGGCATGTTGGCGTTCCCTGCCCAGTGGGAAGTTCCACACGAAGCGGGTGAAATCCAGTTCATAGCCGTCAAAGTCATGAGCGGCGGCATTTCGGCGTATGAAGTCAAGCCGGTGCGCGCGCACCTCGGGCCGCGAGAAATCAAAGGCGCTCCACAGGTAGCGGTCCTTCAGCTCTTGCGGCAGTTCCAGGGCCTCTTCCGGCGCGATGAGGTACTCCGGATGCTCGGCCTTCAGCGGATCATTGGTCTCGGCATAGCTAGCGGCCATGAACGAGTCATGAATATCGTTCATGCGCAGCGAGGCCCACACTTCCATGCCGCGATCGTGGCAGCCGGTGACGATGATATCATTGGCGCGCTGTGCGGACCCGATGGCCGGCCATATCTTGTACTTGTAGCTCTCGCCCCATGGCGGGTCACACCCGTTGCCCACACACCAGGCGTATGTGTCAACATGCGTGTCGAAGGTTGGCGTTGTGCGCATGTCAAGGAACGACTGCTCATCAGTCACATTGTAGCTGTAGCCCTCGAATGGATACTGCTGGTCACCATCATCATTGTAGATGATGCGGCGGTCGCGATGTTTATCGAAGCTTGCCATGCGTAACATCCTTCTCCATCGTGCGAATGGATACGGATTGCCTATTCGCCCACAAACACCGGCGAACTCCATGCCCAGGGTCCTTCAGCCGGAGCGATGTTGGAGGGATACTCGGGGAAGCCGCCCGGCATCGTCACCTTGGCGTAATACCACGAGCAGGCCGGCAAATCCGCTATCTGTTCGTCAAACGTAGCCGGCAGTCCTGCCAGAGACGCCACAACTGCACCGTCGCCGAATATCTCAAGCCTCTCGACCTGACGCGGAGCCTGGACGGCTACGCGGGCAGTGCGGGGGCCGTCGCCGCTGAGTGTCTGGCCCATGAAGGCCTCATCTATCCAGAACCGCAGGCCGATGCGGGCGCCGGCGGTGGCATAGCAGCGCCGCTCCCGGAACGCCTCGATGATGCCCTGGAGAGTGAACTCGGTGACCCACAGACCGGTCAGGCCGCCGCCCAGCCCCGGTGTCCGCCGATGACCATCCGAGGTCCCGACGAAGCCGACCTTGAACCCCTTGTTCAGGTGCTCGTGGAAGCATGCGGACTTATTGATATAGTCACCCCATCCACAGCATACCTCCATGTTCGCCTCACGCTCGCTGTCGGTCAGGTAGAACTGTGCATGTTGCGTGTTCATGATGCCGTCGGTGCTCGCCACCCATGAGACCAGCGCCTCGATGGGATCACCCTCGACATCGTACCAGCGCAGTATCGGCTGGTCGTAGGATGCAAACAGGATTGAGCGATGCTGCGGCCTTATCGGTCCCCAGCTTGCCTGTGTCCACTCGTAGCCCGGCACCGCGATGAACTTCTCGTCTTCGGACCACACTTGCTCTTCGGCCATCGTGTAGTGCCAGGCCTCGTCACTGAGCCGCCCCCCGTAGATATAGTCATTATCGGTGATGGCAACATAGTCCAGCTTCGCCTTGTCGCGGGCGTATGACAACATCTCGATGAGGTCGCCTTCGGCGTCGGTGGAGAGAGCCGTGTGCGTGTGCGGGTCGCCGAAGAGAAGTTGGTATGTCTCATCCCCGTGCGTCAGTTGCCGGTCGGCCGGGAGGAAGAACTCGCGCTTTGCCAGATTGATACTCTGCCACTGCTCGAAGCCGGTGTCAGGTTTCAGCGGCGGCGCTCCGTCAACCTCGACTGCGAGCACTACCACCTCACCACGCCCGCGCGGATCCTGGGTCGGACAGCCTCTCTGAGCTGCGACGATGATGGCACCATTCTCGACCCCGCGCATCGCCGGGAAGTAGTCCATATACGCCTCCTCTATCAGCCGGACCGGATCCTGCCAACCTCCCTCGGCGTACCTCCGCCCACACAAGACGCCGGCCACTTTCGTCGTCGAGCCGTCGTGTGGCTCTTTGCGCTCCCACATCAGCCAGACGCCGCCGCGGTCGTCGGGCACAAGGTATGGCCTGCGCCGGCGGCCCTCGTAGCCCCATACGCCGGTTTTCGGCTGCAGACCGTAGCGGAGGTCGGCGACGACTTCACGGACCCACTCGCCGTCCTCCAGATGCGCGCACTCGATCTCATTGAACTGGTCTATCACCCCATCGGCATTCTCGACGTCGCCGCAGCGTATCCATGCCACCCAGGGCGTGTTATCCGCAGCGACACAGACCGCCGGCAACAGCAGCGAGAGGTCCTCGCCGTGGAAATCATGATACTCACCGGCATTGAGGACGATGCACTCGATGTCAAAATATGGTTCCTTGGGGTCATCGCGCAGCTTGTGCATGACACTCAGCCAGCGGCATCCCTCGAGCACGTCCCGATATGAAAAGCCCTGCTGCTCGAGTGCCCAGGGCCTCCCGACCGGCTGCACCATACCGTCGCGCGTCAGGCTGAA